>Ga0209415_10003780_pt1 | contig 28113 bp, 21 predicted proteins | sample PeaSoiSIISIP2007_FD_187696 | JGI IMG/M metagenome (GOLD analysis project Ga0209415, IMG submission 187696) | Peat soil microbial communities from Weissenstadt, Germany - SII-SIP-2007 (SPAdes) (version 2) | ecosystem: Environmental > Terrestrial > Soil > Wetlands > Peat | place: Germany... | reverse complement strand
AGACGGTTGGGAGGCGAGCCTATCGACGCCAGGCCCATGACCTCGTTGTCGTTGCCAGGAACCACGTAGGTGCACAGCGTCTTGGTCGAGGGGTCGAACGCCACAATCTCCGAGTGATTGTTCGGGACGGGGTATGGCGAGACGTTGTTGTTGAACCATCCTCCCTGGGTGAACCAGATGCGCCCATCTGCGCTCACGACCCGCTCGCTCAAAGCACTGTCCACACTCGAGGTGCACGTCGCGGTGAAGCAATAGGCGAACGGCCTCCGTTCGACGTTCGCCGGGTCGCCGAAGGCTTTCGCGGACGGGGACGACGCCTCGATTCTGGTCACGGTGTTGCTGAACTCGCTCGTGTTCCAGATCGTGTCGGGCGACGAGAACGTGACCGCCACCGGCTGGCCCGAATGCTCCGGGAATCGCGCGGTGGCGGCAAAGTCCCTGGTGTAGGGACGCATGGTCCACCCGGTGGTGACGGTCAGGCTTTCTTGTGCGTCGATCGGACCCGTGGCCCCCGGCGAGTTCGAGCATTCGTCCGTGACGGTGGTGCACGTGTAGACCTGCACCCGGTAGGTCGTACCCGGCTTGCTGCCTGGCGGAATGGCCACCGTCATGGCGTCAGCGGTGGTGGTCCAGCGTCTCTTCGCACTCTGCCAGCTGGCCCGTGCGCTCGGGGGCCACGCCACCTCCGAGCGAGAGCCGAAGTTCGGAAGGGCGTCGGGAGCCACCGAGGTGACCAGGAAGTACTGACCGGGCGGGGGAGCCACCCGGACAGGATTGGGCCAGTGGAGGCCGACCGTCGATCCCCGGGACACCGCCGTCGTCGAGTTCACGAACGCGAGCGCGGCAGGCGGCGGCGTCCCCGCTGCGCTGGCGACCGGCGGCGCCAGCAGGGCCGAGGTGGTGGCCAGGAGGCCCACCGCACCGTTGCACAGCACACGGGGCCGTGACAATCGCACGCGCTGAGTGGTACCTCGGTGATCGGGACCCGCCACTGTCCTTCCGTTCGACGACACGCGCACCAGGGGCAACGACGAGACGGAGGATAGCTGGCCTCGGCAGCCGACACCGGGGGCCTTGTGGAGCCGACTGCCGCTCCACCGGGCGCGGGGCCGCGGGTCGGTCCGAACGCGCCACTGCAAGTGGCGCCACCGCCTTGGCAGCGGACGGGCAGCGTGCAGGGCATCTGCTCGGCGCCAGCCCCCGTTCCCGGTTGATGTCTTGACGGCGGGCGGCCACAGATTGGCCGACATTGTGACTTTCTCGGTGTACCGGGAACCGCGCCCTGCGGGGGCTGCAGCGCCGGCCACAACAGACAGCCATCGTGGCGAATGCCCCTTCGACCACCCCCCAATGGTGCGGTCATCGGGGGAGACTCCTTCTCCACCTCCCAGACAGGTGCTCGCCATATACTCCAGCTACCAGCTGCTCGACGTTCCGGTCGCCGTGGATGGCGGCTGGGACCGGGCGCCCTCGCACGTGCAGCGGGTGCTCGTCCAGGATCTCGTGGTCAACAGCGAGACGTTCTTTCGGTTGCCGCACGAACCGCCATCGCCGAATCCGGCGCGTGCCGCCCGGGCCACGCCGCCCCTACCGAGGGGCCGTCCGCCGCCCGTCAGTCCCCTTGTCCCCCGTGACATGTCGTTGGCGGTGTGAACAACGGCGTCGTGTCCACCGGTTCATTCGACGGCGGTGCGAGGATGACCTTGGCGTGGCGAGTCCACGTGTCCTCGCATGCGAGCAATGCCCGCTTCTCGGGATTGTGCGTTGAGCTCTTGTCGCCGCCCATCCACAGGTCGACGTGATTGGTGGGCACGCCGCCACACGGGTCGCACTGGTCCTCATGGATGAAGTACTTCTTCAGGAACGGAACGTAGATGATTTGGCACCACGGACCATGGAGGTCGATCCGCTCGGCGAAGGTCACGGGGTTGCTGTAGGTGCCTTCACCCCCGGCATGCTGGTGGATGCAGGGATGCGCGATGTCGGCGCTCGGCGGCGTGTTGTCGACCCAACCGTAGAACGTGACGTAGTCCGTGACCGAGCCCGACCGAGGGGTCACGCCGGCCGAGGCGGCGGCCGGGAGCACACCGAGGAGGGTAGCCGCTCCCACTGCCATGAGCGCTGCCAGTCTGCGAGATCGCGTTCCGAACCTCATCGTGCTACCCCCCACGGTCGCCAGTGCACACCCCTCACCGTATGGTAGGCCGACTCGCCGTCTCGAGGTCCTGTCGAGTCCGCGTGCCGAGCACGGAGACGGCCTCCGGCGACCGCACCCGTGTCGTGGACCGCCCAAGGTGGCCGATCCGCCGAGGTCAGAGACGCGCCCCAAGATCTCAGGAACCAGGACGGTCGTCGGCGCCTCGAACGCCCTCGTCGTTCGGCCACGAGGCCGTGCCCGGGGACGGCGCGCCAGGCCCGGGGCGGAGTTTCCGGCGCCCCGGGGTGGGCCGGACCGGCACCGACCTGGCCATCACAGGGGCACCACGATGCACGCGGGCCTCAGGATCGGGGTCCAGGCGGCCCAGCGGGGCGGGAAGGGCGAGAACCCCGTGCGATCGACGCACCGGCCCGGCCGGGTCCCGCGGGGTCTCGGGTCCGCGGAATCGGGCCGTGCCGGCGAACCCGGGCGCGCCAGGCCAGGGGCGAGGGCGGTGGGTCGAGCCCCGCCCGTTGCTACGTCGGCGTCCGGCGCAGCGTGCCCGGCTGCTGGCTGGGCATCGTCTGGTCCGTCGGCACGGGATACGGCCGCACCGGGAAATTCAACTCGATCAACTGCGCGCTGTTGCACTCCGTGAAGATCCGATGCTGCGTGAGGGAGTCCGACGGGTCGGGGAGCGAAGGCTTCCCCGTGTCCGCCCGCGTCAGGTGCGGCAGGGCCGAGGTGAGGTCGCCCGTCACGGATCGCCGCCAGGCGGACAGGTTCGGCACCTCGACGCCGAACCTGGTCTCCAGGAATCGCAGCTGGGAGGTGTGGTCGAACGTATCGGAACAGACCCAGCCGCCCTTGCTGAAGGGGGAGACCACCAACATCGGAACCCGCACACCCAACCCGATGGGTCCGGCGATGCCGCCCGCCTCCGGGGGCAGGGGGTCCACGGTGATGTACTCACCGGGAGTCCCCGGGGGCGGCGACGGTGGCCGAACGTGATCGAAGAATCCGTCGTTCTCGTCATACATGATGAAGAGAACCGTCTTCGCCCACACCTTGGGGTTGGACAGCAACGTGCTGAGCACCTGATGCGTGTACCACTCGCCGAGCACCGGCGGCGCCGGCGGGTGTTCGTCGAATCCATCGGGAGGGATGATCCACGAGACGGCCGGCAACTGGTCGGCACGCACGTCACGAGCGAAGTCGTCGGGCCCGTTGGGACCGGCGGTGAAATCGCCGTGCACGTTCGGGCCGCAGTACCCGAAGGCATTCTGGTACAGCGAGCTGTACTCGTCGGAGTATTGCTTGAAGTACATCAGCACGTTCTTGCACAACAGCATCGAGAAGGCGTTGGGCGGCTTGTAGTCCGGCCCGTAGGGGTTGTACACCTTCCACGAGACACCGCTGGCGTCGAGCCGCTCGGGCATGGTCGTCCACGACACCGTGAAGTCAAAGCCCGACTGGTCGTTGGTCACCAGGATGGGACCGCCCGCGAGGCCGTCGGGATCGTTCGTCCCCGTCATCTGGAGGAGCCGGTTGGGGTGTGTCGGCCCCAGCACCGAACAGAAGTAGCTGTCACAGATGGTGAAAGCGTCGGCCAGCGCGTAGTAGAAGCTGAGGTCGCTCTCCTTGTAGTAGCCCATCGTCAGCACGCCGTTGTGCTTGCCCTCATAGGCCGGCGACGTATGCGTCGACACGAAGCTGTCCATCGCCCCGTTGTTCCACGAGGCGTGCTCGGCCTGCCAGGTGTGGGACAGGTCGAAGGTGCATTCCGCCATGGTGTCGGCGGTATCGAGGTGGAACGGCAGCAACGTCGGATCGGCGCCACCCGGCCAGGCCTGCGCGAACACTCCCAGGTTGTCCGCGGGGTGGTCGTCGAAGCCCCTGACGCCCTTGTACGTCCCGAAGTAATGGTCGAACGACCGGTTCTCGTGCATGAGGAACACGACGTGCTCGATGGCACCGAGATCCGACCCTGCGGGCTTCACACTCGCCGCCGCCCGGGCCGTGGCGCCCCCCGTGGCCGCCAACAGTCCGGCGACCCCGCCGACACCGCCTGCCAAGATCTGCCGCCGTGTGTACCGTCCACCCGCCATCGTCTACTTCTACCACTACTGCAGGTGAAATGCGCTGGCCAATGATGCTCCTGAGGCAAGAGTTGCGCCCGTGCCGGCAAGGATGTGGCGTCGACGACGGACGGCGTGCGGGCACCGCCCGCGAAGAGTGCCCGGTGCGGCGTCCGGATGGCCACGACCCGACCCGGCGGTTGTGATCCTCGCGACGAGTCGCCTCGGAATCCGCTCAGGTCGATTGGCGACCGCGCCGCCTCGTATGGTGGCGCCCCCTGGGACCGCACGGCCACCGAGGCGCCGCACCGGGACACCGGGGCCATCCGCGACGCTGCGTCTCGGGGGGGTTACATTCCGTCCCATGTCCAGACAGCGAGCGTCCGCCAAGGATTCGCCACCAGGGTTCGACCCTTCGCAAGTCTTCGCTGACACCCAGAGGGTCGACCTCTTCAACGACCCTCCGTGGGTGACCGGGCACCCCTCGCAAGGTCGGGCAGCCTCCAGCCGGCACCCGTCGGTGTGGGTGACAGCCAAGGTGGCCCTGCTCGGCCGACTGGCGGCGAAACGCGGTCGCCACAGCCACAAGCTCGCCTGAGCCTCGCCCGGCGCGGTTGGCCGGCCCCGACGGTCCGGCTGCGCCGCCTCAGCGCTGGTGCGTCGATCGTCGGCGACGGACGACGATCGTCGTCCCTCCGAGCAGCCCCGCGGCGATCACCGGGAGGGCGACGGCGACCGGCGTCTCGGGTGTCTGGGCCGGTGGCCCGCTGACGAAGGTCACCTGGGCACCTTGGCGGATGACCACCCCATCGGTCGTGTCGGTGGCACTGAACTCCACCGTCTCGGCGATGGCGTCGGTGACGGTGAACGACGCCTGCCCTCGGGCGTTGGTCATGGCGCTGCTCGGCGTCACGACCGCACCGCCTCCCGAGCCGCGCAAGACCACATCCCGGGCAACCTCCGGGGTGCCGCACGAAGCCAGCAGGGTCACGATCACCGTGGTGCCCGGGGGACCGACGAGCACGGTGGTCTTGGTGGCGACGACCGTCGACCGTGTCGGAGACGGCGCCTGGGCGGATGTCAGCGGGGCGATCCGGGTGCGGGACGTGGCGGCCACCGACGCCGTCGTCCCTGTGGCCCCGGCCGGTCCCGCCGTCAGGAACAGGAGCAGCACGATCAGGGCTCCGGCGGCCAGAGCGGGTGCCAGAGTGGGTGCCACCGTGGGTGGCCGTCGGTCCCCGCCGCGCCCCCGATGCACGCGCCAGAACGTATCACGACCAACCCGATCTCATCACTCGGGATGTGCCACACAGCGGTTGTGGGGCCCGGGTCCGACGGCGGCCCCGCGGCTCGGCCGGGCGGATCCCGGCGCGGTGCGCCCCCGATCCCTATCGACTGCGCGGGGCCGGCGGTTCGTCCCGATCGTCACCGCGTGGCGGCTCCTCGCCGGCCCGCAGGACGTCCTCTGCCTCCGCCAGCCAGGCACGCAGGAGAAAACGTGAGGGTCGTTGCACCATGGTGGTCCTCCCATCGCCGCGGCGTTCGCACCTTGCCTGGGGGCAGGTTGCGGCGGAGTCGACGGGCCACGTCCCTCGTCCGCTCTGGATGGTTCCTGGAGCCAGGATAGCCCGCCGGGCACGCCGGCCGGGACCCCGGCCTCACCGGCGGGCGAGGTGACGGCCCGGGGCGCCGTCGAGCGCCAACGGACTCCAGTTCGTCCCGTCCCAAATGTCCGTCGTGGCGCTGTACTGCGGCGAACCGGTGAACCCTCCCTCGAGCACGTCCTGCTCGCCGCTGGCCGCGCCCGCGCCCATCGACGTGCCGAAACGGGCGCCGGGCGCGGTGGAGGGACGCTGTCGGGTCCACGTGCCCCCGGCGAACACCCAGGTGTCGCCGAGAAGCGACTCGGTGTTGGTCTGGTTGCCCGACGGGCCCGTGGTCTTGCCGTTGAGGCCGCCGAACAGGACGATCCCGCTCGCCCCTGACTCGCTCGCCGCCGACGCCAGTTCGCGCGCACTGGGGCTCGTCTTCTGCGCCAGCTTGACCCAGGCGGCGCCGTTCCACTCCCATGTGTCGGAGAGCAGCGCCAGGCAGCTCCCCTCGCACGAGGACGACGTCGTGTCCCCACCGAACAGGACCGGATGCCCCGTCCCTGGATCCGTGGCCATGGCCGCGCCGTAGCGAGCGGGGAGGCCCGAGGTTTGCGCTGCCACCTCGGTCCACTTCGTGCCGTCCCACTCCCAGGTGTCCCCCAGAGCTTGGGCGTTGTTGAAGGCGGTGGGGGAGGCCTCCCCGCCGAAGAGCACCAAGGTGTGCGAGGTCGCGTCGTAGGCGAGCGACGCCTCGGATCGGGCCGGGGGACTGGTGGTCGCCGTGGTCGAGGGGATCAGCATGGTCCAGTCGGTGCCGTCCCACTCCCAGGTGTCGTTCACCGCGGCGTTGTACGGATCGGCGGCCAGCTCCCCGCCGAAGAGGATCATCTGATTGGCCTGCGGGTCCCAGGCCAGCGACGCCCCGATGCGAGCCGGGGGACTGGTCGCCGGGTGTTGGAGGGTCCAGCTCGTCCCGTCGAACGTCCACGTGTCGTCGAGCAGCGTACCGTCGGCATTGCAGCACCCACCGAACGCCACGACGTCGCCGCTCCCGCCGTCGAGACCCACGGCGGTGTCGGTCTGTGGCGGCTGCGGCGCACACCCGAGCGAAGGTGGTGACGACCCGAGCTCCTGCTGCAAGAAGGCAATGCTCGCCGGCAAGGTGACGTCGATGTAGGCGCCGTGCTGATTGCCTGGGAGGACGGCGAATCGGTAGCCCGAGCACACCGCGTGCAGCGCGGTGGCCATCTGCGTCACCTGGTCGACGGGAATAAGCTCGTTGTCGCTGTTCCAGAACAAGATCGGCGTCGTGGTGGGAGACACCCCGGTCACCGGTGATGCGTCCGCGTACTTCGTCGGGCACTGGTCGAGCCAGCAACCCAGGTACGTGTGCAGGACCCCGCCGCCCGTGCCCGCTTGGCATGTCTGGGATGAATCGCATCCCAGCGACGTGAGGTCCATGGGCCCCGAATTGCTCACCACCGCCTGGATGTGCGGAACGCTGCATACCGCCGGGTTGCACGTCCCGAGCATGGCCGCCATGTTGGCGCCGGCCGAGTCGCCCATGGCGCCGATGTGACCGGGCTCGATGTCCCAGTGCCCGGCGTCCACGGCGTGGGCGTGGAGGTAGGTGACCGCCCCCTGGGTATCGTCGAACGCGTTGGGCCACGACGGTTGTTTGGACGTTGCCAGGGTGTAGTTGATGGAGAAGGTCACCAGGTCGTGCTCCGCCAATTGGGTGGCCGTCGGCACCTCGTTCCCTCGATCGCCGCCGAGGGTCCACCCGCCACCGTGAATCAGGATCACGGCGGGAAGCGGGCTGCCGACCATGGCCCGGGGTGCGTACGCGTCCATCGTGAGCCACACGCCGCGATCCTGAACGTACCTGAGATTGCAGGTGATCACGACGAGGGGCGTGCTCGGCGGGCAGCCGTTGGCCGCGGCGGATCGAGGCGACGGCGCGGCCAGGGCATCGCTCGCAGGCCCGAGGCCAGGAAGCAGAACTGCAGCCCCGATGAGGGAAATCGTCAACGTGCAGACCCAGGTCCGTCTCATTCCCACCCCCGATGCCAGGCCCGCTTCGTCCGCGTGCGATAGCGGCGTCATCATGAAGGGAGGTCGCCGTCGTGTCCAGTACCTGTGGGTTACTCGCGAGCGTCGCGCCGAGCGCGCCCGTGTGTGCCCGCCCGGGTGCCAGTGCGCCGCGGGACGTCTTCGGGCCCCGGTCGATGGGCCGCCACGCGCTCGCCCTCGCCACGTCGACCTGGTGGGCCTCGGCGATCGTCCTGCCCCCGGGGGCCGTCGGTCCGAGGGCCGTGGAAGCGGCGCGAACGAAGCTGGGGGTATCGTCGCCTGATGGACGACGACCGCCTCACCGGCCCCCCGTCCGCCGATCTCGAGTTCGTCCCGGATCCAGAGGCGAAGCAGCACGCCCTCGATCAGTTCGCCACCTTTCTCAACCCCCAGAAGGTGCGGGTCATGCGGGCGGCCGGACTCGACATCATCGAGGCACAGCGGTCGGGTCCGTGGGTGTGGGACCTCGACGGTCGTCGGTTCCTCGACTGCTTCACCTCGGCCGGGTCGTTCAATGTCGGGCGCCGCAACGCCCGGGTGGTGGCGGCCGCACGAGCGGCGCTCGACCGCCTGGACCACGGGAACTTCTTGCTGTGCTCGAAGGAGAAGGCCGAGCTGGCAGCCAAGCTGGCCGAGATCGCCCCGGGGGACCTCTCCTGCACGATGTTCGGCACCGGCGGGGGTGAGGCCGTCGACTTCGCCCTCAAGCTTGCCCGGGGCGCCACCGGCCGGCCGCGGATCGTCTCGGCGGTCAACGGCTACCACGGCCATACCGGCTTCGCCCTGTCGGCCGCCGGGCGGGCGGCGTTCCGCCAGCCGTTCGAGCCGCTCATGCCGCAGTTCGTGCAAGTGCCCTTCGGCGACCCCGACGCGTTGGCCGGTGCCGTCGACGAGCACACCGCCGCCGTGCTGCTCGAGCCGGTGCAAGGCGAAGGCGGGATCGTGGTCGCGCCGCCCGGGTACCTGGCGGCGGCGCGCGCCGCGTGTGATCAGATGGGCGCACTCCTGGTCCTCGACGAGATCCAAACCGGGCTGGGACGAACCGGGCGCTGGTGGGCGAGTGAACACTTCGGGGTCGTGCCCGACATCATGACCACGGCCAAGTCGCTCGGCGGCTCCCTCGTCCCGATCTCGGCCACCGTGTTCACCGCCGAGCTGCGGGAGTTCCTCATCCCGAACCCGTTCATCCACTTGTCCACCTTCGGTGGATCGGATCTGGCGTGCGCCGTGGCGCTCGAGGTGATCGCCGTCATCGAAGACACCGACCTCGTCGCCCACGCCGCGGCAATGGGGGAGCGGCTGTTCGCCGGGCTCAGGTCCCTGGCCGCTGCGCACCCCGAGGCCATCGCCGATGTGCGTGGACTCGGGCTCATGGCGGGCGTGGAGTACGCCGAGGACTCGATGGGCCCGCGCATGTCGTACCACTTGGCCCGCCATGGCGTCCTCGCCATCTACAGCGGTAACCAGCCGGCGGTGATGCGCCTCATGCCCTCGCTGGTGATCGAGGAGCCCGAAGTCGAGTTCCTGCTCGACGCCCTGGACCGGGCACTCGCCGACCTGCGCTCGGGAGCGGGTCCCGAGGCGCCGCCGCCGACCCGGGCCCGGCGCCGGCCCGGGCGACCGGCCGGGGCGAGGGCAGGCTGAGGGACGACCGTGGCGGAATGGGACGAGCTGGCCGAAGCGCTGGCGGACTACACGGTCAGCTGCAACGGGAATGAGCGGCTGCGCAAGATGCAGCGCGACTGGACGAGGACGCTGCATTTCGTGTGCTCGGACACCGGGGCGACGTTCTCGATGATCGTCGAACGGGGAGAGATCCTCAGCGCACCGCAGGGCCATGTCGGCATTCCCGACATCGTGGTGACGACAAACTCGGAGACCTTCTGCGACATGTTCTGGGGTGACCTCAACCCGGTCCAGAAGTACCTGCGTGGCGAGATCACGGTGAAGGGATCCCAGGAGGACGTCATGCGCCTGGATGCCATCAGCTACGTGATCTGGCCCGACGCCTGATGCCCCACGCTTGATGCCCGACACCACGCAGGTGCACCCCACGGCGGTGGCCCTGCGCCGGTCCGTAGGCGCCGCCACCGCCACGGCCACCTCTGCCGGGCTGGCCTTCGCCGCCATCGACTATCTGGGCGTCGTCTCGATCCTCGCCTACGCTCCCGGCACCACGGCCGCGTTCGCCATCCTCGTCGGCGGGGTGATCGTGCTCCTGGTATCGGGAATCTTCTCGGAGTTGAACGGCCTCTACCCGACGGCCGCCGGCATCCGCCTCTACCTCGGCCGGGCCGTCGGCAACCGCACGGCCCTGGCCGTCACGTTCACCTACATGACGACGGTCGTCCTCGTCATCGCCGCCGACGCCTTCCTCATCGGGGCGGCCGTGCGCCACGTACTCGGGGAGCCCCCGGCGCTGGCCTACCTGTGGATCGCGGTGCTCCTGGGCCTGGCGACGACGGCCAACCTGTTCGGCGTGCGCCTGGCCGGTTGGGTGCAGACGGTCGTCACCTACACCGTGCTGAGCGGCACGGTGGCCCTGTCGGTCATCGCCCTGTTCCACACGGGCGCGCCATTGCGACACCCGTTCGACCTGTTCGGAAAGGGCAGCTTCTCGGGGATCCAGGCCGTGGCGTTCGCCCTCTTCCTGTACGCCGCGTTCGAATGGGTGACGACGACGGCGGAGGAGGCCCGCAGGCCATCGGTCATCACCCGGGCGCTGTTCGTCGCCCCGGCGCTCATTTGGCTGGCGTCCAGCCTGTTCGCGCTGGCCCTGACCCGCCTCGTCCCGTTTTCCCGGCTCCACAACAGCGCCTATCCCCAGCTGCTGCTCGGCCACGCCGCGCTCGGGACCATCGGGGAGCTGTGGATGCTGGCGCTCACGGTGCTGACCGCCCTCAACACCTTCAACGGAGGATTCCTCGTCGCCTCACGCTTCATCTACGCCGCGGCCCGGGAGGGCAATCTGCCACGCCAATTCGCCCGGCTGAACCTGCGGGCGGTGCCGTGGCTGGCCGTCACCTCGCTGGCCGTGGCCTCCGCGGCCGTCGCCGCCGTGGTCTTCGCCACCGGTCAGTGGCTCCTCCTCGTGGCCGTGGGCGCCACCATCGAAGCGGGGATCTACGCCCTCGCCTCGCTCTGCCTCGTCGTGCTGCGTCGACGCGAAACGCGTGCCCGTCCGTTCCGCCTCATCGTCGCCAGGCCCCTTGCCCTTCTCGGAATCGCGCTCTTCGGCATCCTGTTCCTGGCCACCGGCTTCTCCGACCCGAAGAACGCCCGCCACTTCTCGGTCGCTCCCATCGGTGTGATCGCGCTCCTCGCACTGCTCTCGACGGCGTACGTCGTGCTCGTCGTGCCCAGATTGCGGGCCGCGGCCGCCGCTCGCAACGCCGCCGTGCGCCCCCGTCGGCGCCCGCCCCGGCCGACGCCGGGCGCGCAGGATGCCGGCGAGCGACCGGGATCCGGTCGTCCGACGACCGACCTGCCCCGCTCCCACCCCAGGGGATGACGACGTGACGTCGCCACGAGCCCCATGTGGTCCGGTGCCCTGCGAGACAAGCAGGCGGTCGACTCGGTCATCGACCGATCGATCGGTCCGCGGCAAGATCCTGCAGGGCCGCCAGCAACGCCGATCGAGGTCCCGTGCGGTACCGGTCAGCGCGCCCGTCGGCCACGCCCGGCGGGTGCCGCCCATCTCCCGGCGGATCCAGGAGCGAGCCAGCGCCACCGAGCGTTGACGATGCCGATGTCCCGTCAGACGACCACGGCGCACGCTCCGCACCCGGCGCGGTGTGCGCATCGCCCACCGTCCGGGGCCCGACGGGTGCGGGCAGGCACGGCGAAGGAGGCGACGGGGGAGGGCGTCACCCCTCGGTGGCCTTCAGGAGGCTTCGGCACAGCGGCATCTTCGGCGGGAGCCCGGTGGTGTTGACGACCCGCAGCACGCTCGACGTGCCCGGCGGGGGGGCGACGAGCGCCAGGCGCCCGGAGGCCGTGGGGATCGCGTCGAGGACGAGGCGCGTGCCGAAGGTCACCCGCGCGATGTGCAGCGACGGGTCGACGACGATGGTGACCCTGTAGGTGTGCCCCGGCTTGATGCGGACCACCTTCCCCATTAGGGACCGGCGGGGGTCGACCAGACTAAAGCTGACGTAGCGCGAGCCGTCGGACTCCACGGTGATGCTGCTCGTGGCGCCTGTCCCGAGGGTGGCCAGCGTGACCGGCGCGCTCAGTCTGGCGGCGAAGTCCGGACCGCGGAACGTCATCCGGAAGGTGTGGATGACGTCGGGCCCCCGCTCGACAGGAAGCCAGGTGTAGTGCTGCAGGTATTGCTTGGGTACCGGCTGGTAGCTGTCCCCGTTGGAGATGTAGAGACCCGAACAGTCTCCGACGATGAACAGCTCGTCGGCCGGTGCCCAGTACGGCAAGACCGTGCCCCGCACCACGTTGTGCTCCAGGGGGTGGCCGGTGAGGTCGCTGATCGTCTTCTGCAGCGCCACGTAATGCGCCACCCGGGCCGTCGACCAACTCGTCGTGGGCGTGCTGGCAATCCCCACATTGGCCCAGATGCCGAACACCGCGAGGACGGCGACGGCGGCCACCGCCGCGCGCCGGAGGCGAAACTTCCGGCCGTCGATGCGACGCCACACGTCGCACATCCCGACCACGCTCGCCACGATGAGGACGGGAAGCAGGTCGCCCACGTACCGATTGTCGAGGTAGCCCCAGACGAGCACCCCGACGGTGGCAGCCGCCGCCGCCAGCAGCACGGGGCGCGTGCGCGTCACCTTCCCGGCCGGCCGGCGTCGGAAGGCCGCGAACACGCCCCAACACCCGAGCAGGAACAACAGGGGCATCGACGCAGGCACCGATGCCGTGCGGTTGGTGCGGTCCATGACGACGCGGCCGACGACCCGAGCCGGTGCGGCCGGCAAGGAGATGAACGGGTAGACAGGCGTGAGCCGTATGCCGCCCGGACGGAAATAGGCGTAGAGGGTGCTGGGCAGAAAGTGGATGCTGAACGCCTTCCCGCCGTTGGCGGCCAGAAAGTAACGGCGGTGGGCGTTCACGGTCGTGTAGACCTGGTCGGCCAACGGCAACCCGAACGGCGTCCCGAACTTGGCCATGTTCACCGCTGCGCCGGCGGCCAGGGGAACGAGCCCCGCCACCGCCACCGGGAGCCACCACCGCCGCTGCGGTGCTCCGCCCCGACCCAGCGCGAACCAGCCTGCGACCAACAGTGCCCCGATGACGCACGCCCAGCCGGTCGTCGCCCTGGTCAGCATGGCGGCCCCAATCACCACACCGGCGAATGTCACGCGGCCCGCCGAGGGCTTCTCCAGGACGCCGAGGAGGGCAAAGAGGCTCCCGACGGTCAGGGCCACGCTCCAGGCCAGGTCCTCGGAGTACACGTTGGGGCTGGCGGCCAAGAAGACCAGGACTGACCCGCTCAGGATGACGACAAGGAGCATCCCGAGCGACCAGGCCTCGCCCAATCCCATGGGGGCGACGCCGCGCACGAGCAGCCGGACCCGCCAAATGAGCAACGAGCTGAATACCGCGGTGGCGATCCAGGCCAGGAGCATCGACGGTGCCGTGAGCCGTCCATCGAGCTGGTGGGTGAAGGCCAGGATCGGCATGCGGAGCAACGACGGGAAGAGCCCGAAGTAGGTGTAGGCGTGCCCGTTGCGGAGGAAGGCTTCGATACCGAGCGACCTGCGGGGCACGTACAGATGGCCGCCGAACATGGCGCGCGCCTGGAGGTCGTAGAAGTTCGTCGCCCCGGCGGCGCCCGATTGATAGACGCTGCGGAAGAAGAACGATGCGCCGTCTTGCACGTCCCACAGCACCCAGACGTAGGGGATGGCCGCCACCACGATGGCCGAGACCGCCGTGATCGTGAATCGGCGCCGACCGGGGGAGGCCTCCTCGGGCGAGGCCAGGTGACGGGCTCGTGGCCGCCCGGTCGCCGTCGGAGGCCGCTTGACCTCTGTGACGACGGGGCCTCCTGCCATCGGAGCCTCGAGCCTAGCTTCCGTGCCCGGCGCAGCGTACTTGCCGGGCTCGAGACGGCAGGTCCGGTGCAACGCCCACACGAACGCCGATCGGCGACCGCAATCCTGCGCGACCGCAGGGCCGGGCAGGGCAGTTCGCAGGCACCGGGGACGGCACAGGGGACGACAACGAGGTGCTCAGCGGCGTGGCGCGGCGATCGTCTCGGAAAGGAGGCTGTGGCACAGGGCAGCGGGGGCGGCACCGGTCCGGTTGACCACCGTGACCGCCGAGGACGCGCCGGGGGCGGTCGCCTGGCCGCTGTGGACCGTCACCGCTCCGGTGCTGGCGAGGAGTCCCACCATGACCGGCGTGTCGCTGCCCTGGGGGAAGACCTCGGCGATGTGGCGCACCTGGTCGGTGACCACCGAGAAGCGGTAGGTCTGCCCGCGCACGACCTGCTCGATGGACGCCCGGAGCGTCAATGCGTCCGGGTTGGACGGCAGCAAGGGGTCGGTCAACCAGAACCGGAAGATCCTGGGCCCGAGGACCTGGAGTTGCACGGTGGCCCGGCCCGTGCTCACGAGGTCGATGGTCTGCCCGATGGCCTGGTCGGGCTGGCGCACGGTGACGTCGAAGGTGTGGACGACGCCCGGCCCGTACTCGACGGGGACCCACGTCCAGTGCTGGGCCTGCTCCTCGGGGACGACGCTGTAGTCCTCGCCGTTGGACACGTACAGTGCGGTGCAGTCCCCGGCGACGAACAGCTGGCCGGCCGGCCCCCAGTACGGCAGCGTCCGCCCGCGCACCACGTCGGAGGCCAGGGGATGGCCGGTGACGTCGCTGATGGACTTCTGCAGGCTCACGTAGCGCTGCGCCTGGGTGGTGTTCCACACCTGGGTGGGGGTGATGGCCATGCCCACGTTGGCCGCCATGCTGAACGCCCCGAGCACGACCACGGCACCGAGGCCCAGCGTGCGCACCCGCGCCGGGCGGCTGGCGAATCGCCGCCACAGGTCGACCAGGGCCACCATGGCGCCCACGGCGAACAGGGGCAGGAAGTCCGCCAGGTACCGGGGGTCGATGTACCCCCACACCAAGGTGATGCACGGGGCGACGGCCGCGGCGAGCAGGATGATGCGCGCCCACTTGAGCGCCGTGGTGACCCGGCGGCCCAAGGCGAGCACCGCCGCCCAGCAGCCGAGCAGGAACAGCAGCGGGGTGGTGGCCGGGAAGCTCGGGGTCCGGGCGATGACGTCGAAGAACGCCCCGTTGAACGCCCGCAGCGGCGCCGCGGGCAGCGTGACGAAGGGGAAGAAGGACTCGAAGCGCAGCCCCGTGGGCCGGAAGTACGCCCACACGGTGGTGGGGAGGAACGAGACGTTGTAGTACCGCCCGCCGTTGGCCGCCAGCATGAGGCGGCGGTGCAGGTTGTGATGCGTCCACGTCTGCGCCGCCATGGGCAGCCCGAGCAGCGTGCCGAACTTGACGAAGTTGATGGCGCACCCCGCCCCGAGGGCCACCAGGCCCACCCCGAGCATGGGCAGCGCCCAGCGCCTCTTCTCCGCCCCGCCCCGGCCGAGGGCGAACCACCCGGCCACGAGCACGGCGCCCAGCGCGCACCCCCACCCCGTGGTCAGGCGGGTCAGGTTGGCCCCGAGCACCAGGACTCCGGCCGCCGCCACCCGGCCGAGCGAGGGCCGCTCGAGCACGCCGAGCAGGGCGAAGAGGCTGGCGATGGTGAGGGCCACGCTCCACGCCAGGTCCTCGTTGTAGACCCACGGCGTGGCCGCCAGGAAGACGAGGACCGAGCCGCCGGTGATGGTGGCCAAGAGCACCCCGTAGGACGCCGCCTCGGCCCGGCCAAGCACCGCCGAGCCGAGCACCACCCGCCGCACCCTCCAGACGAGCAGCGAGCTGAACAGGGCCACGAGCACCCAGGCGCTGAGCATGGAGGGGGCCGTCAGCCGGCCGAGGAGGCTCGGGGCCACCTCCAGGATGGGGATGCGCAAGAGGGAGGGCAGCACCCCGAAGTACGTGTACTCCTGGCCGCCGTGCTTGAAGGCTTCGATGCCCAAGAGGCCCGATCCCACCCACAGGTGGCCGTGCATGAGCGCCTCGGCCTGCAGGTCGTAGAGGTTGGTCGCTCCCCCCGGGGTCCGCAGGGGGTCGACCGTGCCGCTCCACAGGTACCAGAGGGTCCACAAGAAGGGGACCAGGCCGACGAGCACACCGCCGAGCGCGGCGTAGGTGAAGCGTCGCACGTCGGGGTCGGTTTGGCGGCGCACCGCCGGGCGCGGGCGCGCAGGCACGATGGTGTCGACCGCCGCGACCGATACCCCCCCCATCGCCGGCGATCCTACCGGGGGGGCCCGTCGTGGCGCCATGGGCGCGAGGGCCCGCAGGCCATGCGCGCTCGGGGGCCGTCTACGTCGACGTCGCCGTCCATGTCACGACGGCCACGCGCTCTTCGGGACCCCGGCACGGGTCAGGGCGCCCTGCAGCTGGGCCAAACCGTCGCCGATGGACCGCAGCGCTCCGCTGACGTCGCTCTGGCACCGGGCGGCACCGGCCGCCAACTGCCCATATCCGGTCGTCCAGGCGGGCGCGTCGGTATTGGGGATCCCCATGGCCTTCGCCTCGGCCACGCTGGTCCCCAATGCCGCGCACGCCTGTCGGAAGCGCGCCACGCTCGGCGGGCTCACCGTGTGCGCAGGCCCGGCGGACAGGCCCACAGCGAGACTGGCGTGCGTGAGCACGGATCCGGCCGGGCCGTAGCCGACGGCGACGCACAGCGGAAAGGCGAAGGGGTGGATCGTCGCGCCCGCGCTGCCGAGACCGCCGTTCGTCGCCGAGTCACACGTGGCCAGTGCCGACGCGGTGAGCTGCAAGGAGGGGGCTCGGCCGACGTTCCGCCACACCCACGAGTGGGCCACGTACTCGGGCATGCGCCCCAGGACGGCGGTGAGGTAGGCGGCCGAGTAATCGGCGGGGCCTCCCTGGTCCACCACGATCACCACGCCGACGCCCCACCGCTCGAGCGCCGATCGCACCAGGGCCGCCTGCCCCGGGGTGCCGGGCTCGGGCATGTTCGCCGCCAGGTTGTCGAGGACGGCACCGGCACCGAGCGGCGTCAGGGAGTACTTGAAGCCGGCGTTGGGCTTCGGGGTCACGGCGTAACCCCCTTCGAGGGCGAAGGGCAGCCCTTTCTCGGCTTGCCACGACATGACCCGGGTGACCGTGGCGAAGTCAGTGGGCAGCACGAGCACCCGCGTCCGGGGACGCAGGTGCGCCGTGTCCGTGGTGAACCAGGCGGGAGTGGGATCCCGCTGGCCGGCGAACGGAAGCCCGTATGTGGCCACCACGGGGAACAGCACGACGGCCGTCACCGCGGTGACGGCCGCTCCCCAACCCAAGCTCGGGACCTCGGCTCGCAACCATCGCGCCAGAGGTGCCCGGAACCTCCACCACCGATCGGCGGAGATCGTGAGCAACAGCGCGACGGCGAAGATCGTGAGCGAGGCGAAACGGCTGGGGAGGATGTCCTGGACCACGGGGACATGGGCGAGCCACCGTCCCGGCAACCACCACGGCGACCGCTGGGTCAGGATCACCGTGCCGTTGGGCGCCACCCGATCGAGCGTGGGTCCGAATGACACGAAGATCGACACGACGGCTGTCCCAACCAACACCCACGCGAGGCGCTCACGGAACCAGACGATCGCCGACACGATGATGCCCGTCACGAGCGCGATGCCCAGAAAGCCCACGGGTGGACCGGCGGCGCCCGGATTCCCGAGTTGGTTGAGGATTCCGTTGCCGAGGTGGGACGGACCGGCATTGAGGATCGTCGCGGGCGGCACGCTCTCGCTCTGGGTCACCTTGGGCGTCCACGGCAGTCCCACGATGTGGCGTGGGCCGAACATGGCGAAGAACACCGGGTACGCGAGCACGCAGGCACTGATCCCGACGGCCCAGGCCCCTGCGATCAGGAAACGCCTGCGCAGCGCCCACACGAACCGGGGCGCAAAGACGATGGTCAGCACCAGACCGATGACGAATCCCACGCCGGAGATGGCGAGGATCTCGGTGCCCGAGAAGAACTGCACCACGATCAAGGCTCCGAGCCAGCGACCAATGCGCTGCGGCCGACGTTCGGGTGCGAAGCACAGGTCGTAGAGCAAGGTGAAGGCCAGAGGAGGAAAGAACAGCCACGTGAGATTGACGTGGCCGAACGGGGCGTTCCAGATCACGAACGGGGCGAAGCCGTAGAGGAACGCGGCGGCGATCTGTCCCGGTACGAAGGAGCTGACCTTGCGGGCCGCCAAGAAGAAGCACCACCCAGACACGACCGGCCCGAGCAGCGCGGCCACGTTGAACGAGGCCACCGGACCGAACAGCGCCGTCACCGGGGAAAGCACGAACGCGAGCAAGAGGCTGTTCGCGTCCCACATGATGTTCACGCCACCTTGGCCGGATTCGAGCAGGTTCGTGAACAGGGGGTCCATGCCATGCGATAGCGCATGGGGAATCCAGGCGAACAGCCACAATTCCTGGCTGGGATCACCGCAGGCGCAGGTGATTGTCGACGTCGGACTTCCCGCGCCCCACGCGTGCCACCAGACGAGCAGCGAGGCCAGCGCCAGTCCGGCGATGACGGCGAGATGCACGCGCAATGGCGTCCACCCCGACGTGCGGCGGGGCCCTCCCGGCGCGGCACGCGCGATGTCGTGCTCCACGGTCTCCGGTGAGGTCGTGCGCGTCACCTCGGCATTGTAATCTTCCCAAAATGTTCCTCGCCGCAACAGCCAGCCATACGGGGGCTGTGGCCGTCGGCGTCGTGTTGGTGGTGATCGGACTCGTCGTCCTGCTCGACATCGGGCGGGCGGCGAGTCGATACCGGAACCTGCTCCAGCGACTCGGCCCGGGCCCTCCGCTGTGGCTCTACCGAGGCGTCGGACTGCTCGGGGTTCTGGGGGGCATCGTCGTCATCGTGTTGGCAGTGGGGTAAGCCCGTCGGCTCCGGGGGCGCCTCCGACGCGGCCTCGGCGCCGGCTGGGTGTCCATCTCCGGGGAGGGTGGACCCGTGGCTAGCATGACCCCGATGGCCCGCCGAAAGTCGCTTCGCTCCCAGCTCTATCGGGCCGCTCGGGACCTCGGGAACGCCCAAGCGGCGGCCAAAGGCCCCGGCGCCTACGGCAAGCGAGTCGTCCGTCGCACCGCCTACCGGCGGGTCAACGGGGGTCTCGGGCGACTGTTGCGGACCCTCGTGAAGTAGGGCGGGCGGCCGCCAAGGAGGACGGGACGGGCAAAAGGGGCCCGGGCGAACAGGGCCCCGGGCGAACAGGGCCCCGGGCCACCCGTGAACCCTCTCGGCGCCCGCTGCTCGAGCGTGGGCCGCCCAGGAGCCTCGAGGCCTGCCGCCCGCCGAGCCCTCGTGGGCGGGGGGGCCGCCGGGCTCAGTGGAAAGGCAGCTGGCCGTAGGTGCTGCACAGGCCGAACGCCTCGATCAGCAAGAAGGCGCCCACCACGGCCAGGATGACCACGCGCCGCCTCCCGGCGCTGCGGCGGGCCATGACCGGTGCCATGTACCAGTCCGGGAGGCCGCCGAGCGTCGTGGCCAGGTACGCGTCCAGTGGGACGGCATCGACGGCCAGCGGCTGGTCGGGGTCGGCGGCGAGCGCCAGAGCGGCGAGCTCGTCGTCGGTGATGCCATCGGGCGATGCGACATCATCGGTGACGGGGATGCCCGGGGAGCCGTCTCGCACTGGGATCATCCCCGACCTTCCATCGCCGAAACTGAGCCGAAACTGACATCCCCATCCTACCCGCCAGGCAGCCAAATGCTCCCGTCGCCACGCCCGCGGTGCTGCGTGGCGGCCGCGGACCCGCTCACCTGGCGTCACCGGACCCCTGCGCCAGCAGGTCGCGAATCTCGGTCAGGAGTTTGATGTCCTCGGGCACCTCCTCGGGGGGGACCGTTCCCCCGCGCGCACGGCGTTCGGCCATCTTGTTGAGGGGCGCCACGACGAAGAAGTAGACGGCGGCCGCCACCGACAGGAACGTCACGAGGCGGTTGATGAGGTCGCCGTAGAGGAACGTGCTGTGGTTGACCGTGAATTGGAGGGCGGAGAAGTTCGGTTTGCCCACGATGGCCGCGATCAGCGGCGTCAGGATGTCCGCCACCAGTCCGGACACCACCGCCCCGAACGCGCCCCCGATGACGACGGCGATGGCCAGGTCGACGACGTTGCCCCGCATGACGAATTCCCTGAATCCCTTGAGCATCGGCGACACCTCTTCGTTGTCTGTGGGCTGGCCTCCGTGCGATGGTAACCGCGCGGTCCGCGGCGAAGCGTGGGCCGTCGACGGCCGTGCTCCTGGCCGGCCCGGGTGACCGGGGGCCAGCGCCCGTGTCGGCGAACGGCGACGGGCACCGACTCCGCCAGGCGTTCCCGCCGGATCCGGACGCCAGACGCCCCCGGGCGACGGATACCGGACCCGCTCCCAGCCGACGAGCCCGGTCAGGGCCGAGGCGGTGGCCCCGGCCGGCGGACCCCGGCCCGCCCTCCTCCGACTTTCTGAAAACGCCCTGGTGGGGCCGGCGCAGGCAGGGAAGCGAGGAAATCCGACGCGGGGGACAAGGGCACCCGTGGTCCGGGCAGTGAACGCCGAGCCCAACAAGTGACACGGGGGGCCACGGGGTCTACTTTTTGGAGGTGGCCATGGGCACGCGCGGGCGGGAAGTGCAGGATCTGCGCTGGACGTATCCCGACGGCGCGCCCCCACCGCTGTCGTCTTTGAGCGGGTTGGCACTCCGGCTCTTCGTGCTGTGCGGGGCGGTCATCGTGGTCGCCGCCGGGATCGCCGTCGGGGTATCGCCGCGTGCGCACCAGCGCGGGCCCGAGCCGTCGACGTTCATCCCGGCGAGCTCCGGGGCCACCACGGTGCCCAGCACCCCCCCGAGGACGCAGACGACTGAACAGACCACGGCACCGACCACACCGCCCACGACGGCACCCACCGCACGACCCCGCGCCGCGACGAGGTCGGCCGCACGACCCGGCGCCGCGAAGAAGTCGGCCGCCCCCGCACGGGTCCACACCAAGACCCGTCCGGCGTCCAAGCGCGCCACACCGCCGACGACGGTGCCCACGTGCACCGGTGCGGGCTGTTCGATCCACCATCCCCGCCACTCGTGCGGGATCATCAGGCGTCTGCGCAAGCTCTCCCATTGCGGCGGGAAGCTGCCGACGAACGCAGCGCAGACCCCGGTGCGCCCGGGGCACGCGCCTGCGCCGTTGCACCAGTCCGCCACGCAGCACCACTGCACCGGCGCGCTCATCGTCCACGGTTCGATGGCGCGGGCGCCGTCCCGGGGGGCGTGCCGGGAACGCTGAGCATGCCGACGGCAGTCGCCACCCGGCGGCCGCCGCGGGGCTTTGATGACCCCTGCCTGGTCGAGGGGAAGTGGGCTCAGGCGGTGGGGGAGCCTGCCGGGATGGTGGACGAGCCGGCGCGCCGTCGAAGCGCCACGTACCCGCCGAGCAATGCGAGAGCGGCCAGCCCGGCGCCGAGGGGCCAGCCGAACTCCGGCGTCTGCGCCGGCGGACCGACCATGAAGCACACCTGGTTGCTCTTCTCGACGGAGGGATTGCCGCCCACCGGATTTCCCGACACCTGACCCCGGTCGCACACCGTCACGCCGTCGACGGCATTGGCGGGAACGGTGTACGTGGCCTGCATCTCGGTCCTTCCCGGGGTAGGCGCCGGACCCGGCGTCATCACCGTGTCGAGGCCGCCTCGATCGATGCGGTTGATCCGCACGCAGTCCTCGGCCTTGGATGTGCGGCCCGAGAAGTCCCCGGTGTTCCACACGAGCGTGACCATGATTGGCTGGCCCGGTGTCACGATAGGCAGCGTCGCCGGATTCTGGTTTGCCGTCCCGCCCGCCGGCTGCGTCTTCTTGCTCAGGCTTCCGGAACGGTTGAAGCCGAACGCGTCGGCGCACGACGCAAGGGCGAGGGCCTCAGCCGGCGGCAACACGGTGGTCGTGGTGGTGTCCGCACCCCCGCTCGCCGCCACCGCCGGTGCGGAGAACCCGAGAGCCACGAGCAGCCCGGCGACGACGCCGAGGGCGGCTCCTGGTCCCCGACGACCGTCCCTCATCGCGCTCCCTCCCGTCGGCGGTCGGTGGAGCCTCGGGCCCCCAGCGCGCCGAGGATTCTCTTCGGAGGCTACGGAACCGACGTGAACGTCCCGCGAACGACTCGCAACCACGAGATGAACTCGAACCAGCGGGCACGGGGCCCGACGGGGAACCGACTATGACTGCGCCGTCCAGCCGGACAAGTCCCTGTCGAGAAGCTTGCCCAAGCGCGCCACGTCGTCGGCGAATTCCAACTGCAGGGACCGGCGCAGTCCGGGCGCGATGGCGTCGCGCGAGCGGTTCTGGGCGTTCAAGGTCTGCAGGCGGCGACCGAGGGACCGGCGGGCAGCCTGGCTCGGGACCACGACGCGCGCCAATCGGCGCACCGCCTGGGGGGGCCGCCGCAGGAGTCGCACCGCCGTGGCGCTGCGGGCCACCTTGTTGGGGTTGACGACGGGGAACTGCGGTCGGAAGTCGGGGTCGATGTCCAAGAAGCACAGCGTCTGACGGTAGCTGGCCGCCACATCTGCCTTGAAGTCGTCGAAGATGATGACGTGCACCCGGGCACGGCCGAACACCTGGAAGTACCGCTCGACCTGCTCGGCGTAGCGCCCGACATCCCGGTAGAACAGCGACCACAGTTGGAACTGGCACGTCGGCGGAATGCGCTCGCCGCGCTTTCGGTCCTCCTCGGCCGCCAGGGCCTCTTCGAAGTCGGCGATGTCCTCGTCCCCCTGGAAGAGCATCTCGCTGTGCAAGGAGTGGATCATGTCGACGGGATTGCGGAGAATGGCGATGATGCGGCTCTCGGGCGAGAAGTCGTGGATCTCCTGGGCGGCGCGCGTCGAGCACAGGTAGCCGATGGACGCCTCGCCCCGGTACCGCTCGTCGGCCGCCCGCGAGAAGCACTCCAGGTAGGTCTCCTCCGACATGTGCGCCCGTGTCTTGTAGACCAGGTCGCTGCCGAAGAAGTGGTACTCCTTGCCTCCCATGAAGATGTCGGGGTGACTGCCGAGATAGGACCACAGGGCCGTCGTCCCCGATTTCGGGGCCCCCACGATGAACAGATTCGGCACCCTGCTGGCCACGACGCACCCCCCCTTTGGGTGCCTGATTCTACCGGCCCCGGTACCCGAACCTCCTCAGCAGATCCCCGCCGCGTACCCAGACGAACACGAGAGGCCCCAGCGTGAACAAGGTGGCCCCCTTTTCCACGGAAGCCTGGTGGACGGTGGGCGTGTCCTCCCCCTCCGCCTTCAGGCGCGGGGGGAAGAAATGGGTGCGCTCGCCGAAGCGGAGCACCGAGGCATCCCACGGCTCCCCGAGCCACGCCAGGAGCCCGCGCATGGTCCGCTCGGGCTCCGCCACGAGGTCCTCGTAGCGCACGACGCGGTAGCGGTCAGGGCCGTGGCAGGCGCCGAACGCCTCGGCACTGCGGACGTAGCGCACCCATTTCCGGGCGCTGCGGACGCCGCTTCTCTTCCCGAACCTTCGGCGGTTGGAATCGATCACGTCGCGGGGGTGGCGCACGATGTGGACGATCTGGCTGTGCGGGTAGAGGACATCGATGTAATCCAGGAACAACGCGTTGTTCGGGCTCTTGTCCCCCCAGCGCGCCTTGCCCTGCATCGCCGCGTACTGGACATGCATCTCCTCGAAGAAGCCACGCACGTGCTCGCGCCACTGGTCGCGGCTGTACCCGTAGCGGTCGAGGGTGGTGGACCAGTTTCCCCGCCGCTCGATGGGGGCCAGGTACGACAGCAGGACGTATTCCGGGCCGCAGCTGATCGCCGGATGGGAGTCGAGCATCATCCGCAGCAACGAGGTGCCCGATCGAGGGCAGCCGACGATGAAGATCGGTCGGGCCCTGGCGGCCACGGCGCCACACGCCGCGGCGTCGGGGCGATCTTCTCGCCGCGCCGCGACCGGCCACCCACCACGGGGCCACTCGGCATCCGAGCACGCTCCCACCATTGCGTGAGGACGGTAGCGGCGCGTCGACACGATCGGTGGGAAAAGGCGCTGACAGAATCTGAAGCTGAAGAAGTCTGAGAATGACCCGGAGCTAGTCGCGCCCGGCGACCCGGCGCGGCAGGCGCATGACGAATCGTCCGTCCTCGTACACGAGTACGCCGTTTTGGATTTCGCACAGCATGCGCGAGATCGGAAGCCCCAGACCGGCCCCGCCGAGGCCGTCGAGCGTGACGAACCGCTCAAATGCATGCTCCTCCGCCCCTTGGGGGAGCCCCGGGCCGTCGTCGACGACATCGATCTCGAACATTGTCCCGTCCAGCCGGAGCACCACGTCGACCCGCTTGTCAGCGTGCCGGATGGCGTTCTCGATCAGGTTGGCCAGTGCTTCGCGTGTGGCGTCGGCGCTCAGCGCCACGATCAGCCCGTCCGGCGCGCCGGTTTCGAGTTCGACGGTGATCCGGTCTCCCACCCGTCGACGGGCACGCTCGGTCTCCTGATTGCACAGTTCGATGATGTCGACTTGTTGCACGGCAAAGCTGTCACCTTGGTCGAGCCGGGCAATACGCAGCAGCGAGGTGACCAGCCGACCGATGCGCTCGGACTCTGCGGCCAGGTTCAACAAGAGCCGCTCGCGATCCTCGGGCACGCCGGCGATGATCAACGCCTCGGCGTTCGAGCGGATGGCCGACACCGGGGTGCGCAGCTGGTGGCCCGCGTATCCCAGGAGGTCACGTGACCGGCGGTCCGAGAACCGGGCCTCGGCGAGCGCTCCGCCCAGGCTGCCGATGAGCAGGACCACCGCGGCGAACATGACGAATCGCACGACGGCGTTGCCGATGTCGGTATCCAGATCGGGTGCGGGACTGAGCCCGGTGTCGACGAGCACCCAGCTGGTGGCGCTCGCCGCCGCCACCACCAGGCCGGCGTACGCGGAGATGGTGATCGTGATCCCGATGATCGGGACCAGGTACAGGACGCTGAGCGACAACGCCGCCGGCCCCGACACGTAGTCGAGGAGACCGACGCCACCCACCGAAGCGACACCGAGCACCGAGACCAGGACGCGACCGAAGCCTTTGGGGCGGTGGTTCCACAGCCATTCCTCGCCCCGTTGCGCGTAGCGCAGCAATGCCTGCAACGCGGGATCGGTCTCGCGCTCCCGCGCCGGCGGCGCCGGCACGCGTCGCAGGCGTCCCGCTTCGGTCATCCCCGAATCACGTAACCCCGGCCGCGTTCAGTGAAGAGCAACCGCGGCCCGTGCGCTTCGAGCTTGCGTCGCAGCGAGCTCACGTAGACCTCCACGAGGTTCGGATCGAACTCGTCGAATCCCCAGACCTGGGCGAGGAGCTGGGTCTTGGAAAACACCTTCCCCGGGCTGCGCACGAACACCAGGAGGAGGTCGAACTCAGTTCGCGTCAAGTCAACGCGATCCTTGTTCCGCATCACGGTCCGCGTCGCCTCATCCACGACGAGGTCGCGGATCTGCCTGGTCGGCGAGTTGAGCCGGCCGGCCCGGCGCAGAATGACGCGCACTCTCGACAGCAGCTCGGCCACCGCGAAGGGCTTGACGATGTAGTCGTCGGCGCCGAGATCGAAGCCGCTCAGGCGCTCTTCGAGGGTGTCGGCTGCGGTGAGAAAGACCATGGGCACGTCGGTCAGGGACTTGGTTCGTGCGCCCAGATCGAAGCCGTTGAGCGGCCCGGGAAGGTAGACGTCGAGCAGGACGATGTCAGGCCGAAACGATTCGACGCTGCCGTCGAAGTCGCTGCCGTCCCCGAGGGCCCGCACCTCATAGCCTTCGAGCCTGAGGGCGGCCACGATGCCTTCCGACAGCGACACGTCGTCCTCGACGAGGAGTACCCGTGCCGCCGGTTCGCTCAGTACCGAAACCCCCGAAACCCCCGAAACCCCCGAAACCACCGTTGCCCCCACGATCGCGAGTCTACGTACCGATCCGGCCGCGTGCTCTGGAAATGTTCGGAGGGCGTGCCCTGGGGAGCCGGCCGGCGACGGCGACGATCGGGATCGAGGGCGAGAACCATGGCCACGAGCCGCCGGGTCTCGGGCCCTCGGCGGCCTGCGGCTCCCGGCGCACAGGAAGGCCCGTGGTTCGGCGGAGCGGGGGGTGTGGCACGCGTGGAATGCTCCTGCGCGACCGAGGATGGTCGCCCCCCGACGGCGGCTCGGGTCGCTCCAGGCGTGCCCCACACTGCCGCTCGAGAACCGGACGTCGGCGACACACCAGACGGACGGAATCGGCCCAGCCCGCCACCGTGCCGGCCGAACGGGGCCGGTGCTGTCCCCCGGGGATCGCCAGCGTCGCTACCATCGGATGGCCGATGGCGTGGGGTGTCGCGGGAGGGGAGCGGGGGTGAGCGTTCGACTGAGCGTCGTCATGCCCACCCACAACCGGGCGGCCGAGGTGGGGCATGCCGTCCACGCCATCCTTTCGCAACACGTCTCGGAGCTCGAGCTCGTCGTCGTGGACGACGCGTCGAGCGATGACACGCCCGACGTCCTCGACCGCCTCGTTGCGCATGACGACCGGGTACGCGTCGTGCGCAACGATTCGTCGCTCGGCGCCGCCGGAGCGCGCAATCGCGGCGTCGCGCAGGCGACGGGCGATTTGATCGCATTCTGCGACGACGACGACCGCTGGTTGCCCGGGACCGGTGCGACAGTGGTCGAGTATCTCGAGAGCCATCCATCGGTGGGGGCGGCGTCTGCGTGGCACGAGGTGCTCCACGTCGGCCAGGAGCGGGGCGTCGCGTTCCGGGGTCCTCTCATCTATGGCGCCGAGCATCTGCTCTGGTACAACGTCGTCGCCATCCCCTTCCTCGTCGTCCGGCGTTCCGCCTTCGCGGCGGACCCGTGGTCGGACCCGGACCCCGCCCTGGCGACAGCCGAGGACTGGGATCGGTGCCTGCGCTGTGCCCAAGAGCGTCCCATCCGCACCATCCCCTCCGTGCTGTACCAGTTCCGCCAGCACGGAGGGCAGCGCCTGACCAAGGGGATCGCCGGGCATCAGCGAAGCCGCCGGGCCTTCGTCGAGCGCCACGGGGCCCAGATGACCCCGGCCTGCCGGATGTACCACGAAGCCATTCTCGAGCTCCAAGACGGCCATCGTTCGGCCCTCGCCGCGCGCATGGCGCGTGCGCTGCCCAGACAACCGAGAGAGGCCGCGTTCGTCTCGGCGCTGATCCTTTCGTCGGCTGCTGCCGGTCGGGCGGCTCGGGTGCTGTCGGACCCGGGGCTCCCGGCGCGCGCGGCGTGTGCGCTGCTCAACCGCGTTCCGGCGGTCAGCGGATGTCGGAAATGAGCCCTGGGCGCACGCCCGACGATTCCGGCCCGGGGTCGTCGGGGCCCTGAGATCCCGAGTCGGGCGAAGGCACCAGAGAGCGGCGCAAACCAGGCGGTCCCGGTCCCGGCGTGCCCACGGTCGGTGACGGTCCGCACCATCCCCGCTCGGCACGCCGGACCGTGGCGGCGGCCCGACAGGCCACCCTCGTCCACATGGTCATGCACAGGGAATCCCCATGTTTCCCCCTTGCTATCCCCAACGCAGAAGTGGGACGGTTGGGCGATTGGGGTGCGCGCGCGAACGCGCGGGCGGCAGATTGAGCTCCTCGAGAGTGCGGGCGGGGCGTGGCCAGGTGTGGACGCGAAGCGGGGCCACCGCAAGAAGATCGATTCTGGGCGTGCGCCGATGAGGCACCTGCGCCCGAATGCCCCCTCGCCGGACGAGCTCTATCCCTGTTCTGGCGGTTCTCCCCAATCGCATGTCGGGATCACCGGCGGATCGTTCCCCGTGCCCGACGCCTGATCGAGGCTGCCGCTCCCGTGCGGTCTCCGGCCCCCCCGAGGGCGCACGGGAGGCGGCGCCTCACTTGCCCCATCTGCCACGGCTGACCACACCGGGGCCGTCGCAGCGCCGCTCGGCGCCTGTGGGGGCCGGAGGCGGCACCCGCTCTGTCGGTCGGCTCCCGGGCGGCCCGTGGCAGTTGCGCGACTGTTGGGAAGCGGGTGGACGGGGGTTGATGCCCCGGGCGCACGATGGCTGCAGACAACCGGGCGCCGGGCCCACCGAGGCTCGGCGCGGAGCCGATTCGGGGGGGG
>Ga0209415_10003779_pt1 | contig 28117 bp, 23 predicted proteins | sample PeaSoiSIISIP2007_FD_187696 | JGI IMG/M metagenome (GOLD analysis project Ga0209415, IMG submission 187696) | Peat soil microbial communities from Weissenstadt, Germany - SII-SIP-2007 (SPAdes) (version 2) | ecosystem: Environmental > Terrestrial > Soil > Wetlands > Peat | place: Germany... | reverse complement strand
AGCCGACCCGGCACGCTCCTATGACCAGGAGAAACCCGCTACACGCTTGCTGAATTACCTATCTTGCAGGTGCCCTGGGGACCCGGTCTGGACCGCCTTTTCGTTCCCGGCGTGATAGCCGAGCCGGTCGGATGCTTTCTTCCCAGCGGCGGTCACGAACGGGACCAGCGACCGTAGCCGCTGGCGCGTGCCGCGCTGCAGCGGAACCGAAAGCGCGATACTTGCCACCACAGCGCCTTCGGCCTCGAACACTGGCACCGCCACTCCGGTCAGGCCGCTGCTCCCTTCCTCGGAGCTGATTGAATACCCCGTCTTCCGGATTTTCTGGATTTCTATATCAAGCTGATCGTGATCGACGATCGACTTCTCAGTTATCTTCTCTAGTTCTTCGTGCTGAGCCGCTGCGAAAAGGTCGTCATCGAATGCCAGCAGCACCTTTCCACCCGCTCCGATGTGCAGCGGTACCGTCTGGCCGACGTAGGTTTGCGGGCGGACGGGAAGCATCGTGGGCACGACCTCGATGCATACCCGGAATCGGCCTTCTGGCGTGAAGGCACAGGCGGTTTCGCCCGTCTCGTCTCGCAGGTCATGCAGGATTCCGCTCAAGATGCGGTTGAGCGGCGTTCCATGCTTGGCGACCGCCGCCCATTCCAGCACGGATCGGCCTATTCTGAAGCGATCACCGGAGCGCTCAAGGACTTGCTCGGCGACGAGGTTGGCGACAATACGCTGGCACGTGGTCGTAGGCAGGCCGGTCAGGCCGCGCAGCTCGGGCAGCGAGAGCTCCGGCCGCTCGTGAGAGAACGCCCGCAGCAGAGCAACGGTCTTGCGCAGTACCAGGATGGTGCCTGGATTGCGACCTGTGGCCGGCTTAATATCACTCGTCATCGTCGATGCGCCCACAATACGTGGATCGCCTCCGCTCCGGGATTATTGACCAGATGCTGACAGTAACTCAGGCTAATCCTAGTCACCGTCATCTGATCAGCTGTCCTGCGCAGGCTGATCGCGGCCGGGAAATAGCGGCCGCCGGGATGCCACAGCGCCTGTTGACATCAGCTGCGAGATCTGCGCCGACTCGTAGCCCAGCTGGCGCATGATCTCTTCGGTATGTTCACCGGGATCCGGGGCCGGCCACCCCGGTGAGATCTCGAACTCACTTGCCACCAGCCTGGCCAGACCCTGCCGCAGCTGCCCCCAGCGCGGATGCTCCCAGGACGTCAGCAGGCCTTCGCTGCGCACCCAGTCTTCGTCGAGCAGATCCTTCGGCGCACGCTCCGTCGCCGCTAGCACACCTCGCTGCCTGAGTGCGGCGACAGCCTCAGCGCATGTCCGGTCCGATATCTCGGCCGATGGCTTGGCGCCCGCCAGGTCTGCCCCGTCTGCGGCTACCCGGATCCAGCCGTCCTTGGTACGGAAGCTGCGAGCTGACTCGCGGGCGGCGGAGGGCTGCGAGTCGGCCAGTGACTCTCCGAGCAGCAGGTAGGTTGCCGTCCTGGCGAGACTGGCTGACACGTGCGCGGGCATGCCCGTCAGGTCACGGCGGAACACGGCGAGCAGGACGCCAAGTGCGGCGAGCAGGCCGGTGGCGTAGTCGTTGACCGGAACGGGAACCGCCCGCGGACGCCCGTCTGCCTGCCGTGCCACCTGCATGCCGGAGGCAGCCTGAGCATTGTGCTCCCAGCCAGCCCGCCGGCTCCAGGACCCGCCATAGTCAAAGGCGTTCATGGACGCATATACGATGTCCGGCCGGATCGCGCGGACCGCGTCATAGCCGAGGCCGAGCGCCTCTAGCTTTCCTGACCTGAAGTTCTCTAGCACGACATCGGCCTCGACGATCAGCTCACGCGCGAGCTTCATCCCGTCGGGCGTCTTCAGGTCGGCAAGTACGGACCGCTTGCCCCGGTTCACATCCAGCCAGCCGTACGGGCTGACATCGCGGCCGGGAGAATCGATCTTGATCACGTCAGCGCCCAGCTCCGCTAGCGTGCGCCCGCAGGTCGGCCCGGCCAGGATGATACAGAAGTCAATTACCCGGAGGCCGCGCAGCGGGGCCTGAGGGCTCGCACCCGGCGGTCCGGCCGGCCAGGCTGATGAGCGCGCGGTTGACTGCCTTGCGGGGGGCGGCGCTGATTCGCTGGAGATCCTCACCGCAGGACCTGTGGCGGCCAGCCTCGCGGGCCCGGTCGGGCGAGCCTCTTCAGCGCTGCTGGCCGCACCGGAATCTGCTATCACGATCCCGGCGCTGGTCGCGCCGTATTCCTGCCGCCATTCCGTGTGCGTCCTGCACATGGTGCAAGCACCACCCGCTGCGTTAAGCGTGCGTTCCCAGTCGAGCGCGTCGCGGCGCATGAACTCAGCGGCGAACCTGGCCCGCCACTGCTCGGCGTCGGCCGCCGACGCGAGCGACTTCAGCCCGGCTGCCGCCTCGGATCCCCATTCCTCATGACCCATCACCCGGCAGAGGGTCTCAGCGAAATGCCCAAAAGTTCCATGATTCTGCACGAAACGGCCGTCACGGCACTGGTAGATATCAGCAATCGGTGTACGAGGCAGGCTGAGCGGGTCGATCAGCTCGGCCCGATCCAGGGTGACAAGGTTCCGGCCGATCACGCTGAGGGCCGCGGAGAAAAGCGGGACCACGATCCGGGTCCCCCGGCTGGTCTGCTGCCGTACCCGGAGTGCCGTTGCAATGCAGATCCCCGCCCACACGGCGGCATAGCCGCTGGCCACGAAGAGCGGCTCGGGCTCTGGCTTGGCCTGCGCGGGCGTGCAGCGGTTGAGTCCGACCTCAGCGGCGATCAGCGACTCGCTGGTTACGGGTAGCTGCCACGGGGCGCCGACGGGAAGCCCAGTGAATAGGCAGTAGATGGCTCCGCTCGCGGCAAGCGAGGCGGCCAGATCGGCTGTGATCGCCGTCCCCGGCACTGGCCAGCTGCGCTCGGCGTCAACGATGATGTCCGCGCGCCGACCATCGTCGCCCTGACCATTGGCGCTGGCGACCGCCACTGCCCAGCCCGCCTCGTCGCCGTCAGCGAATGCGACTTCCGCGCCCTGGTCGCCGAGAATCTTCGCCAGCAGCAGCTCGCTCCTGCTCCGGCCGGCTATCCAAACCCGCAGGTTGGCCAGCGCGTCTGATCCCTCTTGCTGTCCCCCGAGTGCTGCCACTGGCTTATCCTCTCGCTCCACTCGGCGTTAGCCCGGTCCGCCGTCAACGAATTGCAGGACGTCGGCGGCTAGCTCGGCCGGATGCAGGAAGTACATGCCGTGCGTCCAGTCTGGGTAAGTCCGCAGCACTGCGCCGGGTATCATCTGCTGCAGCTGACGCTGGCCGGCGGCCGAGAGCGACGTGCTGCGGCCAGGCGACAAGATCAGTGTTGGCGCCCGGACGTCGGCTGCCCAGCGGGCGAGGTCGACGTCGGTCTCGTGCATCGCCTTCCACATGGCCACGGCGACACTGACCGGCGTTCTGGCGAACTCGGCAGCGTACTCAGCGTCCCTTCGGTCATTGAACAGATCACCGGTCATTGCCCTGCTACGCAGCCACCACTGCTCTAGGCCCAGCTCCCGCAGGGACTGCTCGGGCGTGGCGGCGCCCGGCGACTTCGTTCTCGGATCGCCGTCCGCCGGCCGCGTCGGCGTCGAAATCAGGCTGAGCGTCGCAATGCTGGCAGGGCTGGTGGCGGCGACGACCGTCCCGATCAAGCCCCCTGTCGACTCGCCCACGTAGTTGACTCCCGAGGGCGCGAGCTTGCCGATCACCTGCTGCACGTCAGCGACTAGGTCGGTGAATCCGAAGTCAGCACCGTCGGCTGGCGCTGGGCTGCGGCCGCACCCGCGCAGGTCGATCCTGATGACCCGATGCCTGGCCCGCAGCGGCGTGACCCAATCGCGCCAGAACCAGCCGCTCCGCGCCAGCCCATGGACCAGTACAAAGGGGGCGCCAGGTGCGTCCGCCCGGGCCGGCTCATCGGTTATGTGCAACGCGCAGCCGGTGATATCAAGCAAGGTCATGGGGCTCCTTCGGGTCCGCGGCCTGTGCCCGGCGCGGCTGGGCCCGTGCTGACCGCCCAGGTAGTTTCTGGCTGGCCGAAGTACGCCCTGCGCACGGCGTCGCTCCTGGCCAGGTCGTCAGCCCGGCCGGAGAAGATCACTTCGCCAAAGTCGAGCGCGGTGACCATGTCGGCGAGCGCGCCGACGACCTCCATGTCGTGCTCGATCAGCAGGATGCTGATGCCCTGCTGTCGGGCCAGGGTCGACAGCAGGCTGGTGACCTGCTGGCTTTCACCGCGGGACATCCCGGCTGTCGGCTCGTCAAGCACCAGCACCGACGGCTTGATCGCCAGCACTAGCGCCAGCTCCACCCGCTTGCGGTCACCGTGGGAGAGCTCTCCCACGATCCGGCCGGTTATGTCGCCGATCCCGCAGGCGTCGCTGGCGTAGGCGACGGCGGCCCGCTCGGGCTGCGACGCTCGCCCGAACGCGGACAGCACCCGGCGCCTGGAGCTGGCCGCCGCGGCCACCCGGATGCTTTCGCCGACGGTCATCTGCTCGAATAGGTGCGCGACCTGGAACGACCTGCCGATTCCGGCCCGGACCCTTCGCCACGGCGGCCACTTGGTGACATCCTGGCCGTTTAGCCAGACGCGTCCCGCCGTCGGCGCGATCACGCCGGTCAGCACCTGCAGGAGCGTCGTCTTGCCTGCGCCGTTCGGTCCGATGACCGCATGTACTGAACCCTTGGCCAGCTCAAGGTCCACCCCGTTCAGCGCGGCGAAGCCGGCGAAGTTCTTGCGGATGCCCTCCAGCCGCAGGACGCTGGCCCGGTCAGCCGCTGTCATGACTGGATCCTGTCTCCTGGGCTGCCGTGGCCGGCAGCAGAACCTGCTCTAGCAACTGGGGATCGGCGCGTAGCTCGGCCACGGCGCCGCGCCAGATGATCCGGCCTGCCGACATTCCCACCGCCGTGTCACATAGCGCGCCGATCATCTCCATGTTCCGCTCGACCAGAACCACCGTGCAGGCTGCCTCGGCCTGCAGCAGCCGCAGGCCATCGACCAGCCGCTGGACGGTGATCGGGGCCAGCCCCTCGCCAGGCTCATCCAGCAGCAGGTACCTCGGCCGCCGCATCGCGGCCCTGGCTATCGCAAGGGCCTGCTGCTCTCCGCCAGACAGCGTCGTCGCAAGCTGGGATAGGCGCTGCTCCAGGAAGGGAAACAGGGCCAGCACGCGCTCGGCATCCGACTTCCAGCCTCGGGACCCGAGCGCGGCGACCCTCAGGTTGTCGGCCACGCTCAGCGGGAAGATCCTGCGATCGTCAGGCACGAACCCGATGTCGTGCCGGCGGACGACCTCATCCGCGCTCAACCCGGTGACGCTGGCCCCGTCGATCAGCACGTCGCCGGTAACCCGTACGCCGAAGCCACTGATCAGCGAGCGCAGCAGGGTCGTCTTGCCCGCCCCGTTCCGGCCGAGGATGGCCAGTGTCGACCCCGCCGGAACCTCGGCCGAGATGCCGGCCAGCGCCCGGTGCCTGCCGTAGTAGGCGTCGATGCCGGCCATGACGATCCCGCTGGCCGTGGCAGCTGACGGTTCGGTGCTGCCAGGCGACGAATCAATCTTCCCGGTCATGCCTTCCTCTCCGTCGGCTGGCCTGGCGAGCGCGCGATAGCGCCGCCGAGGCGGGTTGACAGGGACCGGATGCCGGATGCCAAGGCCGACACTATCCCGTCAGGCATGAGCAGGAAGATGGCGAGCACTATCAGTGAGACGTAGAGCTGCCCGACGGTCGCGCTGAGGCTGAAGGCGTAGATGACGCCGCCGTAGATGGTGGCGCCGACAATGGGCCCGGTCAGCGTGCGCATCCCGCCGAGAATGCCCGCCAGGATCGGCGCCGCGCCCGCCACCCAGTAGAACATGCTCGGGTCCACGGCACCGTAGGTGAAGGCAAAGAGCGCCCCGGCTAGCCCAGCCAGCCCACCGGACAGCATGACCGCCACTGCCTTGTACCTGTTCACCGGCGCTCCCAGCGTCTCGACCCGCAGCGCGCTCTGCCTGGTCGCTGATAGCACCTGGCCGAAGGCCGACCGGCGCACGCCGTACAGCAGCAGCGTGACAACGATGACGATCACTGCCAGGAACCAGTAGAAGGTGCTCGCGTTGTTCAGGTCGAGCCCGAGGATAGGGCCGCGGACCAAGCCCGCATACCCTCCCGTCCCGCCGGCGACGCTGGTACTAGAGACGAATTCATAGACAGTCTGGCCGATGGCAAGCGTCAGCATTCCGAAGACGAAGCCGGTCTGCCCGCGTACCAGGAACACTGTCAGGGAGGAGCCGAGGATGCCCGCCACGATGCCGATCAATATGAGCAGGCCAGTGTTACTGAAGCCCTCGTTGATGGACAGCCAGGCCACCAGGTAGCCACCCATCCCGTAGAAGGCCTGGTTGCCGAAGGTGGCCACCCCGCCGAATCCGATGGAGAAGCTCACCGCCTGGCTGTACAGGATGCTGACCAGAATGCCGGCGGCAACGAACAGCAAGGTGGCCGAAAGCACTGACCCGCATACGGCAACGAGTACGAGCCCGATGACGACACCGACTGCCGGCCGAAGCCAGGACTGCCCGAGCCGCGCCCTGCTCATATCTCGATCACCGCCGCGGCCGAGCCGAACAATCCGAACGGCCGCACGGTCAGGAAAATGATCATCGTGAGGAAGATGGCATAGGGTTCCACCGACTGCAGGTACGTAGCGGTGAATGCGTCCACCAGGCCCAGCACGAGGCTGGCAATCACGGCTCCGCCGAAGCTGCCGAGGCCGCCGATCAGGACCACGGCGAAGGCCAGCACGATGTAGTCGGCGCCCAGGTCACTGCTGACCTCTACCAGCGGTGCGATCAGCGCGCCCGCGAGGCCAGCGAGCGCGCACCCGACGCAGAACGTCAGCCAGAAGACCCGCTCGGACCTGACGCCAAGCGCGGCTGCCATATCGCGGTCGGCGGCGATGGCGCGCACCTCGAGTCCCATCCGCGTCCGGCTCAGCCACAACCTGAGCCCGATGACGACCGCCGCTCCGATCACGATGATGAAGACCTGGTAGACGAGGATGTCCACGCCGAACAGCGACAGGTGACCGCCGAGCACGGGCGGGATGTTGACGCCGAGCGGCGACGTGCCCCAGATCTGCTGGGCTACCGCAGCGAAGACGAGGAACAGCGCGAACGTGCCGAGCAGCGACCTGAGACTGTCGAACTTGTACAGCCGCCGGTACACGACCCGCTCGGAGACGATGCCCACGGCCGCGCACAGCACCGCGGCCGCCGCGATCGGCACGACCACCGTTCTGCCCTGCGACCAGGACACGCTGGCGCTGTAGGCGACGAAGGCGCCGAGCATGAAGAACGCGCCATGCGCCATGTTGAGTATGCGCATCGTGCCGAAGGTGAGCGTGAGCCCGGCGGCTATGACGAGCAGGAGCATTCCCTCGGCCAGGCCAGGCAGGATCGGCAGGAAGATCTGGGTACCGAGGTTATCTGCCACAGCCATGTCAGCTCCCGGCAATCGGAGCCGACGCCGGGCCCGCGCACTGAACGAGGCGGTCCAGAGCCAGGATGTGGCGCAGGTAGAAGTGAATACCAGCCTCCCAGGTGAAACCGATGCCGCCCTCGATCTGGATGGCGCCTTCGATGATCTCTCGGGACAACTCCAGGGCGAGCCGCACGCCGCGCTGCGGCGCGTCCGGCGTGTTGGCCGCCCACAGCACGGCAGTACGGGCTAGCTCCAGGCACTTGTACATGTCAGCAATGCGGTGCTTCACCGCCTGGAACTCGGCAATCCGCCGCCCGAAGGCCTGCCGGAAGCCGGCGTAACTGAACGCCGCGTCGAACGCGGCACTGGCCGCGCCCACCGCCTCGGCGGCCCACAGCGTCGCGATGCTCGCCAGCACGGCAGGATCGCTCTGCCCTGGCTGCAGCACTCCGCCGGCCCCGATGGGCAGGGACGGGGCGAACAGATCGGCCGCAAGGCCGGATGGCACGGCATCAGGCTCCGGCCCAGGACCATCGCCCCACGACAGGTGACAGACCTTGTCAACTCCATACATTGGCACCAGCCGCCAGCCGCCAGCCCCTGGCACGGACAAGGTCAGCCGGCCGGCGGCAGCCACTCGCTCCCGCACTGCGGGGATGGCCCGCAGCACCATAGTGCAGGTGAAGGGAAGCGGCACGATACGGCGCCCCCACGCCTCGGCAACTGCGGTGAGATCTTTGACCGGAAGCCCTGCGCCGCCGTCGTCCTCAGCCACGGCAAGGTCCAGCCATCCGCCCCCGGCAATGGCATCCCAGAGCCGACTGTGGCCTGCCGAGAAGTACTCATCGCCGAGGATCGAATGGCGCAGCTGCCCGTCGAGAAGCTGGCCGAACGCAGTGGCCAGTTCCCGTGCCTGCCCGGTCGCGACGATAGGCATCAGCCGGCCTCCGCCCTCGGCATCCCGAGCACCCGTTCGGAGATAATGTTGCGCTGGATCTCTGAGGTGCCCGCCCAGATCGTGACCGAGCGGGAGTAGAGGTAGACATCGCGCCAGAAGTCGCGGTGCTGCTCACAGCGGAGACTCAGGCCGAAGTGGGCGACCTCCTGCCAGAGCTCGCTCCAGTACAGCTTGAGTATCGACTCGGCCGCCCGCGAGTCCAGCCCGAGCGTGACCTCCTCTACGCATCGCACCACATGCCACCAGATCAGCTCGAGCCTGGACTGCAGCCGCTCAGTCACCTCGGCCCGGCGATCGGCCACCTCGCGCTGGCAAGCCTCAGCCTGGCGAAGGTAGTGCGAGACCTCCAGGTAGCGGCGCATCGACTGGTAGACGCCCCGCTCTCGCGACAGCGTCCAGCGGATCAGGGACCACCCCTCGTGCTCGGCGCCGACGCGGTCCTGCACGCCGGCCCGCGCGTCGGTGAACGCAACCTCGTTGAATCCGGACGCGCCGGTGATCTGGCGGATCGGCGTCACCACGATGCCAGGCTGATGCATGTCGACCAGCAGCAAGCTGAGGTTGTGATGCCGCCGTCCAGTCCGGTCGGACTTGGCGAGCAGCCAGCACGCATCAGCCAGATGAGCCCAGCTGGTCCAGGTCTTCCGCCCGTTGATCAGGTACTCGTCCCCATGCCTGTCCGCCGTGGTGACTACAGCGGCAAGGTCAGAGCCCGCATTTGGCTCGGAACTCCCCTGGCACCACAGCTGCGAGCCGTCGAGCATCCCCGGCAGGTACTTCTCCTGCTGAACGCGGGTACCGAATTCGATCAGAAGGTTCCCGAGCATGTGCTGGGTGAAACGGGAAAAGCCGTCGGGCGCACCAGCCCTGGTGCACTCCTCGTAGAAGATGACTTCTTCGACGACGCCGAGGCCACGGCCGCCATATTCCGGCGGCCAGGACAAACCGGCGTACCCCGCCTCAGACAGCAGGCTGTCCCAGCGCCGTCCGAGCTGCACGTTGGCGTCGCTACCGTGGCTGAGCTCCAGCGCCCGCAGGCCAGGCAGCGCGGTCCCGGTGAGCCAGTCGCGCAGCTCGCGGCGGAAGCTCGTAGCCGCCGGATCGTCGAAGGTGACTGCGCTCATGCCGCGATCTCGCCTCCGATCACGGCCAGCGCGTCGGCGGCCACGGGTCCGCGCGGGTCCAGAATCAGCGGGTTGACCTCGATCGTCAGGCAATGCCGGAGCGCGCCGACGGTGAATTGCCGGCACAGCAGGGCGAGCAGCGGCCGGACTGCCTGCAAGCGCGACTTTCCCTGCCCAGCCGGGGCCAGCCGGGCGAGCGCCCGGTCGACTGCCTCATCGATGGCGGCAGGACCGCCGAGGAGCTCAATGACGTGGCCACCGACGACCTCAGTGAGGATGCCTCCCCAGCCGAGCACCAGATAGTCACCCAGGATCGAGTCGCGCGACAGCCCGACCAAGATCTCCGGCCCGAAGGCCATCTCGGCGACCAGCACGCCCGTTACCTCCGCGGCCGGCACTCCGGACTGCTCGGTACGGCGAACCACGGCTTCGGCGGCACTGCACAGTTGGTCCAGCCCGGTGACCCCGAGCTCGACCCCGCCAAGATCTGCCTTGTGCGCGAGCCCCGGCGCTATGACCTTGACGGCGAACGGCGGGCGCAGTCCGGCAGCCTCCAGCGCAGCCGCCGAGGCCCGCTCGCCGCGCGACAACGCTATATGCCTGGCCACCGGCAGGCCGGCCTCGGCCAGCAGCGTGAGAGCGCGCGCCTCCTCCAGAACCCGGCCGGACCGGACCGGACGGGCATCACCGGCCCCGGGACCGGCGGCGCCGCCGCCTGCAGCCTCAGCTAGAGCAAGCCGGGGCGCTGCCGCTGCAGGTTCGTTCCCCGCGCGAGCCGCGAATGGCTCTGCCGCCGGCTCCAGGATCCAGCGCAGCGCGCGCATCGTTGCCGCGACCCCATTGACAATCGCGACATTGCCGGGAAGCTGCGACCGCTGCGCGGTTGCCCAGTCGGTCCACCGCTGGGTACTCGCGGTGGCTATGACAAGTGGCACGCCGGTTGCCCTGGCCAGTGATATGTGCCGGGACATGGACCGCTGGTGGTACTCGCGGGCCGGCGACGAGTCGGGCAGGCTGACGCTCCATGGCACCAGCACCGCCCCGACGCCGGAGTCTTCCTGGACCAGGCGGTATGCCTTGTCGACAGTCGATTCGTCATGCGCTGCGGCGGTGAGGTCGACGGGGTTGGACACATGCGCACTCGGGCCGCCGACGTCTGCGAGGAACGACGCTGTCACGTCGCTAAAGGCCGCGAGCGGCACTGAATACCTGGCGGCGAGATCAGCGGCAACTGCGGTTGAACCGCCGGACGGCTCGATGATGGCCAGGCCCTGGCCTGGCCGGCGTGGCTTGCGCCGCGCCAGGCCTAGCCGCAGCATGTTCGCGGTGCGCAGGAGGTCATCGAAGCTCTCGGCCCGGATGACTCTGTATCGCCGGAAGAATGCGTCGGCGAGCCGGTCGTCGCCGCTGACGCTGCCGGTGTGGGAGAGGGCTACGCTCGCCCCGGCCGCCGATGCACCGGCCTTGACCGCGATGACCCGTTTGCCGGCCGCCGCTGCCTCGGTAAGGACCTCGGCCATCTTCGCTTGCACCGCCGCCGACTGGAATCCCTCGAAGTACAGCCCGATCAGCTGGGTGCTGGCTCGGCGGGCGGCGTAGGACAGCGCGTCGGCGATGGTAAAGCTGATGCCGCTGCCGACGGCGGCGCACCAGTCAACCCCCAGACCCTCTTCGGCCGCCCCGCCCAGCATGGAGCAGAGCAAGGCGCCTGATTGAGAGATCAGGCTCACGCAGCCGGTCCGCAGGTCAGCGGGAATGGGCGGGCCGAAGGCGCACACTCCGGCGGAGAAGTCGGCCACGCCGAGCGAGCTCGGCCCGATCAGCACCGCGTCGCCCTGCACGGCAGCAGCCAGCTCGGCTTCGAGCCGCCGTCCCTGTGCAGTTCCCGTCTCGCCGAACCCGTTGGCGTAGACCACGACGACCTTGGTTCCCGCTCTGGTGCACTCCCGGGTCAGCCGGATGCACTCGGCGGGCCCGACAGCGAGCAGTACCATGCCGGGGACTGTTGGCAGCTGCCCGACTGACTCGAAGGTGGCGCGGCCGTTTACCTCACGATGCCGGCGGCTGACCAGCCAGATATCGCCGGCGAAGCCGTATGACAGCAGATTGCGCGGCAGCCAGTCCGTTGATACGCGGCCCGGCCTGGCACCGACCAGCGCGATGCTGTCGATGGAGTCCAGGGAGAAGGCGCCAGGAATGGCTGGATCAGGAAGCACTGCTTACCCTCTCAAATGCCCGCGTCGGAAATACTGGCCCCTGGCCTGCCGCTGTGGTGGCTCCGGGTACCAGCCGGAGCCACCACAGGGCGGGCAGCTACCCGTTGGGATAGGGCGCCGAGCCGACCAGCGTGGCCGACTGGCCCACGTAGTAGAGGAAGTGGAGTTCTGGGTTGCCCTGATGCGTGGTGGCGTTGATCGTGACCGGCGCGGCCTGGGTGGCCGTGTAGGTCAGCCCGGCCATCGCCATGCGCACGCTGTTCGGATCAGCCGAGCCTGCCTTCTTGATGGCCGCGACGATAGCCTCGATCGAGCCGAAGACCTCGCCTGCCTCGGCGCTCGGCTCCTGGTTGTACTTGGCCTTAAAGGCTGACTCGAAGCTTGCGGATAGCCCGCCGGTGTTGAGATAGGTGTAGTCGGACACCAGGTAGACATCCGGCGCGGCGGACCCGAAGCTCGGCAGCTCGGTGGTGTAGGCAGGGCCCGAGGTCGAGAAGACCGCGCGGTACCCGGTGAAGAGGCCTTCCGGCGCGCCGATCTTGACGGCGGAGGTCAGGGCCGGGCCGAAGATGTTGAAGTCAAGGAAGGCCGTCTTCTTCGCAGTCGGCGACCTGTGCGCCAGAATGTCCGCGACGTACGAGGACGCCGACGTTGCGGTGATCGAAGCAAGCACCGTGGTGCCCGTTTTCACCCCGCAGCTCGTCAGGCCGCTGTCGACCTCCTGCTTCTGGAACTGCCCGAAGTCGTAGTCAGGCGTCATGTGGTCGACCGTCGTGACCCCGGGGAACTTCTGGCACAGGTAGTGCATGAGTGCGAGGACCTGGGGACCGGCCGAGGCGTAGGACCGGAAGTACCAGGGGTTGACGCCAGTCCCTGTGAGGTCGTCGGTGGCGCAGCCGGCCGGCATTTCGACGATCTTCAGCGAGCTGAGCAGCGGGATCATCGCCAGGCACTCTGGCGTCGTGTTACCACCGACGATCAGGCCGACGCCATCTCCGGAGAGCGTGTGCAGCGCGGTTACCGCGCCGGAGCCTGTTGCCTGGTCGTCCGCTGACTGGATCTTGATCTTACGTCCGAGGACGCCGCCCGAGGCGTTGACCAGCTGGGCGGCGATGGCGGCGCCCTGAAGGTCGGGCGCGCCGAGGCCAGCGTCGGGACCGGACAACGGCCCGATGATCCCTATCGTGATGGGGCCAGCTGATGACGATGACGACGATGACGTGGCGGAACTCCCGCAAGCCGCCAGGCCGATGGTCGCGATGGCGGCGACGGTGACCGCCAGCGACTGCCTGCCCAACCTCGGCCTGCGGGCTCTCCCGGACCATCTATCACATGGCATCCTGCACTCTCCCTAATCTAATACGGCGTTTCGTTAGTCCTGGACGTTTCTCCTCGTGACATTGCATTCGCGGCGATGCTGCCTGACCCGATGGCATCGCCGGCTCGGCTCCCTCAGAAGTGGACGTCGCCTTCCAGCAGCCGGGCGGCGACGGTGCGCCGCAGGATTTCGCTGCTGCCATCGGCAAGCTTCAGGATCCGGGCCTGGTGCCACCCCCGGTAGAGCCCGAGCTCGTTGGTCAGGCCCATGCCGCCGCAGATCTGCATGGCCCGCTCGAACACGCGGTAGCAGGCTTCCACGCAGAATGCCTTCGCCATCGCCATCTCGGCCACGGCGCGCTCGCCGCGGTCCAGCCGGGCGCCAAGGTCGAGGGCCATCAGCCTGGCCGCGTGAATGTCCATGGCGCTTTCGGCCAGCTGGAAGGAGACACCCTGGTAGCTGGCGATGGGCTGGCCGAAGGTGACGCGGATCTTGGCGTAGTTGGTGGCTATCTCCAGCGCCCAGCGGGCCAGCCCGACGCAGCGCGCCGCGTTGTAGGTCCGGCCGATGCCCACGCCCTGCATCGCCAGCCTGAACCCGGCGTCAAGCTCGCCCACAAGCGCCTCGTCGGGCACCTTCACCTCGCGGAAAGACAGGATCGCCTCGTTTCCGCCGTCATCGCCGAACAGGCGGATGACCGAGTCGATGCCGACACCCTCGGCGTTCATCGGCACAAGGAAGCAGCTCACTCCCCCTTTGCGCTGTTTCTGCAGCTCGGTGTCGGTAACCGCGAACAGGAACACGTAGTCCGCATACGGGGAGTTGGAGATCCACTGCTTGGTGCCGCTGATGATCCAGCCGTCATCCACTCGCTCGGCGCGCGTGGACATCCGCCACGCATCTGACCCGGCATCCGGCTCGGACATACCGAAGCAGACGCTGACCCGCCCCGACATGAGCTCGCCGAGCACCCGCTCACGCAGCGCAGGATGCAGGTGCGAGCACAGGAAGCTGGGACCTGAGGTCCAGTGCGAGAGCACCTCGTGCGGCAGCATGTGCACGGGCCCGTAGCGGTGATGCAGCCGCTCGTAGGCGAGCACCATCAGCTCCGAGCCGAGCCCGCCACCGCCGATGTCAACTGGGCAGAACGCGGTAAAGTAGCCGGCTTCGGCGGACGTGGCACGGACAGCTTTGATCAGCGCCACCACCTCGTCGCTGTAGCCGCCGTTGGGCGCATAGCGAAGCTGCGGCGAGCTGAACAGCTCGGCATGCTCGCGCTCCAGCGGGATGACGTAGCTGTCCACGAACTGCTCGAGCCCGCCGAGGAACTCCTCGGCAGTGAGTTGGTTGGTCGCTGTAGTCATGTCAGCCTGCCGCGCTAGTAGAGCCGATGATTTCCCGTGCGATGTCCGCGACGACCTCGTCAGGCAGCAGCGACCTGCGGGCAGTGGCCTCAGCCTTGCAGCGTGCCTGGATCTGCCCGACCTGGTCATGGGTAGCCTCGATGCCGAGCTCGTCCAGCTTGTCCCAGACGGTCCACGGTCCGGTAGTGGCCGAGATGCCGAGGTGCCGCACGTTGCCGACCGCCTGCGGGGTGAGCGCGAAGTGGAACAGGTCATCGACCTTGAATTCCTGGGCGTACTCATCGCCGGTGGCGCCCACGTCGAAGACCTCCGGACCGACGAGCGGCTGCAGCGGGCGAACCGGCACGCCGGTAATGCCGGCCACCGCCTGCGATATCTCCGTCAGCTTGGAGAGCTCGATCCCGGTCGGCACACCGTAAAGTGCCTCCAGCGCGCAGGAGGTCTCCGCCAGATCAGCCTGCGCCGGGCCTTCGGTCAGGCCGTTGACCGAGACCTCGAGAACGCTCGCCCCGCCGCGCGCGCCTGCGAGGGCGCACGCGGTGGCCAGCCCGAACATGTCGTGGCTATGCACGCCCACGCGCAGGCCGGGCGCGGCCGCGCGGGCTACCTGCGAGATATGCGCCCAGCCCTCCGGGGAAAGCGCCGACGCGTGGTCGCCGAAGGTCACGTCGGTCGCGCCGGTCTCGTGGGCGGCCTTGGCGAATTTCTCGATGTAGGGCTGCCTGGCATAGGTCAGCAGCGCCAGGATGATGGACATCTTGACTCCGAGCTGATCGGCCAGGCTGCCGAGCCGCTCGAGCTTGGCGAACTGGTCCTCGGGCCGCTCGGGGAAGTTCAGGTCATGCCAGTCGCGGCCGGTCCAGGCCCGGTGGTAAACAGCGCCGGCAATGGCAGGAACCGCCTTGCCCAGGAACGGGCCGATCCAGACCTGGGCTGAGTCGTAGCCGGCGTCCGCGGCCATCTTCAGGTCGTCGGCCGTGTTGGCGCCGCCGTAGCACAGGATGCAGTCGGGATTGACCGAGTGCGCGAACTCGCTCTCGCGCTGCATCTCGGCCGCTGTGTGGCCGCGGCGGAACGCCGAGACCACGATCTCGCGGACGCCGGCGCCGGCCAGCGCGCCGATGACCTCGAGCCGCTGGCCGAGGTCGAGGGTGATGCCCAGCTGCTCGACCGTCCGCAGCGTGATGTCGCGCAGCCGGACGGAGTCCGGGAAATCCGAGCCGACCACCGCGGGATCGCGGTTGAACTCGCTCACCATCCACCGGCCCGGCTCGTAGGCGCCGGCTGACCTGAACTCGCCGAGCGCGGCGCGCATCTCGGCGATCTCAGCCGCAGAGAAGACCCGCTGCCGACTCGGTTCCCAGGCCCGTCGTTCGTGATCTGCCGGCATGTTTCCTCCCGACCTTCGACGCGCGCCGCGGTGCCTTCGCGCAGTCTTCAAGAACTCCAGGCGGCCGCCTCGCGCCTACCCATGTCGTGGATCGTACACCCACATTCTGGATTCCGGCAAGGCTTCTTATCTTGACATCTCAGTTCCGTAGAGCAAAACTGATTCCACGTGGTGAGTATCCGTTGACTTCCGGGCCGCTGTGAACTGGGATGACTCGGCGCGGAGAGGACTTCGCTGTCGCGCCGAGCCAAACCGTCCGCACCTGCTCGCTGCGTTCGGGAGCAGGTGACTACCGTCAGCAGCAACGACGAACTCGGCGGCGTGCGCGCCGTTGCGCGGGCGCTCGCATTGCTGAAGGGTGTGCGGGGAGAGGGCTCCACGCTGACCGATCTGGCGGCCGATGCCGGCATCCCCCGGCCCACCGCACTGCGCCTTGTCCGCACGCTGGAGGCGGAGGGATTCCTCATCCGCGCGGACGGCATGTACGTGCTCGGCCCCGCTGTCGCGCGACTGCGGCTGATCCCCGATCTGGACCAGGCCATGCGCTTCTTGATTCGTGACGCCCTGACCGAACTGCGGGACCCGCTCAATGAGTCGTGCGCCTACTGGGTGCTCTACGGAAGCCGCAGGATCTGCGTTGACATCGCCGAAGGCCACCAGCCGGTCCGCTCGCAGTCCCGCCCGGGCAGCGAGCTCTCGCTGCACCTCGGGGCCGACGGGAAAGTGCTGACCGCGTTCTCCGACACCGAGCGGATCCTGGCCGCAGTCCCCGCTACCGGCGGCAAGTTCCCGCTCACCGACGGGCGCGTGCGCTCCTTGAATGAGCTGCGCCGAGAGCTGGGCAGGATCCGATGCCGCGGCTATGCGATCAGCAGGGGAGAGTCCACGGCCGAGGCGTGGGGCGCGGCCGTACCCGCCTTCGTGCATGGCTCGCTGGCCGGCACGGTCACCGTGATCATGCCCAGCTCGCGGCCGTATCCAGTCACCGATCTCACTGCGGCCTGCAAGGCAACGGTCGCGCAGCTGCAGCAGAAGGCGGAGCGGATCTCCCGGCTGCTGCCCCCGGCAATCGGACAGCCAACCGACAACGCCGCCGGACTCCGTGCTCCCCCCGCTGGGAGCGCCAGCGGCATGCTACGGGAGCGGGCCGCAGACGTAACAGGAGATAACGGGGTATATCGGACAGGCGAGCGGAGAATCAGGAGCACAATGCAGATGGTCCCGGGCGCAGCGCATGACATCAGGCCGGCAGGGGCGCTGGACGGGATAACGATTGTCGACTTCAGCCGGATACTGGCTGGCCCGTTCGGCACCCAGGTCCTCGGTGACCTCGGCGCGACCGTGATCAAAGTGGAGCCGCCGGGCGGAGATGAGGCCAGGACCTACGGCTCGGTCGACGACTCAGGCAGGGTGTCGGTTCCCGCGGGCATGGTAGGGCCGGTCTTCGCCTCGTTCAACCGCAATAAGAAAGCGATGACCCTCGACCTCAGGCTGCCGGAGGGCCGCGAGATCGCGCGGCGCCTCATCGCCCGCGCCGACGTGCTCGTCCACAACTTCCGCTCCGACGTGATGGAGGGTTTCGGGCTCGGCTACGAGGACACCCGTGCGATCAACCCCGATCTCATCTACTGCGCGATCTCTGGCTTCGGCAGCGTCGGACCGCAGCGGCGCAAGCCCGGCAACGACTTGATCTCCCAGGCCTATAGCGGGCTGCTCAGCTTCACCGGAGAGGTGGGCGGCGACCCGGTGAGGTGCCCGGTTTCGATCGGCGACCTGACCGCCGGCCTGTATGCGGTGATCGGCGTGCTTGCCGGGCTGGTCTGGCGCGAGCGCGGCGGTGAGGGCCAGAAGGTCGAGACGTCCCTGCTAGAGGGCCTGCTTAGCCTGATCAACTTCCATATGACCCAGTACCTGATGACCGGCTTCGTGCCGGCGCCGATGGGCACGCAGAACAAGATGGGCCAGCCGAACCAGACATTCCGGGTATCCGATGGCTGGCTAGCCGTCTCGGCCGTCAACGATCACATGTGGCGGTCCTTCTGCCATGCCATCGACGCCGATCAGCTCTCTGCCGATCACCGGTTCGAGACCCTGGTGGACAGATATCAGCACCGCGAAGAGCTGATGAGCGAGGTGTCGGCTATCCTGGCCCACCGGCAGCTAGCCGACTGCGTGCAGAGGCTGGAGGCTGCGGGGGTCGTCTGCGCCCCCGTCCGCAGCCTCGACCGGGTTGCCGCCGATCCGCAGCTGGCCGCCCTCGGCGCGATCGTCGAGGTGAGCTGCGGGGCGCAGAACGTGCCCGTGGTGGCCAGCGCGCTGCACATGAGCCAGACCCCGCCGCAGATCAGATCTGGGCCGCCGGCTGCAGGCCAGGACCGCGAGGAGATTCTGGCCTGGCTCGGATACCGGCCGGACGAGGCAGCAGCGCTGTACCAGGCGGGCGCGCTGGGCGAGGCGGCACCGGGCAGAGCGGCAGGGCTAGGGGCAGGCGACGAGCCGGCGCAGAGCCGCGGCGCACGCGGCAGTGTCCTGGGGGAAGGGCAGCACGCATGATCTTGTCATTCGAGGACGACGCGGTCGGGGGCTACCGGGCAAAGGCCGCCGCGTGGCTGGCCGAGCACGTGCCTGCCAGCTGGGCCCGCCGGTTTGAGATGTCGGAGGACGAGCGTGTTGCCGTCCGACGCGAGTGGGAGCGCACCCTCTGGGAGGGCGGCTACGCCGGCATCAGCTGGCCGGTCGAGGCCGGCGGCCAGGGGCTCGGCCCGATCGAGGAAGTCGTGTTCTTCCAGGAGGCCGGCCGCGCGCACGCGCCTGAGGAGCTCAACGTCATCGGCAAGCACGTGGCTGGCCCCTCCATCGTGGTGAACGGCACGCCGGAGCAGCACCGCAAGTACCTGCCCGCGATCCTGCGCGGCGACGAGATCTGGTGCGAAGGCTATTCAGAACCGGGAGCCGGCTCGGACCTGGCGTCGGTCCAGACCATCGCCGAACGCGACGGGGACAACTACCGGGTCTACGGCCAGAAGATCTGGACCAGCAACGCACACGCCGCCGACAGGTGCTGGCTGCTCGCGCGCACGTCCAGGGAGCTGCCCCGGCACCACAACCTGAGCATGTTCCTGCTCGACATGCACCAGGACGGCATCATGGTGAAGCCAATCCGGCAGATCACCGGCGAGTCGCACTTTGACGAAGTTTTCTTCGACGGCGCCGTAGTGTCCAGAACCGACCTGGTCGGCGAGGAACACGAGGGCTGGCGGCTGGCGACGCTGCGGGGACAGCGCGCGGGCCGACAGGTCATCGCGGGCGCGCTCCGCCGGTACATGATCATCGCCGAGTGGCTGGACACGCTGCGGCACTGCGTCCGCGGCACCGCGAGCGCCGCCCGGCAGCAGGAACTGGCGACGCGTGCCTCGCTGCTGAGCTGGCACGTAACCCGCGCCACCGACCTGCTGGCCAGCGACGAGAACTGGATCGGCTCGACCACAGTGCTGCAGATGTGGTGGAGCGAGCTGATGCAGCAGATCACCGAATGCGGGCTCGATCAGGACTGTCTGGAGCACCAGTCCTACTGGCGCAACCTGCATCTGGAGGCGCTGGCGGCCACCATTTACGGCGGTACCGCGCAGATCCAGCGCAACGTCGTCGCCAGCCGGGTGCTCGGCCTGCCGCGGACCGGATGAGCCTGCGGCCGGGCCGCGGCAGGCCCAACGACCCACTCCAACCGCTTCAGGCAGCGAGGTGAGCTGAACATGAAGGTCAAGGCGGCCGCTGACTTCCTGCCGATCGTGGCGGAGATCGACGCGCTCGGCCGACGGCACGAGCCTGAGGCCAGCGCGGATCCTGGCCCCACGGCCGCGGCAGCCTGGCAGGAGATAACCTCGGGCGGCTGGCTCGGCATCGGGCTTGAGGTCGGCCCGCTCGAGCTAGCCGAAGCCGCGCGGGCCTGGGGCCGGTATCTCATCCCGGCGCCGTTCCTCACCTCTGTGCTTGCCTGCCGGTGGCGCGAGTCCGCGGAGCAAGCGGCCGAGGGCCGGGCAACCACCTGCGCCATCGCCACCAGCCGCGGCCCGATGGCGCCGTTTGCCGCCTGGCCGGAGATAGAGATCTGGGGCCAGGGCGAAGCCAGAAACGCAGACGAAGCCGGCGTAGGCGCCGGGATAAGCAACGCGCATCCGGCGCCGGCCGGCAATACCGCGCCCGAGGACTTCGCCCCGTCGCTCGCGCTCGGTCCCTGCAACGCGGCCTCAGATCTTGATGATCGCGCCAGGCAGGAACTGGCAGCGCTGTGGGCAGCCGAGGCCATCGGCGGCGCGGAACAGGTACTACGCCGATCCGTGCAGTACGCCAAGCAGCGCGAGGCTTATGGCCACCTGATCGGCAGCTACCAGGCGGTAGCGCATCTGCTAGCCGAAATGCACAGGGATGCCGAGTTCGGCTGGAGTGGCGTGGTGTGGGCGGCGCAGTGCGACGGCGACGCGATCCAGGCCGCGCAGGCGGCGATCAAGCTGGCGACCAGCGTGATCCGCGGCGGCATCCAGGTGCACGGCGGGATCGGATTCACCTGGGAACTCGGCTTGCACCGCTATCTGCGACATTCCATCGCGGTCGCCGAGCTTGTCCGCGGCCTGACGCCCAAGGCCGCGGACGATGCGGCGCCAGGTAGCCTGGGCGGGCCGCGATGAAGCTCGGCGTCCAACTCGCCAACTGGCGCACGGGCATGCCAGAGATCGGACACTGGCTCGTCCGCGAAGCCGAGGCAGCGGGCGTCGATTCCATCTGGACCTCGGAGTCCTACGGCGGCGATGCGTTCACGCCGCTGGCCTGGTGCGCGGCGCAGACCACCAGGATGCGGCTTGGCGTCGGCATCGCGGCCATGCCGGCCCGCACGCCGGCGGCCACCGCGATGGCCGCCATGACGCTGGATCACCTATCCGGCGGCCGGTTCATCCTCGGCCTAGGCGTCTCCGGCAAGCGAGTGGCCGAAGGCTGGCACGGCGTCCCCTATGGCAAGCCGCTGCAGCGAACTGCCGAGTACATGTCGATCGTGCGCAGCGCCATTGCCCGGCAAGCGCCGCTGAGCTTCCGCGGCACGTATTACTCTGTGCCCGCGACACAGCAGCCCGGCGACTACGGCGATGATCCTGGGCTGATCTCCTACCTGCATCCGCTGCGGCCGGACTTGCCGATATACCTGGCCGCTCAGGGCCCGAAGAACCTGGCTTTGGCCGCCGAGATCGCAGACGGACTGGTGACCGGGTTCTTTGCCCCCCGGGCCAGTGACTACTACCGCGAGGCGATCGCAACAGGCCGCCGACGCAGGGCGCCGGAGTCGGCCGACCGAGCATTCGAGGTCGTCGCCATCGCCGACGTGGCGATCGCGGACACGGTCACGCTGGCGGCTGACGCGCTGCGCCGGAAGATGGCCTTTTACGTCGCGCGGATGGGCGTCCCCGGCCAGAACTACTACTACGACACCTTCGCCCGGCTCGGATACGCGCAGCAGTGCGAGCGGGTCATCCAGGCCGCCGCAAGCGGTACTGACGACGGAGCCAGCGAGGTCACCGACGCGATGATCTCCGATGTCGCGCTGGCCGGGCCGCTCGGCCACATTCTCGATCAACTCGACCGCTGGGATGCCTCGGTGGCCGACACGATCGTGCTCCGCGGAAACAGCGCGGATGTCGCCGCCATCGCCCGTGCATGGCGGCAGTGAAGTTACCGGCAATAACCCGAGGAGGAGGCTCGCAGTGCCTGACCAACTGGTGCTCTTTGACGTGCAGGACAAGGTGGCGACGGTCACGCTCAACCGGCCAGAGAAACTCAACGCGACGACACGCCCGATGATGGCGCAGCTAGAGGAGGTGTTCGCCGAGATTCCTCTGCGCCAGGACATCTCGGTCGTGATCCTGCGCGGGGCTGGCCGGGCTTTTTGCGCCGGCCACGACGTGGGCGAGCACCTGCCCAAGCCGCCGTTCGCGCTCGGCGATCCGCTTATCAACGAGCAGCGCTGGGTGTACAGCTCGCTGGCCAGCTACCGGCGGTGGTTCTGGGACATCCCGCAGCCGGTCATCGCCGAGGTGCAGGGATACGCGCTGACCGTCGGGTTGGAGATGGCCATGCAGTGCGACCTGGTCTATGCCGCCGAGGACGCCAAGATGTGCTGGCGCCCGGTCAGCGGTTCTGGCCGTTACATGCATATGTGGCCGTGGCTGATCGGCGTCCGGCGGACCAAAGAGTTGCTGTTCACCGGCAGGTACATCACCGGCGCCGAGGCAGCGGAGGTCGGTATGGTGAACGCCGCGCTGCCCGCGGCGGACCTGACCGCGCATGTCCGCGCCACCGCTGAGCAGATAGCTCGCGTGCCGCTGGCCTTCCTGGCGCTGGAAAAGCAGGCGACCAACAAGTGTTTTGACTTCATGGGGGCCCGCGAGGGCCAGGAATACGCGGCCACCGTGCACGCCATGTGCCATCGCACCGAGGATGGCGTCCGCATCACCGACGAGACCTACGTCGAGAACTGGCGGGAGAAGATCGCCGACCGCGACCAGCGCTACCAGCAGGCATGACGGCTCAGGCCAGCGCCGCAGCGGCAGCTCGGGCCCGGAACGGGCGGGCGGGGTTTCTCAGCCCGCCCGCCGAGACCATCATCGGCTTCAGCGAAGACTCGGGCCCCGGCGCATCGTTGTTGCGCAACCTCACCCGGGACGACTGCCGGTTTCCCGGTCCCGTGCACCTGGTCAACCCCCGGCGCGCGGCTAGCGGAGACACCCGGTTTCTGCGCTCGGCAGCAGAGGTAGCCGGCCCGCTCGGCTTCGTGCACGTGCTGCTGGCCGGCGAGGCCGCGTTGCAGACGGTCAGGCAGCTGACCGGTGACATCTCCGCAGTCGCGGTCTATGGCGGCGGCTTCGGCGATGCCGGCCGCGATGACCTTGAGCAGGAACTGGCGAACTGGTCGGCGCACAACGCGACCGGCCGACCGGTCCCGGTCCTCGGCCCGCAGTCGATGGGCGTCTACCGGAACACGGCCGGCATGCAGTTCTGCGGGATCACCGGGCCTTCGCCCGAGCGGGCCAAGCCGGGTCCCGTGGCATTCATCTCGCAGAGCGGGGCGCTGGTCGGCGCGTTCCTGCGGGCCGCCTGGAGCCGCGGAGTCGGGGTTGGCTGCGCGTTCTCTATCGGCAACGCGCGCTGCTTTTCCTTCGCCGACGCGGCGGCCGCGGCGCTAGCCGAGGACGACATCAGCGTGGTGTGCATGTACCTGGAGGGCGTGTCACGGCTGGCTGACCTGGCGACTGTCGGGAAGGTAGCGGCCCGCCGCGGCAAGGTCGTGCTGCTGGCCGTCGGCGGCGAGTCAGCCGGCGGCAGGTCGCTGGCGCAGTCGCACACTGGCACGCTGGCCACCGAGAGCAGACTGGTCAGCGGCGTAGCGCGGCAGTACGGCATCATCCAGGTGGCCAACGTAGAGGAGCTGCTGTGGGGGGCCGAGGGGATCGGCCAGGCCGGGCAGGCGATCCTGGCTGGCGGAAAGGCATTCGGCGTGGCGCTGATCGGCCTGACTGGCGGGGGCGTCATCCTGGCCGCAGATTCTCTGGAACGAAACGGGGTGAGCTTGCCTCAGCCCACAGCACGCGGGATGCGAGCGATCTCGGCGGTGGTCGGAAACCGGCCGGTGCTGAATCCCGTCGATGGCGGCGCGCTCGCGCTCGGCCTGGCTGACAGCCATACCGCACTGACCCGCGCGTATGCTGAGGATCCGCGGTACAAGATCGTGGCCTGCGTGGCCGGGATGGGCCTGCCGCCGCCGACGCCGAATCACGTCCACCTCTACGACGCGCTGGCCGACGCGATTGCCAGGACCGGAAAGGTCGGCGTGCTTGTCTCTCCGCTTCCCGATCTGACCAACGGCGCCTGGGGCATGGACGGCCTGGTGATCGCCCGCGGCTTGCAGGAAGGCGCGATCAAGATCCGGGTGCTACAGGACGTGGCGCGGCTCGGCGCGCTGGCCGGCCGAGCTGCGCCCCGGCAGTCCGCAGATGCCGGTCGCTCAGTCGCCAGCCCGGCTAGCGAAGGCCACTGATGCCGCTGCGACGGGATGGCACCCTGACCGGCGCGGCGGCTCGCGAGCTCCTGCGCGAGCTGCCAATCTGCTGGCCCTGGCTGCGCGAGGTGGCAGATCAGGCAGAGCTGCGCGCAGCCGTCAGTGCCATCCCGGCGTTTCCTGTGGTAGTCAAGGTCGAAGGTATTGCGCACCGGCAGCAGGCGGCCGGTATCTGGCGAGACATCGGGGACGAGACGACCGCGTTGTCCGTGCTCGAGCTCTTCGGTCGCTCGTACGGGTACCCGCTGAGCCTGGCCGAGCAGATCCCGCATGGCCCGGAATTCGCCCTGGGCTGGCAGCGGCGGCAGGCCGGCGAGGACGTACTGATGTTCGGCTACGGCGGGTCCGACGTCGGCACGCAGGTCCAGTTCCGGCTGGTTCCCCTGACCCGCAGGCACGCGAGCGCCCTCATCGACGAGTGCGTGCAGCAGCGCTCAGCCCAGAACCAGCTGATCAGCCTGGTGCTGGCGCTGCAGGAGCGGATGCACCTGCCCAGCAGCGGCGGAACATGCGAAATCGACCTCAATCCGATCACATTTAGCGAGGCCGGCCAGCTGGTGGCGCTGGACTGGAAGATCTTCCGGAGGTAACTGTGGCGGTACGTACCCAGCGCCAGGACGACGTTGCCATCGTGCAGCTGGACTGGCCGGAGCGGCGCAATGCGCTCGGCCCGGATGAGGCCGGGCAGCTAGCTGACGCGCTCGGCGTGGCCAGTGAGCCCGAGGTAAGGACGCTGGTGCTGACTGGATCGGGCGCATTCTGCGCCGGCGGCGATCTCAGCCAGTTGGCCAGGCTCGTCCAGCAAGGCGAGCAAGCCATCCGCGATGCCGTGTACGGCAAGTTCCAGAGCGTTGTCAAGGCGCTGCAGAACGCGCCGGTTCCGACCATCGCTGCTGTCGACGGCCCGGCGGTCGGACTTGGCATGGACCTGGCCCTCGCCTGTGACATGCGGTTCGTCGGCACATCGGGCTGGTTGCGGCAGGGCTGGGCGGCCATCGGCCTGATCCCTGGCACCGGCGGGGCGCTGCTGCTCGACTCGATCGCGCCGAACCTGCTGTGGCGGCTGGTAGCCGAGCAGCCCAGGCTGAACGCAACTGAATGTGTCCGGCTCGGGCTGGCCGAGCCCTGCCAGGACGGCAGTGCGGTCACCGCGGCCATCCAGCGCGCCAAGCAGCTTGGCGCGCTGCCCCGGTCTGCGGTCTCGGCTTACCTGCGGCTGTATCGCGGACCGCGGGCTGCCCGCCTTGACGTGCACCTGCGGGAATGCCTGGACGAACAGGTTAGGCTGCTGCAGGCGGCGGACTTCCCGGACCGGATCGCGCGCCATCTCGACCGCTCCCGGCAGTGAAGCGCGACCACAGATGAGCCAGATACCAACGCCGGATCCGCCGTCGCTGCGCGGACAGTACCAGCACGTGCTGGTGCACCGCAGTGGGCACCTGCTCGAGATCACCATCAATAGGCCGCAAGCACGCAACAGCCTGGACTGGGCTGCCAATGACGAACTCGGCCAGATCTTCGACGCCTACTTCGGTACCGACGAGCTCTGGGTCGCGATCCTGGCCGGCGCTGGCCGGGAAGCCTTCTGCGCAGGCGCCGACCTGGTCAGATCCGGCGCCGACAAGCCCATGTGGCAGGCAGCGAACGGCTTCGGCGGCCTTACCCGGCGGCGCAGTCTGCCCAAGCCGGTCATCGCCGCGGTCAACGGCTACGCCTTCGGCGGCGGCTGCGAACTAGCGCTTGCCTGCCACTTGGTGGTCGCCGACACCGCCGCCTGCTTCGCGCTCAGCGAGGTCAGGGTCGGCCTGGTCGCGGGCACCGGCGTCGTCCGGCTGCCGCGGGCGATCCCGCCGAAAATCGCCACTGAGATGATCCTCACGGGCCGGCGGATGGGCGCCGCCGAGGCGCTGAGTCATGGCCTGATCAACCGGGTAGTTGACGCTGGCGCCGCGGTCGAGGGCGCGCGGGCGCTTGCCGCCGAGATCCTCGACGCGGCCCCGGCTGCGGTGCGCGCCTCGTTGCAGATCATGGCGGCGGCCGACGGCATCCCCGATACCGCGGCTGCCATCGCCGACGGCACCGCTATCATGGCCGAGCTCATGGCCAGCGAGGATGCTGCCGAGGGCAGGTCCGCGTTCACGCAGAAGCGGCGTCCGATGTGGCGTAACAGGTGAGCCAGGTGACAGGCTGGCTGGTCTATGCGCCCGGGGGTTCCGCTGACGCCGCCGATCCGATTCGCTGGGGCAGATGACTTCGGCACCACAGGCTGAAGCGCCTGGGCCCGCTGGGCCCGATCGGCCAGACGACCGCATCGGGCCAAACGAGCTCGCCGATCCGGCCGGGCTCGCCAATCCCGGCGGTTCGCCGTCGTGGTTCAACGACGCGATGGTCGCTAGGGTGGAGTCTGGCTCGGTCGACGTGGACGGGACGTCGATCGCGTACCGTGCGTGGGGCGACCCGGCAGCGGCCGGAATCGTGCTGGTACATGGCGGAGCGGCGCACGCGCGCTGGTGGGATCACGTCGCCCCGCTGCTGGCGGACGATCGCCGGGTCGTGGCACTCGACCTGTCCGGGCACGGCGACAGCGGGCGGCGCGACAGCTACAAGCTTGAGCTGTGGGCGAGCGAGGTGCTGGCCGTGGCGGCCGAGGGGGGCATCTCCGGGCCCCCGGTCATCATCGGGCACAGCATGGGCGGGTTCGTCGCGCTGCGAACGGCGAGCCTGTACGGCTCCAGGCTCGAAGGCGCCGTCGTCATCGACTCGCCGGTGCGTGACGTCACCCCGGAAGAACGAGCAGCCCGGGAGCGGCGCGCTTTCGGCCCGTTGCGGGTCTATCCGACGCGTGAGGCCGCGATGGCAAGGTTCCGGCCGATCCCCGACCAGCCCGTGCTGCCGTACGTCAGGGCGCACATCGCAGCCACCTCGATCCGCGCGGTCAGCGGCGGCTGGAGCTGGAAGTTCGACCCGGGCATCTTCGGCCGGCCGCAGTTCACCCCGGCGCTGCTGACCAAGCTCGCCTGCCGGATCGCTCTGTTCCGCGCGGAGCGCGGCATCATGTCGCCGCAGCTGGCCGAGGTCATGTACGACAAGCTAGGCCGCGTCGCTCCTGTGATCGAGATCCCCGCCGCCGGGCACCATGTGATGCTCGATCAGCCCATTGCCATGGTCACGGGCATCCGTACGCTGCTCTGACTGGGACCATTCGCTACCAGCACTGAACGCTCGGTAGATCCAACTGGCCGCAGCGGCCACTGCTCGCCAGGTAGCGTGGTTCGAACCAACCAACGTAGGCTGAGCCGACGGTTTTACAGACCGCCAGGCCTCAAGCTGATCTCTGCCGGTGACCTGCGGTGACGCTTGTATCCGTGTTGGACGGTTGCGATCTACCCCACATATGTCCCACGTCACGAGCACGCGCTTGCCGCGGGGAGCATCTGATCCGTAGACCAATGGAAAGTGTCCGGCCAGCGCGCTGCAATCCGTATCCGCAGGCCAGCATCCTGTCAGATGCCCGGAATATGTGCCGTAGTCCAGTGCCGTCCGGCCAGTCTGTGAGAAAACTGTGAGAGATCCTGCTCCTTCTAGGGATGGCCCGCGTCCGGTCTGGCCAGGCTCCGGCCCGTTTCGGTGAAGTTGCGCGGCCGGAATGGAAATGGGACCCGGATCGGCCATTCTAGAGTGGTGTGGTCTGGACTGGACGGACGAGCTGTTGTCCTAGGCGTGCTGGCCGTAGTAGTGGCTGTGGGGCTAGGCGCTTGGGCGGGCAGCCGGTCGGGTGCGGCAGCGGGGGCGATCACGGTGGTGGCCGGGCTGGCGTCTTCGGTCATAGCGGGCGTGGCCGTGGATCGGCGAGCGCGGAATCTGGCCAGGCAGAAAGAGCAGCAGCAGATCCGGGAAAGGTTCGCCCCTCCCGGCCCGACCGGTGATAGGGGGGATGAGAAGTGAGCCAGGATGGCCGGGATGGCCTTCCCGTCGCCTGGTACCTGCGCCCGGAGGAGCAGGTGGTGGCGTTCCGGCCGCGACCGGAACTGGATGAGCTGCTGGCCCACTGCCCTTAACTTCCGGGACGTATGTTCGCTTTCGGGAGATTTGACGGCACGATCGTTGTGGTGTATGTGACC
>Ga0209415_10003778_pt1 | contig 28118 bp, 29 predicted proteins | sample PeaSoiSIISIP2007_FD_187696 | JGI IMG/M metagenome (GOLD analysis project Ga0209415, IMG submission 187696) | Peat soil microbial communities from Weissenstadt, Germany - SII-SIP-2007 (SPAdes) (version 2) | ecosystem: Environmental > Terrestrial > Soil > Wetlands > Peat | place: Germany... | reverse complement strand
GTATCCCTCGGCGTGGGATACTCGGCGCGTGGCGTAGCCACTCTATGAAATTTCACGGTATTCGGATAGGCTCTAAGTCATTCTCCGCCCGATCAGGGCAGCAGCTCGGCGGCGGCCTTGGCGGCGCTGATTCCCGGCTGACCGGCCGCGGGTTTCGCCGGCGCCGCCGCGTCGGGCGCCGCCTGCGGCGGCTCGACCGGCGCCTCCGCGGCGGCCGCGCCGCCGATCGGACCCGCGGAGACCGGCGCCGCCGGCGGCGCGACGACGGCTCGGGCTCGCTTCTGCGGCGCCGTCCCCGGCGGGCTCGTGCGCATGGCCGTCCCGTCGACGACGTAGCCCATCTCGCCGTAGATGTAGGGGATGTACCATTGCTTCATGTAGATGACGCCGTCCAGCAGCACGTCCCCGTCGCCCTTCTCCAACGCCCGGTCGACGGCCTCCTTGATGCTGGGCTGCCCGGTCGGGAAGATGATGACGATCGACTTCATGTCCTCGCCCTCGACCTTGACGCCGCGCGTCCCGGGGATGTCGACGTTCTTCGTCGAGATCACCGTGAAGTCCAAAATCCGCGTCGCGCAGCCGGACAAGAGCAGCGCGGCCGACGCCGCCAGCGGCGCCGATCTTCGCGGATCATTTCTCCGCTCCCGCTCGAATCGGCGCGGCGTCCGCCGGCGCTCGCGTCGTCCCGCTCAGGCGGACGGGCGTGCCTTCGACGACGAAGCCGCACTCGCCGTAAAGAAAGGGGATGTACCAGCATTCCCGAGTGACGACGCCGTCCACCAGCAGGTCGCCGCCGCCCTTTTCGATGGCGCGATCCACCGCCGTCTTGATGCTGGCCTGTCCGGCGGGGAAGAAGATGATGATCGGAGTCAGATCCTCGCCCCTCACCCGCGCGCCGCGCTCGCCCGGGATGTTGGCGTTCTTGGTCGACAGCGCGGTGAAGTCGGCGAGACGCGCCACGCAGCCGGAAAGCGCCGCGGCCGTGAGCACGACGGCGAGCCGCGGCGCGAACCTGCGCACGGCCTTCGTCTCGAAGAGTCGGCTCATGCTATTTGCGCAGCTTGAAGCGCGCGAGGCGGAAGCGGTGGAGGTTGAGGTCGGACTTGCCGGCGATCATGAGCTCGGCCATCGACTTGCCGACGATCGGCGCGAACTTGAAGCCGTGGCCCGAGAAGCCGGCGGCGATCCACGCGTTCGGCAGATCGGGCAGCTTGTCCAGGATGAAGTCGTCGTCGGGCGTGTTGTCGTACCAGCACACGTGCCCCTCGAACTCGGTGAAGTTCGCCAGCTCGGGGATGAACTTCTTGACGAACTTGCGGCAGGACTTCTCGAACTTCGGCGTGAGGGAGCGCAGCTCGTCGGGATCGGCCTTCTTCACGACCGGGCCCTTGCGGTGATCGCCGATCTTGATGAAGCCGTGCAGGTGGACGGGGAAGCCGTAGAAGCCGTTGGCCAGGCTCGCGAAGACGGGGAAGTGCTCGGGGCGGTAGCGGCCGCGGTTGGCGAGCGGGCGCAGGAACAGCTGCTGCTGCTTCGTCACCTTGATCGGCAGGCCGTAGTTCTTGAGCAGCTCGTTCGTCCAATAGCCCGCGGTAAAAAGGAAGCGCTCCGCCTCCCAGGTCTTGCCCGCCGCGTCCTTGACCGCGCGGATCCCGTTCTTGTCCTTGATCAGCGAGACGACCTTCACGTTCGAGCGGATGCGCACGTTCTTGCGCTGCGCGATCGAGGCGGTCGCCGCGACCGCGCGGTTGGCCCAGATCATGCCGCCGTCGGGATGGAACAGCGCCCATTTGATCGCGCGCGCGCTGTACATCGGGTACTGCTTGCGCACCTGCGCGGGATCCATGCGCTCGAACTTGATCTTGCGCTCCTTGAGAACGGCCAGGCTCTGCGCCTCGTAGCCGTTGGGCTTCGTCGCGAGCTCGAGCACGCCGTTCTGCTGGAGGAGCGTCTCCTCGGACAGCGCGTTGAGCTCGAGCCACAGCGGCAGGGACTTGAGCGCCATCTCGGTGTAGAACGCGTCCTTGCCGTAGGTCAGCCGAAAGACGCGCAGATGGTCGCCGGAGGCGGCCCACTGGTTCGGCACGTCGAACTGGTCGAGGATCGTCACCGTCTGGCCGAGCCGCGCGAGGTGCCACGCCGCCTGCACGCCCATGATCCCGCCGCCGACGACCACCGTCGTGTTCTTGACGATCATCGCGCGAGCCGCCCTCCGATGCGCCGCGCCACGTCCTCCGGCGGCGTGCCGTGCGGCACGCGCAGCGCGCGCCCGCCCTCGTCGGCGGCGCGCCGCATGAGCTCGGAGTCCGCGGTCACGACGGTCACGGCCCCCCCGCCGCCGTACGCGCGCGCGCGCACGCGGTCGAGGATCAGGTCGTCCGCGGGGAACTCGTGCGTGAAGCGCACGCGCAGGTTCGACGAGCGCGCCGCCGGCAGCGGGCGGAAGGCGCCGTCGAAGTAGAGCTCGACCTCGAAGTCGCCGTCGTGCTCCTCGCAGAGCCGGGCGAAGATCTCGACGAGGCGCTCGGTGTCGGCCTGCTCCTGGGCGCGGTGCCCCGGGCCGCCGTAGCCGTAGGCGGTGCGGACCAGGTTCGTCCCGTCGATGCAGAAGAGTTTGGAGCCCATCGTCGCGGCCGGAAACGCGTCCGACCGAGTCCATAGCTTAGCAAACCTCCAAGCGCGCGGTCCCTTCGGGCCCTTGACGAGGCTCTCCCGCGCCTTTAAACTGAACTCATCGGCGCACCCCTCTAAACATGGCTCCTCCGAGCGCGCTGTTCCTTTCCCTCGTCCTCCTCGCGTGCTCGTCCGCGCGCGCGCAGGGCGACTCGACGAACGACGCGCCCGCGGCGCTCGGAACGGCTCCGGTTCCGCCGCGCCTGGCTCCCGCGCCGTCCGCGGCCGCTCCGCGCGTCCCGCTCGAGCACGGGAAGTCCTCGGTCGAGCTGCTGAAGGCCTGCCGCGAGGAGATCGCCGCCGAGCCCGACGGCCCGGCGAAGGCCCGGATCCTCGACGCCGTCACCGGCCTCGCGGCCGGCGCGAGCGGCGTCACGCCCGCCGAGCGCCAAGGCTGGATCGACGGGCACCTCGACGGCTTCAACGCCGCCGTCCGCGAGATCGAGGCCTCCGCCCCGCCCGCGCTCAAGCTCAAGGCCGCGCGCGGAGCCGCGATCCTCAACGGCCGCGCCGAGCGCTGGGACGACTCGCGCGACTTCGCCGGCCGGGCGCTGAGCGTCGATCCGAACGACCGCGTGAGCCTCGTCGTGCGCTCGCGCGCGGGCACCGGCCTGCAGGACTTCGCGCGCGCCTACGCCGACGCGGAGCTCGCGGCGAAGGTCGCCCCGGACATGGCCGCGGCCTACACCGCGCGCGCTGCGGCGGACTACGGGCTCGGCCGCTACCTGCAGGCGATCGAGGACGCCAAGCGCGCGCTCGCGCTCGACCCGCTCGACGCGACCGCCTTCGACGTGATGAAGCTCTCCGAGGGCCGCACGAAGGCCGTCTCCCCCGATTTCGGCTCCGCGCCGCAGGTCTCCGACGCCGTCGAGCGCGAGTACCACGGGATGATGCAGCAGCTCAACCAGGTCGAGCGCAGCCGCCTCGTGCCCGACGAGGACCTGCACCCGGCGGCGGCCGCGCATCTCGTCGCGACCGCCGGCTCGAAGCTCGCGGTCAAGGACTACTGGGGCGCGATCGCCGAGGCCGACAAGGCCCTCGCGATCGACCCGTCGAACGCGCGCGCGTTCTACTTCCGCTCCGCCGCGCACAACCTCGTCGGCGAGTACGGCACGGCCGTCGAGGACGCCACGCACGGCCTCGCGCTGCGCCCCGCCGACGTCCCCCTGCTCGACGCGCGCTCCTGGGCGTACGCGCGCATGGGCCGCCTCGACGACTCCGTCGCCGACGCGCACCGCGCGCTGGAGGCCGACCCGCGCGACGCCTACGCGCTCGTCAACCGCGCCTTCGCCGACGAGCAGAAGGCCGACTTCGCGGCGATGCTCGAGGACTACCGCGCCGCGGCCGCGCTGAACCCGCAGTTCGAGCCGGACTACCGCGACGCCGCGCGGCGCCACGGCCTGACCGCGGCGCCGCTGCGGCCGGGAGAGGAGCCCCCCGCCCCGGCGTCGCCGCGCGCGCGCACGTTCGGCGTCGTCCTGCTCTCGTCGCTCGCCGGCGGGCTCCTGATCGCCCTCGGCGTCCTCCACGTCGGCTCGGGCGTGCGCGAGGACCGCGCGCGGATGCGGCCCGCGTCGGCTCTCGAGGCGATCTACGAGATCGGCCCGCCGATCGGCCAGGGCGGCATGGGCGTGGTCTACCGCGGCTTCGACCGCAAGCTCAAGCGCCACGTCGCGATCAAGATGCTGCGCGACGAGTTCAAGCTCGACGACTCGGCGAAATCCGCCTTCCTCGAGGAGGCGCGCACCGTCGCGGAGATGCGCCATCCGGCGATCGTCGAGATCCACAACATCTTCGAGGACGACCGCGGCATCGCCCTGGTCTTCGAGCTGCTCGAGGGCCGGCCGCTCGACGCGGCGCTCGAGGAGCGGCGGCGCCTGACGTTCGACGAGATCCGGCGCGTCCTCAAGCCCGTCTGCTCCGCCCTCGACTACGCGCACGCTCACGGCGTCGTGCACCGCGACCTCAAGCCCTCGAACGTCATGCTGCTGTCCGACGGCGGCGTCAAGGTGCTCGACTTCGGGATCTCGCGCCACGCGGCGAGCGCGAGCCGCAGGCCGGTCACGCAGAGCGTCGTCGGCACGCCGCACTACATGGCGCCCGAGCAGGAGTACGGGCTCGTGCGCAAGGAGAGCGACGTCTTCTCGCTCGGCGCCGTCCTCTACGAGATGGCGACGGGGACGCGCCCGTTCGAGGGGCCGGCGTCCATCAAGCTCGTGCGCGGCTACGCCCGCCCCTCGAGCCGCGTCGCGGGCCTTCCGCCCGGGCTCGACCTGCTCATCGACCGCGCGCTCGAGCCCGACCCCGACAAGCGTCTCGCGAGCGCCGCGGAGTTCTGGAAGGAGCTGTCGCTCCTGCCGGACCCCGGCGCCGGCGCGGCTTAGCCGCGCCCGAGACCCGCGCCCGTGAAGAAATACTTCTCGTCCCCCGCTTTCCATCAGAGCCGCCCCGTCCTGCTGACCACGTTCACGAACAAGGTCGGCTCGATCGGGCTCAGCCTCGTGTCGATCCTTCTCGTCAAGAAGGGCGTCACGACGGCCGAGGGCTCGCTCGTGCTCTCCGCGCTGAAGACGACCTTGCTCGCGGGCTCGCTGATCGGCGGCGCGCTGTCCGACCGCGTCTCGTCGAGAACGCTGGTGCTCATAGCGCTCCTGCTCTCGGCGGCAGGCCTCGGCTTCCTGCCGTTCCAGTCGTCGGTGTGGCTGATCCTGCTCTTCGCGGTCTGCGCGCAGTTCGCCGAGGCCCTGCTCAACGTCGTCCAGCGCATCCTGCTCATGGACCTCGTCGATTTCGCGCACCAGAAGGAGTCCCTCGGCTGGCTGAGGATGGTCGCCAACTTCGCGCAAATCTTCAGCTTCTCGATCGCGGCGCTCGGCGCCGGCCTCGGCGTGGCTCCGCTCATGCTCTTCGACGCCTCGACCTCGCTCGGCGCTTTCTTTCTCGCGCGCCGGATTCTTCCGCGCATCGAGCGGGAGCCAGCGAAAGGCCGCGGCCTCGGCGGCGGCCACGAGGGCGGCCTCGCGCCGAAGAGCGCGTTCTTCCGCTGCGCGCTCGTGCTGATGGGCTGGTCGTTCTTCTACGAGCTCTTCCTCGAGGGAGGCTCCGGCCGCATGGAGGTCCTGCACCCGGGCGAGGGCCTGCACCGCTTCTCGACGATGATGATCCTCAACACCGTGCTCTGCGCCGCGCTCGCCGTCTCGGCCTCGCGCCTGCTGAGAAAGTCCTGGGACGCGATCGCCTACGGCCTGGTCCTGACCGCGGCCGGCGTCCTCGTCGCGGGCTGGGGCATCGCGTCGCAGGCCTGGGTGCTGGGCGGAAGCTTCCTGCTCTCCGTCGGCGAGATCATGATCGGCGCCGTCGCGCAGTACACGCTGATGCGCCTGACGCCCGCCGACCGCAGCGCCGGCTTCTACTACTCCCTCGGCATCACCTTGATGCAGTGCGGCCGCATCGCCGGCGCCGCGCTCGCCTTCCCCGTCCTCATCCGCGCGACGAGCCTGCTGCCTTATACCGGCCTGATTCTCAGCGTGCTCGCGATCCAGATGCTCCTGCTCTGGTCGCTGAAGGCCGACGTCGAACGCCTCGCCTGAGGCCGAGCGCCGCGGCTAACGATAATCCGTATCGCCGGTGATAGTTGCGCTGCTAAAGCGCGACCGCAAGCGTGCTCTGGAGCAAGTTCGACCGATCGGTCAGGATTCTTATTTCGGAAAATGGTGACGCCAGCGTCAGTCGACTATTTTCGTCGTGATTGCGCGCGGGGCAGAAGCTCTCTACTTGCCGGCGAGCGCCACGATCGCCGCGTACTGCTCGGGCGTCACGGGTTGAACCGAGAGGCGCGAGCGGTGGAACAGCGGCATGTCCGCGATGGCGGGGACGCCGCGCAGCTCGTCGAGCGGGAGGAAGCGCGGCAGCTTCTTGAAGAAGCGCACGTCGACTTGGAACCAGATCGGCTTGCCGGGCGCCGCCTTCGGGTCGTGGTAGTCGGACTTCGGGTCGAACTGCGTCGGGTCGGGGTAGGCCGTCTTCACGACCTCGGCCAGGCCGGCCACGCCCGGCGGCTCCGTGCTCGAGTGGTAGAACAGCACCTTGTCGCCGACGCTCATGTCCTTCATGAAGTTGCGCGCCGAGTAATTGCGCACGCCGTTCCAGCCCTCGATCTTCTTCCTCGCGAGATCCTCGATCGAGAACGTGTCCGGCTCGGTCTTCATCAGCCAGCAGCGCGCCGCCATGCCGCGATTCTACCGAATCACAGGCGCGTCTTGAGCTCTTTGAGGAGCGCGGCGGCGCGCGCGCGGTCGGCCTCGCTCGGGACCAAGCCCGCGTAGCGGCGGCGGTAGTGCTCCTCGGCCAGCGCGACGACGGAGCCCAGCTCGGGACGCGCCGCGGCGACGCCGCGCGCGAACTCGCGCGGGGTCTGCGCGGGAGCGCGGCGCAGGCCGGCGCGCGCGAGCGCGCGCTCGGCGCGCTCGTACTCGTCGCCGCGGCGCAGGCGCGCGGGCAGGGCGCGCGCGCCCCAGACGAGCAGGGCGAAGATCAGCGCCGGCGCCAGGAAGCGGCGCGCGGCGCGGTCGAGCGCGTCCTGCACGCCGCCGAACACGCGCGAGAAGCTCAGGCGCAGGAAGGTGTCGTGCTGCGCGTACTGGTCGTAGCCGATCACGCTGCGGTACCAGCGCGCCTGCGCGGCGTCGAGCCAGCGGCTCGCGCGGCGCGAGAACTCGTCGGCCGCGGCGGAGAAGCCGGACTCGGCCGGCGTCGCGTCGAGCGAGACCCAGCCCCGTCCCTGGATCCAGACCTCCGTCCAGGCGTGGGCCTGGCTCTGGCGGACGTCGTAGAAACGCCCCCACTCGTTCCAATCGTCGGCGTGAAACCCGGTCACGATGCGCGCGGGCACGCCGGCGTGGCGCAGGAGGATCGCGGCGGCGGTCGCGAAGTACTCGCAGGTGCCCTTGCGCACGACGAACAGGAAGTCGGGCAGGGACGTGCGGCGGCCGTCGGAGTAGGTCGAGTACGCGTACTCGCGCCGCAGATGGGCGGCGACGGCGTCGGCCATGGCCGCCGGGTCCTTCAGGCCGCGCGTCCAGCGCTCGGCCAGCGCCGCGACGCGGCCGCCCGGGTCCGCGGGCGTCTGCAGGGCCTGGAGCAGAGAGCGCGCGCGTAGGTCCGTCGCCGCGTCGGTCGGCTCGGCGCCGGGCGCGGCCGCCACGACGCGGTAGCGCGCGCCGGCCGCGAACGGCGACGCGGCGTAGACGCTGTCGGTGTGGTCGAACCAGACGCCGCGGCCCACGCCGTCGACGAGGCGCGGCGCGCCGACGGTGAAGACGACCGAGACCTGGATCGGATAGAGCTCGATCTCGTAGTCGGGCGCGCCCGGCGAGGGCGGCAGGCCGAAGGACACGGCGTCTCCCGACGTCTTGAGCCAGGCGCGGTCGCTCCGCGCCGTGGAGCGCTTCCCTCCGGAGCGGTATTGGAAATCCAGCGAGGCCTTGTCCCAGTTGACGCCGTCGAAGACGTCGAGAGCGGCGCCCCGCACGTAGATCGGGCCGGGGGCGCCGCGCGGCGCGAGCGAGGGCCGCACGCGCATCACGCGCGCGGGCGAGCGGCGCAGATTGCCGAAGTGGCCGAGAGAGACGCGGTCCGTGAAGCCGATCACGGCCTCGGACCGCACCTGGAGCTTGTCCATGCCCGAGGCAACGAACGGGTTGAAGCGGCGCAGTCCCTCGACGCGCGGCACGGCGACGAAGACCGCGACGCCGAAAGCGGCGCCCGCGGCCATGAGTCCGCCGAGCGCCGGCGCCCAGGCGCGCGGACGCGCGGAGTCCGCGCCGGACTGCAGCATGAGCCACGCGCCCGAGAACGCGGTCCACGCGACGAAGAGCGGGAAGTACCAGGGGCTGATCGTGAGCCCCGAAACGAGGAAGAAGGCCAAATAAAGGACCAGGAATATCTGGCGCAGGTCGCGCGCGGTCCACGGGCTCAGCGCGCGGTTGGCGAGCATGTAGCCGAGCAGGTGCGTGTTGGCGATCGCGACGCCGGAGCGCGGCCAGTCGACGAGGAAGTAGAAGCCGAGCACGCCGAGCGAGAGTATGTTCGACAGCGTGCTCGAGAGAAACGGGCCGCCGCGCTCCTGCACGAAGACGCCGAGCGGGAGCAGGGGCGCGCAGGCCAGCAGGAAGCGCGCGTCCAGGTCCTCGACCAGGAAGAGGGAGACGTAGACGAGCGCGCCGCCGAGGTAGAGCAGGCGCCGAAGCGCCGTCGTGTCGGCCGGGCCCGAGTCGCGGGCGGGCGGAGCGCCCGGCGCGGCGCGCGGGCGCGCGCCGTCGCCGACGAGGGCGAGCGCGCGCAGGAGGCGGTCGAGCTGGCCCAGGCCGCGCGCGGGCGCGACCTCCACGCCGGGCCCGACCAGGCCCGTCTCGACGCCCGAGTCCACGTACCAGCGGCACGCCGCCGCCGCGCGCTCGACCGCGGCGTCGTCGGCGCCGTCGAGACGGACGACCGCCTTGCCGTCGGGCGCGATCGCGTGCTCGGCGACGACCGGGCGCCCGGACTTGGCCGTGAGCTTCCAATGGATCGAGCGCGCGTCGTCGTCGGGCGCGTAGGGCCGCGGCCCGAAGAACTCGCCCTCGCGCGCCTTGCGCCGCGCTCCCGCCGCGATCGAGCGCGGGTCCTGCTCGAGATCGTCGTGCGGCCGGAACGGGCTCGCCGGCGGCAGGGCCAGCCACTCGACCGGAGGCACGCGCCGGCGCCGGACGAAGAACCCGAACGGATACAGGCTCTCGAGAACGACGCCGTCCAAGCGGTTGAGCCCCCGGAACGGAAGGCTCAGCCGCAGCTCCGCGCGCGCGCTCCCGCCCGCGGGGACGTCGCCGACGGCCGCCGTCGCGGGATCGGCGGGCGGCGGCCCCGCGGGCTTCGCGCGGACGTCGGCCGTCAGCCGCTTCGCCCAATCGGTCCTCGCCGCGAGGAGCACGGCCGCGACCGCCGCGCCGATCATGGCGTACGTCAGCCTGTCGCCGGACGCGAGCAGGAAATACATCAGCCGGTTGCCGAGCCGGCTGTGCGACACGATGAGGCCGATGCTGCCCGCGATCACGGCGAGGCCCGCCGCGAACCACGCGATCAGCTGGAGCCCCCCGGGAGGAAAGCGGCGCTCCCGCGCGATCTCGTGAGGCCCGACGGCGCGCACGAAGCGCGCGTCGCTCGCGCGCGGGTTCTCGACGACCACGACGGCCTGGAACGACGCGCCGCGGAAGATCTGGTCCGGAGGCTCCAGGCGCGGCCGGAGCGCGCGCAGATTCATCCAGCCGGCGGCGGCCGACAGGACGAGCGCGGCGGCGGTCGCGGCGAAGAGCAGGTACAGCAGGTTGTTGCCGGTCGAGCCGGCGGCGAAGAGCGTGAAGGCCGCCATCGCGGCGGCGGACCAGCCGAGTCGCGTCGGGCGCATGGCCTTCGGCCTCAGGGCGCGCGCACGGCCCGCAGGAGGTCGGCGACGGTCTGCTCGGCCTCCGCGACGCGCGCGACGCCGTACAGGCTCGTGTCCAGCAGGAGCCGGTGCGCGGCGACCGGGATCGCGACCGCCTTCACGTCGTCGGGGAGGCAGTGGTCGCGCCCCTCGGAGACGGCCCAGGCGCGCGCCGCGCGCACGAGCGCGAGCGTGCCGCGCGGCGACAGCCCCAGGCGCGCGCCCTTCGCCTCGCGCGTGGCCGCGGAGAGCCGGACCGCGTAGTCCATGATCGCCTCGTCGACGCGCACGGCGTCGACGCGCCTCTGGAGCGCGAGCACCTCCTCGCGCTCGAGCACGGGCTTCATGTCCTCGGCCGACGGCGGGCGGTCGCGCTCGCGCAGAATCCGCATCTCCTCGTCGTGCGACGGGTAGCCGAGGCGCACGCGCATCAAGAAGCGGTCGAGCTGGGCCTCGGGCAGGGGGAACGTCCCGTGGTACTCGACGGGATTCTGCGTGGCGATCACCAGGAACGGGTCCGGGAGCGCGTGGGTCTTGCCGTCGATGGTGACCTGGCCCTCGCTCATCGCTTCTAATAGCGCCGACTGCGTCTTCGGGGTGGAGCGGTTGATCTCGTCGGCGAGGAGGACGTGACTAAAGATGGGGCCTGGTTTAAAGTCGAAGCGGCCGTCCTTCGGGTCGAAGACGGACAGGCCGAGGATGTCCGAGGGCAGGAGGTCGTTCGTGAACTGGATGCGCCGGAAGCTCACGCCGAAGGCGCGCGCGAGCGCGACGCCGAGCAAGGTCTTCCCGATGCCGGGCACGTCCTCGATGAGCAGATGGCCGCGCGCGATCAAGGTCGCGACGGTCAAGCGCACGACCTCGGGCTTGCCGACGTAGATCTTCGAGACGGCGTCGATCAGCGGCTTGATCGAGGGAGTGGAGGAGGCCTTTTGAGTCGACATCGCCCTTAAGTATGGGGCGGCGGCGGCCTCCCGTCAAGGCTGGCGCCCGCCGCGCCGCGTCAGCGTCCGGAGGCGTCGAGACGCTCGCGCACGTCGGCGATCGGCAGCCAGCGGATGTTGGGGTCCTGCGGCTTCCCTTTGTAGGAGGCCTGCCACCACTTGCGGCCCTGATGGCTCTTGGCGAGCGCGACGAGGTCCTGCCAGGCGAGCCGGACGAAGCCGTTCTTCGAGGACGACATCACGTCCACTTTGTTGCGCTGCAGTATGCGCGCGCAGATATCGCAGGCGATCCCGGGCGAGATCTTCGAGGCGTAGCGCGTCGCGTCCTTCGAGACGCCGACGACGAAGAGGCGGACCCCCTCGAGGTCGCGCCCGAGAGTCTTCGCGGCCTGGAAGACGGCGGCCTGCTCGGCGTGCATGATCAGGCCGATCCTCAAGAACCGGCGCTCGGCCTTGGTCGAGCGGCGGTTCCAGCCCTCGCCGACGACGCGGCCGTCCTTGTCCACGACGACGGCGCCGAAGCGCGCGCGCTGGCTCTTCGACCTCTGCGCGAGCTGCCAGCCGCGGTAGACGATCGCGTCGTCGCCGAGCGCGGTCGGCGCGGGCGCGCTCCGGGCGGCCGGCCCGTCGAAGCCGGAGGAGCGCGACGCCGCCGCCGGGGCGGCGTCAGGCGCGCGGCCGGCGGACGCCGCCAGCGCTTGGACCTGGAGCGCCGCCGCGGGAGTGGCTTCGGGCGCGGCCGCAGACGGAGCCGCGGCGAAAACCGGCGCGGCCGGCGCGGCGGCGAGGGCGGGCGCCGCCGACGGGGCGGCGAGCGCGAGCGAAGGCGCGAACGAGGAGACGAGGGACGGAGCGGAAACGCCGAAGGCCGGCGCGCCGATCGCGGCGGCCGGCGCCAGCGGGAGCGCGGCCATGACCGGCGCCTCGACGACGGCGCCGCGGCCGTAGCCGGCGAAAACGAGGACCAGCGCGAGCAGACAGCTCATCACGATCAGTGTAGAGCCCCGGCCGCGAAAGCGGCTGGGCCGAAAGGGAAAGCCGCGCGCGCGAATGGTCCTAGGCGCTTCGTCAGCCCAGGTCGGCGGCGGCCCAGACGTCCTCGCCGCGCGCGGCGGCGAGGGCCTCCGCCGTCGCGACTTCCAGGAAGACGGGCAGCTCGCGCGCGCGATTGACGACGAGGCGCGCGCCGTCGGGGTCGACGCGGACGGCCTCCAGATCCACCGCGGAGGCGAGGAGGGCGTCAGGGCGCGCCTCTCGCGCGAGCTCGAGCTGCGGAACGTTGCGCGCCTCCGCGACGACGCCGAGGCCGAGCGCCCGCGCGGCGTCGGCCAGCGCCGCTGTGCGCGCGCCGCTGACGGCGCCCCACAGCGCGACCCCGTCCGCGCCGTGGGCGCGCGCGAGCTCGAGCTGGTGCTCGTCGAGCGTGAAGTCGCGCGCGATCAGGACGGCGTCGGGCAGGGCTTCGCGAACCGCCGCGACATGAGACCAGTCGCCGGCGTGGAAGTGGCGCTCCACGACGACGGAGATCGCGGCGGCGCCGGCGTCCGCCGCGGCGCGGGCCCAGCGCGCGGCCTCGGCGGCGGTGGCCTGTCCCCGCGGGACGCGGAAGCCGACCTCGGGACTGGCGAAGCGGATCTCGGCGACGCGGCGCGGGGATTTCGCGGCGAGGAGCGCGGCCAGCCCCTGCGGCTTGCGCGAATATAAGGGGAGCTCGCGCAGCCGTTCGAGCGGCATTTCGCGCTTCAAGCGCTCGACGCGGCGCTCCGCGTGCGCGACGGCGTTGTCGAGGAGGCTCACGCGCGGCGGCGCGTCAGCGCGAGGAAATTCCGGAGCATCCGCAGGCCGTGAGGCGTGGCGACGGACTCGGGATGGAACTGCACGCCCTCGAGGGGCCGCGAGACGTGGCGCAGGCCCATCAGCGAGCCGTCCTCGGCGCGCGACGTCGCGATCAATTCCTTCGGCAGAGGCTCGGCGGCGACGAGGCTGTGATAGCGCGCGACGGTGAGCCGCGGAGGCAGGCCCGCGTAGACGCCCTTGCCGTCGTGGCGGATCACGCAGGTCTTGCCGTGCATCAGGCGCTTCGCGCGCACCACTTTCCCGCCGTACGCCTCCGCCGCCGCTTGATGGCCGAGGCAGACGCCCAGCGTGGGCAGGCCGGCGGGAGCCTTCGCGATGAGCTCGACGAGCACGCCCGCGTCCTCGGGCCGCCCCGGTCCCGGCGATAAAATGAGGCCGCTCGGCTTGAGCGCGAGGAGCGCCCGCACGCTCAGCGCGTCGTTGCGCACCACGCGGCAGTCCGCGCCGAGCGCGCGCACGGCTTGATAGAGGTTGTAGGTGAACGAGTCGTAGTTGTCGAGGAGCAGAATCATGCCGCGAGCGCTCCCAACGCGCGGCGCAGGCCCGCGAGCTTGTGCTGGACTTCCTGATACTCGGCCGCCGGGTCCGAGTCCGCGACGATCCCGGCGCCGGCCTGGAGCCGCGCCTTGCCGCCCTTCGACAGCGACAGCGAGCGGATCGCCAGACAGCTGTCGAGATTCCCCGCGAAGTCGTGCTGGATCACCGAGCCCGCGTAAAATCCGCGCGGCTTGCGCTCCAAGCCCGCCAGGATCTCCATCGCGCGCACCTTCGGCGCGCCGCTGACCGTGCCCGCCGGGAACGAGGCCGCGAGCGCGTCCCACACCGTCCTGCCGTCGTCGAGCCAGCCCTCCACCTCGCTGACCAGATGCATCACGTTGGAGAAGCGCCGCGTGAACATGAAGCGCGTGACCTTCACCGAGCCCGGCGCGCAGACTCGTCCCAGGTCGTTGCGCGCGAGATCGACGAGCATCAGATGTTCGGCGCGTTCTTTTTCGCTGGCGCGCAGCTCGCGCTCCAAGGCGCGGTCCCGCGCCGCGGTCTTGCCCCGCGGCCGCGTCCCCGCGATCGGGCAGTTGCGTGCGCGGCCGTTGACCACGCGCACCAGCCGCTCCGGCGAAGCTCCCATCACCGCGTCGTCGCCGCCCATGAGCAGGAACAGGTACGGCGTGGGGTTGGCCGCGCGGATCGCGCGGTACGCCGCGATCGGCCCCGCCGCCACGCGCGCGTGAAAATCGTCGGACAGCACCGCCTGGAAGATGTCGCCCGCGCGGATGTGCGCCTTGATCTTCTCCACGCCGCGCAGGAACGCCGCGCGACCGCGCCGCCCCCGCGCCGGCAAAGGCCGCTCCGACGGCGGCCACGTCGGCACCGGTCCCGCCCAGCGCAGCAGCTCCTTGAGCTCTCGCGCCCGCGCCGCCGCGCGCCTGCGCCCCGCCGCGTCGCTCACCAGCGCGCGCAGGCTCGCCCGCCCGTTCTCGACGACCACCACCTCGTCGAACAGCATGAGCACGGCTTCGTACGGCTCCGTCTTCACCGGCACGCGCTCGAGGTGCCGCACCATCTCGTAGCCGAGCAGCCCCACCGCCCCGCCGTCGAACGCGTCCCCGCCGCGCACGCGAAATTCCGCGAGCCGCTTTCCGAGCGCCGCGAACGGATTGCCCGGAAGAACGGTTTTCCCACGCGCGTTCTCGCGCACGGCGCGTCCATGCTGGACCGACAGCATCTCGAACGGCGCCGCCCCCAGCCACGCGCGCTGGCGCCCGTCCTCGTTCTTCTCGATCAGGAAGCCGCGCAGACCCGGACGCAGCAGGCGCTCCAGGCACGTCGCGGGATCGAGGCCGGAGAGGCCGAGGTCGAAGCGGACGACGGAGAAGGAATGCGTCACCGGCTCATTCTACGAAAAGCGGGTTCCAACGATGACGCGCCTCCGTCTTCAACGCGCCGCCGGAAGAGCCGCGCGGGCGGCCTCCAGAAGGCCGCGCCAATGGCGGGAATCCGCTTCCGGACGGCTCAGAGCCTCGTCGAGCGCCTCGGTCTTGGCGCGCAGGCTGTCGTCGATCAGCATCGTCGAGGCGGTCGTGAAGTTTCGCCCGCGATCGTCTTGAGAGGTCACGGCCACGTTCGCCTTGACGTCGACGCGCCCGATCACGGTGATCTTCCCAGGCTCCACCGTGAACGCGATTGGTTTTTCGGGTCTCGTCTCCACCCAGTGGTACTGATGCCCGGTGAAGGCCCAATTGACCGCCGTCTCCGGATATGTCCCCGGCTTGAGACGAACGAGGATGACTTCGGACGGAGGACTGCTGGACGCCTTGCCGAGCGCATCCTCGATCCTTTGGGAGCGCATCATCCCGTCCCCGTTCTCGGCCGCGCTTTTCGGCCACCGAACGGTGACGACGTACATCTGGAAATCGCTCGTCTGAATGTCCGAGGTCAGCCTGAACAGGATCGCACCTTCGCCTTTCTGCTCCATCTCCTCTCGCGGCGGCCAAGACTTCTTCGTCTTGTCGCAGCCGGTCAGAAGCAGAAACGCGCACAACGCCGCCCCGGCCACCGGCGCGAAGGATCGCGTTTTCACCTGCTTATGATACGAAGAGCCCGCCTTCGCTTGCTACGCGCCGCCGGCTTGCGGAAATCGTCGATCGGCTTCATACTTCCCGAGGTGAGACGAGCCATTTTGTCGATCCCGCTATGTCTTTCCATGTCGACGCTGTCAGCCGGCTGCCGGAACAACCCGCCGTCTCGCGTCGCCGCCGGAGATACCGCCATGAAAGCGCTCATCGATCCCAAGACCGCGCCCCTGCCCCCGGAAAAGTTCTCCGCGATTTCCGCTAAGACGATGACCTTGGGCGAAATCGTTTCGATTCTTGGACCGGCGCAAAAAGACATCGGCTCGGGAATCTATGTCTTGGAGTGGCGCAGTACCGACGGCAGAAGTTTCATCGTCGGCGCCGCAGATTTAAAGGATTTAACGCGATCTCCGATGTACGCCCATTGGGAAAAATAGTTCCGACTTCGACAGGACGATCAGCGGTAGATTTCGCGCCTGTGGCCGACCTTGACCACCACGACCCGCTTGGCGTCATCGTCGATGGAGTACACGAGACGCCAATCTCCTTGGCGGATCCGGTAGCGCTCCTCTCCGGAAAGTCTTTTGCTCCCGTGCGGGCGCGGGTTGGCGGAGAGCCCCTGCAGCTTGACCGCGAGACGCTTCAGGTCCGGCTTTGGGACGGCGCGAAGCTCCTTCTCCGCAGAAGCCAGGACCCGGACGCTATAAGAGTCCATCCCGCTTGAGGCCGGCCAGCACGCTCTCGAGCGGCTTGGACGGCTCGCGCCGGCGCTTGTCGAACGCCTCCAGGTCGATGGCGTCCTCCTTGAGGCTGAGCCGGACGGCCTCGGCGATGAGCGACGACACGCTCCGCGAGGTCATCACGGCCTTGAGCTTGATCGCCTTGTACAGCCGATCGTCGAAAGCGACGGTGGCGCGGGTCATGCCCTCAGTATAACAGCAAAGCATCAAAGCATCAATCCCCGCCCTCCGCGTCTCCATGACAGTATACGCGGCAAGGTCCGATTTTGTTCCGCAGGCGGATCAGTGTTTCGGACCGCGCGCGACCAGATCATCGATCGCCTCGAGATACGACTGCAGGCCTTTGCCGAAGCGGCGGCCCACGCAGGCGGGCGCGATGACGGAGACGCGGCGGAAGGGCTCGCGCCTCGTGATGTCGGAGAGGTGGACTTCGATCGTCGGGACTTGGATGGAAGCGACGGCGTCGCGGAGCGCGTAGGAATAATGGGTGTAGGCGCCGGGGTTGAAGGCGACGCCGTCGGCCCATTTGCGGTGGGCGTGAAGGATGTCGATGAGCTCGCCTTCGGAGTTGGACTGGCGGGCGCGGACCTTGGCGCCTTTCTTCTTCGCGTGGGCGGTCACCTGGCGCACGAGCTCGGCCAAGGTCATGTGGCCGTAGACGGAAGGCTCGCGCTCGCCGAGCAGGTTCAAGTTGGGGCCGTTCAGAAGGAGGATGTTCATGTGAGGAGCTCCCGGGCGGCGGAGAGGATCTCGGCGTCGGGGACGGCGGCGACGACGGGACGGCCGAGCGCGCGCAGCAGGACGAAGCGGACGACGCCGGCGCGCGCCTTCTTGTCGCGCTTGGTCGCGGCGAGCAGGCGGCGCGGCTCGATGCGGCGCGGGACGGGGACGGGGATGCGGGCGAGGAAGCGGTCGGCCTCCAGCGCGGCCGCGGCGGACAGGCCCGCGCGCTTGACCGAGAGACGCAGAGCGGCGCGCATGCCCCAGATCACGGCTTCCCCGTGACGGAGGACGCCCAGGCCGGACGCCGACTCCAATGCGTGGCCGAGGGTATGGCCGAAGTTGAGGAGCTCGCGCGGGCCCTTCCTTTCATAGAGGTCCCGGGCCACGATCTTTCTCTTCCACGAGGCGCCGCGCCTCACGACCTCGGCGGTCAGGCCCGCGTCGCCGGCGGCGAGCCGATCCCACTCGCGGACCATGAGCTCCCACAGCTTCACGTCGAAGACGAGGCCGTACTTCAAGGCCTCGCCGAGCCCCGACACGCGCTCGCGCGGCGGCAAGGTCTCCAGCACTTCCGAATCGCAGACGACGGCGGCGGGACGATGGAAAGCTCCCGCCAGGTTTTTTCCGCCGGCGATGTTGATCCCGGTCTTTCCGCCCAGGCCGCTGTCCAGCTGGCCGAGCATGGTGGTGGGGATGCTGACCCACGGTATGCCGCGCAGGTAGATCGCGGCGGCGAAGCCGGCCGCGTCGGTGACCGAGCCGCCGCCGAGCGCGATCAAGGCGGAGTCGCGGCCCAGGCCGGCTTCGAGCATGGCCTCCATCAGGCCTTCGACGGAGTCCCAGGACTTCGCGGCCTCGCCGGACGGCAGGAGATGCGCGAGGACCTTGAAGCCCGCGCCCTTGAGCGCGCGCTGAACGCCGGAACCGAAGCGGCGCCACACGCCGGATTCGGACACGAGGGCGACGCGGCGCGACGGCGCGACGCCGCGCGTCCAAGAACGCGCCTTGCGGCGGACGCCGGGGCCGACGAACAGCGTCTCTTCGCTCACGGAAGCCTCCGCGCGATTTCCGCGGCGGCCGCGGCCGGGGCGAGGCGCGTCGTCGAGATCACGAGGTCGGGCTTCCCGTAAGCGCCGCGCCGCGCCGCGACGAGGCCGCGCAAGCGAACGTCGAGGGAGCCGCCCGCCAGCAGCGGACGAACGGCGCGCTGAGGGCGGAGACGACGGGCGATCTCGCGTCGCGAACAAGTCAATCGGACCAGCGTGCCGCTCCGAGCGACCACGACACGATTAGACGCAGAAAGCAAAGTCCCCCCACCGAGGGCGACGACGGCGCCTCCACGACGAGCGGCGCGCGACAGCGCGGAACTTTCCAGACGGCGGAACGCGGCTTCGCCGCGACGTTCGAAGACCTCTGCGACCGGCAGTCCCGCGGCCCGAACGATCAACGTATCGAGATCGGTGAACGGCCGCCGCAATTTTCGCGCGAGCGCGGGCCCGACGGTGGACTTGCCCGTTCCCATGAAGCCGGTCAAATACACGTTCTTCACGGCCTCCACGCCTTCAGCCGCGGCAGGATCTCGCCGAGCGAGTCGCCGCCGAATTTTTCCAGCAGCGCGTTCGCGAGGACCAGGCACACCAGAGACTCGCCGATCACCGCGGCCGCGGGCACCGCGCAGGCGTCGGAGCGTTCCACGTGCGCCTTCGCCGGCTTCATCGTGCGCAGATCGACGGAGTCGAGCGGCTTCATCAAGGTCGCGATCGGCTTCATCGCCGCGCGCGCGACCAAGATCTGGCCGGTCGTCATGCCGCCGTCGATGCCGCCGGAGCGATTGGTGCGGTAGCCCACTTTCTTGCCGCGCGGCTCGTAGGCGTCGTGCGCCTCGGAGCCGAAGACGGCCGCGCTGTGGAAGCCGCCGCCGATCTCCACGCCCTTGATCGCGTTCAGCGACATCAGCGCCGCCGACAGCGGACCCTCGAGCCGGCGGTCCCACTGCGCGTAGCTCCCGAGACCCACGGGCAAGCCGTCGGAGAGCACCTCGAAGACGCCGCCGACCGTGTCGCCGGCCGCCTTCGCCGCGTCGATGCGCGCCACCATGCGCGCGGACGCGTTGGCGCGCGCGCATCGGACCGGGTCCGCGTCCACGAGCGCGTTCAGGTCCTTCACCGCGCACGGCAGCGGCGACGCGTCGACCTCGCCGCCGATGGCGACCACGCGGCTGGCGACGGAAATCCCGCACTCGGCCAGGAATTTCCGCGCGGCCGCGCCCAGCGCCACGCGCATCGCGGTCTCGCGCGCGGACGCGCGCTCGAGCACGTCGCGCATGTCGTCGAAGCCGTACTTCAGCTTGCCGACGAGATCGGCGTGTCCGGGGCGCGGGACGTCGACGCGGCGCGCCGAGGGCGCGTCGCTCGGCTCCGCGCCCATGACGTTCTCCCAGTTCTTGAAATCCTGGTTCGGCACGAGCAAGGCGAGCGGCGAGCCGAGCGTGCGCCCGCGGCGCACGCCGGCGAGGATCTCGACCTGGTCGCCCTCGATCTTCTGGCGGTTGCCGCGGCCGTGGCCCTTCTTGCGGCGCAGGAGATCGCGCTGGATGTCGGCCGCGGTCAGCGGAAGCCCCGCCGGCAGCCCTTCGAGGATGCCGACGAGCGCCTTGCCGTGCGACTCCCCGGCGGTCAGGTAGCGGAGCGTCATTTCAAAACCTCCTGAAGAAGGGGGCCGGCCAAATCCTCGCGCCGCCGCGCCCCCAGCGGCTTGTCCCAGAACTCCCACGCGCGCAGGGCCTGGTAGACGAGCATGGCGGAGCCGTCGCTCACGCGCGCGCCGCGCGCGGCCGCGTCGCGCTGGAACGCCGTGCGCCGTCCGTACACCAGATCGACCGCCGCCTCCGGCGCGGGAAGAATCTTGGGCGCGGGAGACCTGTCCGGAAACCCCTTCATGCCCAGCGGCGTCGCGTTGATCCAAATATCGGCGGGAGCGGCAGCTCCCGCCGAAAATCTCGTCCGCTTGAAATAGGGGGTCAGGTCGTTCGCCGTTTTGCGCGCGCGCGAAGCCGTTCTCGCCGCGAACCGGATATTCTTCGCGCCTTCTCGGGCCAGCGCCCAGCCCGCGGCCCGCGCCGCGCCGCCCGCGCCGAAAACGAGCGCGTCCTTGCCGCGCGCGCGCACGCCCGAGCGCCGCAGCGCGTCGCGCAGGCCCTCCGCGTCGGTGTTGTGGCCGACCGTCTCGCCGGAAAAGCGCAGGACGTTGACCGCGCCCAGGGCGCGCGCCGCCGGCGTCAAGCGGTCGGCGAGCCCGGCCGCCTCCGCCTTCAGCGGGACGGTGACGTTGACGCCGCGCCAGCCCTGCCCCCGCGCGCGCGCCGCGGCCGCCGCGAGCGCCCGCGGCCGGACCGCGACGGCCTCGTAGGAGATCGACCGCCTCAACAGCCGCGCGAGCCGCGCGAACAGCCGCGGCGAGCGCGAGGAGCCGACGGGGAAGCCGAACAGGCCCAGCCTCACGACGCCCTCCGCGCGTCGAAGTCCGCGTAGAACGACGGGTACGAGATCTCCGCGCAGTCCGCGTCCCGCACCGTCGTCTCGCCGCCCGCCAGAAAGCCCGCGACGTAGCCGGTCATCGCGAGGCGGTGGTCGCCGAGCGAGTCGACGCGCGCGCCGCGCAGCTTCGCGCCGCCCGCGACGATCAAGTCGTCGCCGTCGACGCACGCCCGCGCGCCGAAGGCCGACAGCAGGGCCGCGATCCCGGCGAGGCGGTCGCTCTCCTTGTGGCGCAGCTCGCCCACGCCGCGGAAAGCGCTCTCGCCGTCGGCGACGGCGGCCGCGAGCGCCAGGATCGGCGCCTCGTCGATGAGCCCCGGCGCCTCGGCGGCCGAGACTTCGACGCCGCGCAGGGCTCCGCCGCGGACCTTCAGGTCCTCGCACTCCTCGCCGCCGCGCGGCTCGGCCGCGGTCCGGCGCAAGTCCGCGCCCATGCGCGCGAGCACGGCCAGGTAGCCGGTCCGCGTCGGGCCGGCGAGCACCCCGCGCACCGTCAGCGCGCTGCCGGGCGAGGCCGCGGCGGCGACGGCCCAGAACGCCGCCGACGACGGGTCGCCGGGAACGTCGACGCGCGCGGCTTTCAGCGGACGGCCGCCCTCGACCTCGACGCGGCCTTTCGCCCGCTTCGGCGGCGCGCCGAACAGCGCGAGCATGCGCTCGGTGTGGTCGCGCGTCGGAGTCTTCTCGATGACGATCGTCCGGCCCGTCGCGTGCAGTCCGGCCAGCAGGACCGCGGACTTCACCTGCGCGCTCGGCACCGGCATCGCGTACTTGATGCCTTTGAGCTCGGCGCCGACCACCGTCATCGGCGCGGTGCCGGCCGGCGAGAGCTCCACCGTCGCGCCCAGCCTGCGCAGCGGGACGGCCACGCGCTCCATCGGCCTTCCGCACAGCGAGCCGTCCCCGGTCAGGTGCGACAGGAACGGATGGCCCGCCAGCACGCCGGCCATGAGCCGCATCGTCGTGCCCGAGTTGCCCGCGTCGAGGTCGCCCGCGTGCGCGGTCAGGCCGCCCAGGCCGCGTCCGTGCACCCGCACCTCCGCGCGCGAGTCCTCGAAAGCCACGCCGAGGCCGGACAGCACGCTGCGCGTCGAGCGCACGTCCGCGCCCGGCGCCAGGCCCGAGACCTCGGTGACGCCGTCGGCGAGCGCGCCGAAGATCAGCGCGCGGTGCGACACCGACTTGTCGCCGGGCACGCGCAGCTCGCCGCGCAGGCGGCCACCGCCGGAGACGGTCCGGTCGCTCATCGCGCTCCGAACGCCGGCTCGGCCAGGCCGCGACCGAGCGCCGCGGCGATCGCGGCGAGATCGCGCATCAGCACGGCGAAGTCGTCGGGATGCAGTGCCTGCGGCCCGTCGCAGAGCGCCTGGTCCGGACGGTCGTGGACCTCGATCATCAGCCCGTGCGCGCCGGCCGCGACGGCCGCGCGCGCCATCGGCGCCACGCGCGAGCGCACGCCGGTCGCGTGGCTCGGGTCGACGATGATCGGCAGGTGGCTCTGCTCCTTGACCGCGGGGACCACGTTGAGGTCCAGCGTGTTGCGCGCGTGGTCGGAGAAGGCGCGGATGCCGCGCTCGCAGAGGAACACGTTCTTGTTGCCCTCGCTGAGCAGGTACTCGGCCGACATCAGCCACTCGTCGAGCGTCGCTGAGAGCCCGCGCTTGAGCATGATCGGCTTGCGCAGCTTCGCGAGGTCCTTGAGGAGCGCGAAGTTCTGCATGTTGCGCGCGCCGACCTGCAGGACGTCGGCGTACTCGGCCACATCGTCCAGCGACCTCTGATCCAGCACCTCGGTCACGATCGGCATGCCGGTCTCCTTCTTCGCCTTGGCGAGGAGCTGGAGACCTTTCTTGCCGAGGCCCTGGAACGCGTACGGCGAGGTGCGCGGCTTGTACGCGCCGCCGCGCAGGAGCTGGGCGCCCGCCTTCTTGACCGCGTGAGCGATGCGGATCAGCTGCTCCTCGCTCTCCACCGCGCAGGGACCCGCGATCACGACCAGGCCGGGTCCGCCGAGCCGGTACGGCCCGATCGGGACGATCGTGTCGCCGTGGTGGAAGTTGCGGCTGGCGAGCTTGTAGGGCCGCGTGACGGGCACGGCCTCGCTCACGCCGGGCAGTCCCTCGAACAGCGACTTGTCCAGCGCGCCCGCGTTGCCGGTGATGCCGACGGCGACCGAGTTCTTGCCCGGGATCACGTGCGGCTTCAGGCGCAGCTTCTTGACGCGCGCGAGCACGTCCGCGAGCTGCTTCTTCGTGTGCTCCGACGACATCAAGATCAGCATTCGACCTCCAAGGCCTTCACGAGGCGCCGCGCGAGCCGCCCGACGGCGGCCGGCCCTCGCGACGCGCCCGCCTTCGCCGCGGCCGCGACGAGAGCCGAGCCGACGACGACGCCGTCGGCGTGCGGCGCGAGCGCGCGCGCCTGGCCGGGCTCGGCCACGCCGAAGCCGACGAGCAGGGGCTTACCGGTCAGCGCCCGCACCCGCTCGAGCCGCGCGGCCAGCCCCGGCGCCAGGCCCGCGCGGACTCCCGTCACGCCCTCGCGGCTGACGTAGTACACGACGGAGCCCGAGGCCTTTCCGATGTCGCGCAGACGCGCGTCGGTCGTCGTCGGCGAGGCGAGGAGCACGAGCTCGACGCCGCGCTCGGCGAGCGCGCGCGACAGCGCGCCGGACTCCTCGGCCGGCAGGTCGACGACGAGCGCGGCCGCGACGCCGGAGTCCGCGCACAGGCGCGCGAAGCCCGCGTTGCCCAGGCGCAGGACCGGATTGAGATAGGTGAACAGGATCGCGGGCGTCGTCCCGCCGCCGCGGCGGATCGCGGCCACCAGGCGCGCGGCGCGCGTCAGGCTCATTCCTTTTTCCAGCGCGCGCTGGCCCGCGGCCTGGATCACGGGGCCGTCGGCGACGGGGTCCGAGAACGGCACGCCGACCTCCAGGATGTCGGCGCCCGCGTCGGCGAGGGCGCGCGCGAGCTTCAGCGTGGCGCCGGCCGACGGGTCTCCCGCGACGATGAAGGGGACGAAGCCCGCGCGCCCGCCGGCGCGGCGCGCGGCCAGGACGGCGGCGAGGGACCTCACGGGCATAGCGTCGCCAGGTCCTTGTCCCCGCGTCCGGAGAGGTTCACGACGACGATCGCGCCCCTGCCGATGCGCCTCTTCTCGCGCAGGACGTAGGCGAGCGCGTGCGCGCTCTCGAGCGCGGGCAAAATGCCTTCCAACCGTCCGAGCTCCCGCGCGGCGCGCAGGGCCTCCGCGTCGGTCGCGGACACGTAGCGCGCGCGGCCCGTGCGGCGCAGCTCCGCGTGCTCGGGGCCGACCGCCGGATAGTCGAGCCCGGCCGAGATCGAGTGAGTGGGCAGGACCTGGCCCTCGTCGTCTTGGAGAAGGAACGTGAACGTGCCGTGCAGGACGCCGGGCCTGCCGCCCGAGAAGCGCGCCGCATGGCGGCCGGTGCGCACGCCCTCGCCGCCCGCCTCGACGCCGACGAGGCGCACGCCGCGATCCTTCAGGAACGCGGTGAAGATGCCGATCGAGTTCGAGCCGCCGCCGACGCAGGCGACGACCTCCTTCGGCAGGCGTCCCGCTTCCTTCAATATCTGCGCGCGCGCCTCGCGGCCGATCACGGACTGGAAGTCGCGCACCATGCTCGGGTACGGGTGCGGGCCGAGAGCCGAGCCGAGCACGTAGAACGTGTCGCGGCTGCGCGCGGACCACGCGCGCAGGGCCTCGCTCGTCGCGTCCTTGAGCGTGCGCGAGCCCGACGTCACCGGGATCACCTCCGCGCCCAAGAATTTCATGCGCCCGACGTTCGGCGCCTGGCGCGCCATGTCGTCGGTCCCCATGTACACCGCGCAGGGCAGGCCGAAGCGCGCGGCCGCCGCGGCCGTCGCGACGCCGTGCTGGCCCGCGCCGGTCTCCGCGATGACCCGCTTTTTCCCCATGCGCCGGGCGAGCAGGACCTGGCCGACCGTGTTGTTGATCTTGTGCGCGCCGGTGTGGGTCAGGTCCTCGCGCTTGAGCCAGACGCGCAGGCCCGTCTCCGCGGAGAGGCGCTCGGCGAAGGTCAGCGGGGTCGGCCGCCCGACGTAGGTCGCGAGCTCGCGCGCGAGGCGCGCGCGGAACTTCGGGTCGCGCCGCGCGGCTGCGTACGCGGCCTCGAGCTCGCGCAGGGGCTCGACGAGCGTCTCGGGCACGAAGCGTCCGCCGTACGGTCCAAAGAAGCCGGACGCGCGCGAAATACCGTCGGAGGGGCGCTCCATGGCGCAGGAAGGATAGCAGAGGACCCCGCGCTTGTCCATGTCGCCGCCCTCTTGCGCGGACGGCGGGCCTCTGTTATCTTTTCGCGATGACGCGCGCCGCGCTGATCCTCGGACTGACGCTTTCGGCGGCCGCGGCGGGCGCGCAAGCGCCGCCGCCGTGGGACAAGAACGCGTGCGCGGGCCTGGACTGCGGCGCGATCGTCGCGGGCGTCGGCCGCGCGCACCTGCTGCCCGAGGTGAGCATCTCGAGCGCCATCGCCTACGCGCAGGCGGCGAAAAGCCTCGCCGCGTCGCTGAGCGACCGCATGTCCATGAACGACCGCTTCTTCGCCGAGAACGCCGGACAGACCGCCGACAGCGCGGTCAAGGACGTCTCCGCGTCGCCGCTCGGCACGACCCTCACCAAGACCTTCGGCGGCGCGAACTCCGACACGCTGTCGGTCGCGATCGAGCTCAAGCCCCTCCCCGACGGCGTCAAGGCCTTCGCCCAGGAGTACGTCGACGCGGCGCAGAACACGCTGTACGTCCGGCTCGCGCTGAGCCGCTCGCACGCGGCGTCCGACGAGGCCGCGCTCGAGACGCGCCTCGGCGGCGGCTGGTCGCCGTGGAAAGGCCGCCGGATCCGCGTCTCCACGCAGGACGTCCGCGCCGGCCGCCAGAACGAGCTGACGCTCCTCGTGGAGGACTTGGACTCGGGCCTGTCCTGGGTCGAGGAGTGGCCGCGCGGCGGCGCGGACCTCCTCCAGAACGGGCAGGTCTCGTCTCAGTACGTCTACGACCGCATGCTGTCGCGCTGGATCGGCGCGCAAGAGAAGCAGGCCGTCGACTCAAACTAGCGCTTCGTCGACGCCGCGGCGAAAAAAGCGCGCAGCTTCGCGGCGCTCTTCGCGCCGGGACGGCTCTCCACTCCCGAGCTCACGTCGAGCGCGAACGGCCGCGCGATCTTCGCGGCCTCGGCCGCGTTCTCCGGCGTCAAGCCGCCCGCGAGGATCACGCGCTTGCCCCGCCGGGACAGCGCCGCGGCCTTCCTCCACGCGGCGCGCCGCGCGCGCTCCGACGGCGCGCGTCCCGCGCGGCGATCGGCGAGCGAGCGGCGCGGCTCGATCAGGACGCAGGCGCCGCCGCGGCCCCGCAGGACCGTCGAAGACGCGCCCTCGACCTGCACCGCGTCGAGACGCAGCCGGGCGGCCGTCTCCGCGAGCTCCGCGCGCGACGGCGCGCGGAAGACGCCGACCGCGAGCACGCCCTTCGGGATCGCGGCGCGCACCCGCTTGGCGCGCGCCGGCGTCAGGAAGCGGGGCGTGTTCGGCACGAAGATCATGCCCACCGCCCAGGCGCCGAGGCGGGCCGCGAGCCGGGCGTCGGCGGGGCGCGTCACGCCGCAGACCTTGACCCTCACGACGCGAGCAGGCCCGCGAGCGCGGCGCCGGGGTCCTTCGTCTTCATGAACGAGGTGCCGATCAGGAAGCCCTTGTAGCCGAGCGCCGCGAGCTCGTCGACGTCGGCGCGCGAGCGCAGGCCGCTCTCGGCCACGGCGACGGCCGCGCGGCGCGCGAGCGGCGCGAGGCGGCGCGCGACGCCGAGGTCGGTCTTCAGCGTGCGCAGGTCGCGGCTGTTGACGCCGAGCACCTCGGCGTTGGCGGCCAGCGCGGCCTCGGCCTCGGCCTCGTCGTGGACCTCGACGAGCGCCGAGAGCCCGCGCGCGCGCGCCGCGAACGACAGCTCGTGCAGGCGCTCGCCGAGCAGGGCCGCGATCAGCAGGACGGCGTCGGCGCCGCAGGCGCGCGCGAGCTCGAGCTGGTAGACGTCGACGACGAAATCCTTCATCAGCAGGCACGCGTCCGGCAAGGCGCCGCGCGCGGCCGCGAGGAAGGCCGGCTCGCCGGAGAAATACTCGGGCTCGGTCAGGATCGAGATCGCGGCGGCGCCTTCGGCCGCGTAGCGCCCGGCGATGCGCGCGGCCTCGACCGCCGAGGCGGAGCCGGGCGCGCGCAGGAAGCCCTCCGACGGCGAGGCGAACTTGACCTCGGCGATGAGCCGCGGCGCGGGACCGCCGAGGGCCCGCGCGAGCGAGCGCGGCTTCCGCGCGTAGAAAGGCTCCTCCTTCAGCGCGGCTTCGGGGCGCGCGCGCTTGTAGTGCGCGACGCGCTCGATCGTCCGCGCGCCGATGTGCGCGAGGACGTTGCCGTCAGCGGCCACGGCTGCCCCGCGCGAGCGCCTCGAGCGCGGCGAGCGCGCGGCCCGAGTCGATCGACTCCGCCGCGAGCGCGACGCCCTCGCGCCAGGTCTTCGCGAGGCCGGCGGCCTGGAGCGCCGCCGCGGCGTTGAGCAGGCTTACCTCGCGCGGCGCGCCCGGCCGCCCCTCCAGCACCGCGAGCAGGATCTCCGCGTTGCGCTTCGCGTCGCCGCCCTTGAGCGCGGACAGCGGCCGGCGCTTGAGGCCCGCGTGCTCGGGCTCGAACTCCTCGAGCGTCACGCGCCCGCCCTTGAGCCGCGCGATCGCCGTCGGCGCCGAGAGCGAGACCTCGTCGAGCCCGTCGCGCGAGGCGACGACGAGCGCGCTCCGGCCGCCGAGCGCGCGCAGCGCCTCCGCGACCGGACGCACGAGCGCGGCGGCGTACACGCCGAGGACCTGGTGCGGCGCGCCGGCGGGATTGGCGAGCGGCCCGAGCAGGTTGAAGACGGTGCGGCCGAGCTGGCGCCGCACGGGCGCGACGCGCCCCACGCCGGGATGGTGCGTGGGCGCGAACAGGAAGCCGATGCCGACCTCCTCGATCAGCGCGCGCACCTGCTCCGGCGTGAGGTCGGTGCGCACGCCGAGCGCCTCCAGCACGTCCGCCGAGCCCGCGCGGCTCGACACCGCGCGGTTGCCGTGCTTGGCCACCGCCGCGCCCGCGCCGGCCGCGATGAAGGCGACCGTCGTGCTGATGTTGAACGTGCCCGAGCCGTCGCCGCCGGTGCCGCAGGTGTCGAGCAGGGGCGTGCGCGAGATCTTCACGCGCCGCGCGCGCGCGCGCATCGCCTCGGCGAACCCGACGATCTCGGGCACGGTCTCGCCGCGCACGCGCAGCGCCGCCAGGAACGCGCCGACCTGCGCGTCGCTCGCCTCGCCGTCGAGCACGGCCCCCATCGCCGCGCGCGCCTGCGCCCGCGTCAGCGCCTTGCCCGCGAGGAGGGTCTTCAGGGAAGCGACGAATTTATTGTCGGACATGTTGGTACTGAGGCTATTCTACGAAAAGCCGCCCCCGACGGGGACCTCATGCCCTCGTTGGTTCTTTGCTTTAGAGCCTATCCGAATACCGTGAAATTTCATAGAGTGGCTACGCCACGCGCCGAGTATCCCACGCCGAGGGATAC
>Ga0209415_10003777_pt1 | contig 28119 bp, 29 predicted proteins | sample PeaSoiSIISIP2007_FD_187696 | JGI IMG/M metagenome (GOLD analysis project Ga0209415, IMG submission 187696) | Peat soil microbial communities from Weissenstadt, Germany - SII-SIP-2007 (SPAdes) (version 2) | ecosystem: Environmental > Terrestrial > Soil > Wetlands > Peat | place: Germany... | reverse complement strand
GCGCCTGACGTATGACGGATTCGCCCGTCCGAACATCGAACGCATAGTTGTCGGGACGCGACGCCGGCGTTTCGAGCAGCAGCTCTTGATTCTTGCGAAACCGGACACGATCGATAAAACCACCGACGGCTTGATCTGGCGTGTCATACGTCGGCAAGCGTGCCGCACCGAACAGACGGCGGGCAGGTTCCGCCGACTGCCGACCGAGCCAGCTCGTGAAGATGTTTCGACCGCTCAGGCGCTCCTTCTGCGTGCGGCCTATCGTCTCGATGACGGCTTGGGCGGCTTCGGTGGGATTGCCGACGGCCGTGGGACAATTCAGGATTAGAATCGCGTCGATCCCCTCGTCATCGATCAAAGTCTCGAGCGCCGTTGCGTACCGGTGTCCCGGTGCATCGCCGATGATGTCGACCGGGTTCGCATGGCTCCAAGTCTTCGGCAAAGCCGCATTCAGGCGCGCGATCGAACTCGGCGACAACTCGGCTAGACGTCCGCCGACGTCGATGAGGGCATCGGTCGCGAGGACGCCCGGACCTCCTCCATTGGTCAGGATCGCGAGCCGATCGCCCTGCTGCGGCCCCGTCAGCGCCAGCGTTTCGACGCCATCAAAAAGCTGTTCGGTATCGAGGACACGCAGTAGGCCGGCACGGCGGAATGCTGCGTCGTAGACGGCGTCCGATCCGGCGAGCGCCCCGGTGTGCGATGCGGCGGCCCGAGCGCTCTCCGCGTGGCGGCCGACTTTGACGACGAGCACGGGTTTGTTCCGCGCCGCTACCCGCGCCGCCGACATGAATTTTCGGGCGTTGGTGATCCCTTCGATGTAGAGCAGAATCGCCCGGGTATCATCGTCCCTCGCCAGATAGTCCAGCATGTCGCCGAAGTCCACATCCGCCATGTCTCCCAAGGAAACCACGTGGGAGAAGCCGATGCCGCACGGCACCGCCCAATCCAGCACCGCCGTGACCATCGCACCCGATTGACTGATGAAAGCGAGATCTCCCGCCTGCGGCATGAGATGAGAGAAGCTCGCATTCAGCCCGAATTTCGGGACCATGATTCCGACGCAGTTTGGTCCAACAAGGCGCAGAGAATGCGGTTGCGCCGCTTCGAGTGTCGCGCGCTGCAGCGCCTTGCCCTCTTGACCGAGCTCGCCAAAGCCCGCCGTGATTACGATGGCCGCCTTCGTTCCGCGCACACCGAGTTCGGCCACGAGCCCCGGGACGGTGGCAGGCGGTGTCGCGATGACCGCGAGCTCGGGCGTGTGCGGCAGGCTCGCGACGTCCCGATACACGACCTGACCGTCAAGCGAGCTCAGACGTGAGTTGACGAACATCAGCTCGCAGCGGAGCCCGGCCTGCCTCAGGTTGCTCGCGGCCAGTGCACCAACAGTACCGGCCTTATCGGACGCGCCGATTAGGGCGACTGAGCCGGGCCGAAACAAGGCGCTCAGATTGTGAGTCGACATGAGAGAGCTCCAAATTGGGCGCCGCGCCGAAGGATATGCGCCAGCCCGCGCGGACGTGTGAAGCCTTGTCGCTCGCCACGCCGAGCCAAGCCGCAGATCTAACGGACCACAGATGCGCTCATCATGGCCAATGGGTGTTCCCAGCGAATTGATCTCGATCAATCATGAAGGCGGTCGAACCGACTATTCAAAAGCCAGCCAGCGACGCGCCGGGTCCCATCTGGCGCAAGTCCGCGAGCCGCGAAGCTCCGCGACTTTTGCCGCCACGTACCGCACACCTATGCAATGGCCTCTGGATCTTGGAATGAGCGACGAGCGCACGCGCAAAGTCATCGAGCACGGCAAGCGCATTCGTGCCGTGCTTGGCCAGCGTCAGTTCGCGCCACTGGTGCTTGGCGAGCAGGTCGCTCTGACCCGATACCACGATCGAGCGTGAACTCATTCACAGTTGCTCGTGGGTTTGTCGAACCTGTCGACGAGGCGGCTCGCGGTCTCGCCGATTGCCTGTCTCGGGCTCAGGGGATGGTGACATCCGTCCGCCGGCAGCCGAAAATGCAGCGCGGGAACCAGCCCCGCGGCGGCCACGAACGCGGAGACACCATGGACTACGTCAAGCTTGGAGCCACGAACCTGAAGGTCTCGCGGCTTTCCCTGGGGGGCCTCACCTTCGGCGATCCCAAGTGGCGTCCCTACGCGCTGGGCGAGTCGGAGAGCCGCGCGATCATCCGCCGAGCGCTCGATCACGGCATCAATCTGTTCGATACGTCCAACTATTATTCGCACGGACGCAGCGAGGAAATTGTAGGCGGCGCGCTCAAGGATTTCGGGCGGCGCAACGAGGTCATTCTGACCACCAAGGTCGGTAATCCTCTCGACAAAATCCCCAACAACGGGGGCTTCTCGCGCAAGCATCTTTTCTCCGCGGTGGACGACTCGCTGAGGCGGCTGCAGACGGATCACATCGACATCTACCAGATCCACATCTGGATGCCGGACATCGAGATCGAGGAGATGTTGACCGCGTTCGACGATCTCGTGCGCAGCGGCAAGATCCTCTACGTCGGCGCGACGGTAATGCCCGCCTGGCAACTGGTGCGCTGCGTGCTGACCGCGAAGCGGCTGAACCTGGCGAGCTTCGCCACGATCCAGAACCACTACAATCTCGTTTGGCGGGAGGACGAGCGCGACTTGCTGCCGTTCTGCCGCCACGAGAACATCGGGCTGCTCTCCCACAGCCCGTACGCGCGCGGGCTGCTGTGCGGAAATGCCCGGCGCGCGGGCCTTACCAAGACGGTTCGCTCGGATACCGACGAATACCAGGCCTACTGCTATAGCCGGCCCGAGGACTATGCCCTCGTCGATCTGGTGGAGGAGATCGCCCGCGCCCGCGGCCTGAAGCCGGCACAAGTCGCGCTCGCTTGGGTTCTCTCGAAGGGCATTCATTCGCCGTTGATCGGCGCGACGCGCCCGGAGCACATCGACGATGCGGTCGCGACTCTATCCGTTACGCTCGATCCGGAGGACGTGAAGCGCCTCGAAAAGGCGTATCTCCCGCACCCAAGTCATCACACCTGACCCGTGGGAGTGCGTCCTCGCTAGCCGGCTTGGTTGCTCGAGCGCTCCGTATTGGGAAGCCGGATCCGGCGCAGCAATCCCGTGAAGAAGTGCAGATTGGCGTCGGCGGTTTCCAGGTCCTGGTCGATCGCCGAGCGCAGCCGCTCTCGTGGATCGACGGTCCCCAACTTCGCATCGCGCAGTCCAGGCAAGCCCGCCGCCTCGGCCAAGGCCGAGCGTCCGGCCTTTGGACCCGCGTAGAGCGGGTCGGTCGCGACAATAACAAGCGCGCTGCGATCGCCCGCGAGGAAGTCGAACCCGGCATCGGCAATGCGGCCGGGCCACTCGAACTCCCGAGGCGCGAAAGCGAGCATCCCGAAGTGCAGCTGGTGTCCGTTCGCATCGATCCCGTATATGAATCGCCCGACGCCGGTCCGATCCATCTCCATATGGCGCAGCTCGATGCGCCAGCGCTCTCTTGCCATCCTGGATATCAGATTTCTGGCGAAGCTCAGGCGCGTCGCCTTGATCGCCCGGAGGGACTCGGGCTGCATGACGACGGTCTCGGGCCGGAGCGCTCCCAAGAGCCCGTCGATGTCGCGTATGCCGTGCGCGTGGAGCCATTCGTCGGTCAGATAGGCCGGCCGCGGCAGTACCTCCCGTGATCGGCCACCCGACGCGTCTCCGATGGCGTGCCGAGTCTCGTGCGCGGCCATCACTTATCCCGCATCTCGATGCCGCGGCTTGCTCGCTGCCTCCCGCTCGACGTTTTCTTTACTGCTGGCGCGAGCCGGCCGACGGCATCGCTCTTCTTGCTGACCCAACCGTCGTCATAAGGGCATGCGAAGAAGTTGGTGATCTTCACGGTCTTGAAGCGCCAACCGTCGACGGCGCGTCGATAGTCGTCCTCGTATTGTCCGGAGGCCCAGTAGGGGCGGCCGTCCTCGGCCGTATAGGGTCGCAGGAAATACCAGATCCCGCTCGCGGTATCGCCGCTGACCTCGATGATGGGATTGCTGACGTAGTGCACCATGAACGGCCAAAAACGAACCATGCGTAGCGCGTCGCGTCCGCGAAGCGTCTGAAAGGCGCCGATGAACTCGCCGTCCTCGAGAAACAGCCCGGCAAAGCCGTCGCGGTCCTCGCGGTCCACGAGGAGGCAACAGAGCGCTTTCAGCTTCTTGATTTCCTCGATGTCCTCGAGCCTTCTCAGTCGAGCCTCGATGGTGGCGCCGTTCATCTCGGATCTCCGTGCGAGCGCGTCGCTGCCGAAAGACCGGACGCTCGCCGTCGCCCGGCCGTACTAATCCTTGGCTCCCGTCAGTCGTCCCTTGTGCTTGATCAGGAAGCCGAGGCTGATGCTGACGAACTCTCCGGGCGACTGAAACGGGGTGAAATGGCCGCAACCGTCGATCAGGACCAGCTCGGAATCCTTGATGTGCTCGTGAAGATAGCGCGACTGCGAGGGGAGGGTAGACCGGTCCATGCTGCCGACGGTGATCAGCGTCGGCGCCGTGATGCGGTCGAGCCGCCCGCGCACGTCGTGCTTCAGGCAGGCCTCGGCGTGGCCGGCCACGCCACCGGCCGAAATCGGATAGGGATTGGCACCGGACCGGCGGACGAATTCCTCGATGCGATCCTCATGGGCGTTCGCGAATTCCGGGCTGAAGAAGCTGACGATGCGCGTTCCCACGTTCACCACGGGGTCGTTGGCGACCACGATGCGTCTGCGCACGTCGATCCAGCGGCGCATGCTCGGACAGGGACCGCCCTCCCAGGTCGAGTGCAACGAGAGACTGATGAGCCGGTCGGAGTGCTCGATGCCGAGCTCGAGCCCGGCCGCCCCGCCGAGCGAAAACCCGCTGAAATGCGCGCTCGCAATGCCGAGATGATCCATGAGCGCGATCACGTCCGCCGCGACATCCCCGGGCGTGTAGCCCGGCTCCGGGACCCCGCTGCGGCCGCAGCCGCGCATGTCCAGCACGATCACCCGGAAGAAGCGCGCGTAAGACGGGAGCGGATCGATCCAGGCGGAACCGTCCTGGGCGAAACCGTGGAGCAGGATCAGTGGCTCGCCTGTGCCATGCTCCTCGTAATGAAGCGCCAGCTTGCCCGATTTGTAAGACGGCATCTTGCCTGATCCATATCCCCGACGGCGCCTGGCATCGTTTCTCTCGTCGGGTCCGAACCCGATGGCGCTTCCGGCGGCTAAATTGTATATTGCCGACAATCGTACCGACCTTGTCTCGAGGGTGTCAATTCGATGCCGTGCGACGCTCTGTCCTTGCCGCCGGACGTCCGCCGTCGCGGTTCGGTCGCGCGCGCTGCAGGAGCGCGACGCAATAATCGCGCGAGATCCCCATGATCGACACGCCGGTCGCTTGGCCCGAGGGCGCGCGGTGCGCCGTCCTGCTCACCTTCGATTTCGACGCGGAGACGAATTGGCTGGGCAAGGACCCCGGCAATGCTGACCGTCCTGGCGTCCTCTCCCAGGGCACCTATGGCGCCAAGGTGGGAGTGCCGAGCATCCTCGCGGTGTTGCGGGACATGGGACGGCTTCCCGCGACTTTCTTCGTGCCGGGCTGGACGGCCGAGCGACACACGGAAAAGGTGGACGCGATCCTCCGGGACGAGCACGAGATCGGCCACCACAGCTACTCCCACAGGCCGGTCGAGCCGACCGATGCCGCGGGCGAGCTCGAGGAGATGGAAAAAGGACTCGAGGCCTTGAAGCGCACGGTCGGGGCGCGGCCGGTCGGCTATCGCTCACCCAGCGGCGAGACCAGCCCGAACCTGTTCCGCCTGCTGGCGGAGCGGGGGTTCCTCTACGACAGCTCGATGATGGACGCCGTCAATCCCTATCTGATCTCCGGCACGCAGCGGCCGCTTGTCGAGCTGCCGTGGCATTGGTCGCTCTGCGACACCGTCTACGCGCTGTTCTCGATCAAGTCGCCGCGGGCCATGATGACGAACAGTCACATACTGACCGTATGGTCCGACGAGTTTCGCGCCATTCACGAGGCCGGGGGATTGTTCAACCTGATCATGCATCCCCAGGTCATCGGCAGACCCTCGCGTTTGGTGCTGCTGCGGGATTTCATCCGCTTCATGCAGGGATTTCCCGGCGTCTGGTTCTGCACGTGCCGACAGGCCGCGGAGGCGTTCCTCCGGCAATCCGAGCCGCCGCGGAGCTGAGCCGCCGGCGGGCTTTACGGCTTCTGGGGGATGCACGCGATGGCGTCGATCTCGACCATGAGCTCCTCATGGGCGAGATCGACGCCGCCGACCAGCGTCACGGTCGGCAGATCCTCGACGCCGCGGAACGCCTCAGCGCGCGCCTGCAAGAGCGCCGGCCGGTAGCGGATATCCGTGAGCCAGACGGTGGTCCGAACGATGTCGTCCATCGTGCCGCCCGCGGCCTCGACGAAGGCACGCAAGTTCTTGAACGTGTGCCGGCATTGCGCGAGCGCGTCGCCGCGGCCGACGAGCCGATGCCGATGGTCATAGCTGACCATGCCCGAGATGAAGACGAGATCGCCGGCTCGGAGACACTGCGACCAGCGCTTCGGCGCGGGCTCTTGCACCTGAGGCACCCTGATCCGCTTCTTGATGGAGCTGCGGCGCTTCCTCGCCATGTCGCTCTCGCCTCGCATGTTGTTCCGGCATCGTCGGGCTCGAGCTCGGGCTGGCTTCGACCGTAATACGATTGTCGGAAATCGACAACGGGCGCCGACCGTGGCGAGGCGCTCGGCCAATGGCCGTGCGGACAACGGGACTCGACCTCATTCGTTCCGGAAACGTGCAGCGGTCCCGCCCGGGCCAGCGGGAGGCCGCGGACTTCGCTCTATTTCTTCGAGCCGCGTGCGCTCGCTGCCCGTCGCTTCGGGCCCGCCCGTTCATCGGAGAGCTCGCGCAGCGACGCCATCAGCCGATCGCGGATGCGCTGACAATGTATGCGGCTCACTCGAGCGGCCTTCTCCGCATTGCCCGCCTCGAAGGCCGCGAAGATCTGTTGATGCTCGTTCTGCATGTCCTGGAGGTGGCGCGCGGAGAACGTCTCGGTATGCGCGTAGACTCGAACGTAGTGCTCGACGACGTCGCGCAGGTTTCTGAGGATTTGTACCAGCCGCGGCTGTCTCGTCGCGGAGAACATGGCGGAGTGGAACTCGCCATCGAGCGCGGACATCCGCGCCAGGTTCTCCGGCGTGCAGGAGTCGATCTTCTTCATCTGCTGAAGCACGCTCTTGAGCGCGGCGATGTGATGCGGCGTGCGCCGCTCCGCCGCAAGGCGCGCCGCGTATTCCTCCAGCAGCATGCGGATCTCGAAGATCTCCTCGATCTCGCCGCCGTCGAGCGACGCAACCACATAGCCGCGGCGGGGACGCAGCACCACCAATCCCTCGCGCTCGAGCTGGTTGAGCGCCTCGCGCACCGGCGCGCGACTGACGCCGAGCCGGTTGGCGATGTCGTCCTGCCTGATCGACCCGGCCGGCAACAGGCTGCCGCTCAAGATCGCCTCGCGGAGATAGTCGTGCACCATCTCCGGAAGGCTCTTCATCACCGCGGAAGCCGGAAAATTCGCTTCTTTCAAGATCGGCACCGAGCCCCCTCAAGCTGGCAGACCATATCCTCTCGTCCCTTGGCCGGTCAATCAGCCGGTGTATGCGCGCATCGACGATCCCGGCTCCAGAGTGGGCCGCCGACGCGCGGCGACGCATTGACGGTTGCGGCCGCGCGGCCTAGCATATTCGACAATCGACAATCCGATCCGTCGGAGGGCGCGCGTCGCATGGCTGCAGTTCACGAAAGTCGATCTTCCGAGCCCTACACGGCGGAGCGGTTGCAGAGCCTGGTCGAGCCCGCGCGCGTGCATCGAAGCGTCTACCTCGATCCCGCCATTTTCGAGCTCGAGATGGCGCGCATCTTCGGTCGCGCCTGGATCTTCGTCGGCCACGACAGTCAGGTGCCGAACGCGGGCGACTTCTTCTGCACTCGGATCGGGCTGCAAGCGGTGGTCATGGCCCGGCACAGCGACGGCAAGGTGTACGTCCTGTACAACCGCTGCGCCCATCGCGGCGCCAAGGTGGTCAACGAGGAGACCGGCAACGCGCGGCACTTTCGCTGTCTCTATCATGGCTGGGCTTATCACACCGACGGCCGTATCGCCTCCGTTCCGCTCCCCAAGGATTATCCGCCGAGCTGCGACCCGAAGGATCCGCGCTTCGGCATGACACGCGTGCCCAGAGTCGAAAGCTATCGCGGTTTCGTGTTTGCCAGCTTGGCGGCGGAGGGGCCCGATCTCGCGACGTTTCTCGGCGAGGCACGGCATGCTCTCGACGACGTCGCCGATGGGTCGCCGGAAGGTGCCGTCGAATTCGCCGGCGGTTGCCACCGATACGTTTACCCCGGGAACTGGAAGCACCAATTCGAGAATCTGACCGATACCTACCACACCATCGCAACGCATGCCTCGACGGTACAGCGCGACGGCCAACAGTTTCATCGTCGGCCCGGCGAGGAAGGCGGGAAAGCGACCTTTTATGATTCGGAAGGCGAGCCGGTCATTTTGAATCTGGGTGTCCTCACCTTTCCCAACGGCCACGGCGCCTGCGAGACCATGATTCCGGAGGAGCCCTCAGGGGGAGACATGGAGGAATACCGCGCGCTCCTCGTGAAGCGGCATGGCGAGGAGCGCACGCGCGAGGTCCTTCGGCAGAAATACCACAATCTCATCCTGTTCCCGACCTGCGACATTCTCTTCGCGCAAAACGCCATTCGCGTGATCCTGCCGCTCGCCGTCGACCGGACGGAGGTTCGGATTTATCCGATGCGGTTCAAGGGGGCTCCGAAGGGGATCTTCGAGAGCCAGATCAAGTACGTGAATCTCACGCACTCCGCGTCGTCCTTCGTGCAATCAGACGACCTTGAGGCCTTCACGCGCGTGCAAGAGGGGCTCGCCTCCGATGGCAACCAATGGAACCTGCTGGCGCGCGGGCTCGACACGGAGACGCGGAGCAACACCGGCGTCGGATACGGCAATCGATCGAGCGAGATCGGGCAGCGCCATCAATATCAAGCCTGGCTCGCGATGATGTGCGCGCAATAGCGACGGGTTGGGTGCGCTGCCGCGGAGAGCATGACCGGGGATGAGCAAAGTGGACCCCCTGGTGGAGCTGCTGGGACACGCGCGGCTGGAGCGCCGCCAGATCGCGGCGCTTCCCAAGGACCTGGCGCCGCGAACCGAGGAAGCGGGCTATCGCATCCAGGAAGAGTTGACCGAATGGCTCGCCGGCGCCGGCCTTGGCCCGCTCGGCGGCTACAAGGTGGGCCTGGTGAGCGCCAGCATGCGCGCCTCGGTCGGCGGACAGGCGGTCCTCGGAGTGGACTGCCCCGTCTACGGGGCGATCCCGCGGAAATGCATCTTCGAGCGCCGCGCCGAGCTCGCCTTCAGCGATTTCATCCGGCCCTATGTCGAGGGCGAGATCGCCGTTCGGCTCGGTCGCGACCTTGATCCGGCGGATGGGCCGTTCACGATCGACTCCGTCGCGGCGCACGTCAGCGACTGCTTCGCGGCGATCGAGCTCGTGGATTGGCGCATGCAGTACATGACGTTTCCGCCGCCGCTCGCGCCCTTGATGATCGCCGACAGCGGCTCGAATTGGGGCTGCGTCGTGGGCGCTCCCGTCCGCGATTGGCGCTCTCTCGATCTCTCCGCGCTCAGCGGCGCGATGACGGTGGACGGTCGGGAAGTCGGTCGCGGAACGGGCGGCGATCTCCAGGGCAACCCCCTCAACGTACTCGCCTGGCTCGCCAACAAGCTCCGCGAGCGCGGTCGCGGCTTGCGCGCGGGCGAGATCGTTCTGCTGGGGTCGGTGACGCCCAGCGACGGCAAATTCCGGCGCGGCGCCGAGGTCGTGGTCGAATGGGAGGCGCTCGGCGCGGTATCGGCGCGGTTCAACTGAAATGCCGGGTCCGCGCTCCGAGGGCCTCCCGGAGCGGCACCGTCAATCCGGACGAACGATCTTCCAGTAGGTGTCCTTGTTGTGGACGAGCCCGTCCTTGAATTCCCAGAGGTCGCAGCCCTGGTAGTCCAGCACCGTGCCGTCCTTGGATTTACCCCGGACCTGCCATACCGAGACGGCTCGGTTCCCGCTGACGTACTCGTAGTGGTGATCCCACCTCATGTCCGGGATCACCTTGAAGCGATCCGACAGGATTTTGCCGATCGCGGCCTTCCCGCGCACGGCGCGCCCGACCGGCTCGGGCCCGCTCGCCATATAGAACGTGGCGTCTTCGGTGAAGTACGACAGGATCCGGTCAACGTCGCGGCTGTTGAAGGCGGCGGCGATCTCCAGCAGGAGCTCTTTCGTTACGGCTCGGTGCTTCGGTGCTGTGCTCGCGTCATTCATGACGATCCTCCCTATGGCCAAGCGAAATCGAAAATACCGCCCGCATGCCGGGCGCGTGGCTCAGAACGGCAGCGCGAGCGCCGGAAACGCGGAATCGCAATTCACGAGGTCGACGCGCTTCATGACGATCTCCCAGCGTCCTGCCTTGCGGCGCAGGACGTGCCGCACCCGTCCGCCATAGACGCATTGATCGCGGCCCGGGCGGAACTCGAGCAGGACAAAGCTCGCATCGGTCTCGTAGAGATCGCTTGCGGCATCGCCCGGCGTCACGGCGATCGCGGACAGCACGTGGCAGGTCCGCGACGGCGGCGTCTGGACGTGGATCTGCGGGTGGCGCAATCGCGCAACGCGCGCGAGCAACGTGGATTTTTCGTCGTAGAACAGCGAGACGTGATCGGACGGGCTCTTCTGGCCGCGCGCGGCGGGAACCCAATAGCAGCCGTCCTCCGCGAAGAGCGAGGCCCATTCGTCGAACTCACCGTCGTCGAGGAGGCGCGATTCCCGCAGAACGAACGCACTGATCTCCTCGCGCAGATCGGCCGATATCGGTGCCTCCCGGTCGCTGCGTTTCATCTACCCACCCATCGCGGGCAAGGGTGATTGAGCGCGCACCGTGGCCGGCACCGAGTTCTCCGTTGGCGAGCGAACGCCCGCACATGTTTGTCGATATTCGTCGCTCATCGTGCGAGCCAAGGCTGGTAAATCCGTGATTTTGACCATTGACGGGCACTCCGAGACCGGCGGATGATAGGCGAAGTTTCGTAAATCGACAATCCTCAGAACGCAGAGGATCCCAGGCCAATGCCGACCCGTCTCCCCAGGGCTCCGGAGCAACCGGCAAGCGTCTCGGACATGGTCCATCAGCACTTGCGCGAAGGCATTTTCTCCGGCGTGCTGCGCGCGGGCCAAGCCTTGAAGCAGGATGAGATCGCGACGCGGCTTGGCGTGAGCCGAGCTCCCGTACGCGAGGCGCTCAACCAGCTGGAGCGGGACGGGCTCGCAATTCTACGTCCGCGCCGCGGCTATATCGTCGCATCGCTCGAAGCCGACGAGATCGCGGATATTTTCGATCTCCGGATGCTGCTCGAGGCGTACGCGGGGCGCGCGGCCGCGAAGAAGCGAACCCTCCGGGATGTCGCCGCCGTCCGCAAGCTCCTGGCGGCCATGGACGCGCTGACCATGGACAGCCCGGCCGCGATCGCCGAGTGGGCGGCGCTCAACCGAACTTTTCATGACGCGATCTATCTCGCGAGCGGCAGCAGCCGACTGCGCCAGATCACGGCCAACCTGCGCGACACGGTGGAGCAGTACGTGCGGCTCGACGCCTTTACCGCGAAGCATATCGGCAACGCGCAGGCCGAGCACAGGCTGATCGTGCAGGCATTCGTCGCCGGCGACGCCGAGCGCGTGGCCACGTTGAGCCGCGAGCATTGCCGCCACACCCGCGATCGGCTCATCGCGTCGTTGCAGCGTCGCCGCGCAGGAGTTGCCGCGGAATGAGCGGGCCGACGCGTTCCTCTCCACCAGCCGCGTCGCGTCGATGCAGGCGGAGTTCCAGCGGCCCGATGCCACAGGAGGATCGGCGATGACCAATTGTCTGATTGAGAACGGCACGTTGCTCGATGCGACCGGCCGTGCGCCGCAGCCCAATACGTCCGTATTCGTGAAGGACGACCGCATCGCGAAGATCGGCCCATCGGCCGAGCTGCGCCGGTATGCCGAGGGCATGGGACCCTACAAGGCGATCGACGCTGCCCAGCGCACGATCATGCCTGGCTTGATCGACGCGCATGTCCATCCTTCCTACGGCGACATCACCTCGATCGAGGAGCTCGACATCTATACGAGCTGCGAATACCGGACGTTGCGCGCCGCGCTCGCCTGCCGAAAGGTCCTGCGGGCGGGCGTCACCGCGATGGTGTGTCCGGGCGGCAATTGGAACATCAACGTGGCGCTCCGCGATGCCGTGAACGCCGGCCTCATCGAGGGACCGCGCATCGCCGCCGGCGGGCACTACATATCGACCTGGAACAGCACGGGATCGTTCTTTCCGACCCACCTCGAGCACCCCATGTCTTCCTTCGCGGTGATCTGCAATTCGCGCGACGAGATGGTGGCTCAGGCCCGCAAGGAGATCAAAAACGGCGTCGACATCGTCAAAGTGTCCGGCGATGGCGACACCTCGACGACGGCGGGCATGGCCCTCGCGGGCAGCATCACGCTCGACGAGCTGAAGGCGATCGCGGAGGTCACCCACTTGATGGGCCGGCGTTGCACCATCCATGCGCGCTCCGGGCAAAAGGCCGCCGACGCGTCGCGCGCGGGCTTCGATTGGGTCATCCACGCGTCCTACATGAATGACGAGGAGCTGGGCGTCATCATCGACAATCGGACGCCGCTCAATCCAACCCTGAGCCTGCTCGTGAATTCGGTCGAGTGGGGTCCCGATCTCGGTCAGCACCCGATGGTGACCGAAGGCTACAAGCGCGAGATCGAGGCGGCGATCCGGATCCTTACCAAGGCTCACAAGGCCGGCGTCATGATGATGGCGGGAACGGATTCCGGCCAGCTGGCGGTTCCCTACGGCGCCTGGCACGCGCGCGAGCTGGAGCATCTCATGACCTATCTCGGCATGAGCGCCATGGAGGCGATCCGCGCGGGCACCTACAACGCCGCCTTCGGCCTCGGAATGCAGGACCAGCTCGGCACGCTCGAAGAGGGAAAGCTCGCGGACCTGCTCGTGGTCAACGGCGATCCGCTCGCCGACATCCAGGTTCTGCAGGATCCGAGGCGGCTCGAGGTCATCATGAAGGGCGGCGACGTCGTCGACACCAAGACGCCGTTGCCGCAGCCCAAGGTATACACTTGGGAGAAGCCGCTGGTTATCTGGCCCGATCCCCGCTTGCCGGATCAGGATTTCGTTCGCCGCCATGCCAAGATCAAACCGCGCTGGATGCGGGATATGGCGCGGGCGGCGGAGTAGTCGCTATCCGAACAATCGCTCGAGGGCGATCAGACGCGTGGGGGCTTGAATAAAAACAGGAGGGGCTCATGGGTGACCGGACGATGGCATCGATACGCAGACTGGTCCTGCTTGCGGTGTGCGCGGTCGCTTTCGCGGCGAGCGGCGCACAAGCCGCCGAGAAGGTGACGCTCGGGTACAGCTCGGCCGACGCAACCTACGGCGTATGGTTCTACGCGCAGGACAACGGCTTCTTTCAGAAGCGCGGGCTCGACAGCACCCTGGTCTTCTTCGATTCCGGGACGAAAGGCATTCAAGCGCTGGTCGGCGGCGCCGTCGATGTGGCGGCGGGGGACGCCAACGCGCTGATGAATGCCAAATTCGCCGGGGCGGACGTCGTGTTCATCGGCACCTCGCTGGGCGTTCTCACGGGCAACGCCTACACCGCGAAGGACATCGCCTCGCCCGCCGATCTCAAGGGGAAGAAATGGGGCATCAGCTCCTTCGGCTCGGAAGCGAATTTTGCCGCGCAACTGGCGATCAAGTCGTTCGGGCTGGGCGAGAGCGACGTGACGCTGGTGCAACTCGGGAACCAGGGAAATCGCCTCGCGGCGTTGGATGCGGGCCAGATCCAGGCTTCGACGTTCCTGCCGCCGGTGTCGGAGAAGGCCGAGGCCGCGGGCTACAAGAAGGTTGCGGAGCTGCCGAAGCTCGCGCCGAATTTCTTCAGTATCGGGCCCGCGACATCCACCAAGACGCTGCACGATCGCCGGCCGGTGGTTAAGGCCGTCCTGCAGGCGCTCGCCGAGGCCACGGCTGCCTACAAGAAGGATCGCGCCGGCGGCATCGCGGCGATTCAAAAATATCTCAAGGCGAGCGAGCACGACGCTGCGGCGGCATGGGAGTACTTCGCACCGCTGGCGCCGATCGATCTGCGGCCGGCGCCGACCTCGTTTCAGATCCACCTGGATCATTCGACCGACCCGCGGGCGAAGACCGCGAAGTTCGAGGACTTCGTCGACCTGTCTCTGCTCGACGAGCTTGACAAGGAGGGGTTCTTTAAGGCTCTCAAGTGACGCGTCAGGATTGACCACGGCATCCCCACCAAAGTGAGCGGTTCAGCGGAGATATCGGACACTCGCATAAGAGCCGCCAACGTCGTTCAGTCGGTGCGTCTCGGCCGCTCTCCAGAGCAGATCCTTTGGAGCGGCTGCGGGATCGTGGCGATCGTGCTGCTTTGGCAGGTCGGCGCGATGACGGGATTCCTGCCGCAGCGGTACACCAGCAGCCCGACCGCCGTCATCGCGACCGCCGCGAGTCTGATCGCGAATGGCGAGCTGATCCATGATACGTCCATCACGCTGTTTGAGTTCTCGGTCGGCATGGCCGCCGCGATCAGCGTTGGAATTCCTGTCGGCCTTGCCGCCGGCTGGTACCGGCGATTTCAGTACGCATTGGAGCCGTATCTGGCGGCGCTCTACGCCACGCCCTCGCTGGCGTTGCTGCCGCTCTTGGTCTTGTGGTTCGGGATCGGAATAAGATCGACCACGGTTCTGGTCATCATCAGCGCGTTCTTCCCCATCGTCATAAACGTCATGCAGGGAGTGAAGACGGTCGACGTGGGCTTGCTCCGGATGGCCCGGAGCTTCGGTGCCGGACAAGGCCGGATCTTTCGGGAGATCGTCTTGCCGGCGACCGTGCCGTTCCTCGCGAGCGGATTGCAGCTTGGCGTCGCACGCGGTTTGATCGGGGTCATCGTCGGCGAGATGTACGCGGCCAGCAACGGCGGGCTCGGGTATATGATCGCGGTATCCGGCTCGACGCTCGCCGTCGACCAGATGTTCGTCGCCGTCGTGATCGTCACGGCAATCGGGATTATCCTACTCGGTGCCACGCGCACCTTCGAGCGGCGCCTTCAGCATTGGAAGCCGAGGGCGACCGAATGAGCGACTTGGCGATACCGCGACCGATCCGGCTGCCTCGGATATCGGAGAGAGCGGCAATCGGCACGGTCTCGATTTCGCTGGGCGTGGTTGCCTGGGAGCTCGTCGCTCGTGCGGGCCTGGTCTCGCCGGTCTTGCTCAGCTCGCCAAGCGCGATCGTCGCGGCTTTCGGGCGCTTGCTGGCGTCGGGCGAGCTCGAGCGGCACCTGATCGTAAGTGGGAGGGAGTTCGCCGTCGGTCTCCTGCTGGCGATCGTGATCGGGCTGCCCGTATCGGTTCTCGCGGGATGGAACACCCGCGCCGGGTGGTTTCTGCAGCCGCTCGTTTCCGCTCTCTACGCGGCGCCGACCGTGGCGCTGTTCCCGCTCATCATCATCTTCCTGGGCATCGGCTTCTGGGACAAGGTCCTGCTGGTGTTCATCAGCGGCTTCCTGCAGATTTTCATCGCCACGACGGCCGGCATTCGCGCGACCGACCGGCGCTGGGTCCGGCTTGCGCTCAGCTTCAAGGCGAGCCAGCCGAAGCTGTTCTGGAGCATTGTGCTGCCCGGCGCCGTGCCTTATCTGTTGCTGGGCCTCCGCCTCGCCGTCGGCCGCTGTGTGGTCAACGTGGTCGTGGCGGAGATGTTGGCGTCGGAGGCCGGTGTCGGTTACATGATCGCGTTCTATGGGAACACTTTCAAAGTCGCGGAAGTCTTCGTGGCCCTGATCTCCGTCGTCGTGACGGGCGTCGTGCTGAACCAATTGCTCCTGATGGTCGAGCACCACGTCGGGCGCTGGCGGCCAACGGTCCAATGATGAGAGGACCGCATGGCTAAGAAGAAACTGGAGCTCAAGGACCTCTCGTTCGAGTACGCGTCCCTGGCGGCCTTGGACGGCGTCTCGTTCGACGTCGAGGAAGGGGAGTTCGTGAGCATCGTCGGCCCCAGCGGATGCGGCAAGAGCACGATGCTCAGCGTCATCGACGGGCTCATCCCCGCGACCCGCGGCAAGATCGTCGTCGATGGCAAGGAAGTGCGGGGCCCCGGTCACGATCGCGCCCTGGTTTTCCAGGAGCCGTCGCTGCTGCCATGGCGGACCGTGCTTGCGAACATCACGTTCGGCCTCGAATGCCAGAAGGCCACGCGAAAGGAGGCGGCCGAGAAGGCGCATAGCCTGATCCGCCTGGTCGGTCTCGACGGCTTTGCCGACGCCTACCCGTACCAGCTGTCCGGCGGCATGCAGCAGCGCGTCAATCTGGCGCGTGCCCTCGCGGTCGATCCCGAGGTCCTGCTGATGGACGAGCCCTTCGCGGCGCTCGATGCCCAGACCCGGGAGGTGATGCAGGCGGAATTGCTGGGGATCTGGCGGCGCACGGACAAGACGGTTCTGTTCGTCACGCATCAGATCGACGAGGCCGTCTACCTCGCCGATCGGGTGATCGTCTTCACGGGACGGCCGGGCCGCGTCCAGGATATCGTCGTCCCCCGGCTCAGCCGCCCGCGCGACCTTTCGGTCAAGCACTCGCGTGACTTCCTGTCATGCGTCGAGCGGATCTGGTCCCTCATCCAGGCAGACGGCAAGAAATTGCCGGAGCACGGAGGGCGCGCCGCCTGACGAGCGCGACACGTCGAATCGAACGGAGACATCATGCTGATCGATTGGCATTCAAACCTGCAGCTTCCCGAGCACGCCGACGACGGCGACGAAATGATCAAGCGCGTCGGCATTGCCATCGATGCGACGCCGGCGTCCCACGAGAAGCACGTCGCCGGCGTCGCGGAAAAGTTCGTTCTGATCACCATAAATTTCCCGCGGATCAAGGTGCGGGTTCCCAACGAGTTCGTCGCCGAGTACGGCCGGCGCTTCCCGGGCCGGGCGAAATCGCTGGCCTGCGTCGATCCGCTCGACGAGCGCGCGCCGCGCGACCTTGAATACGCCATCAAGGAGCTCGGCATGCACGGGCTCAAGATCTCGCCCGTCTACGGCGGATACGACCCCTGGTCCAAGGAGGCTTGGCGGATCTACCAGGTTTGCGACCGCCTGCGCATACCGCTGCTCTGGCATCAGTCTGCGGCCTATGCGTCCGAGAGCACGCTGGAATACGGCAATCCCATTCTGCTCGACCGGATCGCGCGGGAATTCCCGAAGCTTAGGATGATCGTGGCTCATGTCGGGCAGCCCTGGGTCGGCGAGACCGTGGTGCTGCTCCGCAAGCATCCGCAGATCTTCGCCGACCTCTCGGCGCGATTTCATCGGAAATGGCAGCTCTACAATGCGCTGATGCTGGCTCTGGATTACAAGGTCACGAACCAGCTGCTCTTCGGTTCGGATTTTCCGTTGCGGACGACGTCGGATGCCCTGGCAGAGTTCCGGAACATCAACAATTGGGGCGAAGGCGTCAGCCTGCCGAAGTTTCCGCCGGAGATCATCGAGGACATCGTTCAGAACCGGCCGCTCGAGCTGCTTTGGCCCGAGGGCTGAGCGCCCGACTCCCGCGCGGGGATCAGCCCGTGAAGACCAGCGATTTGATGACGACCGTGACGACGTGCGCGTCCGGGTGTTCCTCGCTGATGTCGATGTAGTCGAAATCCTGCAGCTGAACCCCGTCGATGCAGATGATGTTCTTGTAACCCCCGAGTTGCCTCGACAACTCCGCGCCCACGAGCCGGGCGAGGTCGCTGTCGAGAACGAGGACAAGCGGGCTCGCGGCGCGAACGGCATCTGCCATGGTTTCGGCGACACCTGCCGCGAGGGCGCTCAAGCCTCGAAAGCTGGGTCCATGACGCCAATGAATAGCGAGGACGACCTGAGCCGCGGTGCTGGCGATTTCGTTGCTGTCGAGCGCGTGTCTGATGATGCGGCTGGCATCGGCGGGCGTCGGCTCGGGCCCATCGAATTCCGCCGTCACCACCTGCAAGCCGCGCAAGGGCAGAAGCGACGGGTTGGCGATGTAAATGGTATTGCCGCTCACTTGCACGGTGAATTGGGAGGCGCCAATCACCGTTGCGCGGATGCGCTCGACCGATCGCTCCACCGGGATCCCCGGGAGATAGTCGGGCACGAGCGCGTTGATGGACTGCGCGAGCAAGAGGCCGAGGTCCCCGAAGCCCCGGGGCTCCACGGCATAGATGTATTCCGCCACGCCGCCCGAGAACATGACGGCGTCCACGGCCCCGCCGCCGGAGAGCGGACTCGTGATCATCAGCTCCGCGGCCAAGGCCGGAAGGGGCTGCCGAGCCGCGGCGGCCAGCAACGAGCGCGCGAGCGTGTCGGTCAATGCGCGTCGGCTCTCGGAGCTGAGGGCTTGGCCGATCCGAAGATCGAGACCGAGATGGCGAGCGGCGACGCCGGCGGCGTGCTCGATCTTCGTCACCAAGCCCTCGGCGTCCAACGTGACCAGGCGCGCGCCGACATTGATCGCCGCGGTGTCGAGAACGTGGCCTCCGGCAACGAGAGCGAGCTTGCTGGTGCCGCCGCCGATATCGATGTTGAGGACCGTCGCCCCGTGGTGCCCGTGGGCCGAGCGCGCCACCGCGCCGGATCCATAGGCCGCCATCTTCGCTTCGAGCAGCGGTCCGGCGCTGGCACAGACGAATTTGCCCGCCTCGTCGGCGAACAGCCGCACGATCGCTTCCGCATTGTCTTTGCGGGCCGCGTCGCCGGTGGTGATGACCGCTCCGGTGTCGACATCCGAGGGCGCAAGGCCGGCCGCTCCATAGGCGCTCTTGAAGAAGGCCGACAGGGTCGGGGTATCGATCGACGTCCCATTGAGGAAAGGCGTGAGGAAGATCGCCGAGGCATAGTCGACCCGCCGCTTCGCGAGCTCGAAGCGGCTCGACAGCGCGGCACTCTGCCGGCGGAGCTCCAGCGTGGAAAAGACCAGATGCGACGTCGATGAGCCGACGTCTATGCCGACGCTCCGCAACTCGATCCGATCGCGCTTCCACAATATGTGATTGTGCTCGTCGTGTTCATGATCGAGGTCATGATCGTGGGGCAACCGGGCGCTCCCTGTTCGAGTGACACCGCAAGTCCGAGTTCAAGCTACTTGCGCCACTCGGGCAGCGGCTTGGGTTGGGTTCCCGACTTGGCAAGCTCCGATTGGAAGATCTCGAGCACGTCGTCGTCCTCGCCTTCGTAGGCGATCTCGTTTCCGAGCTCGGTGTGCATGCTCTCCGGACCGAGATCCTCGGTCAGGATCCGCCAGTAGCCGTAGTGAATGGCGAAGTAGCGCGCGGGCTCGGCGCCGGAGTTGAAATGCTGATGGAACCACATGTCGGGCGGCGCGAAGAGGGAGCCCGGCTGCCAATCGAGCTTCTCCTTGGGCTCTCCCTCCTTCCACATGAGCGAGTAGCCCTTGCCGGACAAGATCAATATGTGCGCCCCGGGTCCATGGCGATGCGCCTTCTTGTAGGTCCCGACCGGAAACTGAGCGATGTGCGACTGGATCGTGTTGTTCGCCATCTCGAACATGATCCCGCTGCCGCCGGCGCCACGCCAGCTGTAGCCCTGCAGCGCGAAGTCCATGATGTCCGGGACGAAATTGCTCCGCCAGATGATGTTCGGCAGCGCCTCGCCCTTGCCGCTGAAGTAGTCCTCCTCGCCGTTGAACCGGTCCTTGAACACATGGTCGCAGTTGAAAATGAAATGCGTGCTCCGAAACAGATTGAACACGACCGGCGCGTTCGAGACGACCAGCAGGCGCACGGGCTGGTCGGGCGTCCCGTTGAAGTGCTGCCGCCAGGAATTCAGCGGCGGCGAGAAGATGCTGCCCTCCTGCCATTCGAAGGTCTGCTTCTTCCCGCCCTCGACCCACACGGTGGTGGCGCCGCGTCCCGAGAGCACGACGACCTCCTCCTCGAACATGTAGCGCTCGGGCAGCGTCTGTCTGGCCGGTGGAATCTCGATGATGTATGCGTCCATGGAGCCTTCGCCGCCGAACAGCCGGACGAACGCGCCCTTGACGCCCTTGCGCGGCCACATCTTCATCGGCAGGTCGCCGCGGATATTCTGCACCATGAGCCCGCCGATGATCGGGACGCCCTCCTTGTCCGCCCACTCGCTATAGGGGGACGGCAGAACCCGCTTTTGCTGCAGTGAAGAGGTGCCTTCGGCCATGTCGTGCGGCTCCTTCGTCTAGGCGATCTCGGCGGTCATCACTCCGCCGCTCGAACGGTGGGCGAGCCGGCGTCGCGAATCCGCGGCAGCACCTTTTCCGCGAACAGCCGCATGCTCCGCATGGTGAGTTCGTGCGGCATGCCGGACCAGGCGGAGTTGATCAGAAGTTGATCGAGATCGAGCTCATCGCGAAGCTCCTCGATGCGCTCGACGACCTGAGCCGGCGTTCCGAACAAGAGCGAGCGCTCCTTGACGAACTCGTAGCTCAGCGACTTCGTCTGCTCTCGCTCCAGCTCCGGCGTCAGCTGCTCGTTCGGGTTCAAATAGATTTTCGGTCCGCGCCAGTTGCTCCAGTTCAGGTACTGCATGACGTAGCGTTCGGCCACCTCGCGCGCCTCCGCCTCGGACTCGGCGACGAACGCATCGCGCATGATGGAGGTGCGCGCGCCATAGCGGCCGTCCGCCGTCGTCGGGGAGGCTGCGTTCTCCCGATAGAGCTTGAAGCGCTCCTTCAGCGTGGCGACGGGCGGGCGCCACATGATGATGCCCATGTCGTTCTTCGCCGCGAACTCGACCGAGGACGGCGAATCCACCACTTGCCACATGGGGGGATGCGGCTGCTGGCGCGGGCGCGGGAAGATCGACAATCGGACCAGCTCGCCGGCGCTGTCGACGTAGTCGGCGTCGTTCACGGGATGCGCCCGATCCCAGCGAAAGCCCGGTGTCGGCACCGTGTAGATCGGTCCGGCATGGGCGAAGGTGCGTTGCGAAAGCGCTTTCTTCAGGATCGCCACCGTGTCGGCGAACACCTGCATGTTGCCCTCGGGATTGCGCGGGTCCGCCTTCGGGTTGAGATTGACCCCCTCGAGGCCGTAATTGCCGCGCCCCACGCCCAGCTCGAGCCGGCCGTTCGACAACTGGTCGAGCATCGCCACGTCCTCGGCGAGCCGCAGGGGATGCCAGAACGTGATGATCGCCGCCCCGAGGCCGATCCGCAGGCGCTCGGTGCGAGCCGCGATGTCGGTCGCCATGATGATCGGGTTGGGCAGCAGCTCGCGGCCCCAGATGCTGAAATGATGCTCCGCGAACCAGATGCTGTCGAAGCCGGCGCGGTCGAGGAATTGCGCGAGCTCGCGGACCTCGTTCATCACCGCGAGATAGTCGCGGGTGTGTCCGGGATCGGAGGGATTGCAGAAAAAGCCTATCTTCATTGCATTGCTCCCGTCATGCATGCCAACGTCGCTCGTCCACCCGCCGACGTTCGGCCGGCGTATGTGACCGCGTGGTCACCTTTTTATAGCAATGCAGGGCGCGCGCGGCAAGACGGCTATCGCGGCCGCGCACATATGGTATTTACATATGGTATTTACTGTCGTCGATCGGACGTTGATGGCGCGCCGGCCGCCGGGCGGCGGAGCTCATCGGGGGTTGCATGAAACGAAAGCCCGTTGCGAGTTCCGGAGGCGCGGCTGCGGTCCCCGCGCGGTGGAAGCGCGAGGTCAAGCGCAAGAGCCGGGTCAAGACCGAGCTCGGCATACTCAAGGCCCTCGAGGGGGTGCTGACGAGGCACGGCTTCGAGGGGCTCGGCGTCAATGCGGTCGCGCAGGCGGCCGGCGTCTCCAAGGAGCTGATCTATCGCTATTTCGGAGGCCTCGAGGGACTGATCCTGGCCTGGGTGGAAGAGCGCGACTACTGGTCGATCCGGCGGATCGATGGGACTCAGCATCGGCTGGAAGTCGCCGGCGCCGACGCAAAGACCATGATGCGCCACAGCCTGAAGACCTTCCTCAGGGACCTCCGATCGAAGCCGCAGATCCAGGAAATCCGGCGGTGGGAGGTCCACTCGCGCAGCCCTCTGGCGCGACGCATCGCGCGCCGGCGCGAGGAAGCCGGGCGCCGCCTCATGTCGAAGATCCCCGAGGACCCCGCTCACGATATCGCCGCGATTTACGGCGTGCTTCAGGCTGGGCTCTGTTATCTGGTTCTGCGCTCCACGGTCCTGAAATCCTACGGCGGGGTCAGCCTTAGAAGTGCGGGCGGTTGGAAGCGCTTCGAGCGGGCGGTCGACGAAATTCTGGACGCGGTATTCGATCAGACCCCTCGAGAGAGCGGTGCCGGCGCGAAGCCGAGCAGGCGCTCGAACCGCTCGGCGTAGCGCGGCCATGCGGCGGGATTGACGAGCCGGGGCGGCGTGCCGCCGGCGAAGATCGCGATCCATTGTTCGGCCGTCGCCACGGCCATGTCGTAGAGCGCTTCCTCCGTCACGCCGGCGGTATGGGGGCTCGCGATGACGGTGTCGAAGGCCAGCAAAGGGTGATCCGGCCGGGGCGGCTCCTCGAGGAAGACGTCGAGACCGGCGCCGGCGATCGTGCCGGCGCGCAGCGCGTCCGCGAGGTCGTCTTCCCGATGGATGCCGCCGCGCGCCGTGCTGATGAAGAATGCCGTCGGCTTCATGAGCGCCAGCTCGGCGCGGCCGATCATGCCCATGGTCTCGCGGGTACGCGGACAGTGCAGCGTCACGAAATCCGAGCGGCGCAGGAGCTCGGTCAGCTCCACTTTCGCGGCGCCGCGCTCCTTGACCTGCTCGGCCGTGAGGTACGGGTCGCAGGCGAGCACCGTCATGCCGAACAGCACCCGGCAAAGCTCCGCCGTGCGCGTGCCGATCTGGCCGATGCCGATGACGCCCACCGTCTTGCCGCGGATGTCGTTGCCCGTAAGCCGGAAGCGGTCGCGCACGCCCTCCCGCCGCAGCATCTTGTCCGCGAGCGCGATCTTCTTCGAGAGCGAGAGCATGAACCCTAGCGCATGCTCTGCGACGGCCTCCTTGTTGAAGCCGGATTGGTTGCAGACGATGACGCCCGCCGCGGTGCAGGCGTCGACGTCGATCATGTCGTAACCCGCGCCGCTCGAGCAGATCGCGAGCAGGCTCGGGCAGCGCTCGAGCAGCGCGGCATCGCCGAACCAAGGCTCCCTGAGCTCGCCGCGGGGCTGGATCTGATATCCGTGCGAGCGGGATATCTCCGACCAGGCGTCCCGCTCCGCCCGGTCATAGCGGAGGCGCACGAGCTCGATCTCGGGTCGGGCCGCCAGCGTCCGTTCTGCGATCGGATCGAAGAACCGCTCGAAATAGGCGAGGCGCTTGATATTGGCGGCCGTCCTTTCGGGCATGGATCGATATCCCCTCAGCGCTCCCTATCCCGGTGCGCCCATGATACCGCCACCCCCTGACCGAGCGCGAGCGCGCAGGGATTCCGCGGTATCGTCGAGGCAGGCGGGAAAATGAGAGGGGACGCGGAAATAAGGGCCGCGCTCAGGCGGTGCCGGCTGCCCGCTCGACCTCGCGGAAGCTCACGAGCTTGCGCCGTTCCTCGTCCCACAGGGTCAGCCGCACGCTCTTGAGGCTCGCCCAGATCGTCAGGCGCTTGGCGCGACGCAGCTCCGGGTTCTCCTTGAAGCAGGCACGCAGGCGATAGTTCGGGATCTTGCTGGCGAGGTGGTGGATGTGATGGAAGCCGATCGAGGCGGTGAGCCAGTGCAGCAGGTTCGGCAGATCGTAGAACGAGCTGCCCTCGACCGCGGCGGCGTGGAAATCCCAATCCGCCGCCTGGCGCCAATAGGTGTCCTCGAACTGGTGCTGGACATAGAAGAACCAGACGCCGATCGCGGTCGCCAGCAGCATGACCGTGCCCCAACCCACGAGGAGCGCGATTGGTCCGACGAAGATCGCCAGAACGACCGCGGCGGCGGCGGCGGAGACGTCGGTGCCGAGGATGCTGAGCCAGGCACCGCGGTCGCCGAGCCGGCGGGCATAGGGCACGCGGTAGCGTACGAGCAGAACATAGGCGGGGCCGAGGCCGAACAGCACCGCCGGATGGCGATAGAGGCGATAGAGCAGCCGCTGGAAGCCCGAGCGCGCACGGTACTCGGCGACGGTGAGCGTGGTCACGTCACCGACGCCGCGCCGGGCGAGATTGCCGGAGGTCGCATGATGGACCGCGTGATCCCGGCGCCAGGCCCCGTAGGGCATCAGCGTCAGGACGCCGAGGACGCTGCCGAGCGCGTTGTTGGTCCAGGTCGAGCGGAAGAAAGAGCCGTGGCCGCAATCGTGCTGGATCATGAAGGCGCGCACGACGAAAAACGCGGCGGGGAGCGCGAGCGCAAGGAGCGGCCACACGCCTTCCGCGAGGCCCCAGAGCATGACGCCCGCGCAGGCCAGCAAAGGCAGCGCCGTGGTGAGCAGCTGGATCGCGGCGCGCTTTCGATCGGGTTGGGTGTAAGGCGTTAAAATCCGGCGCCATGATTGGGGCGAGATCGGCGGGCCGGCGGTATCGGGCGCCTCGGGCGATGAGTTCACGGTCTTGGCGTCCGTGCTGAGATAAATGGGAAACGGGGCGGCCGAAGCCGCCCCGCCTTGGTTCAAGCGGTCTGAAGATTGACCGCGGACACCTTGCCCTGTTGGCCACGCTCGAGGTCGAAGCTGAGCTTCTGGCCCTCTTGCAGGTTGCTCATGCCGGCGCGCTCGACGGCCGAGATATGCACGAAGACGTCCTTCGTGCCATCCTCGGGCTGAATGAAGCCGAAGCCCTTAGTCGGGTTGAACCATTTGACTGTACCGATGGACATTTGTCCCTCCAGTTAACAAGAGAACCGCGACGCGGGATGCGCCACGGGTCAAAACGTCAGATTGGGATTGGACAGGGTCTAGCTCGGTAGAGCGCAACGGCAAGGCCGACCCAAAGGTCGATTGACTCACCCTACATAGCGACGGCGGCGTTGCTTTTCAATAGCCGATTGCGGCTGGGCGCGATTTCACGCTACCGGCGGCCGCCCGCGCGTGCCTATCATGGCGGCAATCGACCCGAACGCCGACCGGTTCCCACCCGACGATCCCAGGCGCAAGAACGAGGAGCCGAGCCTCGAATGTCCCGCGCGCATGTCTTATTGCGTGGCGTCACGCGGATTTACGGCGATCCCGGCGCATCGAGCCGCCAAGTGCATGCGCTCGGGCCGGTCACTCTGGATCTGCGGCAGGGCGAATTCTTCGCGGTGGTCGGGCCCTCGGGTTGCGGGAAATCGACGCTGCTCGATCTGATCGCCGGCCTCTCGCGCGCGAGCGAGGGATCGATCGAGTTCGAGGGGCGCGCCGTCGCAGGCGAGGTGCCCGAGGGCGTGGGCGTGGTGTTCCAGGAGGACGCCTGCTTTCCGTGGCTCACGGTGAGCGACAACATCGCCTTCGGCCTGCGCCAAGCCGGGTTTGATGCGCAGGAGCGCGCGCGTCGCGTCACGCACGCGATCGAGCTCATGGGCCTCTCCGAGTTCGCCGCGGCCTATCCCGCGCAGCTCTCCGGCGGCATGCGCCAGCGCGTCTGCATCGCGCGCACCCTGGTCATGCAGCCGCGCCTGATCCTCCTCGACGAGCCCTTCGGTGCACTCGACCAGCAGACCCGGCTCCTGATGGGCGATGAGCTCTTGCGCCTTTGGCGCGACACGGGCGCCACCGTTCTGCTGATCACGCACGCCCTCGATGAGGCGGCGATGCTGGCGGATCGGATCGGCGTCATGTCCGCCCGGCCGGGCCGTATCCTCGACATTGTCGAGACCGGCTGGCCGCGCGAGCGCGACAGCCGGATCGTCGCCGAATCCTCGTTCGGCGAGATCACGAGCCGGCTCTGGCGGTCGCTGCGGGCGGAATCGCTCAAGGCGATCGGGAAATCCGCGTCCGCCAAATGAGAAGCGCCGCCAGTTATCGCCTGGCCATTGTCGGTGGCTCGGTCCTCCTGCTCGAGGTCCTGTGCCGCGCGGGTGTCATCGATCATCTCACCATGCCGGCGCCCAGCGAGATCCTGCGCGATCTCGCCGTCATGCTGAGAGCGGGAACCATGTATCCGGCGATGGCGAAGACGCTGCTGAACGTCGTGATCGCCTTCAGCCTGGCGGTCGTCGTCGGTATCGCCGCGGGCGTGGCGCTGCACGGCTGGCACGCGCTCCGGCAGGGCCTCGACCCGCTCTTCGCGACCTACTACGCGATACCCGTCTTCGCATTCTACCCGCTGCTGATCATCCTGTTCGGGCTCGGCGATACCCCGCAGATCCTGATCGGCTTCATGCTGGCGGTGGTGGCCGTGATCATGAACACGCTCAACGGGCTCGACCGCGTGTCCCGCGTGCTCCTGAAGACCGCGCGCATCCATCGGCTGGGGCCGCTCGCGACCGCGCTCAAGATCACCTTGCCGTGCGCCGCGCCTCATGTGCTGACCGGCGTCAAGCTCGCGGTGGCCTACGCCTTCATCGGCATCATCGGTGCCGAGTTCATCATGTCGCGCACGGGCATCGGCTACGAGATCAGCTTCGCCTACAACAACTTCGACAACCGCATCATGTATCCGCTCATCCTGCTGATCCTGGTGGTGTCGACGGTGGTGAATACGGCGCTGTCGCACTGGGAGAAAGTCTTGATGCGCCGCCGGGGCCAAGGGTGATGGTCCGATCCCGGTCATCCGCGCTCCACGGCCTGGTGCTCGTCGTCGGGCTCGTGATTGGTTGGCAGATCCTGTTCGAGATCGCCGGCGAGAACGCCCTGGCGCCGCCGCTCGAGACCGTCACCTATCTCCTGCAACTCCTCTCGACGGCGGCGTTCTGGGGCCATCTCCTCGAGACCGCGCGCGCTTTCGCGATGGCGCTCGCCCTCTCCATTCTGCTCGGGCTCGCGACCGGGTTCACCCTGGGCTTGCACCGGTTCTCCGGCGAGGTGGCGGAGCCCATTCTGGTGGCCTTCTATTCCGTGCCCAAGATCACGCTCTACCCGATCGTCCTGCTGGCGTTCGGGCTTGGGATGCCGGCCAAGGTCGCCTTCGGTACGATTCATGGGATCGTGCCCATCGCGATCTTCACCATGAACGCGGTGCGCGCCGTCAGTCCGGTGCTCCTCAAGACCGGCCGCGTCCTGAAGCTTGGTCCGTGGGAAATGGTCCGCGCCGTCTTGTTCCCGGCGGCGCTGCCGGAGATCTTCACGGGGCTCCGCGTCGGCTTCTCGCTGACCCTGATCGGGACCTTGCTGGGCGAAATGTTCGCGGCACAAAAGGGCTTGGGTTATCTGCTGATGACCGCGATCGGCCTCCAGAACGTGCGGGTGATCATGGCGGTGACGCTGTTCTTGGTGCTGTTCGCGGCGTCGGTCAGCACGCTCCTCGTGGTCATCGACCGTCGATTACACCGCCGCGCCGCCTAAGGAATGCTGCAGCACAGAAAAAGCGGTGGACTGTTTCTCCATTGCTTAGAGACCAACGCGCCTGGGTAGCCGACTTGCCAACGACGCCCAGCCGGGTGAGGCTGTTGTTCAGGAATATTGAGTCGTTCCGCGGATTTCAGCTCAAATAGGGAGGATACCTTTGAAGTACATGCTCACATGGACGGAACGTCCGCAGGGTTCGCCTATGGAGTACGAGAATGCGCAGAAGCGGATCCTAGAGGTCTTCACGCAATGGAAGGCACCCGGCAATTTCAAGATCGAGCTGTTTGTCATCCGCGTGGGCGACTGGGGCGGGTATATGTTGCTGGAGTGCGACGATCCGACGGCCGTTCACAAGTTCTGCTCGATGCTGCCTGCTTTTGTATTCGAAGCGCGGCCCGTTATTCCCATCGGCGATGCCGTGCGCGTCGAGCTTGAAGCGATTGCCTTCCGCGACGA
>Ga0209415_10003776_pt1 | contig 28121 bp, 24 predicted proteins | sample PeaSoiSIISIP2007_FD_187696 | JGI IMG/M metagenome (GOLD analysis project Ga0209415, IMG submission 187696) | Peat soil microbial communities from Weissenstadt, Germany - SII-SIP-2007 (SPAdes) (version 2) | ecosystem: Environmental > Terrestrial > Soil > Wetlands > Peat | place: Germany... | reverse complement strand
CGTCGAGAGCCTCGAAGCTTCGGCCCGGTTCCTCGTCAAGCGGCGTCCCCATGGCTCCTCCTCGGGTCTGCTGTCATTGATCGCGCCGTAGAAAGAATCCGCCCAGAGGCAAACGGCCCAATCTCCAATGGGGGAGCTTCCACGGGCGCACTAGGGCCATTCGGCCCTGGTACAGGTCCGAGTCGAGGAGTACAAAGGACAGTACAGAGTCTCCGACGGCGAGGGGAGGCCACGATGCCCGATACCGTCATCGGTTCCGGAGTGTGCGGGGAGATCGACGACATCGAGTCTGAACCGTGCTCCTCCTCGCGGGAGGCTTCTGTGGGCTTTGTTCCGTTTGCCAACCTCGACCTGTGGGAGTTCGCACACAGGGTCGCGCAAGCGCAGACGGAACATGGTTTCTGCGTACCGTGGAGGAGGTGAGGCTTCTGATCCGCTTCGGCTGTACGGAGCGCCTCTTTGGGACGAACCCCGAAGCAATCCGGTGATAATCAACCGGTACTGATCGGTCCAGTGGCAACGATCCAGGCATCTTGAGCCTAAACCGGGGATTCGGTTATCTCTCCGAGGCGCTGACAGCGTGACGCCTTAACGCCAGCCATCCGACAAAGGATGGCGGGCGTTGGCGCGTCCGTCGTGTGGGGCGGAAATGCGCTCGGTGGCACCGGCGACGACTCATCAGGATGCAATGGTGTGGGCGCTCACGGCGCCGTGCGGTGCACGGCGCTCGACTGCGGGGAGTCGTTGTTCGTCTTCGCGGCAGACGCGGAACCTGCCTGCTGGCGCCGCGTCGGCCGAGGCCCGCTTTCGGGCTCGGCCCTCTTCAGCTTGAACCGCCGTCCGGTGACCAAGTCGAGGCGGACCACGAGGACGATATCGCCGGGTGCGGACACAAGGGAGATCGGGACGACGGGTGCCACTCGTGCCGGCTCCCTCACCGGCAGCGCCAGACCCCGGACCAGCACGCTCCACGCCAGGTGAGCCTCGTGATCGACGCGGTCGATCTCGAAGGCTACGAGCGAGCCAGAAGCGGCCTCGGCCATCAGTCCCGGACCCAGACGTAAGACGATCTGGTGATCGTGGAGGGCGAAGTTCACGGGCTGGATGATCGGTGCGTGGGCCGTCGAGACGCCCAGACGCCCGACCGAACCGTCCTTGGCCGCCTTCGCCAGTAGCCGGAGACACTCGGGAAGAAGAAGCATCTCTGATCCGCGTTGATCGGTCCACATATCACGAGCGTGGCACTACCCGTGTGGCGCTCCTAGGGCCGTTGGTCCTATCTGGAGCCGTTTGGCCACACGAGCGCCAGGCCAGTATTTCGGAATATTGGTCTCACGAGAACGCGGCGTCTTTCGCAAGCGCATCTCGGCTCCGGGAGCGCACAATCGGGGACACCGCCCGGTCACTCGCCACTCTGGGTCGGGTGAAACCCGCTGCAGGCAGGTGCACAAGCAACCTGGCGGCCAGCGTCGTGGGTGACTCTAGGGTGGCGTGACCAAAGTTAACGGGGCAACCGGCTCTACGCGACCCGCGTCACCGGGGATGTCCATGGGAGGTGATGGTCCGGTGCGGTCGTCGCCGGCGGTGGCCGGACCGTCGACGGATCCGACCTGGTGGGCGACGACGATCCGGTCCCGTCCGGCCGCTTTGGCCCGGAGGAGGGCCTCGTCGGCCAGGGCCACAGTCCCCTCGAGGTCGACGGCCTGGTCCGACGAGGCCACACCGAAGCTCACGGTGAAGTCGGAAATATGGCCGGACTCGAGACGCAGCGCCAACCGCTCCCTGACCCTCTCGAGAACAGCAACGGCCTTCTCCGTCCCGCACGCCGGCAGCACGATGACGAACTCCTCCCCTCCGTAACGGCACGCAATGTCAGAGGGCCGCAGCGCATCGCGCAGCACCTGCGAGAACGTCCGCAGGGCCCGGTCGCCGGCGTCGTGGCCGAACACGTCGTTGAGCTGCTTGAAGTGGTCGAGGTCCCCGTATGCCACCGCGAACGAAAGACCGCTGTCGCGCAAGTCGCGGGTCTGGCTCTCCAGACTCCGACGGGTCAGGAGGCCGGTGAGCGAATCCCTGTTGGCCTCGGTCTCGGACACTTGGAAGGCGCGGAGCATGGCCAGCCGCTCCGACGCCCGTCTGACCACCACCTCGACGTCGCTCCTGATCGCTTCGGAAGGAGGAGAGCCCTCGACCGCGGTGACGTGGACCACACCGACCGAATTACCGGCGATGCTCACCGGAACGCACAGGGCCGAGCAGACCCGTCCCCACAGATAGGGGCAAGCGTCGAGGGCGGTGCTCTCGGGGAACACCATCGACTGCCCGCGACTGGCGGCCGGACAGTCGTCGGGGGAGACCACACCGCATCCGGACTCCTCCGCCGTGGGTGGCGAGACCAGCACCTGTCGGAAGTGGGCCTTGCTGGAGTCCGCGAGGAGCAGCTCAGCCCGCACGTCAGGGGCGGCGTCACCCAGGGCCCGGGTCACGAGATCGAAGACCGGTTCTTCGGTCTTGGCCATCTCCAGCGCCCGTTGCAGACGGGACTCGAATTCATTGCGCCGGGTCGTCCGGGCCTGGACAGCATCGCGCCCGGCCTGGTCACGCTCGAGCCGCAGGGCTTTCCGGGCCGACACGACGATGGCCGAGATCCCGAAGGGGACGCCGAGTCCGAGGGACAACACCAAGCCGTTGCGGGCGTCGCCGGCGTCGGCCTGGACCTGACTGGCCGTCTGGACCAGGAGGCGGGTGATGGTGCCCTGCAGTGAGGCGAGACCGTTGTCGAGGTTCTTGTCGGCGGCCTCCTCGGTCGCTGCCACCTGTGCGCTCTGCGCCGAGCGCGTCCCCGTGGCCAGTATGGCGGCCAGCCCGGTCCGGGAAGCGACATAGGCGGACTCCAGCCGGGCCAGGCCGGGGGCGAGGTCGGCGTTGACGGGCAGGGAAAGCAAGCGGTGGAGGGTCAGGTAGCTCTGATCGACCACATTGGTCTCCAGTACCGCTGAGTCGAGCAGAGCCGTGCTCACAGGGCCCCCGAAGGCCTTTTCCGCCAACAGCTGGAAGCTGGCTACGGCGGCCCGGGTCGCCCTCACAGGAGGCTGGAGCACCAGGTAGCGGTTGGTCAACAGTGCTGCCGTCCGCTCGGCCTGGGCGGATTCGGCCACACCGAGGGCCCCACCGGCCACCGCCACCGTGATCAGAACAGTGCCGAGGGCGATGAGGGAGCGATGGGGCGAGTAGGCCCCAGGCCCGCGTGAGGCCGAGCCGGAGCGCCGTCGCGAAATGTGGCGCATATCCGTGTATCGGCGCCCTTGTCCGAAATGCTCAGGGCCGAAAGTCACATTTCTTTGAGTGAGGCGGAGTCAGATATCCGTCTCGAGGAGGGTTGGGGCTGGCGGCGGGGCGCGCTGTATTCGGGGTTTCATAACCGCAGTTCCCCCTCGAATCGTGCATCTGGGTGTCGCGACCGGGAGGTGCCGTGTGTCAGCCCCTTGCTTGGGAGGCGAGCCGGGCAGTAATCGCGGTGCCGAGCGATTGCGCGCAGATCCCGGGGCGGGAGGCCTCGCCGGGGCGTTACCGGATCCGGCATTCCTGCTGGGTTAGCTGGCAGCAAGCAGGCGCATGATGGGCGGATGCCTTGATACCTTCCGTGATCCTCGCCGCCCGAACATCGGTCGTTTCCGTCTCCGTTGGAGGCGAGCAGGAATGTCGTCTTGGGCTGGCACGGTTGTTTCCTGGCCTGCCGCCGCGTCGTAGCGACGCCAGCCTCGTCTGCCATTTCACCCGCCAATACCGCCTCTGACCGCGGTACCGTTCTGAGCCTGGGACCACGCGAAAGAGAGTCCAAGGGACCAAAGGGGGTCGACGTCAGACCCCTAACCGTGCATTCCATCCAACGGGAACTTGTCAGCTGGCGTCGTTTGGCTCTCGTCATCTGTCGCAGCTCAGGCGCGGAAGAGCACCATGTCGCTAAGTTCGCGACGTGAGTACCCGTGCGTCTACTGACCGAGGGGATGTTGCACCGCGCCCACCCCGGGATCGCCTCTCGGCACTGCCTCCCGAACTGGACCGCCGATTCGAGGCGACCGTCCTTTGGAGCACCACCCCCGCGATCCCGGCACGCACTGCACAAGCCCTGGTTGCCCTGTGTGAGGCTGGCGTGCTGGTGGCCTGGCTCGCCCCGGCACCTGTTGACGAGCTGGCCGAACGACTCAGGAAGCCCCCCGCAGGCGCCGCCGCACTCCTTCTCGCCGATACTGGGGGCTCCGGCATCGCCGCCCTTGACCACTCTGGGGTTCACCACTTGGGGGAGCCGCAACGCGACCTAGATCTCTCCGCCCTCGATCAAGCAGGTCAAGAGCTGGCCGACACGCTAGCCGGGCGGGGACTGGCGACAGCGGTGCTCCCTCGCCCCGTGGGCTCCCCCAAGGTCTGTGTCGAGCTGGTCCAAGACCCATCACGGCGAACGACATGGTCGAGGTTCAAGCAGCTCCTGCTGGCCCACGGCATCCCGGGCGTGCCCCACCTCGCAGACCTGGCCGGTGAGGCGGCTCGCGCAGCCGGGCTCGACGATCCGCGGGTGGTGGTCAAGGGAACCAGAGTGGAGATCGCCCTCCGGGACGCCGGGGACGTGGCCCTGGGGACCCTCGAGGAGTTGTGGCGGCTAGGGGTCGACCCGCACACGGTCCTGGTGGTGATCGATGGGTTGGCGCAGGTGCCCCACCGCCCCGCTCCCGTGATCGAACCCGACGTGCGAGCGGCGACAGTCGTGGTGGTCAACGGCGGCCGGGGTTCGCCACGGTCCGGGACGGTGGTACTCGCCGGCGGCACGGCTCGCCTGCGCCAGCTACTGACTGACCAGCTGCGCCGGCGGCGGCGGCGTGCTCTTCCCGAGGTCACCATCCGGGCGGGCTGGTCCCTCGTCGTGGAGGGCTTCGACCTTGAGAACGAGCGCGTCCACGAGGCACTTCTCACCCTGGCCGACGGCCGCGTCGGGACGAGCGGTGCGCCCCTCGCAGGCGATTCGGGCCGGCACCCTTGGGTGGTCGCCGCTGGCATCTACGACAAGGACGGCGCCGCCACCCGCCTGCTCACCGGGCCTGTCGCCTTCGAGCTTGGCAAGAAGGACGCCGAAGGGTCCGTGCGCCGGGTCCTCGATTTGCGGACCGGCGTCCTCTACGAACGCGCCGGCAACGAGAGAGACGCCGTCGAGAGTACGCGGTTCGCGTCGTTTGCCCGGCCGACGACGACGGCCTTACGAGTCCGGCATCCGCATGCTCTGCGCGCTGGCCCGCCATTGTTGCCTCCGACGGACGACCCCGCCCACGATCAGGGTCGCGTTGGCCACGCCACGTGGATCCGAGTGGCCGCCTCCACCGGCGGGATTGTGGCGGCGGCCACTCAGACTCGGTCTGCTGGGCGGCGCCCGATGGCTGGCGCGGACCCCAGCGACAAGATGCTCGATCGCATCGCCGTTTACCATTCCGATGCCGCCGCTCTCCCCGATCCTTCCCCCGCTGTCGACGCCGTCGGCCAGGCCACCGCCATGGGATTCGACCGGCTGCTCGCCGAGCATCGCCAGGCCTGGGCCCGTCGGTGGGAGGACGCCGACGTAGTTGTCGAGGGAGACAGCGAGTTGCAGCTCGGCATCCGCTTCGCGCTCTTCCACCTGATGGCGTCGGTCGCCGACACCGGGGAGGCGGCCGTCGGCGCCCGGGGCGTCACGGGGACGGGGTATGGCGGCCACGTGTTCTGGGACGCGGACACCTTCGTCCTCCCGTTCCTGGCCGCCACCCACCCGGCGTCGGCCCGGGCCATGCTCGAGTACCGCCTGCGACGGCTCCCCGCCGCCATGAAGGCGGCGCGCTCGTCAGGTCGCGCTGGGGCGCGTTTTCCGTGGGAGTCGGCCCGCACCGGTCGCGATGTCACGCCGACGAGTGCGCGAGACCGCTCCGGGCGGATCGTGCCCATCCGCACCGGCCAGCTCGAGGAGCACATCGTGGCCCAGGTGCCGTGGGCGGCCTGCTGCTATGTGGACTGGTCCGGGGACGAGGAATTCGCCCGTGGGCCAGGCCGCCGAATCCTGGTGGAGACGGCCCGATACTGGGCGTCGCGGATCCGCGTCGAACCCGACGGCAGCGCGCACATCTACGGAGTGGTCGGGCCCGATGAATACCACGAACCGGTCGACGACAATACGTTCACCAACGTGATGGCGCGGTGGAACCTGCGCCGCGCCGCAGAGGCCGTTGAAGCGGCTGGCGCGGACGACAACCTTGACAACGGTGAGAGCCGACGCTGGCTGGAGCTCGCCGACTCCCTGTTCGACGGCTACGACGGCGACACGGGCATTTACGAGCAGTTCGCCGGCTTCGGCCAGCTCGAGCCGTTGATCATCGCGGAACTAGCTCCTCGTCGTCCGATCGCCGCCGATCTGCTGCTCGGCCCCGAACGAACCCGGGGTGCGCAGGTGATCAAGCAGGCAGACGTCCTCATGCTCCACCACCTCATCCCCGACGAGGTCGTGGCCGGCAGCCTCGAGCCCAACCTTCGTTTCTACGAGCCCCGCACTGCCCACGGCAGCTCACTTTCCCCGGCGATCCACGCCTCGGTGCTGGCCCGGGCACGCGACTTCGAGCCCGCCCTGGAGGCGCTGCGCATCGCAGCACGGATGGATCTCGACGACTTGACGGGCTCGACCGCCTTGGGCCTGCATCTCGCCACCATGGGCGGCTTGTGGCAAGCACTCGCCTTCGGGTTCGCCGGGCTTCGTCCGCGCGCAGGCATGCTCCATGTCGACCCCGTCCTGCCTCCCTCGTGGTCGGCCCTCGAGCTGCGCGTACGTTTCCGCGACAGCAGGGTTCACGTCCGTAAGGAACGAGCCCGCCTCTCCATCACCAGCGAACGGCGCATTTCCGTGGTCGTCGGCGGCACACCGTTTGCCGTCGGACCCGGCAATCTGGCATTTCGCCGCCACGGATCGAAATGGGAGCCCACCGCATGAAGAAGGTCATCGCCGCCATCGACAATTCGGCCGCCGCGCGGCCCGTGCTGATCATGGCCCAGGCCGTCGCCGCGGCCCTTGCCGGCACGCTGGAGGTCATCCATGTCATCGAAGATGGCGACGAGACAGCACGCGCTTCGGCCGAAGCTGCAGGGGTTGCCCTGCGCACGCTCTCTGGTGATCCGGTTGAGCAGCTCGCTCTTGCGGTGGCCGAGGAGAACGTGGTGTCCCTCGTCCTCGGGGCCCGTGGTGGCCTCGGTGGTCCCCGGCCCGCTGGGCACCTTGCGCTGACGCTTGCTGGTCGAACCGACAAGCCAGTGGTCGTGGTGCCACCCGACGCACAGCCGCCCCACAAACTGCGCAGTGTCCTCGTGGCCATGGAAGGCACCCCGGGAAAGGCCCGAGCCCTCCAGCGGACCATGGAGCTCTCGACCGACGCTGGCCTCGAGATCGTGGTGGTGCACGTGGATGAGGAGATCCCCAGCTTCACCGACCAGGTGCAACACGAGACGGAGGCCTACGCTCAAGAGTTCTTTACCCGCCACGTTCTCGGCGCACCGCAGGCCAGGCTCGAGTTGCGCATTGGCGTTCCGGCCACCGAGGTCCTCGGCGCCGTCGAATCGCTACATCCCGAGCTCGTCGCCGTTGGATGGCCCCACACGGACGATCCTGGTCGGGGGGCTGTGGCGCGCGAGATCCTGGACCGGAGCCCAGTGCCAGTCCTCCTCGTCGCCGTGACTTAGCACTCCGGATCGCTTCGACTCGATCAGCCGTATCAAGACCGATGGACAGTTCGGACCTCACCAATCCCGTAAGATCCGAAACTGGATCAGCCGTCACGCGACTCTCTCGTACTCGTGTATGAGGCCACCAAGACGATCGTGGCGGGTGATCCTGGGCGAGGAACGCCAAATCGCGCCACATCCAGAATATGCAGGGGTCAAATGATGGCCTGATCCGGCGGATGGGACCTGCTGATCGATCCTTTGGTGTGGGCGATGCTGGTTGTAGTGAACAGCGTATTGGCGAAGCAGCCGCTGGACGTGCCGAAGGGTAAACACGAGGACGTGGTCCAGACATTCGGACCGGACGGTCCGTACCAAGCGCTCGGCGAATGCGTTGGCATTCGGTGCTCGGAACGGGGTCTGGAGAATCTGAGCTCCTTCAAACCGCAGGACTTTGGTTGGTGGGTGGGTAGGTAACTGAGATGGTTCTTGAACGCGGCGAACCCGGCGATCACCTTGCCCCGCAGTCTGAAAGCCGGCATCCGATACGAGAGGCATTCTTCAGCGTCGGGCACGATGTCCAGAATGGTTCGTCGCAGTTCACGCAGCGTGGATCGCTTCGGTTCCTCCAGCGCTGCCACGTACGCATCGATCTCCTCTGTCGACATGCCTCACGTGTCGGCGGAACCCTCGCACGGGTCAAGGTTCCGGGCCTGATGCCTGATCGGGCACGGAACCGCCTCGACACTGACTCGGACCGACACCGACTCGGACCGACACGGACTCGGACAGACACGGGACTCGGCTCGCCCTCGACCGTCTGATCCCCGGGCGGGGTGGGACCGAGCTCTACCGGGAGGTCATGCGCCCGTCGACGGCTGTGAATCCGGCCGACAGCCCGAAAAGCAGGAGAGCCACCCAGAGGCAGTTGAGGACCGCCTTGCCGTAGCCGAGCGTGGTGACGTCGATGAACGTGTAGGGATACCAGTGCACCACGGCCCCCCGGATCAGGGTGAAGGCGAGCCACGAGAAGGGGAAGAGCACGGACAGGGTGGCGATACGCGCTGACGTCGCGCCCCGTGGCCCGAACATCAACCACCCCACCACGGCCAGGATGGGGACCACCGTGTGCACGAGCTGGTCGCCGACGAGGTCCCAGCTGTCCAGATCGAGCAGATGGGCGATGGCGACGTGGTAGACGAGGCCGGTCACCGTGATCGCCACCACGCCGATCAACCGGAACGTCCGGAAGACGGTCGACGAACGAACGGGCCTGACCGCCAGCAGCACTGAGGTGACTCCGACGATCAGGTTGGACTGGACCGTGAAGAAGGCGAAGGTGTTGAACGCCCGCTCGGTGCCGTTGGCAAAGCGCCCGCCCCTGGCGTGGACGGCCGTGAACACGCTGATGGTCACACCGGCAACCACACAGACCGCGGTCGCGGCGAACCAGACCCGGGCCCATCTCGATGCCACGGATGCCATCGTACCGACAGGCTCGATCGCGCTGCCGGCTGACCGTGTCCCTTGACGCCGCGGCCCACGGACGGCACCGGAATGTGTGGGACACTTCTGGATCACGCTGACCGACCACCGGCCGACCCGTCGGCCCGGGGCGGTCTCACCCGAGGAGGTGCACCATGGGAGCTCCCGCCGAGGCCGAACAGATCGTACGCGACTTCTGCGACACGTTCGCCAAGCACGACGCCGAGGCATTGCGGCCGTTCTTCACCGACGACGTCGTCTACCACAACATCCCCATGGACCCCGCCGTCGGCATCGACGCCGCCGTCGCCTTCATCGACGGCTTCTTCGGCATGTGCGAGAGCATGGTCATCGAGAACCTCCACATCGTCTCACGCGACAACGTCGTGCTCACCGAACGGGTGGACACATTCAAGGTCGGGGAGATCGTGGCCCCCCTCGCCGTGATGGGCACGTTCGAGATCCGTGACGGCAAGATCAGCGCGTGGCGCGACTACTTCGACATGGCCCAGATCACCAAGATGCTGTCCGGAGAGACCGGTTGACCCACCGGAGGTGACGCCGAGACCGTCAGAGCCATGACGGACCTGCGATGAAGGACGTGCGATGACGGACCGCGACGCGATCCACCTCCGGCCCGTTGAGGAAGGCGACCTCGAGCAACTGGGACGGATCGACATCGATCCGGCGATGAGCGAGCCCTTCGAGTGGCGGGGGTTTCGCGACCCCCAGAGCCGACGGAGGCGGTGGGAGGTCGACGGCTACGTCGGCGGCGATGACTCCCTGCTGGTCGTGGCCCTGTCCGACGGCGCCTTGGCCGGCATCGTGGTCTGGAGAGCGGTCGCCACCTCCGGACCCCGAGAGGCCTGCTTCCAGATCGGCATCCTCATGTTCCCCGAGCATCGCGGCAAGGCACTGGGCACCACCGCCCAGTGCCTCCTGGCCGACTACCTCTTCTCCACCACCTTGACCAACCGGCTGGAGGCGACCACCGAGGTGGACAATGTCGCCGAGCAGCGCGCGCTGGAGAAAGCGGGATTCGTCCGGGAGGGGTTGCTACGGGGACGGGGGTTCGTCCGGGGACGATGGGTCGACGCCTTCCTGTACGCACGCCTGCGCCAGGATCCGACCCCCGATGGCGGAGCCGACTGAGCGACGACGGTCAGCGGAAGTCGAAGGCGACCTTGATGGCGCCGCTCTGTTCCTGTGTGGCCAGAACGGAGAAGGCCTCGCGCCACTGATCGAGCCGGAAGATGTGGGTGAGCATCCCGGTCAGGTCGATCCTGCCCTCCTCCACCAACTTCAGGTAGTGGGCGATGCCGTGCATCCGTACTCCGTCGATCTCCTCCACCCCGAAGGCGTTCGATCCCACCCACGAGATCTCCTTGAAGTAGAGCGGGGACCACTCCCAGCGGCCCGGGCCGTGGACGCCGCTCTTCACGAGGGTCCCCCGCTGCTTCAGGAGTCGGACCCCGACCTCGAAGGTCTCCGGCTTTCCGATCGTGTCGTAGACGACATCGATCCCGCCCGGATGGGCCATGGGCAGACCCTTGTGGCTGGGATGCAGGACACCACCGGACCAGGCGGCGGCCGCCTCGATCAGCGCGTCGCGAGGTTCGGGGGCGACCACGGTGGCACCGAGCCGCCGGGCCAGGTCGGCCTGGGCCTCGAAGCGGGCGACGACCATGACCTCGACGTCGGGGTGGAGGGCGCGCAAGATGGCCGTGGCCGTCGTCCCGAGCGCCCCGGCGCCGTAGACGAGGGCCTTCCCCCCCGGCGGTGGCGGATGGCGGGTGACGGAGTGCAGTGACACGGCGAAGGGGTCGGCGAAGACGGCCAACTCGTCAGGGACGGCGTCGGGAACCGGAATGAGCATGGAGTCATGGGCCGGGAAGTAGTCGGCATAGCCTCCGGGCGCGTCCTTGCACGTGCCCGTGTGGATGCCGGCGGCCAGATGCCCGTCGGTGAAGTGCCAGCACAGGCTGTAGTCCCCGGCCTGACACGATCCGCACGGAGGGTCGATGCCCCTGGGTCCGCACGAGAGCCAGGGGTTGAGCACCACCCTCTGTCCGACGTCGAGGCCGCGGGCGCCGTCGCCCAGTTCGGTCACATCGGCCACCACCTCGTGACCGAGGACCGTCGGGAAGGTGAAGAGGCTGCCCAGAGGACTGTCGGAGTTGTCCTCGCCGAAGTCCATGAAGACCTGCTTGGCGTCGGATCCGCAGATCCCTGTCAGCCGCGTCTTGGCCATGACCCATTGCCGCCGTGACGGATGGGGCTCGTCCATGTCGACCAGCTTCATCGGCGTCCGGGCCAGCCCCACGAGGAGGGCGTTGGACGGGTCCGGTGCCGTCCACGCGTCGGGCTTCACCCCGTACAGCAAACCCTTCACGACCCCCACCACCAATCCTTGACGTCGATGTCAGGGTAGGACGCTATCCCAGGGAGCGGTCGGTGAGGTCCGATTTGTAGAGTACGGCCATGGCCAACACCTGTACCCACCTCGACCAGATCACGAATGGCTCCCCCACCGCCACCGGTTGCGAGGACTGCCTGGCCGCCGGTCGGCACGACTGGGTCCACCTCAGGGTGTGCCAGTCCTGCGCCCATGTCGGCTGCTGCGACAGCTCGCCTGGTCGTCATGCCACCGCGCATTTCCGAGCCGTCCACCATCCGGTCATCCGCTCGTACGAGCCAGGGGAGGACTGGTTCTTCTGCTATCTGGACGACATCGCGTTCGAGCTCGAGGACGCTCCCCCCGCTCCGTCACACCCTTAAGGTCGCTCCCGCGGGGGCGCCCCGGTCAGGTGGCGACGGTCTCGTCACCGAGCCCGGCGGCGAATGCGACATCGAGGCTGTAGTCGATGGGCACGACGATGACGCTGGGCACGTCGAGTGTGAGCGCGTGGGCGAGGCGCTCTGAGAACTCGTCAGCACGACCGATCCGCCATCCCGGTAGACCGAAGGCGCCGGCGAGGGCGACGAAGTCCGGATTGGTGAAGTCGACACCGAAGCTGCGACCGAAGCGGCGTCGTTGCTTCCAGTCGATCGATCCGAATTGTCCGTTCTCCCAGATGACGTTCACGAACGCCGTCCCCAGTCTCTTGGCGGTCTCCAGTTCCTGGGCGTTCATGACGAATCCCCCGTCGCCACTGACGGCCACCACCGCGGCCGACGGGTTGACCAGCTTGGCCGCTATGGCGGCCGGGACGGCGAACCCCATGCCCGCCAGGCCGTTGGCGATGAGGGTGGTGTTCGGTTCGAACGCGGGATACATCCGTCCGATCCACAACTTGTGCAGACCGACGTCACTCACGAGGATGTCGTTGCGTCCCAGCCGGGACCGGATGTCGGCCAGGACGCGCGGGGGGACCATGGGGAAGCCGTCGTCCGACGTCGACCGTTGGAGCAGACCGGCGGTGGCGTCGCGCAGCCGAGACGATCCTCCCGGACGCACCGCCCCCCGACACTCCTCGGCCAGGCCCAGCAGGACGTGGTAGATGTCCCCGACGAGTTCGACGGCAGGCGTGTAGTAGCCGTCGATCTCGGCCGGCAGTGTGTCGATACAGACGATGACCTTGTCCCGCAGCGGGTTCCACTGCTGTGGAGACTGCTCCACCAGGTCGTAACCGATCGTGACGACGACATCGGCGTCGGCGAAGCCGGCCATCTGGTAGTCGCCCGCCTGGAGGCCTGTGGCTCCGAGCGCCTCGGAGGAGTCGGCCGCAACCAGACCCTTCCCCATGAACGTCTCCGCCACGGGAATGCCCGTCGCCCGGCAGAACTCGCGCAACGCCCCGGCCGCCGCGCCCCGGACGGCGCCGTTTCCGGCCAGGGCGACGACCTTGGCGCCGTCTCGGATGATGTCGGCGGCGCGCAGCATCTCGCGCGGCGCCGGCTCGGGCCGCACCGGCGGGTGGACGGGGAGAGGTGCCCACCCGTCGCCGGCGAGGGTTTCCAGATCGGTGCCCATGACGTCCTCGGGCAGTTCCAGATGGGTGGACCCGGGCTTCTCCGCCTGCGCCACGGCAAAGGCCTTGCGGACCGCCTCGGGGACGATGGCGGCGTCCGAGACGCGGGCATTCCACTTGGTGATGGGCCGCATCAGGCTGACCACGTCGATGTACTGGTGGCTCTCCTTGTGCATACGGCTCAGGTCGCCCTGGCCGGTGAGCACGACGAGGGGCGCTCGGTCGAGGTACGCGTCGGCCACCCCGGTGACCAGGTTGGTGGCCCCCGGTCCGAGGGTGCCCAGACAGACGCCGGCCCGACCCGTGAGCCGTCCCACGGTGTCGGCGATGAAGGCCCCCGCCTGCTCGTGACGGACGGGGACGAACTCGATCGACGACTCGTCGAGCGCCTCGTTCAGGTCGAGCGTCTCCTCTCCGGGAATGCCGAACACCCAGCGGGCCCCTTCGGCTTCGAGACACTCCACGAGCAGGTGGGCGGCACGCCGGGACGCCATCTCACCCCTCGCCCGGGCCGGGGGACGGACGGAGGTGGGCGGAGAGGAAGTCCAGCAACCGCGTCCATCCGTCGGTGGCGGCGGCCTCGTCGTAGCTGGAGGAGCCGTCACGCATGAAGCCGTGGCCCGCTTCGGGATAGACGATGGTCCCCGGGTGGTGGGCGACGACGGCCTCGATGTCGGAGACGGGGATGTACTGGTCCTCTCCCGCGAAGATCAGAAGAGTCGGGCACGTCGGTCGACCCAGTTCGGCGGCGATCCGGGCGCCGTAGAAGCCCACCGCGGCATCGCATCCCGGCGATTCCAGTGCGGCCCGGTAGGCCTGGAGCGCGCCCATGCAGAAACCGATCACCCCGACCCGGCTCGAGCCGGCACGACGGAGGTGGCCGACGGCGTCGGCGATGTCAGCGGAAGTCTGATCGCGCGTCAGGGTCTCCATGAGGGTGACGACGTCGTGCGCCTCGGTACCCCCGGCCCGGAAGAACAGATCGGGTGCGATGGCGGCGTAGCCCTCATGAGCCAGGCGCTCGCACACCCGGAGCAGCTGCGACGAGATCCCGTTGCCCTCGTGAATCACGACCACACCCGGCACCGGGCGTTCGCCGGCCGGTCGGGCGAAGAAATACGGAAGAGCGATGTCCCTCATTCCCCGATCCTGTCATGGCCCCGACCGGGCAGCGATCTCCCGGAGTCGGACGATGCATCACTCTCCCGGGATCACGCTTCGCCTCCTCCCCGGCATCTCTCTATCCTGGACCCGTGCCCACCGAACCCGACCCGTCACTCGACCTCGGCAGCCAGGCGCGGCGCCACCCCGACGTGACCGCCATCGTGATGGGAGGCACAGGAGAGTCACTGTCGTACCGGGAGGTGGATGCCGGATCGAAACGGTTCGCCCGGCTTCTGCGGGCGGAGGGCGTGACAACCGGTGGACACGTGGCCTTTCTCATGGAGAACAACCTCCGGTACATCGAGTTGGCCTGGGGAGCACAGCGTTCCGGGCTCTACTACACAGCCCTCAACAACCATCTCCGAACCAGTGAGGTCCAGTACATCCTCGATGACTGCGGCGCCACCGCACTGGTGACCACGCCAGCCATGGCCGATGTCGTCTCGACGCTCGACCTGGACCATGTCCCCATCCGGCTTGTGGTGGGTGGTCCCCTGCCGGGCTTCGAGGATTACGAGTCCTCGGCGCAGCGTTTCGATCCCACCCCCGTCGACGACGAGTCCGAAGGACGGGAGATGTTGTACTCGTCGGGAACGACGGGGAAGCCCAAGGGCGTCCGCAAGACTCTGCCGACCACTGCGCTCGGCGATCCGTCGGCCGCTCCGGTCCAGATCGCCATGGGCTTGGCCAAGGCCGGCGTGGGACCGGGATCCATCTATCTCTCGCCCGCGCCGCTCTACCACTCGGCGCCGCTGGTCTATTCGATGTCGATGCTCCGCCTGGGTGCCACGGTCGTCGTGATGGAGCATTTCGACGCCGCCGCCTGCCTCGAACTGATCGAACGCCAGGGCGTGACACACGCCCAATTCGTCCCCACGATGTTCGTACGGATGTTGAAGCTGCCGGTGTCGGAGCGAGCCCGTTACGACCTCTCGAGTCTCCGCTACGTCGTCCACGCGGCGGCGCCGTGTCCCGTGGACGTGAAGCGTCAGATGCTCGAGTGGTGGGGCCCGATCATCCACGAGTACTACGCGGGCACGGAGGACATCGGATCCACATGGATCACGGCCCAGGAATGGTTGGCCCATCCGGGGTCCGTCGGACGGCCCGTCAGTCCCGCCCACATCGTGGGGCCCGACGGCGAGGAGCTGGGTCCGGGGCAGGAGGGAACGGTCTACTTCGAGGGCGGAAGGCCCTTCGAGTACCACAACGACCCCGACAAGACGGCGTCGATCACCGACAGCCGGGGCTGGCGGACCCTCGGCGACGTCGGACTCCTCGACGAGGACGGCTACCTGTACCTCACCGACCGGCAGGCCCACATGATCATCTCGGGAGGCGTCAACATCTACCCCCAGGAAGCCGAGAACGTCCTCTCCGGTCACGGCGCGGTGGTGGACGTCGCCGTTTTCGGTGTCCCCGACCCCGAGATGGGCCAGGCGGTGAAGGCCGTCGTCCAGCCGGTCGACCCGTCCGCGGCCGGCCCCGAGCTCGAGGCCGAATTGATCGCCTACTGCCGGGACCAGCTCGCGACCTACAAGTGTCCACGGACCGTCGACTTCGCGTCCGAGCTACCCCGGGATCCGAACGGCAAGCTGTACAAGCGGGTCCTGCGCGAACGCTACTGGGAGGGCCACGACACCCGCCTCCTCTGAGAGGTCTTGGCACTACCCGACGTGGCCGAATCGTCAACCGCGCACGGCCAGAATGGGGTGATGACTCCCCCGTCGGGGAGGATGGCAAGAAACATCGCCGAAACGATGGACGCACGACCGATTGTGGTGTTGGCTGTCAATCGTGGGGTGTGGGGGCGACGCCGGAGGCGGTCAGGCCGCCGCGGGGGGCGGTTCATGCGAAGAGTCGTGGACGATCAAGCACCGGCATCGCGAACCGTGCTCATGACCGTTTCGGACGACTTCGAGGATCTTCTGCGCCAGGCCAAGAAGGGCGACGCGGACGCGTTCGCCGCCATCTGGCGCACGTTCCAACCGGGTCTCCTCCGGTACCTGCGGGTCATCGGCGGACAGGCGGCGGACGACATCGCCGCCGACACGTGGCTGCAGGTCACCCGCAAGCTGGACACGTTTCAGGGAAACGACAAGGCCTTCCGGGCGTGGCTCTGCACGATCGCCCGCAACCGGCACGTCGATTGGCGTCGCCAGATGGCCCGAAGGCGGGAGTCCCTCGTCGAGATCGAAGTACTCGACCGCCTTCCGTGCTTCGACGACACGGAGACCTCGATGTCGACCCAGACGGCGGTGGCGCTCATCGCCACCCTCCCGCCCGACCAGGCTGAAGCCGTCATGCTACGCACGGTGGCCGGACTCTCGGTTTCCGCCGTCTCCGAGATCATGGGCCGGCCCGCAGGCACGGTCCGCGTCCTGTGTCACCGGGGTCTCCGTCGCCTGGCCCAGACCCTCGATGCACCGGCGCCCGACGAGGCCGCCACCGGGAAGAATTCGAAGAATTCCCAGGCAGCGGAAGTGGTGGTGTAACGGTCGATGGGCATCGAGCGTTGGAATTCCAATATGCAGCGCCATCACACCGTCCGCTTCGGGCCCGGATCGGACGAGGTGACGGCGTTCGACGGCCTGACGGACAACGTGATCCCCCTTTTCGCGCATGGTGGGGGAACATTCACGCCTGGTGGAAGCAGGGTGGCAGCCCTGGTGGCAGCCGCCTCGGGCCCAGCCGAACCTCACGAGCTCCGCGGGGAGAGCGAGATTCGGGCGGCATTCCGAGACGCCATGCTCGAAAGGCCCCGCCCGATCCACCGCCACCCCCGCTGGGGCCGCCTCGCGATCGCCGCCAGTTCGATGGCCGGACTGGTCGCAGGCACCGCCGGCCTCTCCGCAGCCGCCGTCCTTCCGCCGGAGGCGAACCACGTCGTCGCACAGGTCCTCAGCCATGTCGGTATCGACGTGTCGCCCCAGACCAGTCTGGCCACCCCCCCAACCCCCGCCGCGGTCCCGGATCAGAGCCCCGTTCTTCGGATCACCCACAAGACCACCGTGCGTCAGAGGGCGGAGCGGGCGTCGGTCGAGAGGGCTGCCCTTCCCTCGAGGGATCCCACCCACAGGGCCACCGGCGTCTCCGGCACGGCTCGTTGCCGATTCGTGGTGACAGCTGCGGATATTCCCGCCGCGTCGAGCCACGGCCTGCCCCTGTGCGCCAGCCCGGCTCCGACGCACGGCGTGAGCGGGCCCGCAGTCTCTGCTGCACCGGGTAACGGCGGGGGGTCGGGCAAGGGGTCCGGCACCGGAACCGGACCCGGGACTCACCACGGCGGGAACCAGGGTGGCGGCAAGGGTCACGGTTGCGGGACCGGGCCGGGAACGGGCAACGGAGCCCTCGAGGGTTCCAACAAGGATCCGAATCGCGATCCGGACAAGCACCGGCACTGCGGCAACGGAGCCGGTTCGGGCACCGATACCGGGACCGGAGCCGGTTCAGGGGCGGGAACCGAGCCCGGCCCCCCCGCGGGGGCCCGGGAGACGACCACCGGTACGGGCACGATCACCGGTGCCGATGGGTCCGTCCCGACGATCACCGGCGCCAGTAGCGGCACGATCACCGGTGCGGGCACGACCACCGGTACCGATGGGTCCGCCCCGACGAGCACCAGCGTCAGTAGCGGCACCAGCACCGGTAGCAGCACCAGCGGCACTCCTTCCGGCACAGCCACTGGTACCGGCGATGGTGCCGGTACCCCCATCAGCAGCACCACGGGGATCGCCGTCCCGGCCGTCGCGACGACCGGCACCGGTGCTTCAACGGCAGCCACGACGACGACGGGAACGAGCACCGCCACCGCCCCAGTCACTGGCCTCGGGACCAGCACGGCCGTTCAGCAGGACAGTGGCGGGAGCCCGGATGCGAACAACGCGGGGACCCCTCTCTCCGACGGAACCGAATCAGGCAACACATCGACAACCGAATAGCGGACTTCTCCAGGGGGGGTTTCCATGAGACGTCACTTTGTCTCCGCAATCGCAGCCACAGCCATGTGTTGGGCGATGCTGATGGCGGCGAGCAGTGTCGGTACCCAACCCGTCTCGGCCCTGATGGGTGCCACTGCGTCCGGGGGACAGAACCTGCCGGCCCCGGTGAGACCCGCCTCATCCGCGACCGGGACAAGTTCGACCTCGTACAACTGGGCCGGTTACGCTCAGGACGCCAAGAAGAAGAGTACGTACACCGGTGTCACGGCGACATTCGGCGTGACGACGGTCAATACCAGCGTGCCGGGTACCCAGTACTCGTCGGACTGGGTGGGGATCGGAGGCTTCAACAAGAAGACCAAGGATCTCGTGCAGGCCGGGGTCGAAGAGGACAACTCGAATGGGACGCCCTTTTACCAGGCATGGACGGAGATTCTCCCCGCTGCATCGGTTCCGCTCTCGATGACCGTCAGCCCGGGCGATACCGTGACCGTGACCGTGCGTGAGACGGCTCTCAACCAGTGGACCATGACCGTCGCCGACGACACGTCTTCCACGAGCGCAAGTCGCGTCGTCACCTACAAATCGAAGGGACTCAGCGTCGAGGCCATCCACGAACGGCCCTGCATTCTCGATTCGTGCAAGTCCGTGAACGACCTGGCCACTCTGGCGACGACGTCCAACGAAACGTTCGACCCCGGACAGTTCACGTCGTCTGCACCGGGCCCGAGCGCCACGTACTCTCCGCTCCTCGTGCCGGCGACCAAGGCAACCGTGTACGACATCGTCATGCTTGCCAACGACGGGACAACCCACATCGCCACACCGTCGAGAGCGGACTCCGATTCCGACGGCTTCACCGTTGCGGACGGGAGCACCGCTCCGCCCCCTCCGAGCAGCTGACCGGCGGCACCCGGCCAGTCGTACTGATGGACGTCTGACTCCGGCGTCGCTACCTCCCGGAGTCAGAGCAGCGGTCGCAGACACCGGTTATCTCGAGTACATGGTCCAGATGTCGGAAGCCGTACCGGCCCCCTACCCGCCGAGCCCAGGTCTCGACTTCAGGCGCATCGAGCTCGACGGCATGCCCACACCGCCGACAGACGAGGTGATGATGGTGCGTCACGAGATCGCACCGTCGATACAGCGTCTCACCGCTGTCGCCTCGCACAGAGTCGATCTCCCCGGCATCGGCGAGGGCTCTCAGCTGGCTGTAGATCGTCGCCAGCCCCACCTTCTCACCCGCCTGTTTCAGCCGCGCGTGGAGATCCTGTGCACTACTGAACTCCGCCGTCTCCGCCAAAAGCGCCGTCACCGCCCGCTTCTGTCGGGTCATCCGGGAACCGCGTCGGCCCTGCCCCGTCACCGCGTCGGCTTTCTCCTCCGAGCGAGGCGTCACCGGTACTCCTTTCGCCGACGCCATGGCGCATGTTACCCATAACGGTTCCGGCGAAAGGGCCCACGTCAGCGTGGTGGCAGGGTCGAAACCGAAAGAAGTTCCCGTGTCAGTCGGATTGGGGCGGAGGCGGGCGGCTCCGCTGCGCCGGTGTCTGGGGCGGCGTGATCAGATCGATCCTGAACGGTTCCCTCACCTTCGCTCACGACAGCGAGACTACGGTGGACCGACCGACGGACGGCGCCGATCGTCCGCCCCGCCGTTACCGTCAACTAGGTGGCGTCGGGCGTTGACCTGTCCTTGTCGGCCGGCGCCGTCGGTCCCGGCGCCGGCCGGTCCGAATGGGCCAGTTCGCCCGACAGGTGCGCGGCGACAGCCTCGATTCCAACGGTGCCGCCCACCAGCGTCGCAACAAGGACGACAGCAGTGATCGTCGCTCGGAGATGCCTGGTCATGCTGGCCACGCGTCGATTCTGGGGTATCGGCCTGTGTGCCGCATTGGCAGTCCCTGAGAGGCTGCTTTGAAGCTGCCGTACATGCCGGAGGGTTCCCTCCGGACATCTCGGTCGGGGAAGTCCCTACGCGCCCAGCCGTGGGATGAACTGCCGGAGCTTTCCGGCGGCGAGCCGCTCGAGTCGACCCACGGCTTCAACGGTGACCTCCGGATCGGGCAGTCCCCCCGTCCGCAAGGTGCGCACCAGTCTCTCCCGGACTTGGTCGAGACGGTCCGGCCGGTCGGTCACCACCTTGACAGATACGCCTCGCGTCGTCTGTCGGACCTGGTACTCGGTGATGTGGCGTTCGTCGTGAAGTTCCAGACGGAGAACCATGGGATGCACCGTCACCCCATTCTCGTAGTCGAACACCGTGTCGGCCCGTCCCGTGAGATCGCTGATCCGCCGGTGTGCGGAACCACAGGGACAGATGTCGTCGAGGAGAGTCAAGCCGTCGGCGATTTCGAAACGGATGAGAGGTTGGGTGCGGTTATACAGATTGGTGAGGTACACCTTGGCCGCAGGCTCACCGGGAGCGACGGGTCCGCCGGTCGAATCGACCGGCTCGATGATGACAAGGTCGTCCGGCAGATGCATGGCGCGGCCTGACGAACAGGAGAAGGCGTATGCCCCTTCGACAACGGCCCAGGAATCGTCGATCTCGACACCCCAGAGGTCGTTGACGGCCTCGCGGGTCCGGTCCATGAGCAGCTCACCGCCGGTCTCGACGTAGCGGGGCGAAATCCGCAACCGGCCCGCCAGTGCTTCGCTCACCATGAGATCGAGGGCGGACGGATACCCCATCAACAGCTCCGGCTGTATGGCGTTCAAGCCTTGGACAACCTCCCCGACGGGAAGCGTCATCGGCAGGTGGTGAAGCTCATCACCCGGCTCTGCCAGAAAGGTGCGCATCACCCTCGACAGATGTGCTCCGGTGCCGGCGAAGAGGCTGGCTGTGGCCAGTCCCGGAGGTCGTGACTCGTCGGCCGCCGTCCCCAGTCGGGCCCGGCTCTGCATGAGAGCCAGCGTCGTCCATTCGTCCCAGTCGTAGACGAAAACCCCCCGCCGGCCGCTGGACCCGGAGGAGGTGACCGCTCGAAATCGATCGAACAGATACTCGCCGTGATCCACCTGTGCGACGTGCTCCTCGACCATCTCGAGGGTCAGTCGCGGATCCGTCACCACGGAGGAGAACTCCGACATCAATTCGTTCTTGGTCATTACCGGAAGCGACGACAGCTGGGTCTCGGTGAATTCATCTGAATCCACCCCGGCCAACCGGTCCGCGTGGAAAGGAGAATGCCGGACGGCCCACCCCAGCAGAGCGCGTAGCCTCTCCTGGCGTTCGGAGTCGATGCGCGATCGTGTCCATCTCGCCCTCTTGGCATGGGCCAGGACGCCGTCAGCGACATCGGCACGGTGCGAACGGCGCAAGTCTTCGCAATGTCTTGACGTGGTCAGCACGTGACCCTCCCTGCCCGGCCGTCGTTATGCATGTTCCGAGCGGGCGTGGTGGACCCGTAGGCGGCCCCGTCCGGGAATCAGCCGTGCCGACACCTTCGCGTCGACGTCCAGCGACGAGAAACTCTGTCTCTCGTAGAGCAGGCGCCAACCGTCGCGCAGTGCTCGGGGACTCGGTGCAATCGCACTTTCGGCATGGATGATCGAGCAGCCTTCGGCGGCGGCATCCACCATGCGAACCGACGAGAGCGCCTGGCGGAGCTTCCGACCCTGATGGCGCGGATGCGTGGCGTCGAAGCCGAGCCATCCGAGACCATCTCCGATGAACAGTGCTCCGGTGGCGACGAGCCGGTCCCCATCGAAGACCCCGTAGTGCCGGACTCCGTCCTGCCCTACCGTGGCCCCGAACCAGGATGCCATGGAGACAGGCATGCTCCAGGCGCCCCACGCGGCGACATTGATGGCGGTGAGCGCGTCGGCGTCGGCGGGACCAAGTCTCCGAACGTCGATACCGGACTCGACGGAGGGTGGTTGTTCGGTCTTGCGCCACATCTTGAAGTTCCCCAGGCCTTCGCAGGCGAGGCCCCGTGCGGTGATCCAGTGGGCCAGATCCGACGGCCGGGCAATGGGTGCCACCTCGATCCGGAAGTTCCTCTGACCGTGAGCCTCGTAGAACGAGCAGATGGCGTCGAGATCCTCGATGCGGGCCGGAGTGCGCACCCCCAGGCCGACGACACGGTTTATGTCCCGTCGATCGGCGGCGCACAATGCCACCAGGGGCAGCGGTCCCGACCGGTCGACGACGGCATGCAGAGGGTTTCCCGGAAGGGCCGAGACGGCGTCCACACACGTCGCCCACACGGCGAGTTCGTGCTCTTCCATCTTCCGGGCCAGCTCAGACAGCTCTCTGTCCACCCGTCCCCCGTTGTGCCGATCCCACGTGTCTCACCTGCCCTGACCTACCGCCTCCCCGTTCCTCCCCAACCCTCGGACGGATGCGGCCAATATCGGTTCGTTGGCCCGGGATCTGAAGCCGAGGCGGCCCGCCTCCGTCGTCGGGAGGCCCGGGGACGCCACGGGCTGGATGGTGGCGACCGACCTCCGCCTCCCGTCGAGAGCCGGGTCGGTCCCCGGCAGACCCACCTCAGCGTCCTCGAGGTGGGGGCCGGCCACGGTGAGCACCAGGTCCGGGGCTGCCTATGGTGACGGGGTGGAGCCCATAGCGATTGTGAGCGGTGGGAGCAGGGGGATCGGGTCCGCCACCGCGACCCTCCTGGCGGCGCGGGGTTGGGATGTCGTCGTCGGTTACCACCGGGAGGCCGAGGTGGCCCATTCGGTCGCCGTCAGGTGCCGCACTTTCGGTCGCAAGGCGGTCTCCATGCAGCTCGACGTCTCATCGGAAGACTCGGTGATCGAGTTCTTCTCGACGGTCGATCGTGAATTCGGCCCACCCGGAGTTCTCGTCAACTGCGCTGGCGTCGTCGACCGGAAGGCCCGGCTGGACGAGTTCACGGCCGCACGTCTTCAACGCATGTTCGCCGTGAACGTCCTCGGTACTTTCCTCTGTGCCCGGGAGGCCGTCCTCCGGATGTCGACAGCACACGGCGGATCAGGCGGTGCGATCGTCAACCTGTCGTCGGCCGCATCCCGGCTGGGGAGCCCCGGCGAGTACATCGACTACGCCGCATCGAAAGGGGCCATCGACACCATGACGATCGGGCTGGCACGGGAGGTAGCCATGGAAGGGATACGGGTGAACGCCGTCCGACCTGGGCTCGTGAACACCGACATCCATGCCTCCGGCGGTCAGCCCGATCGACCGGCGCGGCTGGCGGGCCTCATTCCGATGGGGCGGCCCGGAGAGGCCGAGGAGGTGGCGCACGCCATCGTCTGGTTGTGCTCCGAGGAAGCCTCCTACGTCACGGGCGGACTGATCGACGTGAGCGGGGGTCGATAGGGGCCGCCCCGTCCTGGGTCACCAGGGTTCCGAGTGGTGGACTCCGGACGCATCGAGCACGATGGAGGGACTCAACAGACCCGAGGAGACTGTGTGTCAGAGTCATCATCGATCGCGACCCCAGCCACCTCCCGTCCCTGGTGGCGCAACGGGGTCCTCTATCAGATCTATGTCCGCTCGTTCGCCGACAGCGACGGTGACGGTGTGGGAGACCTCCGCGGCGTTCTTGACAAGCTGGACTACCTGTCGTGGCTCGGTGTGGACGGGATCTGGTTGAGCCCCATCACCCCCTCACCCAATGCCGACTTCGGCTACGACGTGGCTGACTACCTCTCGGTGCAGCCCGAATACGGAGACCTCGCCGATCTCGACGCACTGGTGGCGTCGGCCAACAGTCGGGGGATCCAGGTTCTGATCGATCTGGTCCCGAACCACACGAGCGATCGGCATGCCTGGTTCGTCGACGCACGATCATCGAAGGACGCGGAGCACCGGGATTTCTACGTCTGGGTTGATCCAAAGCCCGACGGCTCACCGCCGAACAACTGGGTCGGGTGTTTCGGGGGTCCGGCGTGGACGCTCGACGAGACTACGGGGCAGTACTTCCTCCACAACTTCCTTCCCGAGCAACCGGATCTGAATTGGTGGTGCGATGATGTCCGATCTGCCTTTGACGACATCCTTCGGTTCTGGTGGGACCGCGGGATTGCGGGCTTTCGCATCGACGTCTGCAACATGGTCGTAAAGGACGCGCACCTCCGCGACAATCCCCCGGCGTCGGACGACGATCCGTTCATCATGCAGATGTTCGGTCAACGGCCCGTGTATACGAGCAACCGGCCCGAGGTCCACGATGTTCTGAGACATTGGCGGCGATTGGCGGATGAGTACGATCCGGCCCGCGTCCTTCTGGGCGAGACTAACGTCGAGGCTCTCGAGACCCTGGCGAGCTTCTACGGGAACGGGCACGACGAGCTCAGTCTCGGATTCAACTTCCCGTTCATCGAATCGCCGTTCGAGGCCACGGCGCTCCGAACCGTCGTGGAGAGCACCGAGAGTCTCCTGCCGCCCGGATCGTGGCCGGTGTGGACAGGGTCGAACCACGATGTCTCGCGGCTGGCCACGCGCTGGGCCGGAGGGCATCCGGATAAGGTGCGCCTGGCACTGCTCATGCTCCTCACCCTGCGGGGCACGCCCGTGCTCTATCAGGGCGATGAGATCGGCCTGACCGACGTCCTGCTCGACCTCGAAGAGATCCTCGATCCCGTCGGTCTTCGGTTCTGGCCCGCCTACCGGGGCCGCGATCCCGAACGGACACCGATGCCCTGGGCGGGCGGGCCGAACGGTGGCTTCACCGTTCCGGGAGTGACGCCGTGGCTGCCGATGGGCGACCCCTCGACGTGCAACGTGGCCGATCAGCGCCATGCCCCGGGATCGGTTCTCCAGTTCGTCCGGGACGTCGTGGCGGTGCGACGACAATCTCCCGATCTGGTCGCCGGCGACTACACGTCCTTGGCGTCGCCCGATCTCACGTGGATGTGGCGTCGCGGCGCCACCACGGTGGTGGCGCTCAACCTGTCCGATGACCCGATCGACGTGACGTCACCCGCTCCCTACGGCCAGGTGGTCATCGGCACCGATCGCTCCCGAGACGGGATCGCCGTTCGAGAGACCATCGGCCTCAAACCCTGGGAGGGTGTCGTCCTGGTCGAGAATCGGTGACGATCCCCGGTCGCTGCACCGTCGGTGGCGTCTCGCACGGCGGTGCCATCGGGCCGACGGTCAGCTCCACCCGATGGACTTGACCTCGGTGAACTCCTCGAGGCCGTGGTGACCCCACTCACGGCCGATGCCGCTCTGCTTGAAGCCCCCGAATGCCCCGCTCTGGCCGATTCCGGACATCGCCGTGCCCCAGCCCGGGCCCTGGCCATTGCCGGGACCTGCATCGTGGGCAGCACCGCCCACGCCCTGAGCGTTCATGAACCCAGCTCGGATCCGGCGGGCCACATTGAAAGCCCGGGCGGTGGTCTCGGCCACCACCCCGCCCCCGAGGCCGTAGATCGAGTCGTTGGCCAGGCGCACGGCGTCGGCGTCCGTCCCTGAGTAGGGAATGACGGTGAGGACAGGCCCGAAGATCTCTTCCTGGGCAATCCGCATTTCGTTGGTCCCGACGAAGACGGTGGGCTCGTAGAAGAATCCCTTGTCGAACCCGGCGGGCCGCTTCCCTCCCACGACGAGGTCCGCCCCCTGCTCCTTCCCCGATGCGACGTACCCCTCCACCCGCTGGCGCTGCTGATCCCGGATCAGGGGACCGAGCACGGTGGATGGATCCCGCGGGTCGCCGATCGTGATCAGGGGTGTGGTGGCCGCCACTCCCTCCCGATAGGCGTCCATGAGGTGCTCTGGGAGAAGAAGCCGGGTCTGGAGGACGCATCCCTGGCCGCAGTGAGCCAACACCTGGCCGAAGCCGATCGACCGGGCGTAGTCCTCTGAGACGTCATCCAGAACGACCTGGGCGCTCTTTCCCCCCAACTCCAGCTGGAGACGCTTCATCGTGCCCGCTCCATTGGCCATGATCCGCCGGCCGGTGGCCGTCGACCCGGTGAAGGCCACCATGTCCACCAAGGGGTTGCTCGTCATCTCATCTCCGACCTCGCCGTGGCCGGTGATGACATTGAGGACGCCGGGGGGCAGGCCCGCCTCTTCGGCGGCCTCGGCGATCAGGAATGCGTCCAGTGGTGTCCACGGATGCGGCTTGAGAACGATCGTGCAGCCGGCGGCAAGGGCCGGAGCCGTCTTCACCACGTTGAGCATGAACGGGAAGTTGAACGGGGTGATGGCGCCGACCACGCCGACGGGCTCGCGGACGAGCGCTTGTCCTGACATTCCGGAGGACCCTCCGGTGGGGGCACCGGCTTCGACCCACTCGACGACGTGCTCGACCTGGGCGGCGTTGGATCGGAACATGCCGACGGATCCACCGCCCTGCACGAAATCGGTGAGAAAGCCGGTCGAGCCGGTCTCGGCCACGATCAGCTCCCGGAGTTCAGTGGACCGGGCCTCGAGGATCTCGGCCATCCGCACCAGGACGGCGGCTCGTTCGGCCGGCTTGGTCCACGGCCAGGGACCTTCGTCGAACGCCTTCCGGGCCGCTTCGATGGCCCGGACGGCGTCCTTGGGGGTGCTGTCGGGAACCTCTCCGATAACGTCCTCAGTGGCCGGATTGATGACCTCGATGGATCCGGTCGCCTCACCGGCCGTCCACTCTCCACCTATGTAGAGGTCGAAGTTCCAGGGTGCTCCCACGGGTCCCCCCTTGACGTGAGTCCAGAGATGTTCTTCTATCAGATCACCAAATCAGCCGACCGGCCGGCGTCGCTGCACTACCTGCGATCCGGTCGGGGCGATCCGGTCGGGGCGATCCGACGGGACCGAGCCATCCCTATGACGGCTGGGGGCGCTTCGCCTCGAGATCGTCGATCCACCGTTGGATCCAGTCGGCCAGGGCCCGATGGCCTTCTTCCACGCCCGAGAGTCCCTCCACAATGAGGCCGAGCTGGTAGCTCGTCACGGCGGCCACGATGACCTCGAGTGGGACCTGGCTGTCGTCGAGCCCGTAGTCGCACATGGCCTGACCGAAGTGGTGTTCGAATATGGCGCGGAACCGAGCGTGCACCTCAGCCGGTCGCGGCCGCAGCGCGGACATGTTCCAGCCCATCGCCAACAGCTCGAGCAGGATCTTGGGGAAGCGAGAGGTCGGCTGGTGCCTACTCTGTGGTCCTCCGCTTGAAGAAGTGCGATGCCAAGGGCGCCGCTACCGCCAGAATCAGCACGGACCAGATCAGGGCGGCCTCCACCGGATGCTGCATGGGCCAAGCCTTAATAGAGGCGGACGGATTCGGATTACCCCACAGAGTACGGACGCCGGCGGTCACCGCACTGACCGGGTTCCAATTGGCCACCGCCTGTAGCCACCCGGGCATGTGCTGGGTGGGGATCATGGCGTTCGAAACAAACGCCAGCGGGAACAGAACGATAAAACCGAACGAGGCAGCCGACTCAGGACTCTTGCTGTTCAGACCCACACACGCTGCGATCCAAGACAGCGAATAGGCGAAGAACAGAACCACGGCGAAGCCCCCGATCAACGAAACGAAACTGGCATCGCTCCTCCACCCGACGGCGAGCCCCGTCAACGCAACGATGATCGCGCACAGCATGGACGTCATGAGATCGGCGATCGAACGACCCACGAGCACGGCTGACCGCCACATCGGCAGCGTGCGGAATCGGTCGATCATGCCCTCGTGCAGGTCGGTGCTCAGACCCACGGCGGTTCCCATTGTGGAGGTCACCAGGTTCAGGGCGAGCAGTCCGGCCAGCACGAAGTCCTTGTAGTTTCCACCGTCGGGGATCGGGATGCCCCCGCCGAAGATGTAGATGAAGAGCACCGTGAACAGCACCGGTTGGATCGTCACGTCCGAGAGCTGCATCGGCTCGCGAGAGATGTGTACCAGATTGCGCCGCGTC
>Ga0209415_10003775_pt1 | contig 28121 bp, 29 predicted proteins | sample PeaSoiSIISIP2007_FD_187696 | JGI IMG/M metagenome (GOLD analysis project Ga0209415, IMG submission 187696) | Peat soil microbial communities from Weissenstadt, Germany - SII-SIP-2007 (SPAdes) (version 2) | ecosystem: Environmental > Terrestrial > Soil > Wetlands > Peat | place: Germany... | reverse complement strand
GCCTGGGTAGCTCAGCTGGTAGAGCAGCGCATTCGTAATGCGCAGGTCAGGGGTTCGAGTCCCCTCCCAGGCTCCCTTGTGTCCAAAACGGACGGAGTCTCTTGACACCCGGAAGCTTTCTCACGGTCGCTCGCTACCGGGGGCCGGTACGCCGCCCTTGCGGCTGGGCAGAGCGGGTGTTTGAGAGGTCTTCGAGCGGGATTCCGGTGCGGAGAAGAGCCTGCGATGTTGGTTTCGGTCTCATGGGTCCGCTCGGCGTGACGAAGCAGATGTACCGCCGTCAAGGTGCAAGCTCCCGTCGTGCCCGCCGCAATCTCGTGACCGGCTTCGTGCGTGACGATCAAGCGTCCCCGCCCGATCAGCTGCGGGAGGTCAACCGGGGCGGTGTTGGCTCGATACGGGTAGGCGCCAAGAATCCTGCGAAGGCTTCGCTGCGAACGAGGTCCGTGGGAAGGTCGCCGAGTCCTCGCCCGCCGGCGACGAGCTGCTGGGCCAACTGGAACCAGAGCCTGTTGGCCCGACTCGATGGCCCATCGACGGGCGGGATACTCGGTCGGGAAGATGAGTAGGCGCTCAACTTGGTGGCGATCGGCTGCCCCCGTCAGCTCACGGCGCGCTGTCTCTTCTTTGGCCTCTTTCGAGTTCTCTTTGGCCTCTTTCGAGCCACCTCGTGGCCGAGGCACCCGGTGACTGACAGTCGTTACGAGAAGGCAGCCCTCAGGCGGTAGGTGCACTTCCAGAGTCAGCGCCCGGCGCCCGAGACGCCAAGGCCGAAGCCCATGTGTTATCGAAACGACGCATCGAGCTCATCCCGCTTGGCTTAGGCACGATGACGGATGCAACTATCGGCCACCCTCGATTGGGTTCACGCTGCAAGGTGCCTACTGGGGCGGCACGAGCATTGATATCGGCACGAGCATTGATCGATGTCATCCCGTTGTGTCATTCCGGCAGATAAGTCCGTCATGGCGGCACCCGCAGGTGCTCGTCAATTCTTAGGGAGATCCGCAAGACAGTCCGTGGCCATAATGGGCCGCGGCATCAGAAGCCTGCGTTCGGTGTGCAGGGTTCACTTCGTGGCGAGACCGGAAGGGCGGGGATCGGCTCATGGTTAGCAAGGCTCTAAAGCGCGGTTTCGGAACGACAATTACGAGGTCGATCGCCGTCGTTACATTGGCCGCAGTATTCGTCGCCATTGCGAACCAGCCAGCCGGGGCAAGGCCGTCAGCGCTCCATGTCAACGGTGCGAGCGGCCACGATAGAGGGAACTGCCTCTCGTCCATCGCACCGTGCGCCACAATCTCCTATGCCCTCTCGCAGGCGCCAGCGGGAGCAAGAATCAGGGTGGCGGCGGGCACATACCATGAGCAACTCAACATCACCAAGAGCGTGACGATCATCGGCAAGTCACCGAAAACTACAACGATTGAACCGACAACAGTTGTGCAGAACGACGTCGAGCCTGACAGCACTACACCTCAGTTCGCTATCGTGGACGTGCATAATCCCAGCCAAAACGTCACGAATGTGAATATCGAGAACCTCACGGTCAACGGCGCGGCCGCTGGCGCCAGCTCGTTCAACAGTTGCTCCGACAACTTCCCCGGTGTTTACTACCACAACGCCTCGGGCCTACTGAAGCGAGTTCATGTCATCAACGTCGAGGAAGCTCCTGCGCTCAATCCCACCGGTCTTTTCGGTTGCCAGACTGGTGTGGGAATGGGTGTCTTGGTGCACGCCGACTCGGGTTTCGCGTCGAATGTGGCCATGAAGTACGTGACCATCAACAAGTACCAGAAGGGCGGGATCCTGTGCTTCGACCTCGGCACCGTGTGTTCACTCGGGCACGTGGTCGTGACCGGGATTGGACCGACCTCACTGACAGCCCAGAACGGCGTTCAGATCTGGGGGACAGGGTCGTTCTCGTTTGTCCACAGCAAGGTGTCTCAGAACACCTACAGCGGTCCGAGTGGACCGGCTTCGGCCGTGGGTCTGTTCATCATCAATGCCGGAAGGGTCAGCGTCCGTAACAACACCGTGATGGCAAACGATGTGGATGTCTACGCCGTCGAGGATGCAGCATATGGCCTTGTAGCACCCAAAGGTCCATGGTCCTTCTTGGGGAACACACTCTCAAACGCCACCGATGATGCGCCATCACCGTGGAACGTCGAAGGCCAAGGGTACGGCGACGGCCTGGACATAGACAGCGCGTCTAACCCCGTGACGATCTCAGGGAATATGTCCAAGTCGAACTTCGAGTACGGCATCGCATTGTTCGGAACCACGGGAGTTACCGTGTCGGACAACGGCGCCAACTCGAACTACGACGGGATCTATGTTGGCGGCCCCGGCAGTGCTGTTTCGTCCAGCACGGGAAACATGATCACGGGCAACCGTGTCTTCTTCAATCACAACGATGGCATCCTGGCGGATGCCACGGCGAGCGAGAGTGGCAACACCTTCAACCTCAATGCGGTGCATCACAACTCAACTTTCGAAGCTCAGGACCGCTCGACTGGCGGCGGTACAGCCGGGACGGCCAACACCTGGACGGGCAATCTCTGCGGCTCACCGCATACGGTGAGCCCGGCGAATGTCTGCTGAGGCACTACCTGGGATTGACTTGAATTACCTCGGAACGGCGAAGGCTCGCTTGTCGCTCTAACCGTCCCGTAGCGGCGTGGCGTTTGATGCACCCCACCTCGTCCAACGTGAGCGCCACGACCGACCGTCGACAGCAGGGAGGAGCGACCAGCAGCCGGCTCTGCTCTCGACCGGGCGGCGAAAGCACGCGCCCGTCTAGCTGCAAGGCGGTCGAAGCGCCTGCGCTTTCGTCACGCCCAGGTCAGGGGTGCGAGTCCCCTCCCAAGCTTCGATCGGAAAGGACCCTCACTTCGTCCCCATCCGGACCGGGACGACCGGCGAGGACATCGGGTCCGGTGTCTCGCAGGTGGGCGCGATGCCACGACACCTCGAAGTGAGCGCCGCCGAGGGTCCCTTCGGTGACGCGCCAACGTCCTCCTGTTGATCGCACGATCGAGTCCGCGATGGCGAGCCCGAGGCCGGTCCCCGAGCCCTCGTCGGTCGCCCGATGGAACCGGTCGAACAGAAGCGGTCGCTCCTCGGGAGGAATCCCCGGCCCACTGTCCTCCACGATGACGGTGGTCCGGTTCCCGTGGGCCGATACCACCACCCGGACGGTCCCGTCCGCTCCCGCATAGCGGCAGGCGTTGTCCACCAGCACCCCGGCAAGACGGTCGATCCACTCGGGCGGGGCCGTGATGAGGGCATCGACGTCACCGCGCTGTTCGACCGATAGCGCGATCCCTCGTGAGTGAGCCAAGGCTCCAAAACGATCCGCACAACCCTGGGCGACGGCGAAGACGTCGACGAGCTCGTCGCGGGGCGGGGCCGGCTCGGAATCGAATCGGGCCAACCACAACAGGTCGTCGATGATGCGGCGCAACCGCTTGCTCTCGTCGTTGACCCGCTCCACAGTGTCCCGGTAGCGGGCCGCGTCGCGGGGTGCGCTGAGCGTCAGCGTCACCTCTGCTTCGATGACGCTGAGCGGCGTTCGTAGCTCGTGCGACGCGTCGGCAGTGAATTCGAGCTGCCGCCGGCGCGCCTGCTCGACCGGCCTCGACGCATTCAGACCGATGATCAGGGCACCGAGGAACATGGCAACGACGACGACGGGCCCAGCGATCGCTTCGCCGGCGATGAGCACCCCTCTGACGTGTGCGGTGTCGCTCAAGCTCTGTGCCGCCACGAGCCAACCCCCGCTCACCCGGTTGGCGATCACCCGGAACGAGATCGTGCCGATCGATGACGTCACGGGTTGACCGTCTTTGGCCCAGGCGTCTCGGGGCAGGCTTGGTGCGGCGTCGCTCAGGGTCACGACGTGGCCCGCTCCGTCGACGTGCCATAACAACACTGGCGCGACGTCCACATCGTGGTCGTCGTTGGCCTCGGCGGGCGCCCGGGACAGGTCACCGCGGGTAGCGACATCGTGAAGCCGGTCGCGCAGATGTGCGTCCACCTGTGCCACCAGATGGTGTGAATCGACGACGTCGAAGACCACGCTCACCAAGACATAGACCGATGCGATGAGCAGAGTCGATATGGCCGCCACCCGAGCCGCGTGCGTCCAGTTTGACCGAAAAGTGTGGGTCCGGACCCTCACGTCGGAACGATCCTGAACCCGATACCCCGGATGGTTTCGATACGGGTGCGACCCGAGCCGAGCTTTCCCCGCAGGCGGGCCATGTGCACGTCGATGGTGTTGGAGCCCAGCGCGTCTGCCTCCTCGGCCCAGACGTGCAGTGCCACCGCACGCCGTTCCACGACGGCGGGAGACCTGCGCATGAGAATCTCGAGTATCGACAGCTCGGTGCTCGTGAGCCCGGGGTTGCGCCCGCCCACGAGGGCTTCGCGGGTAGCTGGGTTGAATTCGAGATCTCCCAGGGTCAAGCGCGGCGACTGCAGTGCGGGGGACCGTCGTTGCAGGGCCCTGATGCGGGCGAGCAGCTCTTCGAAGGCGAAGGGCTTGACGAGATAGTCGTCGGCTCCCTCGTCGAGCCCCATGACCCGGTCGCTGGGAGCATCCCGGGCCGTCAACATGAGGACGGGCACCTGTGACCCCAGACGGCGCAGTTCGCGCACCACCTCGAGGCCCGACACCGCCGGCATCCGCCAGTCCAGGACGGCGACCTCGTAGTCATAGGTGCGCAGGAAGCGCAAGGCCCATTCTCCGTCGGCGACGGCGTCGACGACGTACCCGTTCTCTTTCAGACCCCGCTCCAACACCGAGCGCAGACCGACGTCATCTTCGGCGACGAGTACCCGCACGCCTACTGGTCTACACGAACATTCTGACGCCCACGTGAAGAGCCTTCATGATTTCGAAAGGATCGGGGCTCCTCCATCCGGTCGGTCGTGCTCGAGGAGCGCTTCACGCCACCGTAAGGTCGGCGTCGTAGAGTTCCTGTAATGGTGCAGACGGTCGTTCCCCCCCGACGACCCGCGCAGCCCTTGGCCGATGCCCCCTTCGGGGTGCGCCGCCGCCGGTGGGTGCGCAGGCACAGGGTCGTGAGCGTCCTGCTGCTCGTCGTGGTCCTCCTCACCCCGGTGTGGTGGTCTCTCGGTTCGTCGCTGACCAATCCGGGTCTCGGGACGACCGTCTCGGCCAGATTCGCCGAATGGCTCCGCGGCCACGGCGGTGGCTCGCTCGTCAACTGGGCCGAGAACACCTGGTACTCCCATCACCCGCCCCCCGTCGGCGGCAAGCCCGCCAAAGGGGCGATACCACGACCGACTGGGACGGTGCGCGGGCACTCCGAACCGTCCGCGCCGAACGTCGCACATCTCGTCGCGCCCACGGCCATCACGCCCATCGCCAGTCCGGCCGTCGCCGGTGAGGGCCAGTGGCACCCGATGGGCAGGCTCGTCGACGGATTGCCCGCGATCTACGAAGCGTTCGTCCGACCTGACGCCGTGCACACGAGCGTCGTGACGGGGGTCGCCTGGATGGACACCAAGTTGCTGTCTGCCACGTTGTACTCGGGCAGCATCATTCCCGGTGGGGGCCCGTGGCGTGACACGGCCCCGGTCTCCACCCCGGCGGCGCGGACGCTCGTGGCCGCGTTCAACGCCGGGTTCCTGATGTCGAACGCCGGTGGCGGGTACTACACCCAGGGACAGACCGTCCGCGCCCTTCGCGCCGGCGCGGCCTCGTTCGTCATCTACACCGACGGAACGGCCACGGTGGGCCAGTGGGGAAGGGACGCCACCATGACGCCCGACGTCAGCTCGGTACGGCAGAACCTGGATCTGGTGGTAGACGGCGGCCGCCCTGTGCCCGGGTTGGATGCGAACGACACGACGCGGTGGGGGTTTACGCTCGGGAACCGGGTCTACGTGTGGCGATCCGGTGTGGGCGTGACCGCCGACGGAGCACTCGTCTATGTGGCCGGACCGAACCTCAACATCACCGATCTGGCCGACGTGCTCGTCCGTGCGGGAGCGGTCCGGGCCATGGAGCTCGATATCAACACCGACTGGGTCAACTTCTCCACCTACGCCCCGTCGTCACCGACCGGCGTCGCCAGCGCGGCCGACGGCACGGAGCTCCTGTCGGCGATGAGCGGTGGTGCGGGGCGGTACTTCGAGTCGTGGTGGTCTCGCGACTTCATCACCATGTCGGCACGCACGCCGTAGGGGTCCATACTCCGGCGTGGCTTCGCGAGGCCACAGGTTGTTCCAAGGTCAGTCCGGTATTCAAAGATTCCGCGATTTCGCGGCGATCTTCATGCGCCGGTCATGCACGACCGCGCACCATGAGTACGAAGGTGGTGATAATCATGGCTACTCCCTGGCACTACGCACAGATCGAGGACTACCGGGACGAGACGTTCGGACGCGTCCGGCGGGTGTTCCGCTGGACGGTGAGTGGTGCGGTCGCGGGCGTGGCCGTGATCATGGGTGTCGTCGCCCACGAGATCCCGGGGCGCTCCAGCGTTGCCACCACGTCGAACACTGTGGCCGGGACCCCGGCGCCCACTCCGTCCGCGGCCGCAGGGGCCGGGACAGCGACAACGGCAGGGAACGGGACAGGGGCAGGGAACGGGGCAGGGACAGGCGGGGGTGGGGCCGTCACGCCTCAGGCGACCGCTCCCCCTGCTCCGACGCCGACGCAGCGCGCTCCGACGGCCGTGTCGGGCGGCACCGGGTGGTGACATGGAAGGCACACCCATAGCCGACTCCGGGGCGGGGGCCGCGGGCGTCACGCACCTGCGTGCTCTGGGAACGACGGTCACGATGGCCGTGGACCAAGTCGACGCTCTGGATGTGGCCGAGTCCGTTCTCCGCCACGAGCTCGACGCCATCGACCGCGCCTGTAGCCGCTTCCGGGCCGATTCCGAGCTCCTCAACGTGTGCACCGCCGGGGGCCGTCCGGTGCGGGTGAGTGCACTGTTGTACGAAGCGGTCTTTGTGGCCTGTGCCGTGGCGGAGATGACGGGCGGAGCCGTGGACCCGACCGTCGGGCGAGCCGTCGAGGAACTCGGGTACGACCGCGACTTCGCCGAGGTTCGCGCGTTCGACGCCCCCCTTTGTCGCCGACCGGTCCCGGCGCCGGGTTGGTGGCGCATCGACCTCGATGACCGGACACGCTCGGTTGCGGTCCCCTCGGGCATGAGCATCGACCTCGGCGCCACGGCCAAGGCTCTCGTGGCCGATCGCGCCGCGTACCGCATCGCATCGGCGACGAATTCGGGCGCGCTGGTCTGCGTGGGCGGGGACGTGTCGGTGTCGGGCCCACCCCCCGACGGTGGCTGGCCCGTCGGGATCGCCATGGACAGCACGAGGCCGTTCGAGGCCGGCCCGGTCGTATCGATCGAGGCCGGTGGGCTGGCCAGCTCCAGCACGACGGTGCGGGCCTGGCGTCGGGGAGGGCGGTGCCTCCATCACATCGTCGACCCGGCCACCGGTGACTGTGCCAGCGACCACTGGCGGCTCGTCACCACAGCCGGGGCGAGCTGCGTCGACGCAAACGCCTTCAGCACGGCCGGCGTCGTGTGGGGAGAGAGTGCTCCCGACCGTCTCGAGCGCCTCGACGTGCCGGCCCGCTTCGTCCGCCACGATGGCGTCGTGTCAGCGGTGGGGCGGTGGCCGGCTGACCCAGGCGAAGAGACGATCGACGCCGTTCTCTCGGAGGTCGGCGGACCGTGACGGCGGTGACGTCGTCGCAGTGGCTCTGGTACACGACGCGTGCCACGGGCATCGTCGCGCTCGTCTTGCTCACGGGGAGCGTCGTGCTCGGCATCCTCACGTCGGTTCGCCTCGGCACGAGGAGGTGGCCGCGCTTCACGTTCCAGGATCTCCATCGCCGCGTCTCGCTCCTGGCCATGGTCTTCGTCGGCCTGCACGTGGTCACCACGGTCTCCGACGCGTTCGCGCCCATCGGGTGGCTGTCGGTGGTGGTCCCCTTCACGTCGTCCTACCGGAGGTTCTGGCTCGGCCTCGGAACCATCTCCGTCGACGTTCTACTGGCCGTGATCGTCTCGAGCCTGCTGCGCCAGCGGATCAACCCCCGCACCTGGCGGGCGCTGCACTGGCTGGCCTATGTCAGCTGGCCCCTCGCCGTCGTCCACGGATTGGGCACGGGAACCGATCCCCATCTCGGATGGGTCATGGCCATCGTCGTCGGTTGCGTGGTGACGGTGCTCGGTGCCCTCGCATGGCGCCTGACCGCCGGCTGGCCGGCCCACGCCGGTGCACGGGTCGTGGCGGCCACGACGAGCATCGCGGTCGTCATCGCGCTGGTGGCCTGGACGGCGACGGGCCCGTTGCGCCCGGGCTGGGCCGCTCGGGCCGGTACCCCAGCCACGCTTCTCGGCGCCTCGCACCGCGGTGTCCCCGCGCCCCGCGCCCCGGGCCCGTCCGCTCTCTCTTCGCCGGGGTCGTCGTCGTCCACGACCAGCCTCCCGGCCCCCCCGTACCGCGCCAGCTTGCTCGGAACGATCTCTCAGCGGAGCCTGTCGAGCAGTTCGGCGAGACTCGAGATCAAGGCCCAGACGTCGGGGACCCTCGAGGCGAGCGTGGACATCGTGATAATCGGCACACCCGATGTTTCGGGCGGCCTGTCATTGCAGCAGAGTCAGGCGAGCTTCGGGCCTCTCGGTGCCCCGGCGCAGTACACGGGCCAGATCGTCGGGCTCGATGGCTCACGCATCGTGCTCTCGCTGGCGGACCGGGCCGGAAACCCGCTGGCCTTGCGTGTGGATCTCTCCACGTCCGGCACTCAAGTGAGCGGTGAGCTGATGTCGATCAATGGAGCCGACAGCGAAGGGAAACCTCAGTGACCGCAACTGAGCCGCAGGTCGCGGCCCCCAGGCGTGCCCCCGCGTCCCGCATCCTCGCCGCGTGGCACCAAACCGGTCGTGCCGATCTCGCCAGCCATCTGGCGACGCATGGCCCGGTTCCGCTGCCGCGTCGCGGCGAACACGGCTGGGGAGATCGTCTGGTCCAGGCCGTGGACGAGGCCGGACTCACAGGACGTGGGGGCGCCGGGTTCCCGACGGCGCGCAAGCTTCGGTCCTTTCGAGCCGGTCACAAGCACGCGATCCTGGCGATCAACGCCATGGAGGGCGAACCGGCCAGCCAGAAGGACCGCGCCTTGCTGTCGGGAGCACCTCACCTGGTCCTCGATGGCGCCGAGCTCGTGGCGAGCGCTATCGGCGCCCGCGAGATCGCCGTGTGCGTGGCCGATGACCGTGCCGACAGTGCGCAAGCGGTGCGAGGTGCATTGGCCGAGCGAGTCGGAGCCGGTCTGAGCCGGATGCCGACGCGCCTCGAGCACCCTCCTGGTCGCTACGTCGCCGGCGAGGAATCCGCACTGGTGGCCTGGCTGGCAGGTGGGCCCGCCCACCCCCAGTTCCGAACCGACAAGGCAACGCCCCTGACGATCAAGCGGCGACCGGTCCTCGTCCACAGCGCCGAGACCCTGGCCCACGTGGCGCTCATTGCCCGGCACGGCCCGGCGTGGTTCCGGACCGTGGGTTACCCCGACGCACCGGGGACCTGCCTCGTCACGGTGTCGGGGCCGGTGACGAGCCCTGGGGTGTGTGAAGTCGAGCTGGGCACGCCCGTGGCGAGCATCCTCGAGCGGGCGGGTATCAGCGCCCCCATCAGTGCGGTGCTCATCGGAGGCTACGGCGGGACCTGGATCCGGTCCGGGCTGCTCGACACCCCGTACGCCCCCGGGCCCCTGGCCACGGTCGGAAGCGCGGTCGGTGCCGGGGTGGTCGCCGCCATCGCGACGGCGTCGTGTGGCGTCGCCGAGACCGCCCGGGTAGCCACCTACATGGCCAACGAGAGTGCGGGCCAGTGCGGCCCATGTGTGTTCGGGCTCCATGCGCTCGCCCAGGACCTCGTCCAACTGGCGCGCGGTGAGGGCGACTCCCAGGTCCTGTCGCGTTTGACCGACCGGCTCGGTGCCGTGGAAGGCAGAGGAGCGTGTGGGCACCCCGACGGTGTCGTGCGACTGGTTCGCAGTGCGCTCCGGGTGTTCGCCGGAGACGTCACCGACCACGACCACGGCCGGCCGTGTGCAGGATGGAACCGGCGACCGGTCCTGCCCGTTACCGCGTCGGCGGCGGTCGCCGTCGGCCGTTGGCACTGAGGGAGCGAGATCTCATGCCTATCGTGGCGTCGCACTACCGCCTTCGTGTCAATCCCATCGCCTGTGACGCCTTCGGCTACTGCGCCGAGCTCGTGCCCGAGATCGTCGGCCGGGACGAATGGGGATACCCGGTCCTCGGAGAAGGCCCCGTCCCACCTCGCCTCTTCGAGTTGGCGAAACGTGCCGTACGGGAATGTCCGCGCCGGGCGCTGTTCTTGGAGAAGATCTCCGCAACGAAGCCGTGACCGGCTTCTTACCCGAACAAGGAAGGGAGCGAAAGTCGTTGTCCACAATCATCGACCGCTACATCGAAAAAGCAAGAATCGGTCTGGAGCCCACCCATCGGCAACCAGCATTCCCCCGGGTCATCGTGGCCATGGTGCTGTCGATCGTGGGGTCGCTTCTCGCCGACGCGCTCCTGGTCGTGGTGGGCACTTCGGTGTTCCCGTCGACCAAGGGGTACGTCCATTTCCAGTTTCACGATTACGCCAGGCTGACGGTCATCGGCGTCATCATCGCCTGCGTCGCCTGGCCCATCGTGACCCGGGTCACGATGGATCCGAGATGGATCTTCCTCCGACTCGCGGTGCTCGTCACGCTGGCGCTCTTCCTCCCCGACCTGTGGATCCTGGCCAAGGGCCAGCCGCCCAAGGCCGTGGCGGTCCTCATGGTCATGCACCTGGCGATCGCCGTCGTGACCTACAACCTTCTGGTTCGCCTTGCCCCGGTCGAATCCGGCCACGGGCGAGGCCGACGGCAACAATCGAGCCATTCGTAACGCGCTCCGCCGCGTCTCGCCGGCTTCGAGCCACACCTGTGCGATCATCCAACGCGCCCATGGTGCAACCCACTCGCGCCCCCCGACGTTCTGGTGCACCCGAACGCTCCTCGAGCCGGGGGCGCGCCGGGACGGCCGCAGCGATGGTGCTGGTGGCTCTCGGAGCGACGGCGTGCGCGACGGGGAAGAGCGCGACCACGAGTACCACGACAACGGTGGTGCACGCCTCGGCGACGACGGGGCCGACCAGGACCACGGCGCCGGCCCCGAAAGGCACGGCAGCTCCCCACGTCATGGTCGTCATGATGGAGAACAAAGGTGCCTCCCAGGTGATCGGCCAGTCCGACCAGCCCTACACCAACAGCCTGGCGACGCACTTCGGGTTGGCGACCGAGAGCTACGCCTTCGGCCACCCGAGCCTCCCGAACTACCTCGACCTCGTGTCGGGCTCGAACCAGGGTGTCACCGACGACAATCCACCTGCTTCGCATAGCTTCCCCAATGCGCCGACACTGGCCGATCAGCTCGTCGCCGCCGGGTACACGGCCAAGGCGTACGCGGAGAACCTGCCCGCCGACCCCACCAACAGCGCCGGGGAGTACGCGGTACGCCACGTGCCATGGGAGTACTTCCCCCATGCCCGGATCTCGGTGTCCGGCGCTTCGACACTGCTCACCGACCTCAACAGGGCGGGTGCCCCGGACTTCGTGTGGTACACGCCCAACCTGATCGACGACGAGCACGACGGGACCGTCGAACAAGGAGACGCCTTCCTGTCGAAGTTCGTCCCCGAAGTGCAGTCCACGGCCTGGTACCGCTCGGGGGGCGAGATCATCGTGGAGTGGGACGAGTCCGACGGCGACAACGCCGGGATCAACGGAACCGGCGGGGGACATATCCCGACCATCGTGGTGAGCGGCGCCCTGGCCGTGCACCCCGAGCACGACCCGACCCCGGTCGACACCGCCGGCATCCTGCGCTCGATCGAGGATGCCTTTGGAGTTCCGCACCTCGGCGCGGCCGCCGATGCCGCCAACGGCAACATCGACGTCCTGCTCGATCCGACCGCCCCCGCTCGCCCTTAGGCGCGAAGCGAGCTCCGCCCTCGCCGCCTCCTCCGGGGGGCTCGTTGTCCGGATGTTGAGCGTCGCTTGGTCGCCCGGTGAGGATTGGGCGCCACCATGGATCGCAAGGGGGCACGCCGCCAGGACCCGTACGGGCTCGGTGGCGCGCGGACGGCGAGCCGGATGGGGGGTCCGCGATGAGCGTCACGGTTCCGTTTGGCGCGCAGGACGACGCGAGTTCCGCGCCGACGCAGGATCGAGTCCTGCCGTACGAGCACGAACCCGCCGTGGTCTATCTGGCGGCGGCGCGCAACACCTATGGCACCTTGTCGTACCGTCGGGCCAAGCAGCGTGTGGCCGAGGTATGGCCCCGGGCCGTCGTCATGGACGCCGATGCCTGCGGCTTCGCGTCGCGGGCGGACTGGTACCTTCGGTGGCCTTTCATCCGCGAAGGCATCGACAGCCTCGTGGTGCTCTCGGAGGAGGACGGTTCGATCAGCCGGGAAACATGGCTCGAGCTTCGCGACGCCATGGACTCGGGTCTGTCGTGCTGGTTCGTGACCGGGGCCGGGGACCTGGCCTTCTTGGAGTCGATCCTCTTCCGGCTCTACCCGACCGGTGTCCGTTCCGAACGGCGCTGGGCCCACGCCGAAGTGCTGCCCGTCGACTGACGTCGACGCGGCCTGCCGACCGACGTCGAGGCATCCCCGGCGGGGTCTCGCTGCGGCGCGGCACCGACCCCACACCCAATGACTATGGTGCAACGCATGGCCGACCGGGGTCGTTTCACTGAGCTCACCATGCCGCACATGCAGGCGCTGTACAGCGCCGCCCTGCGCATGACGCGCAACCCGGCCGATGCCGAGGACCTCGTGCAGGAGACGTTCTTGAAGGCATACCGGGCCTTCGACCGCTACGAGGACGGCACCAACATCCGCGCCTGGCTCTACAAGATCCTGACCAACACGTTCATCAACAGCTATCGCGCCGCCAAGCGACGCCCCGAGAAAGCCGACGTGGAAGACGTCGAGGACCTGTACCTGTACCACCGGATCGGCGACCTCCAGGCAAGTGGCGCCGGTCGCTCGGCCGAGGACGAGGTGTTCGAGCACTTCACCGACGACGAAGTCAAGAAGGCGATCGAGTCGCTCCCCGAGGCGTTCCGCATCGCCGTGCTCCTCGCCGACGTCGAGGGTTTCTCGTACAAGGAGATTGCAGAGATCACCGATGTCCCCATCGGAACGGTCATGAGCAGGATCCATCGGGGAAGAAAGGCCCTCCAGAAGGCGTTGCACGATTTCGCGGTGGGGCGCGGCCTGGTCGGGTCGACCGAGGCCGGGCGTTAGCCTCGGGGTTGATGGGAGAAAGCCAGATGGGATCCGAAGAGTCCGACCTCGACTGCAACGAGACCATCGAACGGCTGTACCACTATCTCGATGGTGAGCTGACCGACGAGCGCCGGACGGAGATTCGTCGGCATCTCGACGAATGCGCCCCGTGTGTCGGTGCCTTCGACTTCGAGTCCGATCTGCGGAGGCTGATCGCCAACCGCTGCAGGGACCACGTCCCGGAGTCCCTGCGCCAGCGCGTCCATGACGCCATCATCGAAGAGGAACGGCGCCAGGCGTCGGGCAAGTCGAGCTGATCCCCGTCGCTCCGTGCGGGCCGTCCCGGTCCGCCCGGCAAACGGTGTTGCCGGAGCGAACCCCCCCGATGCTCCCCGGCGGGCCCCGCCACCTGGCCGGGGTGCATTCACAACGGTCGCACAACGACCTCTCCGCCCCCTCACGACGCCCCATCGAGGCGTCGATAGGAAGCCAAACACCATCACCGGCGGGAGGTTTGAGGGGCATGGAAGACCGCACCGAGTTTGGCGATCAGTCGATCGGGGCCACGGCGTTCACGGGGTACGGCCGCCCGTCGCGCACCTTCGCGTCGGGCCGGATCTGTGCCGAGCCGGGTTGCGACACCAAGCTGTCGATCTACAACGACGACGAGTACTGCTGCCTGCACCTCAGCCCCAGCACGCCCCGGCTCAGGGGCAAGAAGATCGCCTGAGAAGGCGGAGACGGGGTTTCGCTCCCTACACTGGGAGACGTGACCAGCCCCGTATCGTGGGACGTGGCCCAACGCGTCGCCATATGGGTGGGCACGCGAGGCTCCCTGTTGGGCCCGCCCGGGGCCGGAACGCTCGACGCCGCCACCATGGCCCAGCTCGAGGCCGACTTCTCCGAGGCGACGACGCGTGCCGAGGCCCTCGTGATCGAGGCCACCGGTCTTCGCCCCTCCACCGGCAGCGCCGGCGCCCTGGTCCTCGACCGTGCCGGGTGGATCCGCGCCAACGTGACCTCGTTCCGTCGCCTCCTCGAGCCCGTGCTCGAGAAGCTCGACGCCGGGAGCCTCCAAGGCCCCCTGGCCGGCGCCACCCGTCGGGCCACCGGAGCCCAGATGGGCCTCGTCCTGGGGTGGATGGCCACCCGGGTCCTCGGGCAGTACGACCTGTTGCTCGCCGAGGCGGAGGACACCGGCGGTGTCGTGTCCTACGTGGGCCCGAACATCGTGGCCCTCGAGAAGCGCCATGGCTTCTCCACCAAGCAATTCCGGCTGTGGATCGCCCTGCACGAGGTCACCCACCGGTGCCAGTTCACCGGTGTTCCCTGGTTGCGGCCCCACTTCCTCTCCCTCGTCGACCAGGCCATGTCGGGCATGACCCCCGACCCCAAGCGCTTCGCCGAGGCGCTGCGCCGGGCGGCCGCGGCCGTGCGGGCGGGGCACAACCCTCTCGAGGAGGCCGGCATGCTCGGCCTGGTGGCGCCGCCCGAGCAGCTCGAGGTGATCGGCCGCATCCAGGCCATGATGAGCCTGCTTGAAGGGCACGGTGACATCACGATGGACCGGGCCGGCGCCGGCGCCATCCCCGACGCCGAGATGTTCTCGCGCGTGCTGCGCGAGAGACGTCGGCGGGCGAGCCTTCCCTCTCGCCTGCTCCAACAGCTCGTGGGGCTCGAGGCCAAGATGCGTCAGTACGAGGCGGGGGAGCGGTTCATCCGCGCCGTGGAGGCGACGGGGGGACCGGAGCTGCTCAGCCGGGTCTGGGAGGGGCCGGAGATGCTCCCCACCATGGACGAGATCCGCCACCCCGAGACATGGGTGGCGCGCATCGGACCGGCTCGCCTCGCCACAGGCTGATGGCGCCGCCCGGGGGCGCCACCGCCGCATCCCTGCTCCCCCGGTGCACGTTCCCTCCCCGTGGCGCCTCCCTGGTGTGCGCGGTGTCGGGTGGTCCCGACTCCCTGGCGCTGCTCGTCCTGGCCGTGGCGGCGGGGTGCCAGGTGACCGCCATCCACGTCGACCACGGCCTGCGCCCCGGTTCGGCCGCCGAGGGCGACACCGTCGCCGCCGCGGCGGCCCGGCTGGGTGCGGCGTTCCGGCGGGTGCGCGTCGACGTCGGCGCCGGCCCCAACCTCGAAGCGCGCGCCCGGCGCGCCCGGCGCGCCGCGCTGCCGGGAGGAACCGCCACCGGCCACACCATGGACGACCAGGCCGAGACGGTCTTCGTCAATCTCCTGCGGGGGGCGGGCCTCGACGGCCTGGCCGGCATGCGGCCCGGCCCCGAGCACCCGCTGCTGGCGCTGCGCCGCTCCGAGACCCACGCCCTGTGCGGAGCGTGGGGGTTCGACCCTGTCCACGACCCCACCAACGACGACCCCCGTTTCGTGCGCAACCGTGTCCGCCACGAGCTGCTCCCCCTGGCCAGTGCCATCGCCGGGCGCGACCTCGTGCCGGTCCTGGCGCGCCAGGCCGGGATCCTGGCCGAGGAATCGACCCTCCTCGACGAGCTGGCGACGGACATCGACGCGTCCGATGCCCGGACCCTGGCGTCGGCTCCCGCCGCGCTCGCCCGGCGGGCCACGAGGCGCTGGCTGCGGGGCCCCGACCCCCATCCCCCCGGGTTGGCCGCGGTGGAGCGCGTCCTGGCCGTGGCCCGGGGCCAGCTGGCCGCCACCGACGTGGCGCCGGGTGTGCGGGTGCGACGCCGGCACGGGTCGTTGTCGTCGGAGCCGATCGCCCCGGAGGCGTCCGGTAGTGTCGGCGCTCGATGACCGAAGTGCGCGCCATGGCCACACCGGCGCAACGGTGACGAGCGACCGGTGGCGTGACGACCCGGACCTCGGTCAGGTCGTGGTCGCCGAGGACGTCCTGCAGAAACGGGTGGTGGAGCTCGGCGACGAGCTGACCGCCGACTACGAGGACCGCCCCCCGTTGCTCGTCGGGGTCCTCAAGGGTGCCTTCGTGTTCATGAGCGACCTGGCCCGTGCCATGGCGCTTCCCGTCGAGGTCGACGTCATGGCCGTAGCGTCGTACGGGTCGGCCACCACCACGAGCGGCGTGGTCCGCATCGTGAAGGACCTCGACTCGGACCTCACCGACCGCCACGTGCTCGTGGTCGAGGACATCGTCGACAGCGGGCTCACCCTGTCGTATCTGCGTCGGAGCCTCCTGGCCCGGCGCCCGGCCAGTCTCGAAGTGTGCGCGCTGCTCGTCAAGGAAGGGCGCCAGCGCGCCAAGCTGGACCTCAAGTACGTCGGGTTCCACATTCCTCCCGACTTCGTGGTCGGCTACGGGCTCGACGTCGCCGAGCGCTACCGCAACGTCCCCGACATCCGCGTCTACCAGGGCCCCGTCCCTGTCGACTGAACGCAGGCCCCTGTGACCGTCGACCGCGACCGCGTCGAGCGCCTCGTCCGCGAGCTCCTCGAGGCCATCGGCGAGGACCCCGACCGCGAGGGCCTGCGGGCCACGCCGCGTCGAGTCGCGTCCATGTACGAGGAGCTGTTCGCGGGGCTCGACGACAATCCCGAGGACTACCTCACCGTCTCGTTCGCGGCGGAGCACGACGAAATGGTGATGGTGCGCGACATCCCCTTCGCCTCGTTGTGCGAGCACCACATGATTCCGTTCATGGGCAAGGTGCACGTGGGGTACATCCCCGGTGACGACGGCCGCGTCACGGGCCTTTCCAAATTGGCGCGCCTGGTGGATTCCTTCGCCCGGCGCCTGCAGGTCCAGGAGAGGATGACCACCCAGATCGCCGACACGATGGAGAAGGTGCTCGTCCCGCGCGGGGTGCTCGTGGTGGTCGAAGCGGAGCACCTGTGCATGTCGATGCGGGGTGTGAAGAAGCCGGGCACGCTCACCATCACCTCGGCGGTGCGCGGCCTGTTCAGAGACGACCCCAGGACGAGGGCCGAGGCCATGCAGTACGTCCATGGCCGCTGAGGCCCCGTGGCACCCGGCGACCGTGCGACCTCTGGTCATGGGCGTGCTCAACGTCACCCCCGACTCGTTCTCCGACGGGGGGCTCTACCTCGATGCCGAGCGCGCCGTTGCGCATGGCCTCGACATGGTCACCTCCGGGGCCGATGTGGTGGACGTGGGTGGGGAGTCGAGCCGTCCCGGCGCCGAGCCCGTGTCCGAGCGCGAGGAGCTGCGCCGCGTGGTGCCGGTGGTCGAGGCGCTGTCGCCCCGTGTGCGGGTGTCGGTCGACACGGTCAAGCGGGCCGTGGCCGAGGCGGCCGTCGCGGCGGGCGCCACCTTGATCAACGACATCTCGGCGTCGCTGTGGCCGGTGGCGGCCGAGAGCGGCGTGGGATGGGTGGCCATGCACATGCAGGGCTCGCCGCGCACGATGCAACGCCATCCCCACTACCGAGACGTCGTCGCCGAGGTGCACCACTTCCTGCGCCAGCGGACGGCCGAGGCTCGCCGGGCCGGGGTGGGCGAGATATGGGTGGACCCCGGCATCGGCTTCGGCAAGACCGCCGCCCACAACCTCACGCTGTTGCACCATCTGCCCGAGCTCGTGGCCGACGGCGTGCCGGTGTTGGTGGGTACGAGTCGCAAGACGTTCCTGGGACGCCTGTCTCCGGGACCGTCGGGGGAGCCTTCGGGCGTGGATGAACGCCTGGCGGGCTCCATCGCCACCGCCACGTGGGCCATGCTGGCGGGAGTGTCGATGGTCCGTGTCCACGACGTGCCCGGCGCGCGCCAAGCGGCCACCTTGGTGGGGGCCACCCGCGTCACGGGAACGGCGTCACGGGAACGAAGCCACAGGAGACTGGTGTCACAGGAGCAGGGGCTACGGGAGCAGTTCGTGAAGGGTCGAGAGCGATGATGATGACAAGGGGCGACCGGTGAAAGGGAAGTGGGCGGCGGGGATCCCCCCGCGCAACTTCACATGGATCGTGAAGGACCAGTTGGCGGTGAGCGAACGCCCCGGAGGCTTCGCACCCCATCACCGCCGCGTGCGGCGCCAAGAGGAGATCATCTGGCTCCGGGTGCAGGGCTTCAACCGGGTCGTGTCGTTGTTGCCGTCGCCCCACAACCTCGCCGCCTACGACGAGGGCGAGATGGTGTGGTCGCACTTCCCGCTCCCCTCGACCGGCGACGTGCGCGAGACCCTCCAGGACCTGTACCGGAACCTCGACACATGGTTGCGCGCCGGCGAGCGGCTCCTCGTGCACCAAGAGGAGCTCGGCGACCGGTTGATGGGCATCGTGGCCGGCTACCTGCTCTGGAGCGGACGCCTGCCCGGGGGCCCGCAGTCGATCGCCGTGGTCGAGCGCCTCATCGGCCACCCCATGGGCCCTCCCGGCCTCGACATGGTGGCCCGGGCATCCGAGCTCGGCGTCCCCGGCCCCACCTGAGCGCACGGGCGGCGCCGTGGAGGACCGCATCGAGGTTCGGGGGGTGCGCGTCGACGGGGTCCACGGCGTCCTCGAGGAGGAGCAGACACGGTCCCAACCCTTCGAGGTCGACCTCGACCTCTACCTCGACACCGGACCGGGCGCCTCGAGCGACGACCTGGCCGCCACCGCCGACTACGCGGTCGCCGTCGACGCCGCGGTGTCGGTCATCGCCGGACCTCCGCACCGGCTGCTCGAGTCCCTCGCCGGTGCCATCGCCCAGCTCGTGCTCGCCGACAGCCACGTCGAGGCCGTCACCGTGGTGGTCCGCAAGCTGCAGCCGCCGCTCACGCCACCGGTCGCCTCGACAGGGGTGCGCGTCCACCGGCGCCGGTAGCGGTGCGCGCCTTTCTGGGTCTCGGGTCCAATCTCGGTGACCGTGAGGCCGAGCTGGCCCGGGCCGTGGCAGGTCTCCCCGACGTGGTGGCGGTGTCGCGGCTGTACGAGACCGAGCCCGTGGGGGGACCCGCCGGCCAGGGCCTCTACCTGAACCTGGTGGTCGAGCTCGACACCGACCTCGACCCCCACGGGCTGCTCGAGGTGGCGCGGCGCCTCGAGGCGGCGGCCGGACGGCGGCGCACGGTGCGCTTCGGCCCGCGCCCCCTCGACGTCGACGTCCTGCTCGTCGGTGACGAGATGGTGGCCGACGAGGACCTCGTGGTCCCCCACCCCCGCATGTGGGAGCGACGGTTCGTGGTCGAACCGCTTTTCGAATTGGCTCCCGATCTCGTCGCTCCCGGCGCCCGTGAAGGGGCTGGTGGAGTGGTCGAGGTGGCGGGTAGACTGGCCGGGTACTGATCCGATCGCCTGGAGCGACCGGCACCCTCGGTGAGGGGCTGGAGCGCAGAGAGGTGTCTGGTGACAACTGTCCGATTGATCGGCCCGGGACGGGCCGGTCGTTCACTGGCGGCGGCGCTGGTCGACGCCGGCTGCGATGTCCGGGGCGTGCTGACGCGCCACGACGACGTGTCATCGGCCGCCCGGGGTGTCGACGTCCTCGTGATCGCGACCCCCGACGCGGCCATCGCCGGCGTCGCGGCCCGGGTCAGGCCCGTGCGCACCACGGTCGTCGTGCACCTGTCGGGGGCGCTGGGGCTCGATGTGTTGGCACCCCATTCCCGCCGGGCGTCATTGCACCCTCTCGTCCCGCTGCCGTCCCCCGAGGTCGGCCGGGTCCGGCTCCGCAGCGGCATCACCTTCGCCGTGGCCGGTGACCCGGTGGCCGAGGACCTGGCCCGACGGCTCGACGGCTCGGTCGTGGCCGTCGACGACGAGCACCGCGCTGCGTACCACGCCGCGGCCTGCATCGCCTCGAACCACCTGGTGGCCCTGATGGGTCAGGTCGAACGGGTCGCCGCGTCGGCCGGGCTCGACCTCGACACCTTCGTGGGCCTCGCCCGCGCCGCGCTGACCGACGTGGCCGAGCTCGGTCCGGCTGCGGCGCTCACCGGTCCCGCCGCCCGGGGGGACGAGGCCACACTCGACCGTCACCGTCGCACCCTCGACCACGCCGAGGTCTCCGGCTACGAGGCCGGCGTCGCCCTGGCCCGCCGACTGGCCCGCGACCGCCCCACCGACGACCACCCCGTCCCCACACCCGGCGCGGCCAGCCCGACCCCGGTGCGCCCCGTCGGTCGCCGGGCCCGGCGGGTCCGGGCCATGCGCATCGTGACCTCGGCCCGGGAGTTCTCCGACGCGCTCGAGACCGAGCGCGCCCTGGGGCGAAGTGTCGGGCTCGTTCCCACCATGGGTGCGCTGCACGCCGGGCACCGCTCGCTCATCGAGCGGGCCGCCTCGGAATGCGACGTCGTCGCCGTGACGGTGTTCGTCAACCCGCTCCAGTTCGATGACGCGGCTGACCTGGCCGCGTACCCGCGGGATCTCGACACCGACGCGGCCCTGGCGCGAGCCGCGGGTGCATCGGTGGTGTTCGCGCCGCCGGTGCACGAGATGTACGGCACCCCTCCCGAGACCATGGCGTCCACGGTCCATGTCGACGGCGTGAGCGAGGGCCTCGAGGGGGCGTCGCGGCCGGGGCACTTCGACGGGGTGTCCACGGTGGTGGCCAAGCTCTTCGCCCTGTCGGGGCGGTGCCGGGGCTACTTCGGGGAGAAGGACTTCCAACAGCTGGCCGTGGTGCGCCGCATGGTCTCGGACCTGTCCATCCCGGTGACGATCGTGGGGTGCCCGACGGTGCGCGAGGCCGACGGCCTGGCCATGTCGAGCCGAAACGCCCGGCTGTCGGACGAGCAGCGCCACGCCGCGCTGGCACTGCACCGTGCCCTCGCCGCGGGGCGGGCCCGTGTCGAGCGCGGTGAGCGCGACCCGGTGCGGGTGACCGCGGCCATGACGGCGGTGCTCGTGGCCGAGCCGCTCGTCACCCCCGACTACGCCGTGGTCGTCGACCCCCGCACCCTGCAGTGCCCGTGCGAGCTGTCGGACGAGGTGCGACTCCTGGTGGCGGCCCGGGTCGGGTCCGTCAGACTGATCGACAACCAGGTCGCCTCGTGCACGCCGTCGCCGGTCGGGGCCGGGCCGGATCTTGTGTTGGTCAATACCGGAGAGGAGCGCTGAGATGCGCCGCCGCATGATGAAGTCCAAGATCCACCGCGCCACGGTGACCGATGCCAACCTCGACTACGTCGGCTCCATCAGCCTCGATCCCGAGCTCATGACGCTCGCCGACATCCTCGAGTACGAGCAGGTGACCGTGCTCGACATCGACAACGGAGCCCGCTTCGAGACCTACGCCATCGTCGGCGGCCCCGGTGAGGTGTGCCTCAACGGCGCCGCGGCGCGGCTCGTGCACCGGGGGGACAAGGTGATCGTGATCACCTACGCCGACTACGAGGCGGCCGAGCTGGTCGACTTCGAGCCGACCGTCGTCCATGTGGATGCCACCAACGCCGTGGTGGACCTCACCCTGGAGCAGCTCGACGACGCGCTGCGCCCGGCCGTCACGGGCTGAGACCGGCGCCCGGCCCGCCCTCGGGGGCGCGACCTGTGAAGCTCGACGTCCTCGTCCTCGGCTCGGGCGTGGCGGGTCTGTCCGCGGTGGTCCGCCTGGCCACACCGGCCGGGCTCCGCGTAGGGGTGCTCACCAAGGCCGACCTGGCGCAATCGACGACGCGTTGGGCCCAGGGGGGCATCGCCGCGGCGGTGGGTGGCGACGAGGACTCCACCGATCTCCATCTCGCCGACACCCTGTCGGCAGGGGCGGGGCTGTGCGATGTCGACGCCGTGCGCGTGCTCGTCGATGAGGGCCCCGGTCGCGTCGACGAATTGATCGGGCTCGGGGCGGTGTTCGACCGCGAGGCCGGCGGTGATCTCGCTCTGGCACGTGAGGGGGGCCACTCCACCGCCCGCGTCCTGCACGCCGGGGGGGCCGCCACCGGCGCCGAGGTGGAGCGGGCCCTGGTCTCGGCCGTGCGTCGCAGCGCGGCCGCCGTGCTCGAGCAGTGGTTCGCCATGGACCTGATCGTCGAGGGCGGTCGCTGTGTGGGTGTCCGTGCCCTCGACCCCGAAGGGGTGCGCCAGGAGGTCCGGGCCTCACAAGTCGTCCTCGCCACGGGAGGGGCGGGACAGCTCTACGCCGTGACGACCAACCCGCCCGAGGCCACCGGCGACGGGGTGGCCATGGCGCTGCGCGCTGGGGTGCCGGTGGCGGACCTCGAGTTCTTCCAGTTCCACCCGACCGCCCTGCATCATCCCGCTATGCCCCGGCCCTTGTTGTCCGAGGCCCTGCGCGGACACGGGGCCCTGCTCCGCGACGGCAACGGTGACCGTTTCGTGGACGAGCTCGCCCCACGAGACATCGTCAGCCGGGCCATGGCCGACCGGATGTCGCAGCAGGGCGTCGGGTACCTGTGGCTCGACGCAACCGGGCTCGAGTCCTTCGGCGAGAGGTTCCCGACGGTCGCCGCGTCGTTGGCGGCCGCGGGGCTCGACCCCGCCGTCGACTGGCTGCCCATCGCCCCGGCCGCCCACTACCTGTCGGGAGGGGTGATGACCGATCTCGACGGGGCCAGCGCGTTGGCCGGGTTGTGGGCAGTGGGGGAAGTTGCGTGCACGGGTGTGCACGGAGCCAACCGTCTGGCGTCGAACTCACTGCTCGAGGGAATGGTGTTCGGAGCGCGCCTGGCCGAAGCCATCGTCGCCGGGCACGACGGCCCGCGGGCCACGGGATTGATGCGCGCCCTGTCGGGCACGACCGGACTTCTGCCGGCGGGGGCGCCCGCGGGGGGGATCGCCTGCGTCGACGTCGACACCGGCGCCACGGCCGGAGGCCACATCGGCGCCGACCCCGGCGACGAGCGGGTCGGAGCTCGGTCCGGTGCCGATGTCGCCAAACTCCGAGAGCGCTTGCAGCGGGCCATGATCGACGGGGCCGGAGTGCTGCGTTCGCCCGACTCCCTGAGGGGCGCGGCCGCCGAGGTCGGCGCGGTAGCCGGACAGCTCACCACCACGAGCACGGCCGGCGTCGGCACCGCCGAGTCCGGCTCCGGTACGGGACGTGCCGCCGGTGAGCTCGCCAACCTCGTCACGGTGTCCGGCGCGTTGCTACGCGCCGCCTACGTGCGCGAGGAGACGCGCGGCGCCCATGCCCGGCGCGATTTCCCCGAGGCGCGACCGCAGTGGCGTTGCCGTCTCGTCCATCGCGCCGTCGCGACTCCGGGAACGCTCCCGCCGCATCGGAGGCCCCAGTCGTGACCGACGCCCACATCCGACCCGACGCCGACACGCGCGCCGCGCCGGCCACGTGGCCGACGTCGGGCCCGCCCGACCCTCCCATCGAGGCCGTGCGCGAGGCGGTGGGGCGCGCCCTGGCCGAGGACATCGATCGGCGCGGGGACCTCACCGCCGCGCTCGTCGCCGATGCGGCCCCCGGTCGCGTCCGGATCGTGTCACGCGCCGACGGGGTCCTCGCCGGCGGGCTGTGCGCCGTCGAGACCTTCGGGCGCGTCGACCCCGGCCTCGTCGTGGACTGGCGCATCCCCGACGGGGAGTGGCTGGCGCCGGGATCGATCGTGGCCGAGGTCTCGGGCCGGCTGCGCTCGATCCTCACCGCCGAGCGCACCGCGCTCAATTTTCTCTGTCACCTGTCGGGCATCGCCACCCTGGCGCGCCGCTACGTCGACGTCGTCACCGCCGTCAACCCCGCCACGCGCGTGCTCGACACCAGAAAGACCACGCCGGGCCTGCGTGTGCTCGAGAAAGCAGCCGTGCGGGCCGGGGGCGCCTGGAACCACCGGGCCGGTCTTTCCGATGCCGTGCTCGTCAAAGACAACCACTTGGGCAGGCTCGGCATCACCGAGGCGGTGGCGGCGGCGAGACGGTCGTGGCCGGGAGTGGTGGTGGAGGTCGAGTGCGACCGTCCCGAGCAGGTGACCGAGGCCGTCGATGCCGGCGCGTCGGCGGTGCTGCTCGACAACATGACCCCGTCCCTGGTGTCGGAATGCGTGGCTTTGGTGCGGGCCCGCGCCGCCCCGGGCTCCGTGCTCGTCGAGGTGTCGGGGGGGGTCACCCTCGACACCGCCGCCGCATACGCGGCGGCGGGTGCGGATCTCATCTCGGTGGGGGCCATCACCCACTCCGCACCGGTGCTCGACCTCGGACTCGACCTCGTGGAGGACTGACCGTGCTGCTCGCCATCGACGTGGGGAACACCGAAACGGTGATCGGCCTGTTCTCGCTCGGGCCCGGTGACGACCCACCCCCGGGGAGTCGCCCCGCCCCACCCGTCCCTCCCGAACCTGCCGGTCTCACCCATCACTGGCGGCTGTCGACCGTCGCCGAGCGCACCCCCGACGAGCACGCCCTGCTGTTCTCGGAGCTGCTCAACCTCGACGGCATGGACGTCGACGACGTGGTGACCGGCATGGCGGTCACGTCCTCGGTGCCACGCGTCACCACCGCGCTGCGTCAGATGGCGAGCCGATGGTTCGACGTGCCCTGCATCGTGCTCGAGCCCGGCGTGCGCTCGGGCATGCCCATCCTCTACGACAACCCCAAGGAGGTCGGCGCCGATCGCATCGCCAACGCCATCGGCGCCTACGACCTCTACGGGGGGCCGTGCATCGTCGTCGACCTGGGCACGGCCACGACCTTCGATGCCATCTCGGGGTCAGGCGAGTACCTGGGCGGTGCCATCGCGCCCGGCATCGCCATCTCCATGGACGCGCTGTTCCACCACGCCGCGGCACTGGGCCGTGTCGAGCTCGTCGAGCCCCGCAGTGTGATCGGGAAGTCCACGGTGGAGTCGATCCAGTCCGGGGCGCTGTACGGCTATGCCGCGCAGGTCGACGGCATGTGCGCCCGGTTCGTCGACGAGCTGGGGCACGCCACGGTGGTGTCCACGGGGGGATTGTCCGAGATCATCGCGCCGCTGTCGAAGACCATCGAACACCGCGAGCCGTGGCTCACGCTGCACGGGCTGCGGCTCGTGTACGAGCGCAACTCCAAGTCGACGTAGCAGTGTCGTCGGCGCCATTGCGTCGAACCGGTAGCGTCGCGCTCTATGGCGGAGGTCCCCTACTCGTTCCCCCGGAGCGCTGAAGCCGGCGCACTGCACGATCGCTACGCCTCGCTCGGTCCCGGTGAAGAGAGCGAGGACGTCGTCTCCGTGGCGGGGCGGGTCATGTTGATGCGACCGCAGGGGCGCCTGGCCTTCGCCACCCTGCGCGACTCGTCGGGTCAGGTGCAGCTCTTCGCGCTGCAGAAGATCACCGCCGACTTCGAAGCCTTCTCCCGGCTGTCGCTCGGGGACTGGGTGGGAGCGACGGGCAAGATCGTGCGGACCCGCAAGGGCGAATTGTCGGTGCAGGTCCACACCTGGGTGCTCCTGGCCGAGGCCCGGCGTGGTTTCGGCGACAAGTGGAAGGGCGTGTCCGACGTCGAGACGCGGTTTCGCCAGCGCGAGGTGGATCTGTGGGCCAACGAGCGTACGCGCGAGATCCTCACCTTGCGGAGCCGGCTCGTCAGCGCGGTGCGCCGGCGCCTGGAGGACATGGGGTTCGTCGAAGTCGAGACGCCGGTGCTGCACGTCATCCCCGGCGGTGCGCTCGCCAAGCCCTTCGTCACCCATCACAACGCGCTGGACGCCGATCTGTACCTGCGCATCGCCCCCGAGCTCTACCTCAAGCGCCTCGTGGTGGGGGGCTTCGAGAAGGTGTTCGAGATCGCCAGGGTGTTTCGCAACGAAGGCCTGTCCCCACGCCACAACCCCGAATTCACCATGCTCGAGCTCTACCAGGCCTACGCCGACTACGGGGACCTGGCGGTGTTGGTGGAGCAGCTGGTGTCAGGGCTCGCGTCGGAGCTGCGTGGCACCACGACCATCTCGTATCAAGGCCGTGAGCTCGATCTCACCCCGCCGTGGCGGCGCGCCACCATGGCCGAGCTCGTGAGCGAGGCCACCGGGGAGCCCGTCGACGTCCACACCCCGGTCGACGAGTTGCGCCGGCGTGTCTCGGCGGTGGGCATCGAGCCGAGCCCGTCGTGGGGGGCGGGCAAGCTCCTACTCGAGCTGTACGAAAAGACGACGGAGCCCAACCTGTGGGGACCGGTGTTCGTGATGGACTACCCCGCCGAGGTGTCCCCGTTAGCGCGTCGGCACCGCGCCGACCCCGATCTGGTGGAGCGTTTCGAGCCCGTGGTGGCCGGGCGCGAGCTCGGGAACGCCTTCTCCGAGTTGATCGACCCCGAGGACCAGCGGGCCCGTTTCGAGGCCCAGGCCTCGGCGCGCGCCGGCGGTGACGAGGAGGCCATGGCGATCGACGAGGACTATCTCCGGGCCCTCGAGCACGGCCTGCCCCCCACCGCCGGTCTCGGGATCGGGATCGACCGCCTCGTCATGTTGCTGGCCGATGTGGCCAACATCCGCGAGGTCATCGCCTTTCCCACCTTGCGCCCCGAACGCTGACGTCCGAGTGCGCTTCCCTGGGGCGGCCAACACCTCGAGCGCGGCTACCGCGAGACGGGCAGTCCCTCGAGCACCGATTGCGCCACATCGCCGAGGGCGCGCCCGAGATCGCGGTCGCGCACGGATCGGGCCGCCTCGACGGCTTGGTCGACGAAGCGGCGCGACGCGGCGACGGTGTCGTCGACGGCGCCCGATCCCGCCACGATGGAACGTGCCTTGTCGCGCTCGGGTTGGTCGAGCGGGGCACCGAGGAGCGGCTGCAGCTCGGGCCCGGTGTCCGGGTCGCGCAGGGCCAGGAGCACAGGCAAGGTGTAGATCCCTTCGGCGAGGTCCTGGCCGGCGGGCTTGCCGAGCTCCTCATCGGTGGCGATCACGTCGAGGATGTCGTCGCGAAGTTGGAAGAGCATGCCGAAGCAGCGTCCGAAGGCGGTGAGGGTGTCCACCTCGGTGCGGGGCAGGCCGCCGGTGAGGGCGCCGATGCGACACGACGTGGCCATGAGCGCGGCGGTCTTGCCCTCGATGGTGTGCAGGTAGTCGTCCTCGGTGCGTTCGGTGCTGTAGGCGGAACGCACCTCGGTGACCTGTCCCTGGCACAAGAGGCCCAGCGTGTTGGCGAGCAGGCCGGCGATCTCGGTGCCGAGCGAGGCGGCGATCTCCGCCGAGCGGGCCAGCAGGAAGTCGCCGGCCACGATGGCCACGAGGTTCCCGAAGCGGGCGTTGACGCTTTCGACGTTGCGCCGGACGAGGGCCTCGTCCATCACGTCGTCGTGGTAGAGCGAGGCCAGGTGCACGAGCTCCACGGCCACCGCCCCCTGGAGGTCGTCGTGTGTGGCGGCCCGGCGACCTCCCGTGGCCGCCGCCAGGGCCAGACAGGGGCGCAGGCGCTTCCCCCCGGCCGCGATCAGGTGCGTGGTCACCTCGTCCAGGAACCGGTCGCCCGAGCTGACGGCGTCCCGGAGCCCGGGTTCGAGCCGTGCCAGGTCGTCTTGGAGGAAGGGGAGTGACAGCAGTGAGGCGGTGTCCACCAGGGGGAACGATAGGCGAAGGACTCGAAGTCGGGACAACGTGAGCCAGCCGCAATGGCTGTGGCCAGGGCCTTGGCCCGGCCGCGGCGCCCTCCTGGGCGGGAACATGCCCAGGTTTGGGGAAGCGGGGTGACTACCGTCGGTGGAAGAGGTCAGGATTCGGGCCCGGCATGCCGAAGGAATGGGGGATGCATTTGGGACCTTACGCTCGAGGGAAACGAGGACACCGGGTGTCTGTTGCCACAGCACGCCCGGTAGACTTCGCTCGGAAGTCGAGCCGTCGAGGGAGGCGGTCTGGTGTTCGAACGCTTCACTGATAGGGCCCGAAGGGTGTTGGTGCTGGCGCAGGAGGAAGCGCGCCTGCTCAACCACAGCTTCATCGGCACCGAGCACATCCTTCTGGG
>Ga0209415_10003774_pt1 | contig 28122 bp, 24 predicted proteins | sample PeaSoiSIISIP2007_FD_187696 | JGI IMG/M metagenome (GOLD analysis project Ga0209415, IMG submission 187696) | Peat soil microbial communities from Weissenstadt, Germany - SII-SIP-2007 (SPAdes) (version 2) | ecosystem: Environmental > Terrestrial > Soil > Wetlands > Peat | place: Germany... | reverse complement strand
AGGCCAGCGCACCTGCACCACCCCCCACGAGTGCGGCCGTGCGACCCGGCGCAGGCTCCCAGGCTTGAATCGCCGTTGCTTGTGCGAGAAGGAACGTTCGCCGCACCCGGTCCACAGTCCCGATTAACGTGTCGCCGAGCACCGTTGGGGCGCGCAGGACAACGGTCGAGTCATCTGTCGTCGTGACGCGCACCCTCTCTGGCGGGTTCGGACCCCGCAATTCATCGGGCTCGACCGGGCGCAGCGTGGTGCAGGCTGCCGTGACGATCAGGCAGGTGGCTGCGAGGAACGTGCAAAGCGGGGCGGGATGATGCACGAAGCGCATTGGGCCCTCCGCGAACCGAGTCGCAAGGCCGGGCAGCTCAGGATCGGGCTGGCGTCGGCGACGGGCGTCAGAGCGAAGGCGAGCGAGGACCGGTCAAACAATTACTACACTTTGAATATGGGGGGAAGCAGTGGCCTTGGGGACCCTTCACACCAAACCCGAGATACTCTCACGATAGCTGTGCTAGGTTGATCATGGCGCGATGGGAGAAGGCCAACAGTTCGGCAGCTTTGAATGCCGACGATGCTCGCTCGCATGAAGGTCGTGCGATGAGCGCCTAGAAGATGGACTTGAACGGTCCATTTGCCCGTACTCCCTAACGCTGTCGGAGTTGCCGCTTGGCCCCTGCCGAGCGGCTGTTCCGTTTCCCCCAACAGACTCCCGAGTGGTCATGCTGAGCGGTCCCACCGTCCTGGGCGGCGCGCGCTCGACTACGACGCGTTACGCGATGGGGTCGAAGCCGTGTACCCAGCTGCCGCCGCCTCACACGCGCGGGAACTCCCGGGCCGCCGGAATCCCCTCAAGGCGACGGGGCGCCGGACATTACAATGGACCGGCAGGGCTTGGCTTTAAGACGCTGAAAGGCCTCGACTGCGACCGAATCAAGAATCGAGAGAGTGTGAGGTGCTCGACTCAAGCCTTCCTGTTGCAGGTGCGGACCGTCCCCCCAACCCAAGGGCGTCGCCACCGAGAAATCAGTATCAAAAGACCGGCCGTTGGGCGGTATCGCTGACCGGATACACGCCGCTCTGGTAGGGGCCGCGCGTGTCAGGGTGTCGTGCCGCAGAGTTCCGCCCGTAGCTCCGGCGGGTAGTCCTGCAGGCACGGAATCCTCCCAGCGCCCCGCCCCGAGCTTGAGATCAGAAACACGCCGACCGCCGAAGCGGCTGCCCCAGCGACCAGTAGCGCAGTCCTCCTCGGGTCCGACGTCCTCGCCTCGACCCTCACAACGTCCTGGAGGGGTACGGCCCAGCGCTCCGAGAGGACGGTCCCGATCAGCGTGTCGCCCTCAATCCGAGGGTCCGAGACGAACGTGACATGGTCCGGCCTTGTCCACACCGACACAAGCTCCGGCTTGTGTGACGGAATGAACTGCCCGGGCTCGACGCGTCGCATGCCGCTGCACGCCGCCGTGGCGAGTACCCAGCCAAATGCTAATGTGCGCCTAGACAAGTCTCTGGCGCTCAAGTTCCTAGCCGCCTATCACGCACGTGATGCGACAGACGGAGGACCAAGGGCAAGGGGTTATCCGCCACGAACTAGCAGTGGGCACTCGTGCTGGCATATATCAGGCATACATGCCGCGCAGTCGGTGCATCGTCGCCACGCGATCGACGGCGAGCATGTAGCAGGCGATCCGCGGGCTCACATTGTGGCGGTCGACCATGGCCATGACCTCGGTGAACGACCGCGTCATGATCGCTTCGAGCCGCTGGTTCACCGTGTCCTCGTCCCAGAAATAGCCCTCGCGGTCCTGCACCCATTCGAAGTAGCTCACGGTGACGCCGCCTGCGTTCGCGAGAATGTCCGGGATCACGAACACGCCCTTTTGCTCGAGGATCTCGTCCGCGGGCGGGGTCGTCGGCCCGTTGGCGCCCTCGCAGATGATCTTCGCGCGCACGCCGCCCGCGATCTTCTTCGTTATCACGTTCTCGAGCGCAGCCGGCACGAGGACGTCGCAGTCCGAGGTGAGGAGCTCGTCGTTCGAGATCCCCTCGCCCTTCGGGTAGCCCGCGATCTGGCCGCGGTCGCGCACCCAGCGCTCGACGTCGGCCACGTCCAACCCCTTCGCATTGTACACGCCGCCCGACTTGTCCGAGAGCGCCACGACCGTGGCCCCTTCCCGCGCGAGCAGATTCGCGGCGACCGAGCCCACGTTGCCGAAGCCCTGCACCGCGACCCGGGCTCGGGCGAGCGACATCCCGAGCCGCGCGAGCGCCCCGCGGGTCACGAACATGCAGCCACGGCCCGTCGCCTCGCGGCGGCCGAGCGAGCCGCCCATCGCGACGGGTTTGCCGGTCACGACCGCCGTGACCGTGTGGCGCATGTGCATGGAGTAGGTGTCCATGATCCAGGCCATCACGCGCTCGTTCGTGTTCACGTCGGGCGCCGGGACGTCGGAGTCGGGACCCAGCGTCTCGATGATGCTAGCCGTGTACCGCCGCGTGAGGCGCTCGAGCTCCCCGATCGAGAGCGTCGCCGGGTCGCAGATCACACCGCCTTTCGACCCCCCGAAGGGGATGTTCACGAGCGCGCATTTCCACGTCATCCACGCCGCCAGCGCCGTCACTTCGTCGAGCGTGACGTGGAGATCGAAGCGGATGCCACCCTTCGCGGGCCCCCGCGAGGTGTTGTAGAGCACCCGGTAGCCCGTGAACACCTCAAGCTCGCCCGAGTCCCGCATGACGGGAATCGAGACGATGATCTGCTTCTCGGGGCTACGCAGGACGCGGTAGAGGCCGGGGTCGAGCTGGAGGAGCTTCGCGGCGTGATCGAAGCGCTCCATCATCGCTTCGAAGGGATCATCCTCGGCGAGGAACGTGTCCTTCTCGGGCCGGATCGAGTGGGCTTCGGTCATCGGGATCGCTCGAGGGCAAGGAGGGCGTCCGAGAGCTCGGGAAGACCCTGCTCCCAGTGTACGGCGAGCAGGGCCACGAGGGGTTCCCCGGTGCCGCGGTCGAGCTTGAGACGACCCCGCAGTTTCACGGCATCCTTCTCGGTCACCACAACATAATCCGCGCCCGCCGCCGCCTGCGCTAAGCGCTCCACGTCGCCCGGCGGAAAGGGATGATGATCCTCGTAGGCGACCAAGTGCACGTCGGCGCCCAATTCGCGCAGCTGAGCGGCGAAGCTCTCTGGGTCAAAGACCCCGGCCGCGGCGACGACCCGCCGGCCGCGGAGGTCTCTCCCCGCGTGCTCCGCGTGGGAATCGAGGCCCTCGAACCGCTCGAGCCCGAGGTGCGCGATCGCGACCATGGCCCGGGGCCAGCGCTGGGCGAGACGATCGGCGATCTCCGCCGCCCGTTCTCGCGTGGCCTGCTTTCTCGTGACCACGATCGCATCCGCGCGCCCGAGCGCTCCCCAGGGCTCGCGCCACGGGCCTGCGGGCAGGCGCCAGCCTTCCTTCTGCTCTGCGGCGAGCAGTGCGATGTTCAGGTCGCGCGCCACCTTGAGGAGCTGAAAGGCATCGTCCAGCACGAAGATGTCCGCCCCGAGCCGCACGGCTTCGCGGGCCCCGGCCACGCGGTCGGGATTCGCCACCACCACCGCGTTCGGCACGAGTCGGGCGAGCACTCGGGGCTCATCCCCGCCATAGCCGCGCAGCAGGATGGCAGGCGTGCGGCCGCGCTCGGCATAGTGCTGGGCGATCCAGGCTGAGACCGGGGTCTTCCCCGCCCCACCCACACCCAGGTTCCCCACGGCCACGGCGGGCCCCGGCAACGTCTGCGTTCGAAAGAGCCCGGTGCGGTAGGCCGCGGTCCGCAGGGCCATGAGGGCGTCGTAGCCGAGCGACCAGGGCACAAGCGACGCCCGTGCGGCCCGCGGCAGCGTCCCGGGCCCCCAGACCCACCGGGCCACGCGGGCGGCGCTCACGCCGCTTCGGCCTCCGACCCATGAGTCACCTCGCGCAGTGCGCGTTCGACCGCGGCGACCCCCTCCCGCAGGCCGCTCTTCCCCGGTCCGATCTCGACCGGCGCGCTGTAAAACATGCGAACCGTGGCGAACGGCTTCGGCACGCACAGTCGGTCCCAGGACTTGATCCACCAGGCGCGGTGCGCGCGCGCCCCGATCGCGATTACGCGTGCCTCAGCGTGCTGCGCGGCCACGACGATGCCCGCCTTGAGTTGTTCGGCCGGGCCCCGCGGCCCGTCGGGCGTGGTGCCAACCTCGGTGCCGGTGCGCAGGTACCGAATGAGCCCGAGCAACCCACCGACGCCGCCGCGCTGCGTCGAGCCGCGGATCGTGCGGTAGCCCCACGTCTCGCACAGGTCGGCGAGATACCCGCCGTCCCGGTGCCGGCTGATGAGGAGCGCCATGCCTTCGTTCCGGCGATGGTGGATCACGGGCAACAGGCGGCTGTGCCAGGTCACGAACACGAGCGGGCCGCCGCTCTCCCGCGCGCGCTGCACGTTCTCGAACCCTGCGACCTCGTAACGCCAGGTGCGCGCGAGCAGCCGCACGAGCAGGGCACCCGTCGCGGCCACCACGGGCTCGGCCCAGGCGAGCTTCACGCGACGAGCTCCGCCGCGATCGCCGCCACGCGATCCGCCGCGCCCGGCCCGCCGAGCCGGGCGCGCACCACTGCCAACCCCTCGCGTTGGGCGCGCGCCGGCGCGCCGTCCCGGTCGAGGAGCGGGAGCACGGCGTTGGCCAGGGCCTCAGGCGTCCCGGTCTCCTGGAGGAACTCCGGGGCCACGGCGCGCTCGGCAATCAGGTTCACGAGCCCGACCCGCGGCACGTCGAGCACGCGTTGGGCCACGGCGAACGACCACGGGTGCAGCCGGTAGGCGATCACGAGCGGGACGTCGGCGAGCGCGGCCTCGACCGTTGTCGTCCCGGCCTTGCAGAGGGCCGCGTCCGCGGCCGCGAAGACGACCCGGGCGTCCCCGTGGTGCACGCGGATCGCGCCGGGGTTCGGGTAGGCCAACCGGGGCCTGCCCGCCGCCACGAGCTGCACGTCGGGCCGCGCGCGCGCGACCCACGCCGCCGCGTCCCGAAACGGCGCCCAGAGCCGATGCACTTCTTGGCTCCTGCTGCCCGGAAACAGGGCGAGCACGGGTCGCGCGGGGTCGAGCCCGAGCGTGCGCTGCGCCTCGGCCCGCGTGGGGGGGGGTGGGCGGTCAAGCAGCGGGTGGCCGACGAACGTGGCCGCCACGCCGTGGGCGCGAAAGAACGCCTCTTCGAAAGGCAGGATCACGGCGAGCCGCCGCACCGGGGCGAGGCGGCGCACCCGGCCCGGCGCCCAGGCCCACATCTGGGGCGCGATGTAGTAGAGCACCGGGACACCGGCCTCTGCCGCGACCGCCGCCGCCCGCAGGTGGTAGCCCGGATAATCGACCAAGATCGCGAGATCGTAGGTCCCGGCCCGGAACGCCTTGGTCACGCGACGGAGCAGTCGGAGATGGGCGGGGAGCTTCCGCAGCGCCTCGACGAGGCCCACGACCGAGTAGTCCTCCATCCGGTCGAGCACCCGCGCCCCCGCGCTTTCGAGCGCGGGTCCGCCGAAGGCGTCGACCGAGACCTCGAGCCTCCGGGTGAGGGCGCGCACAACGGCGCCCGCGTGCGCGTCGCCCGACGGTTCGCCGGCCGAGATGTAGACCCGTTTCACGGCTCCGCGGCGAGCGGCGAGGCCTGTACGGCGTCGGCCACGCGGAGCGCCAACGCGAGCGCCTGGAGCCCGGCGGCCCCCGTGACGACCACGTCCCCTTCGCCGAGCGCCGCGCGCACGAAGCTCTCGAGCTCCAAGCGCAGCGGCTCCGCCTCGGGCGCATCGAGCCGCACGTGCTGCACGATCGCCTCAAGGGTCGTGGCGCCGAGGGTTTGCCAGCCCGGCTTCAAGCGGTAGAACTCCCCCGTTCCGCTGGCGAGATCGAGCGAGCAGTACCCGGTGGGCTGGAAGATCCGGAGCTTCCGCGTCCGGTCACGCGAGATGCGGCTCGCCGTGACGTTCGCCACAGCGCCGTTAGCGAACTCGACCCGCGCGTTCGCGATGTCCACGTGCGGCGTGAGCACGGCAACCCCCGTGGCGCGCACGTCGGTCACTTCCGAGCGGGCGAGCTCCAAGACCAAATCGAGGTCGTGAATCATCAGGTCGAGGATCACGGGGACGTCCGAGCCGCGCAGCTGGAAGGGCGCGAGGCGCTCGGTCTGCAGGTAGCGCGGCTCTTCGAGATAGGGCGCGGCCGCGCGCACCGCGCGGTTGAAGCGCTCCACGTGCCCCACCTGGAGCACCACCTTCGCCGCGGCGGCCGCGCGCACGAGTGCTTCGGCGCCGTCGAGTGAGTCGGCGAGGGGCTTTTCCATGAGCAGCGCCCGGCCCCGCTCGATCACGGCGAGACCCACCGCCCTGTGGGCGGGCGTCGGCACGGCGACCGTCACCGCCCGGGCGCGGTCGAGCAGCGCCTCGCGCGAGGGGAAGGCGACGGTCTCGAGCTCGCGCGCCACCCGGGCGGCCCGCTCGCCGTCCGTGTCGTAGATCCCGACCAGCTCCGCGTGGGGGACCTGGCGCAGCAGCCGCGCGTGGTGGTAGCCGAGCGCGCCCGTGCCGATGACGCCGACGGGGAGCGCCGCGGTCAGACGAGTACCCCGCGCTGGGAGCCCTCGATGAAGCGGAGGAAGTACGCTACTTCGGGCACGCGCTCGAGCTCGGCGCGCGCGCGCACGATCCCCTGGGTGACGGTGTACTCGGAGTTGAAGAGCAGCCGGTAGGCGCGCTTCAGCGCCACCTTCACCTCCGGCGTGAACCCCGCCCGCGTGAGCCCAATCGAGTTGAGCCCGTAGAGGTGCACCGGATTGCCGGCCGCCTTGGTGAACGGCGGCACGTCCTGGTTCACGCGCGAGGCGCCGCCCACGAACGCGAGCTTTCCGATGCGCACGAACTGGTGAATCCCGAGCACGCCGCCAATGATCGCGCGCTCCTCGATCACGACATGCCCGCCCATCTGCACGTGGTTCGCCACGATCACGTCGTCGCCGAGCACGCAGTCGTGCGCCACATGGACGTAGGACATGAGGAAGCACCTGGCGCCGATGGAGGTCTTGCCGGTCGCGGTCGTGCCCCGGTTCACGGTGCAGTATTCCCGGAGGATCGTCTTATCGCCGATCTCGACCCAGGTTTCCTCGCCCTGGTACTTCAGGTCCTGCGGATCGCTGCCGATGACGACGCCGTAACCGATCTTGACGCCGCTCCCGATGCGGGTGTTGCGCTCGATCACGGCGTGGCCCGCCACGCTCGAGTGGTCGCCGATGCTCACCCGCGGCCCGATGATGCAGTAGGGGCCGATCGACACGTCGTTCCCGAGGCGGGCCGTGGGATCGACGAGCGCCGTGCGGTGGATCATCGGTCCGTCACCATGGCCATCATTTCCGCTTCGGCCACGACTTGCCCGTCGACAAATCCGGTCCCCTTCATACGGCAGGTCTTGCCGCGGATCTGGAGCATCTCGAGCTCGAAGCGGATCTGGTCGCCGGGCACGACCGGACGCCGGAACTTCACATTGTCGAGCGACATGAAGTAGACGACCTGCTCCTCCAGGTTCTGTCCCTCGAAGCGGGTCATCAAGAGCATCCCGCCCACCTGCGCCATGGCCTCGATGATGAGGACGCCCGGCATGATGGGGTGCCCAGGGAAGTGTCCCTGGAAGAACTGCTCATTCATCGTGACGTTCTTGATCCCGACGATCCGGTCCTCGCCCTCGACCTCGATGATCCGGTCGACGAGCAGGAACGGGTAGCGGTGGGGCAGCACGTCCATGATGCGGGCGATGTCCATGCGCGGCGGCCCCGCGCGCCGACCGGCGCGCGACAGGGCTCGGGCCAACGCCACGTTCCCCTTGTGGCTCGGCCGGGTGGCCACGATATGGGCGCGGATGCGGGCACCGGTGAGCGCGAGATCGCCCAAGACGTCGGCGGCCTTGTGGCGCACGAACTCGTCCGGCCAGCGGAGCGCGCCGCCATGCACGACGGCGTGGTCATCCAGGACGATGGCGCTCGCGGCCGAGGCCCCCTTGATGAGCCCGCGTGCCTTCAGATCCGCCACCTCGCTTGCGAACCCGAAGGTGCGCGCCGGGGCGAGTTCCCGGGCGAACGCGGCCGGCAGCTCGTAGCTCCCCGTCTGCTGGCCGATCAGGGGATGCGGCCACTCGATCGTCACGGTGAGGCGGAGCCCTTTCGCCGGCGCCACGATATAGGAGGCCTCGCCCTCGGTCACCGAGAAGGGGGCCGGCACGGTGAGCACCGCGGCCTCGCCGCCCACGTCCACGGGCTCGGCCGTGGTGAGGGCGTCGAAGTACGGCTGCACACTTCCGTCGCCGATCGGGGCCTCGGGTCCGGTGAGCTCGACCACGAGGTCGTCGATCTCGAGCGCGGCCGCGGCGGCCAGGATGTGCTCGACCGTGTGGATCGTCCGGCCCTCCGGCCCGAGGGCCGTGCGGCGGTCGACGGCGCTGACCTCGGAGAGCCGCGCCGGGATCTCGGGTGCCCCCGCGAGATCCGCACGGCGGAAGACGATCCCCGACCCCGCCGGGGCCGGGAGGAAGCGGGCCTCGGCCTCGACGCCCGTGTGCAGCCCCATGCCCCGCACGAGCGCCGGGCGCGCGATCGAGCGTCTAGGGGTCTTCACGGTCTTTCACGAGCGCTTCGAGCTCCCCCACGATCGCCGTCAGACGGTGCAGCGCGCCCTGCGCCCTGAGCATCGAGCGGTGGTCGCGGGCCGGGAAGCCCGAGACGGTAGCACCCGCGGCGATGTCGCCGATCACGCCGGCCTGCACCAGGAGACGCGCGCCCCGGCCCACCGTCAGATGGTCGGCGAGGCCCACCTGCCCGCCCATCATGACGTCGTCCTCGACGTGCGTGCTCCCCGAGATCCCCGACAACGCGGCGATCAGACAGCGCCCGCCCACGTGCACGTTATGGCCGATCTGCACGAGGTTGTCGATTTTCGTCCCCGCCCCGATGATGGTGTCGTCGATCGAGCCGCGGTCGACGGTCGTGTTCGCGCCGATCTCGACGTCGTCCCCGATGATGCAGCGGCCCACCTGCGGAATCTTGCGCGGCAGCTTGCCCGGGCCGGCCACATAGCCGAAGCCGTCGCTGCCCAGCCGCACGCCCGCGTGAAGGATCACGCGGGCGCCGATCTCGGTACCGCTGTAGCACACGACGTGGGGGTAGCAGTGCAGGTCGTCGCCCGCCACCACGCCGTCGCCGAGCACGCAGCCCGCCTCGAGGCGGGCGTTCCGGCCCAATTGCACGCCGTCTCCCAGCACAACGTAGGGCCCGATCGCTATCGGGTCCTCCCAGCGCACCCCGTGGCCGATGACCGCCGTGGAGTGGATGCCGGGCGCCCACACCGCCGGCGGATAGAGCACGCCGAGCACGGCGATCATCGCCGTGTGGGGGTCCGGGACGACGATCCGGCAGGCGGGGCCGCCCGGCGCGTCGGCGAAGGCAGGGCCGACGAGGAGGGCCGCCGCGCGCGACTGCGCGAGCTGGTTCAGGTAGCGGCGGTTCGCGAGGAACGAGAGCTCGTCGGGGCCGGCGCGCTCAAGGGGAGCCACGCGCTGGACGCGGACGTCGGCGGATCCGACGAGCCGCCCCCCGGTCAGCGCCGCGACGTCCTGCGCCGAAAGCGAGCGCGACTCGGGCGCCACGGACCTACTGACTGTGGTGCAGCCGCGCGAGGACTTGGTTCGTGATATCGAGCGCGGGGTCGGCGGCGACGAGCGGGCTCCCGGGCGCCTCAGCGTCGAGGATGAACGCGTAGTTCCCCTCAGCGCGCATGCCCTGGAGCACGGCGTTGACCCGGGCCTGGATCGGCTGCAGGAGCTCGGCTTCCCGCTGCTGGGCCTTCTGCTGGAGCTCGGTCTGCCGCTCGCTGATGTGCTGCTGCATCGTCTGCAGCTCCTTCTGCTTCGCCGCCTTCGCCGCGGGCGAGAGCGCGATCGCCTCCATGTCGAACGCCCGCGCGGCCGAATCAAGCTGCGCCTCGAGGCGCTGGACTTCGACCCGGTAGCCTTCCACGTCGCGATTGAACGTGGACTCGGCCGCGGTGTAGCCCGGCGTCTGCTGGAGGATCTGGCGTCCGTTGATGTAGACGATCTTCACCGGCACGGGCAGCGGGGCCTGGGAGGGGGCCGCGGCGGGCGCGGGGGATGCCGCGGGCGCGGGCGCGGCGGCGCCCGCCCCTTGCGCTCCGGCCAATCGGGCACCGAGCAGCACGAGTCCAACGGCGACGAGCAGCGCGCGAGTCTCTATCGGTGTCCGACCGATCACAGGATGTCTCCGAGGGGAAAGGGAAGCGGCCGGGCCGGGCCCGACCAGGGTCAGAACTGTCCGAACGCCGAGCTGAAGGGCGAGCCCAGGGTCGTGTTCCCGAGCTGGACGTCGACCTTCCAGCCGGGTGCCGAATTCCCGAACGCGTCGACGCGGTCGAACCCGTACGCCAGATCGAGCCCCAGTGGCCCGAGCGGCGACACAACGCTGAACCCGATCCCCGCGCCCCGCAAGAGGTTCGTGGGGTTGAAGTCCGCGGCGCGCGCCCAGACGTTGCCCGCGTCCGAGAAGAGGTGGACGTAGAAGGCCTGCGAGATGCGCATCCCGATCTGGGCCGTCAGCTGCATGAAGGCTTTCCCGAAGGCCGACGGGTTCGCGACCCCGTTCTGGGCGTTCGGATCGTAGCCCGCCGGGGTGATCGAGAACTCGTAGTAGCCCGGCAGCGGGATCCCATACTGGGTGCCGCCCATCGTGTAGAGCTGGCTGAAGAACGGCGCATACCCGAAGACGTAGCCCGACCGCGCCTCAAGCCCGAGCACGAACCGAACGACCTGTTTCTGGGGATCGGAGCCGAGTCCGCCGAGCGGCGCGAACCACGACGACTGCAGATCGACCTTCTGGTAGTTCCCGGTGCCGCCGAGCGGGCCGCCGCCCTGCGTGAGGTCGAGCTCGTAGAGCGAGCCCGCGGTGGCGAACGGCAGGTCGATCCGGGTGTCCCGCATGATCGTCAGCGTGACGTTCGAGCTCAAGCAGTTGTTGCAGCTGAACGCGGCGGAGAACGCCTGGTTCGTCGTGGCGCCGTTAAAGCTCTGGAGGTCGAGCCCGTACTGCGCGAACAGCCGGGTGTAGTGGTCGTGGAACGCCGGGATCCCGAAGCGGAGCGACGCGCCGCGGGTGCGGAGCGTGCCCAGGTTCGCGATCGTGTAGTTCACCTGGTAGTCGTGCAGGTTCACCGTGCCCGAGATCCGCGATTCGAGGATCGAGGGGTCGGTGTAAGACACGTTGAACTCGTTGATGTCGGCCCCGAGCATCCACTGGAGCTGGCCTTGCTTGCCCTGGCCGAAGAGGTTGGGCTCGGTGAGTGAGAGAAAGCCGCCGACCCCCGTCCCCTGCCCGAGCGACGCGCCGAAGTTCACCGTGCCCGTGTGCTTCTCCGAGACGTGGAAGATCACATCGACGTCGCCCTGGTCGTTCGCGGACTTGGTATCAGGCACCGGAAGCGGCTCTTCGAAGAAGCCCAGGTTTGAGATGTTCTGGTAGCTCCGCACGAGCGCGTCCTGCCGGAACACGTCCCCGGGCAACACGAGGATCGCGTCGCGGATCACGTTTTCGTGCGTCACGTCGTTCCCGACCACGTCGACCCGGTTGATCGTGGCGGGCTGCTGCTCCTGCAGCGACCAGCGCAGGTCGACCGCGGGCGTCCCGTCCGCCGCCCTCTTGCGTACGACCTCGGGGTGGAGGGTCATGTAGATGTAGCCGTTGTTGAAATAAAGGCTTTGCACGTTCTGGACGGCATCCTGCCACTTCTGCCGGTCGAAGTAGGCGTCGCTCTTGGCCGTCGCGAAGGGATAGTAGAGATCGAGCTCGCTCGTCGAGAACCGCCGGTTCCCGGCGATCTCGAAGGACCCGATGCGATAGCGGTCCCCTTCATTGATGCGCACGACGAGGGTCGCTTTCCCCGTCGTGTCGTCGACGACCACCGTGTCGCCCAGCACCTGGAAGTCGACGTAGCCTTGCGACCCGTAGAACGCCGGAAGCCGCTGGTAGAGGTCCTCGCGCAGCTCGTCGTCGTCGTACTCGCCCGAGCGGAACCACCAGAAGCCTTCGGGCCGCGTGTGCATCTGGGCCGCGAGGATCGGGGCGCTGTAATGCGCGTTGCCTTCGAAGTTCACCTCGGAGATGGCGACCCGGGGGCCTTCGGTGACGTCGAAGATGAGCCGCACGTGCGAGGAGTCGAGGTCGTAGAGCCGGCGGGTCTTGATCTCGGCCAAATAGTAGCCCGCGGTGCGGTACATCGAGTCCATGCGCGCATGGGCGCGCGCGAGCGCCGCGGGGTCGAGCGGCCGCCCCTCGACGAGCTGGACCTTGTCGCGGATCTGGGGTTCGGAGAGCTGGACGACGCCCTTCAGGGTCCAGCGGGAGAGCGTGGGCCGCTCGCGCAGCCGGATGAAGAGGACGTCCTTCCTCCCGACGCTGTCGCGGTAGATGCCCACTTCCTGGTAGGCGCCGGTCGCGTAGAGGAGCTCGATCGCGCGCTGGACGTCGCGGTAGGTGACGAAGGTGTCAGCCGCGAGCCGGCTATCGGCGATGGCGCGCCGGGGGTCGGTGCGCCGGAGCCCCACGACCGCGATCGAGTCGGGCCGGAAGACCGATATTTGCGCCGCGAGGGGGACCGCCAGAACACTCGCGCCGACGGCGAACGCGCCGACGAGCGAGCGGTTCACGCCTTCGAGCCGGAGAGCGCGCGGAACGCCAGCCGTTCCTTGTCCGGGGCCACGTCGACTTCGATTTCATCCCCCCGCGCGAACTCACCGACTAGAATCTTCTCCGAAAGCGGATCCTCGACGTACTTCTGGATGGCGCGCTTGAGGGGGCGGGCGCCGTAGTGCTCGTCGTACCCGTGTTCGACCAGGAAATCCGTGGCCGCGGGCGTGAGCTTCAAGGTGAGCTCCTCATCCCCGAGACGCCGCTGGACGTCGTTGAGGAGGATCGCCACGATGAGCGCGATATGCTCCCGTGTGAGCGGATGGAACACGATCACGTCGTCGAGCCGGTTCAGGAACTCCGGATTGAAGGTCTTGTTGATCTCTTCCTTCACCTTCTCGGCGAGCCGGTCGAAGGTGGCCCGCGAGTCCGGTTGCGCGAACCCGAGCGCCTTCCCCTTCACCATGTCCCGGGCCCCGACGTTCGAGGTCATGATGACGACCGTGTTCTTGAAGTCGATCAACCGCCCGTAGTTGTCGGTGAGATGCCCCTCATCGAGCACCTGGAGCAGGATGTTGAACACGTCCGGGTGCGCCTTCTCGATCTCGTCCAGCAGGACGACCGAGTAGGGCTTCCGCCGCACGGCCTTCGTCAGCGTGCCGGAATCTTCGTAGCCCACGTAGCCCGGCGGCGCGCCGATCAGCCGGCTCACGGAGAATTTCTCCATGTACTCGGACATATCGACGCGGATCAAGGCGTTCGTGTCGGCGAAGAGGAAGCGCGCGAGCGCCCGGGCGAGCTCCGTCTTCCCGACCCCGGTGGGCCCCGAAAAGATGAACGACCCGATGGGGCGCTTGGGGTCCTTGAGCCCCGCGCGGCTCCGGCGGATGGCGCGCGAGATGACGGCGATGGCCTCGTCCTGGCCGACCACCGTCTGGTGGAGCTCGTCCTCCATGCGCAGCAGCCGCGCGGTCTCGGCTTCCTGGAGCCGGGTGACCGGGATCCCGGTCCACCGCGAGACGATGAAGGCGATGCCTTCCTCGCTGATCGTGGGCCGGTGCGTCTGCCGCTCCTTCTCCCACTGCTCCTGCTTGCGGCGGATGTCGGCCTGGAGCTCGCGTTCCTGGTCGCGGAGCCCGGCGGCGCGCTCGAAGTTCTGATCGCGCACCGCGGTCTCTTTCTCCGTGTTGATCTGCTCGAGCCGCTCCTTCAATGCGGCCACTTCAGGCGGCGGCACCTGGGTGGCGAGGCGGGCGCGCGCGCCTGCCTCGTCGATCACATCGATCGCCTTGTCGGGCAGGAAGCGGTCCGTGATGTAGCGCTCGGAGAGCTTCGCCGCCTGCTGGAGGCACCCATCGGGGATCACGACCCGGTGGTGCTCCTCGTAGCGCTTCCGCAGACCCTTCAGGATCTCGATCGTCTCATCGATGCTCGGCGGGTCCACGATCACCGTCTGGAAGCGCCGCTCGAGGGCTCCGTCCTTTTCGATGTACTTGCGGTACTCGTTCAGGGTGGAGGCCCCGACGCACTGGAGCTCCCCGCGAGCGAGCGCGGGCTTGAGCATGTTGGACGCGTCGACGGCCCCTTCGGCCGCGCCGGCCCCGACCAGGGTGTGGAGCTCGTCGATGAAGAGGATGATGTTGCGGTTCTGGGCGATCTCGTTGATGATCGCCTTCAGCCGCTCCTCGAACTGGCCCCGGTACTTGGTGCCCGCGATCACCGCCGCCATGTCGAGCGACAGGACGCGGTGGTCTTTGAGCGCGTCCGGGCACTGGCCGCTCGCGATGAGCTGGGCCAATCCCTCGACGATCGCCGTCTTGCCCACGCCGGGCTCCCCGATCAGCACGGGGTTGTTCTTCTTGCGGCGCGACAGGATCTCCATGACCCGCTCGATCTCCTTCTGCCGCCCGATCGTGGGATCGAGCTGGCCTTCGGCCCCGAGCTGGGTGAGGTCGCGGCAGAAGTGGTCGAGGGCCGGGGTCTTGGACTTCTTCTCGCTCTTGGGCGCGGCGGGCTGCGCCCCGGCGCCGGCCGCGGCGGGCGCGGGCGGCATCTCGCTCCCGAGCAGACGCAGGGTCTCGGCCCGAGCCTGTTCCAAGTTCACGCCGGCGTCGGTCAGGACCTGGGCCGCGATACCCTTCTCCTCGCGCAGCAGCCCGAGCAGCAGGTGCTCGGTCCCGACGTAGGAGTGGTTGAGCTCCCGCGCTTCGCTCATCGCGAGCTCGAGCACCTTCTTCGCCCGCGAGGTATAGGGGAGGTCGGGCCCGGCCGCGGCGGCCGCTTTGCCCTTCTTCACCGTCTCCTCGATCTTCTGCTGGATCTCCTCGAGGTCGACGTTCAGGTTGGTGAGCACGGCAGCCGCCACCCCCTCGCCCTCACGAATGAGGCCGAGCAGGATGTGCTCCGTCCCGACGTACTCGTGGTGCAGACGCGCCGCTTCCTCGCGCGCCATCTGCAGCACTTTCCGCACCCGATCTGTGAAGTTGTATCCGTTCATGCCGGCTCCCGCCTAGCACGCCTCGGCGTCGAGCACCCGCCGCACGTACGTCGCGCGTACTGCTGGCAACTCGGGATCCCCCGTCAGCCGACCCTCGAGCGCCGCCAGATGCGCGGGCTGCGTGAAAATCAGCAGCTTGTTGAGCGTATATACACTCAAGTTCGGGATCAGATTCAGGCCTGCCCCGAGCCGCACGCCGCTCAACAGATTCATCGCCTCTTCAAAGGTGAGCGTGCGCGCGTGCCGCAAGGTTCCGTACGCCCGCCACACCTTGTCGGCCACGATCGTCGTGGCCTCGCGCAACAGGATCTCGCGCGCCTGCTCTTCATACTCGATCACCTGGCGGACGATCTTGCCCAGGTGGTCGAGCAGCTCGTCCTCGGACTTGCCGAGCGTGGTCTGGTTCGACAACTGGAAGAAGTTGCCGACCACCTCGCTCCCCTCCCCGTAGAGGCCCCGGAACGTGAGGCCGACCTGGGAAAGGCCCTGCAATACCTTGCCGATTTCCTTCGTCAAGACGAGGCCTGGCAAGTGGATGAGCACGCTCGCCCGCAGCCCGGTCCCGGCATTCGTCGGACAGGAGGTAAGATAGCCAAACTCAGGGTGAAAGGCGAAGGGCAGCAGCCGGCCGAGATCCGCATCCGCCGCCTCCAGCTCGACATACGCCTCCTCGAGCGCGAACCCCGAGCGCATCCCGTGCAGGCGGAGGTGATCCTCTTCATTGACCATCACGCCCACCGCGCCCTGCACGAGCAGTGCCGCGCCGGGCCGCGGCCGGGCCTCGCGATCGAGCGCCGCCAGCTCCTTGGACACGAGGTGGCGCTCGTGCAACAGCTGCCGGTCCGCCCGGTCCATCTGATCGAGCTGAAACGTGACGGCGCCGGCGAGCCGCTCGCTCGCGGCCGCCGCTTCGGCGACCCGGCGCAACACCCCCGTGCGGTCCGAGTCCCGCGCGCGCTGGCTGAAGGTGTAGCCCTGCAGGTTTCGGGCGAGCCGGATGCGCGTGGACAAGACGATGCTCCCGCGCGGGCCCGAGGCGTCGAGCCAGCTCATGCCCCCGTCGGGCAGGAGCGAGAGGTCGATCACTCGAGCACCCGGATGCGGTCGCGGAGCTCGGCCGCGAGCTCGAAGTTCTCGTTCTCGACCGCGCGGCGGAGCTGCTCCCTCAGGTCGAGGAGCGCGTGGCGCGGGTCCGAGCGCTCGCCCGGGACCTGGTAGCGCTCGCCCACGTGCTGGCTCGAGCCGTGGAGGCGCCGCAACAAGTCGCGCAGGTGGCCGGCGAACGCGTCGTAGCACTCCGCGCACCCGAGCCGGCCGCTCTCGCGGAAGTCCTTGAGCGTGGCCCCGCAGGCGGCGCAGCGCAGCCCGTCCTGCGGCGTGGGCAGGAGGCTCGGCGCGCCCTTCCCCATCGCCGTGATGAACCCCCCGAGCGGCGACTTGAGGACCGACACCCCGGTCTCGACGCCCTTCGCCTGGGCGCACGGCTCGCAGAGGTGGAGCGTGACTTTCGCGTCGTGCTCCACCTGGGTCAGGTTGATGACCGCGTCGCGTTCCTTACAGTTGTCGCACAACATCAGGGTATCACGTCGATCGATTCCACCACGGTGATGCGCCCGTCCTCGAGCCAGAGGATCCGGTCGGCGCGCGCCGCGAGCTGCCGGTTGTGCGTGGCCACGACGACCGCTGTCTCGAACTCCCGCGCCAGCCGGAAGAACCCGTCGTGCAGCCGCTCGCTGTTGGCGTGGTCGAGATTGCCGGACGGCTCGTCCGCGAGCACGAGGCTCGGATCGTGCACCAGCGCCCGCGCCACGGCGCAGCGCTGCTGCTCGCCACCCGAGAGCTCCGCCGGCCGGTGCGTCATACGGCCCGCGAGCCCCACCTCCGCCAGCAACTCCTCGGCCCGGGTCCGGGCCGCGCGCGGCGGCACCTTCGCGATCAGGAGCGGTAGCATCACGTTCTCTACGGCGGTGAATTCCCGCAAGAGATGGTGGAACTGGAAGACAAAGCCGAGTTTCCGGTTCCGCACGTCCGCGAGCCCCACCGGATCGAGATCCGCGTAGCGCGACCCCTCGAGCCAGATGTCCCCCGTGGTCGGCTGGTCGAGCGCGCCGAGCAGATGGAGCAGCGTACTTTTCCCCGCGCCCGAGGCGCCGACCACCGCGACGACCTCGCCACGCCGCACCGCGAGGTCGATCCCGCGGAGCACCTCGACCGGCTGGCCGTCGCCGCCCGCGTAGATCTTGCGGAGCCCCCGGGCCTCGAGGAGGGGCGTCATTCGTAGCGGATCGCCGTCACGGGATCGAGCCGCGCCGCCTGGATCGCGGGGTACAGCGGCGCCAGGGTCGCCACCACGAGGCTCGTCGCGATCACGAGCACCGCGTCGAGCGCCTGGGTGTGCACCGGCAGGTGATCGATGAAGTAGATCGACGGATCGATGTGGATCCACTCGCCGCGGTTCACCATGATCCCGAGCGTGAAGCCGAGCGTGGCGCCGATCGTGGTGCCCACGACCCCGATCAGAATCCCCTGGGCGAGGAAGATCCGGCGGATCGCCCCGCGCTGCAGCCCCATGGCGAGCAGAATGCCGATCTCCCGCGTCTTGTCGCGGACCACCATCGTGAGCATCCCGACCACGTTGAACGCCGCCACCACGCAGATCAGGAACACGACGAGCGCCATGGCGAGCTTCTCGAGCTTGAGCGCGGAGAAGAGCGAGGCGTTCTGCGACTGCCAGTCGAGCACGCGGTAGGGGTAGCCCAGCCGCTCCTCCATCGCCGCGCCGAAATCGCGCGCGTTCCAGGGGTCCGCGATGCGCACCTCGATCCCCGTCACGGCGGTGTCGAGCCCGGCGAAACGCTGGGCGACGGTGCGCTTCAGCGCGACGTAGTTGTTGTCGTACTCGTACATGTCGGTCTCGAACAGCCCCACGACCTGATAGCGGTGGAACTGCGGCACGAACGCGCCGAGACTCGGATTGAACCGCGCGCCCGCCGGGGAGACGAGCGTCACCACGTCGCCCGGAAACGCGGAGAGCTTGTTCGCCAGGCGTGTGCCGAGCGCGATGCCGCCGTCGACGTCGCTGCGCGTGGTGCGGAAGCCGAGGTCGCCCTTCACGAAATGCCGCGCGAGGGTCGTGACTGAGTGCGCCCCGGTGTCGGGCTCGACGCCCAAGACGACGACCCCCTCGGCGTAGTCGTGCCCGGCCGAAATGAGTCCCTGCGTGAGGACGAAGGGTGCCGCGGCCACGACGCCCGGCGAGCGGCGCACGAGCTCGAGCACGTGCCGCCAGTCGTCCACGCGCAGGCCCTCGCCGTAGGTCAGGACGCGCAAATGCGGATTCGCAACGAGGATCTTCTCGCGCAGGTCCTGTTGCAGTCCGTTCATCACGCCGAGCACTAAGACGAGCGCCATGACGCCGACCGCGACGCCGCCCACCGCGATCAGCGTGATGAGCGACAAGAGCCGGGAGGAACGGCGGCTCCGCAGGTAGCGCAGCGCGATCTGGCGCTCGAGCCGCCCGGGCCACAGGCCCGGCACGAAGCGCAGCACGAGGACGGCGACGACGAGCGCGGCGACGACACCCCAGACTTGGGCGGTGGGCATCATTCGGGCCGGAGCATGGGAAAGAGGATCACGTCGCGGATGTTCGGCTGATCGGCGAGGATCATCATCAGGCGGTCGATGCCCAGCCCGACGCCACCCGTGGGCGGCATCCCGTATTCGAGCGCGCGCAGGAAGTCCTCGTCCAGGCGCTGGGCTTCGGCGTCGCCCGCGGCCCGCAGCGCGGCTTGCTGCTCGAAGCGGCGGCGCTGCTCATCGGGGTCGTTCAGCTCGCTGAACGCGTTCGCGACTTCGCGGCCGTGCACGAACAGCTCCCACCGCTCGACCGTGGTCGGATCGCCGCGCTTGAGCTTCGCGAGCGGCGAGAGGGCGACCGGATAGTCGTACACGAACGTGGGCTGCACGAGGGTGGGCTCGACGAAGGTCTTGAACACCTCGTCCACGAGTTTCGCCCCGACGAGCCCGTCCGCGTCGGGGACGTTGCGGCGCCGCAGCGCCTGGCGCAGCTCGGCGTCCGTGCTCCGGGCGAGATCGACGCCCGCGAGCTCCCGGACGAGGGTGTAGTAGTCGCGGCGGGCGAACGGCCGGGCGAAGGAAATCGTGGCGCCCGAGCGCTCGAGCGTCGTGGCCCCGAAGAGCTCCGCCACGAGGGTCGCGAGCATCTCTTCGGTGAGCTCGCGCATCGCGTCGTAGTCCGCGTAGGCCTCATACCACTCGGCCATCGTGAACTCCGGGTTGTGGAAACGCGAGAGGCCCTCGTTGCGAAAGTCGTGGCTGATCTCGTAGACCTTCTCCAAGCCGCCGACGATGCAGCGCTTCAGATACAGCTCGTCGGCGATCCGCAGGAAGACGTTCGTGTCGAGCGCCTCGTAGTGCGTCGTGAAGGGCCGTGCCGTGGCGCCGCCGTAGAGGGGCTGGAGCACCGGCGTCTCGACCTCGAGGTAGCCCCGGGCGTCGAGGAAGCGGCGCACCTGCGCGACTACCCGCGCGCGCATCTGGAAGAGCGCGCGCACCTCGGGATGGACGGCGAGGTCGGCGTAGCGCTGGCGCGCCCGCTGCTCGGGGTCTGCGAGCGCGCCATGGCGCACCCCCGCGTCGTCTTCCTTCCCGAGCGGCAGCGGCCGGAGCGACTTCGCGAGCAGCACGAGCTCGTCCACGCGCACGGTGACCTCCCCCGTCTTCGTGCGAAAGAGCGGGCCCGTGACGCCCACGAAGTCGCCCAGGTCGAGCAGATCGAGCAGGCCGTAGCGTTCGTCGCCCACGTGGTCTCGTTTGACATACACCTGAATGCGGCCAGAGAGGTCCGCGAGGTGTCCGAAGGTGGTCTTCCCGTGGGGCCTGAGCGCCACGAGGCGGCCCGCGAGCCGGCAGATGCCGGTCTCGTCTGCGCCGGCCTCGAATGCGGCCCGGGCGGAATGGGCGGTGTGCGAGCGGTGGAACGCGTAGGCGAATCCGGGCACCCCGCGTCGGCTGAGTTCCTCGAGCTTCTCGCGCCGCGCCGCCTCGACCTGGCTCGTCACGCAGCCTTGCCCCCGAAGCGCTTGAGGAACGCTTCGATGAAGGGATCGAGGTCGCCGTCCATCACGTCCTGGACGTCGGTGACCTTGAGGTCCGTGCGGTGGTCGTTGACCAGGGTGTAGGGCTGGAAGACGTAGGAGCGGATCTGGTTGCCCCAGGCGATATCGGTCTTCTGCTTGTCGACTTCCGCCTTCTTCGCCTCCCGCGCCTCCACGGCGCGCTCGTAGAGCCGGGCCTTGAGCATCTTCATCGCCGTGGCCTTGTTCTTGTACTGGCTGCGCTCCTGCTGGCAGGCGACCACGATGCCGCTCGGCATATGAGTGAGCCGCACGGCGGAGGACGTCTTGTTGACGTGCTGACCGCCCTTCCCCGACGCGCGGTAGGTGTCGACGCGCAGGTCGTCGTCGCGAATCTCGATCTCGATGTCCTCGTCGACCACGGGGTAGACGAACACGGACGCGAACGAGGTGTGCCGGCGCGATTGCGCGTCGAACGGCGAGATGCGCACGAGACGGTGGACGCCCTTTTCAGCCTTGAGGAGACCGTAGGCGTAGCGTCCGGAGATCTGGATTTCGGCCGACTTGACGCCCGCTTCCTCGCCCTCGAGCAGGTCGAGGATCTCGACCTTGAAGCCGTGGCGTTCCGCCCAGCGGACGTACATGCGCATGAGCATCTCGGCCCAGTCCTGCGACTCGGTGCCCCCGGCCCCGGGATGGATGGTGAGGAGGGCATCCCGCGCGTCGTCGCGACCGCGGAGCATGTTCTGGAGCTCGAGGATCTCGAGCTCGGCCGAGATTTGCTGGGCTTCGGTGTCGAGATCGTGGGCGAGGTCGCCACTGCCCTCGGCCAGGGCGAGCTCGTTTAGCGCGCGGCCGTCATCCAGGCGCTTGCGCAGGGCGTTATACGGATCGAGCCAGCGCTTGAGATCCTTGAGTTCGTCGACGAGCTGACGCGAGCGCTCGGGCGCGCTCCAGACCGCACCATCGGCCATGAGCGCCTCGAGCTCGGCCCGCCGCTTGATCTTCCCCTCGACGTCAAAGGAAGCTCCGAAGCTCGGTGAGCCGGCGATCGAAGTCTTGGAACCGTTCTGCGAGCGTCACGCGACCCTCGGGAGCACCGGAACAGGAGCCGCCTCGGAGAATCCGAGAACGCGCTCTAACTACAAGGAAGGCTAATAAGTTAGCGAGCTCGGAGCCAGCCTAGAACACCTTCGCGCCGCCCGCGAGGATCTCGTTCAGCGCCTCGGTCCAATAGGGCGTGCTCTGCGCCACCGCCGCTCCGACCTGTTCGACGTACTCCTGCCAGCACTTCTCGATCTCGTCCTTGAACAGCGCGGGCAGGGTGCCATCGCGCAGGCCCTGCTGGCGCTTCTCGGCGTGGTAGACGACGAGGTCCGAGATCAGTGCGCGAGCGAGCCTGCGCGCCTTCTGCTTCGGATCCTGGACCAGGAACGGGTTCACAGGGCGGAGCGGCCCCGTGGCGCGGGGCACGGGTGGGTGCGCTCCAGACGAGGGCGGCGTGGGCGGTGCCAGGGGCGCGGACGGCGCGGGCGCGGCGATGGGGGCCTGGGCCGGGACTGGTGCCCGCGCGGCGGGCGGCGTCATGGCGGGCGACACGACGGTCGCCGGGACCGGCCTCGCAGGAACAGCAGGCGCGCCGGACGCGGGGGCTTGGGGCGCGGCGGCGATCGACGGAGCGGGGCGCGCCGTACCGGGCGCCACGGCGGGGCGCGCGAGCGGTGCTCTGGTGGACACCGGGGGCGCAGGCGGTGCCGCGGGAGCTGGAGCGCTCGGCTTGGGCGGCGCGGGTGGCCGCGGCGCGAGCGGCGGGCGCGCGACGGACGAGGGGGCCGGCGCAAGCGCCGGGGCCGGAGGCTGGGCGGCCGGGGGCGGCGGGGCGACGGCCGCCGAGGCCGGCGTGAATACCGGTGCGACCGGAGCCTGGACCGGGGCTGGGGCCTGTGCCGGTGTCTGCCCCGGGACGAAGAAGACCGTGTCGCAGACAGCGCAACGCGCCCGCACGCCGCCCGCCGGTACCTTGAGCGGATCGACGCGATAGACACTCGCGCACGAGGAACAGGTGACGTTCACGGCGTGGGCTGGTCGTCGGGGTCGTCGAGGTCCGGGTCGCGGCGCCGGTCGACTACGAAGACCGAGCCCGTCTGGGTCTTCGCGTAGCTCTTCATCTCGGTCGCGAGCTCGCTCACCTGGGCCGGATGGGTGAAGCGCCGGTTCTGGTTCGTGACGATGCCGATCGACAGAGTCATGAGGGGCACCCGATGCAACTGACCGCGGCGGTCTTTGCCGAAATAGTAGCCGGCGCGACGGTCCTGTTCGTTGTACTGGTACGGGATGAGCGTGTCGAAGACATCGAGGATCTCGGTGCAGACCGGGGTGATCGCGTCAAACGGAACGACCAAGATAAAGTCGTCGCCCCCGATGTGACCGACGAACGCTTCGGCGCCGACCAGCCCTTTGACGACGTCGTGCAGGATGCGCGAGAGGATATAGATCACCCGGTCGCCGTCGTAGTAGCTGTAGCGGTCGTTGAACTCCTTGAAGTGGTCCAAGTCGGCGTAGCACACCGCGAACAGCTCACCCTCCTCCATTCGGCACCGGATCGCGCGCTCGATCTCGGTCGTGCCCGGCAGCCGGGTGGAGGGGTTCACGGCCACGTCCCGCGCCGTACGCGTGAGGAGGCTGTCCAGGCGCGTCGCCTGCTCCGCGGGCTCGAAGAGGGGCGTGATCACCTCGTCCGCCCCCGCCGCGAACCAGCGCTTCACGCTCTCGGTCGTGTGGCGGGTCGACACGGCGGCGAGCGGGACGATGGCGGAGTAGGAGTCGCCCTTGAGGCGGGCGCACAACGCGAGGCCGGTAGACCCGGACCCGTCGGCATCGATCACCACGAGCGCGGGCAGCGACCGGAGCACGAGCTCCTCGGCCGCCCCAGGCTCATGGACCGGGACCACCGCGAGGCCTTTGCCTTCCACCCAGCGGTCCACCACCTGCGGGATGGGGCACCCCGCCGGCGAGAAGAAGAGCATCGTGGGGCGAGCGCGCAGCCGGGAGCCTCCCGTAAGAGTCGAGCCTGCTTAAAGTTAGGCCATTTCCCCCGGGGTGTCAAACAGCCCGGGCCAAACCCCCCAGATCAGAAGTGCTTGGCCTCATCGATCAGCATGATCGGGATGTCGTCCTCCACCGCGTAGATCAGCCGGCAGGCCTGGCAGACGAGCTCCTCGCTCGGGGCCGTCCGGTGCTCGAGCGGGCCTTTGCACTTGGGGCACACGAGGATTGCGAGGAGATCGGGCGCGAGGCTCATCGCTTGTATCCCAGGCGCTTGAGGGTGGGTTCGTGGGTCCGCCACTTGGGCAGGACCTTGACGTGCAGGTCGAGAAACACGTGCTCGCCCAGGAGTGCCTCGATCTTTGCCCGGGCGAGCGAGCCGACGGCTTTGATGGTGCGGCCGCCCTCCCCGATCACGATCGCCTTCTGGCTCTCGCGCTCGACATACACGGCGGCCCGAATATACACGGGCGGCGGCGCCTCTCGGAACTCGTCAATCTCGACGGCCACGCTGTAGGGCAGCTCCTCGCGCAGGAGCTCGAAGGCGGCTTCGCGCACGAACTCGGCCGCGAAGAGCCGTGTGGGCTGGGTGGCGAGGGCGTCGGGGGGGTAGTGAAAGGGGCCTTCGGGAATGAGCCGCGTGAGTTCGGCGAGCAGCGCGTCGAGTCCCCCGCCCGTGAGCGCCGACACCGCGAGCCCCGGGGCCAGGAGCTCGGGCGCCCGCGCGGCGGGCGAGACCCGATCCGCCTGCGTGTACACGAGGACGACGGGCGCCCGCAGGGGGGCGCTGAGCCGGGCGACCACGGCGAAGGGGGGCGCCGGGAACTCGGGAAGCGGGTGGAGGTACAGGACCACTTCGGCCCCGGCGATCGCACCCAGCGCCGAGGCGCGCATCGCTTGATGCAGCGGGTCTTCCGGATCCATGAGGCCGGGCGAGTCGACGAAGATGAACTGTGCGTCATCGCGGGTGAGGAGCCCCTCGATGGGCACGCGACTCGACTGGGGCTTCGGCGAGACGATGGCAAGATGCTCGCCTAAGAGCGCGTTCAAGAGCGTCGACTTGCCGACGTTCGGGCGGCCGGCGAGGGCCACGGTCCCGCAACGAGTCATCGGCGGAAGCTACACCCTGAGGCGCCCTGCGCCCCGGCCAGGGCGGGTTTAAGTTGTAGTTCTCGCACACTCAAATGGGACTTCGAGACACCCATGGACAAGCGGCTTGTGATGCTCGCGCTCTCCGCGGTGATCTTCCTACGCCTGGGAACGGCGAGACAGGGGACGCAGCAGCCTGATCTTTCGGGCAACTGGATCTTCGACCGCACCGGCAGCGACGACCCGCAATCGCCGGCGGCCGACTGTAAGTCTCACGTCCGGGGCCCGGGCGGGCACGCGGGCAGCCAACAGCTCGACACGGGGATCTTCGCGCACCCCAAGTACCACGTGCTGGGCGAGACCGAGCTCTACCGCCTCGACCAGACGCTCCAGCTGGCGCTCGACGAGCCGTTTTCCATCCGTCTCCTCCAGTCGCCCATGACCGTCACGCTCACGACGAGCGAGGGCGACTCGCTCGTCTTGCCGACGAGCGGGGAGAAGGTGAAGGAGGCCGTGAACGGCGCGGGGGACCTCGAGAGCCGGACGTACATGAACGGCACCCGTCGCGTGATCGAGCGGAAGGTCGGCGGGGGCGGCAGCGTCGCGAGCGAGTACTTCTTGTCCCAGGACGGCAATCAGCTGTACGTCGTCGTGTCGTTCGACGGGCGGTGCGGGAAGTTCACCTTCCGGCGGGTCTACGCCCGCGAAACGACGCCTCCCGCCCCGGGCTAGCCCCTCACTTCGCGGCGCCCGAGTCGGGTCTCGCCTTCGCGGTGGCAGTATCGGGGTGGAAGACCATGTCGGCGCCCATGAAGAAGTAGTGCCAGATCCACGCGTTCAACCCGAGGCCGAAGGAGTGGACCTTGGGGATGTAGTCGAAGAGCTTCGCCGCCGACACCCGCCACTTGACGAGCACCCGCAGCCCTCCGGCGTCGGGGAACATGGTGATCGCGGCCACGGTCGTATCGGGCACTCCGCGGATGCTCAAGAGCCCCATCGCCGTCCCGTACACTGTGTCGCCCGACTGCGTCAGGTTCACCAAACTGTCCAGCGCGAAATGGATCTCCGGGTGCTGCCAGGTCTCGAGGGCCTGGTGCATGAGGTTGTCGCGCATGGCCTCGCCCGTGATCAGGGCGTCGCTCTGGACGTCGATCACCCCGTGCGCTCCGGCCCAATGGCCTGAATCGGCGACGATTTCGCCGCGCACGGCTTCCACGCAGAACGTGGTCACGTGCCGCCGCGGAAAGAGCGGCACGTGGATGGTGTCGTCGACGTTCGAGTAGCCCGTCCGCGGGAGCTTGAGATTCGGATCGAAATGCCAGCCGGGGCTGCGCTCTTCGCCCGGCCGCCAGGAGGGATCGCCCGGGCAGGTCGTCGCCCAGAGATGGTTCAGGTTCGGGCTGATCTGCCACCACGCGAGGCTCGCCTTGGGGTCGACGGCCCACCGGGACGGCGAGCCTTGCGCGCGCGCGCCGACGGCCGCGGCCGCAAGACCGAGCACGACCGGGCCCGTGCGTCGCAGCTTGTGAAACGACAAGCTCATCGCTCGCTTCCTCCGCGTGACCGCAGCCCGGGCACAAGCGGACGTCACCCGCGGCCGATCCTCGCGGGATCGTTCCCTAGGGGCCGGGGTGCGAGCGCTGACGGGCGCGCTGGGAATGCCGTGACCAACGACGTCTCACATTTTGTACGCGAGCCCCCGCCCGCACAAGGCGTGTGGCGGTGATGCTGCGGCGCGCCGGGCCGTGGCCCCGGGCGTTTGGGTGGGGAACAAAAAACCGCCCGCACGCGGCCGGCTGGCGGCGCGGGCGGGCGGCTAAAGGGGAAGCTGGCGGCGGCCTACTCTCCCACGACCTCTCGATCGCAGTACCATCGGCGCTGACAGGCTTAACGACCGTGTTCGGGATGGGAACGGGTGTGGCCCTGTCGCGCTAGTCGCCAGCAAATCCAAGAGCAAATCCAAGCCAACTGACGAGGGTGTGGTGGTGCCGAGTCAACATCACGTCCATCGAAGAGATCAAGCCTCACGGGCAATTAGTACGGCTCGGCTGAAGCGCTCACGCGCCTTACACCTGCCGCCTATCAACCTGGTAGTCTCCCAGGGCCCTTCAGGAGCCTTGCGGCTCGGGAGTGCTCATCTTGGGGAGGGTTTCCCACTTAGATGCATTCAGCGGTTATCCCCGCGCGACATCGCTAACCGGCGTTGCTCCTGGCGGAACAGCCGGGACACGAGAGGTCGCTTCGTCCGGGTCCTCTCGTACTACGGACGACGCCCCTCAACACTCCAACGCCCGCACCGGATACAGACCGAACTGTCTCACGACGTTCTGAACCCAGCTCATGTGCCACTTTAACCGGCGAACAGCCGGACCCTTGGGACCTTCTCCAGCCCCAGGATGTGACAAGCCGACATCGAGGTGCCAAACCGCGCCGTCGATGTGAACTCTCGGGCGCGATAAGCCTGTTATCCCCAGCGTACCTTTTATCCGTTGAGCGATGACCCGTCCACACGGTATCACCGGATCACTAACGCCGACTTTCGTCCCAGCTCGCGCCGTCGCGCTCGCTGTCAGGCGCCCTTTTGCGTTTGCGCTCGTCGTGCGATTACCGACCGCACTGAGGGCACCATCGCGCGCCTCCGTTACAATTTCGGAGGCGACCGCCCCAGTCAAACTGCCCGCCAGCCACGGTCCTCGCCGCGGTAAGCGGCGGAGTGAGATCGTCAACAAAACAAGGGTGGTATTTCACTGTTGGCTCCCCTCGAGCCGAAACCCGAGGATCGACGCCTCCCACCTATGCTACGCAGGTCATGCCGACGATCAATGGCAGGCTACAGTAAAGGTGCACGGGGTCTTTTTGTCCTGATGCGGGAAATCGGAATCCTCACCGATACTGCAGTTTCGCCGAGCTTACGGAGGAGACAGCCGTCAAGTCGTTACGCCATTCATGCAGGTCGGAACTTACCCGACAAGGAATTTCGCTCGGATTCTCTCACTCTGTTTCCAGAGAAGCCGGACTTTCTCTTGCGCGGCCCGTGTTCATCTGCGAAGCAATGCTTCGGATAGCGTCGATGCCTGCTGGCTCCAAGTGTTTTCCCTGTTGCATCAGGTGCAGGATTCTTCGAAACCTCGCAAAGTCGACTCGCTTCTTCGTTTTGAGCGGATGCTCGGCGAAGAAAGGAACGATCCTGTTGACGAGGTGATCCAGCCCCCGAACTCGATACGCCATTCGATCGCCGTGATTCTGCCGCACCACCCCGCACCCGAAGAACTTCTTCAGGGCCTGGAGGAGCTGCACGTCCCGTCGATGCTGAACAACGGTGAATTCGGGAAGCACTTGAAACCCGGAGGACATCTCAGCGTGTGGATTGATGCCGACAAAGAAACACCCTTCGCCGTCAACAAACCCCACTACCCATTGAGCGTTGAGCTTCTCAGACCGCGCCTGAACGTTAAGTCTCTGAGGGTTCTCCATCGCTGGAGCCTTCCCTGCGGATTGTCCCCATGTCCGCCGGATTTTGACTGCCGCGTGTCACCGCGACGAGTACCGGACGGCTGTGTGAGGAGTTTCCCGCATATGGTTCAGTTTTACTAAGGCTAGCGAGTTCGTTAACCTTAGGACCGTTATAGTTACGGCCGCCGTTCACCGGGGCTTCA
>Ga0209415_10003773_pt1 | contig 28124 bp, 23 predicted proteins | sample PeaSoiSIISIP2007_FD_187696 | JGI IMG/M metagenome (GOLD analysis project Ga0209415, IMG submission 187696) | Peat soil microbial communities from Weissenstadt, Germany - SII-SIP-2007 (SPAdes) (version 2) | ecosystem: Environmental > Terrestrial > Soil > Wetlands > Peat | place: Germany... | reverse complement strand
TTGGAATTTTCGCGGATATACGTGCCTCGCAGCGATAGCACGTCCTTCCGGAATAATGTCCGATCATATTGCGTGTCCAGGGCCCAATCCGTGTACGAATCATAGACGTCACTTGCCCCACCATTGATCACGTTGTTGGTGCTCTTCATGTGCATTCCATAGGTGCCGATCTCAAACTGCGTCGTCCCGGTCGATTGCTGCCAGGCGACGCGCCAATATGGCGCAACCCCCACGATGTTGTATCCAAAACCAACTCCTGGATTGGGCTGCGGACCGCCCACGTGTTCCGAACGATAAATCGCCAGGTCCAGATAGAGATGATCATTCCACATCGCATAGCCCCCGATTCCTGCGACGTCCTGCGCCAAAGATCCATTAATGATGGCAGCAGCGGCGGGAGTGGGTGCAACATCGCTGGCGATCCACGGGTAACCCCATGCTGGTGTACTGTTCCACAGATCCTCCAGGGTCGGATTGTTGTTCAGATCCACGCCGTAGACCAGTTCCTTGCCCCTCAACTTCGTCTTATTCGCGTAGCGGATATCCGTGTTATCCATGCTGAAATGGTCGGCCTGGGTGTCGTAAGTCACTTGAAGAAAACTGCCGACATTGCTTGTCCATGCCCCAGCAAGGAAGAGTGAAATATCTTGAGGGAATTCAAAATTGCCGTTCTGCGTCGTCGGCACCGGTGAATTGGTGTTGGTAAATGAGGTCTCCAGCATTACGGAAAGGGGCAGCGAGGCGAGAAGATCAAGCGCTGCATGTGTCTTCTTTCCCTCCGATGTCACGGTCTTGGTCTCATCCCCTCTATCAACATAACCGAGCAGCTTGAATCTTCGTCCGGCAGGGTTGAGTTCCGGAGGCGCGTAGTGGCAGCCACTGCACGCCAAACCCGTTTGCCGCGCATAGCTTGGAACCGCCAACGCGCGGGGTGGGTTCAATGCGGTACCCAACAGCAGCACAACTATTACAAAAGCAAACAACAGGGACACCCGACGCGGCATATCCATTGGATCGCCTCCTTGGCGACAAAACTTGTGCGACACTCGCTCCAAATTCTTAAGGACCCCAGTTGGCAGGCATTATCCGGGACAGAAATCACAACTCGCAGCATCCGAAATCACCTCTGCACGTGATTACAATCACACTCCGGCTGCCATGGGATCACATTATGAAACGAGAACTGAAGTATTGTCATGCGGGCGTAAACAAGCAGTCAAGAGATCGCAAGCGATCAGCGAGTCGTCAAGCCGTTCCATCAAAGCCTCCAGGCGGGTACGCCTCTTAACCCGGCGGTGCAACAATCGCTGATCCAGGGTCCGCGCGGTGGCGGTTTTTCCAACTACACGGGGTCGTGGAGCGACACCGGGAATGGAGCTTGTCCCGGGGCAAATTAGGGTGATCCCACAGCCGTGTCGGCTCCAGTCTTCGGGCGTGGGCTTGGTAGGTGAAACGCGCCAAGGGCTCGGGGCCGGAGCCGGTCACGGGAGCGTACGGATTCGTTTACGAATTCGCACCTTAATGACGACTGCGAACTTGGGAGTTGCTGCACGACCCATCGACGGCTCGACGATCGCAGGATGGTTCCTAACACCTACCCATGAGCTGCCATTCGGTCCCTGCCCGGCGAGTCAGCTATCCAGCTAACTAGCACAATTCACATTGTTTATGTGGTCATGACATAGTTAACAACTAGTTCCTTTGACCTCCCATAACAACTTGCGGCATTCTGTGCCGCGGTTCGAGAGTGCGGGGGGCGGGACCGCGCGGGGGGAAGGACGGCTCCCGCCCAGCGCATACGCTGGCGCGCGCCGTTAACCACTGCATCAGTGGAATAGTCAAAGCCGGGAGGCAGGAATCGGAAATCATCGCCGCAAATTCGAGCGAATCTAGCGAAGGGCCTCTTGCCGGGCGGGTTGGTTGCGCTGCTCAGAGGCTATGTCTTTCCACAACACAGCAAAACCTCTTGTCACATCAGCAAGAAGGCTCAATGGAGGAGGAACACAGTGGCGTTCATGGATAAAGTTAAGGAGAGCTTCGATAAAGCAAAGGGTGGCGTTACCGACTTAGCTGAAACCGCGAAGATCAAGCACGAGATCAGCAAACTGAACGATCGCAAGGCAGCACTCTGTGGTGAGATTGGCAATCAGATTTATGCGCTTTACGGCCAGGGTCGCGTCATAGCGGAGGTTGAAGGGCAATGCCGCGAGATCCACTCGATAGATGAGGACATTAAACATAAGGCAGAGGAGATCTCCCACATCCACGCAGGCAGTTGATGGCGTGGGTTGTGGGCGCCGATTTTCATTCTTAAAAGTCCACCACAGAGGGCACAGGCAATGGACGGACAGCACGCAGAAGGGCTTCAGCCGGCGCCAAATGCAACCAGCTCGCCGTCTCGATGGCGTGACATTGTGTCTCTGGTGTGCCTGACGCTGGTGGGCTTAACGCTGCTCGACGCTGCGATCGAAACTTCTATCGGTCGCGCTGGCGTGGTGTTGCGCCTGACCGTTGCCTTGCTCGGGCTCGCCTTCTTTGCCCTGCTTGGCATCTCCTGGAAACGAACGCAGTGGGCGACCAAAGCCCTGGCATCGGTGTTCTTCTTTCTCGGTCTTGCGGGGGTCACGGCTTGGCTGCCCGGGGGCTTGAATAACGGCCTGGTTGTCGCTCGCCAGCCAACCGCGTCAGTGCTGGAAGCGATTACCGGCCTGGCCGTTCTGAGCGCTGGGGTTGCGTTTGCACGACTGCGTATTCCGTGGTGGCTCCGGTCGGCCGGTGGTGTGCTTGCGGCGTATGGGCTCTCGGCTTTTGTGCTAGCTCTGGTGAGGGGCCAATCTTTCGCGTCGCTCTTTCATGGGCAGAGCTTCTGGGCGCACGTGCCCTGGTGGCTGCAAGGCGCCTTCATTGGTGCGGCGCTAATCCCGCTCGCGATTCTGGCCAATGTGACCACGGTTCTGCTCAGTCGGCGGTCCGGGCCGACACCACGCTGGCACTGGCAAGTAGATGCCTCGCTCGCACTGGCGGCGATTATCGTCGCAGCTGGCTTCGTGGTTCATCCCAGCGCAGCGATTCCCGGCCAGGGCGGATCCCGAGCTATGTCGAGCGGCAGCGGATTGGGCGGCGTGGCCGATCTTGTGCATTACGTAGTCTCCGGCGATGAGCTGACAGATTTCGACGTCGCGCTAGACGACAACGGCGGCGCTATCGAAGTCATTAACGGTATCTGGCATAGCGGGAGACCGGACACCGTTCCACCCTTTGATGTCCCGAGTCAATTCTGTGGTGGCGGCGTTAATGGCCACCGGCTGATCGACGGCCGAACCGAGCTGATCTGGGCCGGAGACCCGCAAAACGACCCGGTTGACCTCCCGCATCCGGTCATGGTCCCGGCAGTTCCGGTCGAGATCGTGCTTTCGTTCTATCGCCATCAGACGGCGTTGGTAGGTGCGGTTGTCATCACGCCCGGTAAGAATCAGGCTCGAGCACCCAAGGACGTCGAAATATGGGCGTCGAATACGAGTCCAAGCGAGGGCTTCCAAAACGTGGGCAGCGGGACGCTTCCGGCCGATTTGGGCGACCACAAGATCACCTTTTCTCCCGTGGAAGCGCGTTATCTGAAGGTGCGTGTGCTCTCGAATCAGGGCGGCCCGGATTCCGGGTCGACGAAGCCCACGGTCGAAATCGCCGAACTCCAAGTGCTAGAGGTCCGGCGTAAAGGATATGTGTCCATTCGCGATCGCAATCCCGATCTTCCGGATTGGAAAGGCAGCCCTCGGTACGCCGCACAGCATGGGATCGACTGGCTGCAGCCAGCGGCGGTTGGTTGGGGAATGAAGCAAGATTGTTTTGGCTGTCATATCCAATCGCAGGCAGGAATGGGGCTTGCGATTGCGGCCAAGAACGATTACATCGTCAGTCACAAGTGCGCGAAAGATCTTGCGGATTTCACCGTAGCCAAGCAGGCGGCGGATGGATCCTACATCCGTGAAGCTGAAGGTTCCACACAATTTGCCGCCATGGGACTCTCGTATTGGGACGATCTCGAAGGCGTAAAGCAAAACCCTGCTCTATTGAAATCCGTGGGCTATCTGCTGGCGAAGCAGAAGGATACTGGCGAAATGCCCTATGGTTCGCCGGGATGCGACGGGCTGGCGGTCACGCAGGGATCAATGATGGCGACGGCCAACACTTTATTCGCAGTCAAGCGGGCTTGGGCTGAGACGCAGGATGTCCGTTACCAGGAACCGGCTGATCGCGCATTTGCATGGATCGCGGCGACGCAACCGCCGAACCAGGGTTTCACCACCGAAGACAAGGTCTTCAAGATCTTGACGCTGGCAAAATTCGGCGGCCCGGAGCAAAAGCCCGCGATTCAGCAGCTGGTCGAACAACTAATCCATGACCAGAAGGAGAGCGGCGGCTGGAGTGAGTGTTCGTGGCCTGACCGCCCCCCAAGCCCAACCGACTGGGGCGGCTACAGAGACGCCAATCCGTTCTCGACTGGCCAAGTCCTTTATGCATTCAAGCAGGCGGGTGTGAGCATCAACTCGTCGCCCTTCATCAAGGGGGTGAAGTATTTGCTGGGCACCCAGAAGGAAGATGGGTCATGGGGCGCAAACGATAAAATCATGCACACGATGGGGGCGTCCTACGCTCCTACGATGTGGGCGGTGATTGGTCTGGCTGGATCATTTGGCCAGATCAACACTGGGGGCCTGCAGATTGTTGCCGAAACGGACCCGGCGAAAGCTGCGGCGGCACGCAACCTGGAGATCATTCTGGATGTGTCCGGCTCGATGGTCAGTAAGCTGGGTAACAGCACACGTATTGGTACGGCACGGCAAGTGCTGCGCGATGTGCTTGCCAAACTCCCGGATGACTTCAATGTTGGGCTGCGCGTGTATGCGCATCGCTACAGCTATAGGGACGCGAAGCATTCATGCACCGATACTGAATTGCTGGTTCCCATCCAGAAGCTTGATCGCCAGCGCATTCTCTCCACCGTCGACCACCTTAAGCCCCGGGGCGATACCCCGCTGCTGTACTCGGTGAGGCAGACGCCGGGGGATCTGAAAGCGGTCGGCGGCGGATCAGTGATTGTCATTACCGACGGCCAGGAGACGTGCTCAGGCGATCAGGAACACATACGCAAGGCAACCGAGGAGACCGCCGCGGAGTTGAAAGCGGCTGGCATCCCTGAAACAGTCAGCATTGTCGCTTTCACACTAAAAGGCGCGGAGAAGGAGAGGGTGGAGCAGGTGATGCCTTCCTTCGCACAGGCGACCGGGGGGCACTACTACTATGCAGAAAATGGTGAGGGCTTGGCGCATGCCCTCTCGCTGGCGGCGCTGAACAAATTCTCTTATGAAGTGTTTGACTCGAGCGGGCAGCAGGTGGCAAAGGGCCAAGCGGGCCCGTTGTCTGAGGCGTTGCAGCCAGGAGATTACAAAGTGGTAGTGCACGCAGGCGATCAAGAACTGACCGAGCAGGTCAGGGTGGCCGCCAGGACGGACACGGTTCTGAAGATAGTAGCTAAGGGCGAGGGGTTCGTTCTCGAGCATGATCAGGCTCAGGATGTGCAGCCGGCCAAGCAAACAGCAGCCGGTCAGGGAACGCCTAAAGGAAGCTAACGGGGTCATCTTGCTTCTTTGGGCATGGTTTATTGGGAACGTCTTATTCCAATCAGTAGCAGGAGTTCGAGACTATGGGCAACGTAGCCGTCCAGCCATCGTCTGATTCCCGGTCGCCGCTCAGCACCGCGCCGGAGAGCTCGAAGACATCCTCGATCGCGGCGCTCGCTATAGCCGTCATTGGCGCCGCCGTCATGATCGACCTGGCGGTCGAGACGTTCCTAGGCGGATCCGCGCTGCGCTGGTGGGTAGTCGCTGCGGCAGTGGCGTATCTTGGCTTGATCGTTGTGACCCGTCGGAGGGGTATCGGCTGGAGTTCGGAGCTCACGATTGTCCTGGTCTTTGCCCTCGGCCTGACAGCGGCGACCGCGTGGCGCCCCGCCGGCTTGGCCGATGGGATTCGTCTCGCCGGGCAGCCGACGTCCCGCGTGCTCGCCGGCCTGACGGCGGCCGCACTCATCGTCGCTATTGTAACTATCCTCCGAGCCACGGTCTTCCCGCTGGCCGTCCGTCTCGTGGTTTCGCTGCTAGCGCTCTACGGACTGTCAGCGTTCGCGCTCGGTGCGTGGCAGACGACCGCCTATCCGGCGCTGTTTGCTGGCGACAGCCTGTGGCGCGCACTGCCAAGATGGCTGCAAGGCGCCGTGCTCGGCGGCTTGGTGGCGCTGCCGCTGGCGTTACTCGCGAGCCTCCTGGGCGGGCTTCGTCGCGACAGGAGAGCGTGGCAACCGCAACCCATCATTGCGCTTGCTCTCGCAGTCGCGGTAGCGGCCTCCGGGTTCACGAACGCGACCGGCGTCGGACAGTCAGGCATGAGCCTCGACCTCAGCGGGACCGGTGTAAGCGCCTCGGCGGAGGCACCCGATAGCCTCGCTCCGGACCAGCGCTCGACATCCGACGCGATCGCGCTCCTGAAGCAGGTCGCGGCCGGGCCACCATCGTCGTCGTTCGACGTCGATACGAAAGCCGCCGAGATCGGAAGCGATCCGGCGGCGCTGTTCGCCTTCATGCGCGAGCATATCCGGACCGAGATCTACGCTGGCGTCCTGCGCGGCGCGCGCGGGACATTGATGGCTGGCGCCGGCAATGCATGGGATCAGGCGCTGCTACTCGCGGCCATGCTGCGCCATCATGGTCGCCAGGTGCGCTTTGCCCGCACCCATCTAGGGCAGGACAAAGCCGCCGATGTGGTCGAGCTTATGTTCGCCGAAGCAGCGCGGCCGCGCCCCGCCACGACGACGCTGCCGGGCGTTCCGGATTCCCTTCAGAAGCAAAGCCGCGCGCTTCTGGCTCGCATTCAGGCGAATTGGCGGCGCGCCCAGGCCCAAGTCGTTCAGGCTGTCGATCAGGCAAGCCTCTCGCTGGGCGACACAGCCACGTCAAGCGACGCCCTGGCGGCCGAGGCCGCTGATCATGTCTGGGTCGAATACCGCGAAGGCGATAGGTGGATTGCGCTCGATCCGGTTGCGACGGCGGCGCCGGGCAAGTCGGTCGCGCCCGATGGAGAGTCTTTTTCCGAAGTGCCTGACGACTTCTATCACCATGTCACGATTCGCGTATGGATCGAGGAACGGCACGATCAGAAATTGGAACAGAAGGAAGCCTTTCGGTTGCCGACCACCGCAGCGGCCCTGAACGGCGAACAGGTTGTGCTGTGGCATAAACTTGATCACGACATCACCGGTGGATGGCGCGCCACACCCGTGCTCCAGATCGGCGGCGATTACTATGCGGCGCGAACGTTTAGTGAGGCGGGGCTCGTCGCCGGCCAGTCAAACAGCAGGGGAGATCTGGTCAGCCAGGCGCACGAAGCTGTGGGGCAGTTGGGCAAGGTGACGGATGTGTTTGGTAACGGCAACACGCCGGCGCCAGCGGCAGCGTCCGAGAATGGATTCACCGCCGAGACGCTGGAGGTCGAGTTCACCGATCCCGCCAAACATTCCGACGTCGTGCGCCGAGAGATGGTCGACCGCATTGGGTTCGTCGCGAGAGCGGGGCGGCGTGCCGCGATTGCGCCGCTGGCGCCGATCGCAATGCAAGGCGACGTCCCGGCTCGGCTTGCTGGCGTGTACGCCTGCGCGTTCACGGCCGGCGGGCTCGATCCGACCCTGGTGATGCGAGGATTGTCCTCGCGAGCCCAAACCCTCGAGGCGGCGGTGTCGGCCAATTCGGGCGCCGCGCCTCAATGGAACGAGGCGCTCCCCGCTATCCTGTGGACGGCTGCAGCCAGCGTCCACGTGGCCTCGCAGCTGATCGCGCCACGGATGCGCTCGACCGGAAACGACCAGATGGTGTTTTACGAGGCGTCCCCGCGTCTGGCGATTGCGAGTCTCGAACTGGTCAGCTCTTCTGGCGGCAGCAGACCTTCATTTGCGATCGACCTGCGTCGCAACCACGTCAGGGTTGTTGGACGTCGGGTCAGGGCGAAAGATCTCGTTCGGACGAACCTCGCGCGAGGGATCCTGGACGCCGCGATCGAGGACTCCGCAGCTGCCGGCGCCGCTGGACGACCCGGGGCATCGGTACTCAGCACCGTCGCACTGTTGTCGGAGGCTCGTCATGAGAATGTCACCGTGGCAGCAATGTCAGACGGGTCGGCGGTCGGCGCGCTGCCCCTTCCCGACGAAGCCCGGGCCCGCATGCAGGATTTCCTGGGCGAGCGCAAAGCCATCGTTGCGGCGAGACAGCCGATCCCGGTCGATTCCACGCCTCACGCCGCCTGGTGGAACGTCGATCTGGCCACCGGAGAGACCGTGGCGATGCTCGACAACGGGCTGCATGGCGGGGGGGAGTTTGGGGAAGACGCGACGATCAAAGCGCAAGTCGACTTGCCATTTGCGAGAACGCTTGCCGACCCGCTTGCGAAGACTCTTCCCCTCCCTGGGTCGAATCTTATGGGACCATCCGCGGCGATGTTTGTGGGGTTTGGCTTGGGAGTGCTGACCATGGGCGCTGGAATTTTCGCGTTGTCTTTTTTCGTGACGAAATGAGGCAGAGATTTTTTGGAAATCTAAGGGAGGTTGCCCGTGGAAATCGCACTAGCTGAGCAAGGAATCTTTTTACTTCCTGCCAAGATCACGCTGGATCAGGCCAAGGAAAAAGCGTGGGAGCAGAAACTCAACGTGTTCGGAACTCTGGCCAAGTTTCTGATGCGTCCGAAAAGTGAAGAGATTCAGGTCACCATGCTCGAATTGCGCTACCAGCCTTTCTGGCATGCAGCGAGTCACAAGCGCTTCCGCTACGATCGCCGTACCCAATACCATGTGCCGGTTCCGGCGGATGTACAAACCGTCGAGATTGCCGGTCAGACTTCGACTCCCGCTCAAGGCAAGCTGACTCTACCGGGCCTGGACCACTGTCTGCTTGAAGAGCGTCGCGAGATTTTTCTGGACGCTCTCAGCGGCGAGGCTCAGGACCTCCGCCGCTATCTGGCCTTCGACCGGTTGGATGCCGGCAACAGCAGCGCACTGCCCGCCGACTTGGCACTGGTGCCTCCCGAAGTGCGTACGCCGGTCGTGGTGCGTCAGGTACTCGGCGACGTTCTCCATCCACCTTCCGCCGATAAGATTCTCGAAGAGGAAGTGGTGGTGGACTGCCTTGAGCTCTACTACCGTCCGGTTTACGCCTTCGAATACGTTTGGCAAGCCAAGGACAAACGGGCCACGGTGGAGGTGGACGGGCTTACCGGCGACTTCAAGCCCACGGGAAAGGCGTTCGGAAGCCAGCTCAAGAGTGTGCTGAACCGCGACATGCTTTTCGACATCGGCGCCGAAGCCTTCAACCTGGTGGTCCCCGGCGGAGCCATCGCGCTGAAACTGACAAAGGCAGTGGCAGACCGGCACGGGAAAGTTTCCTGACCATCCGCCCTGACCAAGACTGGTCGCCCGCTGGTAGAGCTCGAATAATCGAACCATAGCCGACCCTCAGGTCGCGCCTGAACACCACGTCGTTGAGATGGACCCTCACCGGCACCTTCCATAGCGTCACACGTCGAAAATACTGCTCCAGGAATCCGCGGGAAGCACTCTGCTTGGCCTCCGGGCGAGGCGGACGGGAGGCCTAATGAAAGCTGCCGCACAGACGATAGGTTGTCAGTAGGGAGCGGATGGCGATTCTTCTGCGCGACATGCCGATTGGCAATCGGGCTTCATTTGGAAAGGACCGGCAGGGATGAGCGACAGCGACATCGTGCAGGAATTTCTCGTCGAAAGCTACGAGAACCTTGACCGACTGGACCGGGAACTGGTCGGCCTGGAGAAGAATCCCCATGATCGTGACGCGCTCGGCAGCGTGTTTCGTACCATTCACACGATCAAGGGCACCTGCGGATTCTTGGGATTCAACAAGCTGGAAAAGGTCGCCCACGTGGGCGAGAACCTGCTGAGCCGGCTTCGGGACGGCCAACTGACGCTCAACCCGGAACTTACCACGGCACTGCTGGGAATGGTGGATGCCGTCCGCCAAATGCTTAAGGAAATTCAAGCGACCGGCCAGGATGGCGAGGTCGATTATCCCGAGTTGCGCGAAAACCTGACGCGGCTGCAACAAGACGGCGTGAGCCCGGTCAAGCCGACGAAATCCCCAGCGCACCAGAAAGTCCCGTCATCCACTCGGGAGAGAAGGATCACTCCAGCCCATATGAAAGCCAAAGCCAAGGCTTTGTCATCCGCCGCTGCATTGGAAAAACGCGCTGGAAAGAAGCGCCGCAAGGGCGTCAGACTCCAGCCCGCCAAAGCAGCGATAAGTGGCCGATTGTCAGAACCGCCGATTGAAGAACCGCCGCCAAAACCAGGCCCTGTGCGCGCCGGGGAGCCGGTGATTTCCAGGACAGACGATGTTCTCGATGCCCAGCACACTTTGGAATCACGATCCTGCGACCAGGCAGCCGAGACCATTCGCGTCGGGGTCAACGTGTTGGACAAGTTGATGACGCTGGTCGGTGAGCTGGTGCTGGCACGCAATCAACTCCTGCAAATCTCCAACACGGTGGAAGACGCCAGCCTCCAGGCGGTTTCCCAACGGATGAACCTGATCGCCACCGAACTGCAAGAGGAAGTCATGAAAACGCGGCTGCAGCCCATCGGAAACATCTGGAGCCAGTTTCCACGAACCGTGCGCGACGTCGCCCTCGGTTGCGGCAAGGAAGTGCGCATCGAGATGGAAGGCAAAGAGACGGAGCTGGACAAAACCATCATTCAGGCGATCAAGGATCCCCTCACCCACCTGGTTCGCAATTCCGTCGACCATGGCATTGAACTTCCCGAAGTCCGCATGAAGGCCGGCAAGGAACGAAGCGGACGCCTGATTCTGCGCGCCTTTCATGAAGGGGGGCAGGTCAATATCGAAATCAGCGACGATGGCGCCGGCCTGAACGTGGACCGCCTCCGCCAGAAGGCGATCGAAAAGGCCGTGATCACCGCCGAACAGGCGGCCCGCATGAGCGAGCGCGAAATCTTCAATTTGATCTTCCTTCCCGGATTCTCCACCGCGGAAAAAGTCACCAACGTCTCCGGGCGCGGCGTCGGTATGGATGTAGTGAAGACGAACGTGGAAAAAATTGGCGGCACTGTGGACCTTCAGTCCACTCTGGGCCAGGGCACAACCGTGCGGGTAAAAATTCCGTTGACCTTGGCCATTATCCCGGCTCTGGTTGTCACCAGCGGCGGCGATCGCTATGCCATCCCTCAGGTGAGCCTGCTCGAACTGGTACGGCTCGAAGCCGACGAGGTAGCGAAAGTCATCGAGCTGGTGCATGGCGCGCCGGTCTACCGGCTGCGCGGACGTCTGCTGCCTCTGGTGTACCTCAACCGGGAGCTGAAACTAGCCGCGGACGCAAACCCGGCAGGGGCAACCGATGGCGCCGTCAACATCGTTGTGTTGCAAGCCGATGAGCGGCAATTCGGACTGATCGTGGATCAGATCAACGACACCGAAGAAATCGTGGTCAAGCCGCTGCGCAAGCAGCTCAAGTTGGTGAGAACCTTTGCCGGTTCGAGCATCATGGGAGACGGCAAAGTGGCGCTCATCCTGGACGTACTCGGCTTGGCGCAACGCGCCAGCGTGGTTACCGTAACCCATGACCGCGCGCTGACTGATAAAGCCGCGGAATCGGCAGCGGCCGCTGCGGAAAAGCAAACATTTCTGCTGTTCGCGGGACCGGGCGACTCCCGCATGGCTGTCCCGCTCAGCACGCTGGCTCGCCTCGAGGAGTTTCCGGTGCGGCAAGTGGAAATGTCAGGCAGCCAGTGGGTGACGCAATATCGCGGCCAGATCCTGCCCTTGATTTGTCTCAACGCGGTGCTGGAAGAGCGGCGCCATAAGCAGCGAGCCCTGGCAACTCCGCCCGCGCCGGATTCGCCGCCGATTCAGGTGCTGGTTTTGAATCACGAGGGACGATCCTTCGGCTTGGTGGTGGAGCGAATTCTGGACATTGTCGAAGACCGGGCGGACGTGAAATCGGCGGCCACCCGGCCATCCGTCCTCTATTCCGTCGTGATTGGCGATCGGGTGACGGAATTGCTCGATATCCCCGCCATCTTGCGCAACGCAGAAATGAGCGCTACGCCGCCTGGCCTGGCGGCGAGAGCTGCGGGGGGTGGGAACTGAGCCATGTCCCAAACTTCACAATTTTGCACTTTCTATCTCGACAAGCTGCTGTTCGGAGTGGAACTGAAAGGCGTCCAGGAAGTCATCCGTTCGCTGGATATGACGAAGGTTCCGCTGGCGCCTGCTGTGGTCAGTGGCCTGATCAACCTGCGCGGCCAGATCGTCACCGCGGTCGATCTGCGGCGGAGACTTGAACTGGGGCCCCGGCCGCCGGGCATGCTGGCCATGAATGTGGTGGTGCGTTCCGAAGATGGCGCGGTCAGTCTGCTGGTCGACGAGATCGGCGACGTGGTCGAGGTCAACGAAGACACGTTTGAACCGCCGCCGGAGACCTTGCGCGGCTCGGTCCGCACCATGATTGTCGGTGTCCACAAACTGAAGGACCGGCTCTTGCATGTGCTGGATACCGAAAAGGCGTGCCAGATGACAGAAGCGGCGGAGAACGCCTCCACCGGCCGATAGCGCGCTTACGATGGTCTTGAACAGAAGCGAATAGTTTTGGTTCAGAGCTGACGAACCCCGGGCTTCGAGCAATCGTCGGCACACCGGCGAACACCACTTCCCCCTAAAGTCTGCTTTCTCGGTGCCGATAAAAGACGTGTTGGACCAGTGGTTCCGGCGGACTGCCCTGGGAGGGCAACATTGAAAGTCAAGGCAAAAATCGACTGCCTGGTAATTGCAAGCCTCCTGGCCGGAGTAGTGGCAGCAACGTTTGTAATGCTTCGAGGGGCAGTGGTCGAGGCAGATTACAACTCACTGCTGACCCATGAAGTGGCTCATGTGGAAAGCGTGCGCCAGCTGCAAGTGACGTTTAAGAAGCAAGTGCAGGCCTGGAAGGACATCCTGCTCCGGGGAAGCGACCCGGCGAGCCTGGATAAATATAGCAAAGAATTCTTAGCGCTGGAGAAGAAGGTCGACGAGGACGCATCCGCGCTGCAGAACTCGGTGAATGACAGCGCTATCCAGGAACAAATGCGCGCCTTCAGAGAAGCGCACCGGCAGCTGAACGAACAGTACCGAGCCGGGCTGGAAGCGTTTCGAGCGTCCAACGGTAAGGACTTTTCCACTGTTGACCAAATGGTTAAGGGTCAGGATCGGCGTCCCACCGAGCTGCTCGATGGTGTCGTAGAGAGTCTGCAAGAAGCCTCCGTGGCCAGCCAAACGCGTACCGTCGCATCGGCCGTCTCCACCAGACACCTCACGATCGCCGCGCTCCTGATTGCGGTGGTGGTGTCGTTGTTTGGGGCCAGACGCCTGAGCCGGAGGATTACTGATGCGATCGGGATTGCCTGGCAGCGCGCGGAGGCCATCGCCGCCGGGGACTTGACCCTTGACGAACTGGAGGTTCGCAGCCATGACGAGTTGGGAAGCCTGGCCACGGCGATCAACAAGATGAGTAGCAGTCTGAAACGAATGATCCTGGCCATTGCCGAAAATGCGGTTCAGATCTCCGGTGCGAGCGACGAATTGAACGCCGCCAGCCAGCAGATCACTGCCAATTCCGAGGAAACTTCGACCCAGGCCGAAGTGGTTTCGAAGGCGGCGCAGCAGGTGACCCAGAACCTCGAGACGGTGGCTACCGGGGCGGAAGAAATGGGCACCAGTATCAAGGAAATTGCCAAGAACGCCACCGAGGCCGCGAGAGTTGCAACCTCCGCGGTAAAAGTGGCGGAGACAGCCACCGCCACCGTGTCCAAACTAGGCGAGTCCTCGACTGAGATTGGCCAGGTCATCAAAGTCATTACTTCGATTGCGCAGCAGACGAACCTGTTGGCTTTGAATGCAACCATCGAAGCGGCCCGCGCGGGCGAAGCGGGCAAAGGGTTTGCCGTGGTCGCCAACGAAGTCAAGGAACTAGCCAAAGAAACCGCCAAGGCCACGGAAGATATCAGCCGCAAGATCGAGGCCATCCAGACCGACACCAAGGCAGCGGTCGAGGCCATCGCATCGATCAGCACGGTGATCAACCAAATCAACGACATCTCCAGCACCATTGCCACGGCGGTCGAGGAACAGAACGCCACCACGAATGAGATGTCACGCAACGTGAGCGAAGCGGCCCACGGTAGCGCCGAGATCTCCAGCAACATCACGGGAGTCGCGGAGTCGGCGCAGGGTGCGACGCGCGGGGCCATCGATACCCAGAGAGCCTCGCAGCAACTGGTGGAAACCTCCGCCCAACTTCGCCGTCTGGTCGAGCAATTCAAGATCAGAGTCAATGACAACGGCAGCCGGGACCGCACGACAACCATTTCAGCGCAGAGCAGGGGAGCTTATGCCGGCAGCTAAACGCCGCGCATTTTCCGGCTGTCCGGGTAGGCGGTCTGCACCTGAGGATTGGTGGTTGCGGCCGCTTGGCCAGAGGTTTCGATTATGAAACGGACAGACGCGGTCTGCTATGGCTCCTATTCGCATTCTGGTGGTTGATGATTCGGCGGTGATTCGCAAAGTGCTTTCGGACACTTTGGCGGAGGATCGCGCCCTGGAGGTGTTGGGTACGGCCAGCGACGGGCGACTTGCCCTGGACAAGATTCCGCTGCTCAAGCCCGACCTGATCACCCTGGACGTTGAGATGCCGGTCATGGACGGCCTGGAAACGCTGGCGCTGGTCCGCAAGTTGTATCCGAAATTGAAGGTCATCATGTTCAGCGCGCTTACCGAGCGCGGGGCGGCGGCGACCCTGGATGCGCTGGCGCTGGGAGCGTCGGACTATGTCACAAAACCAAGCCAGACCGGTAGCCCCGCGGTTGCCATCGAGCGCATTCGCATCGAACTGATCCCGAAAATTAAGGCGTTGTGTGGGATCGCTCCGCCGGAGGTTTTGCGCTTGCCCCAGCCTCGATCTCCATCGAAGGTTCGGGAACGCTCCAACGGGCGCATAGATATTGTCGCGATCGGCACATCGACCGGTGGTCCAAACGCCTTGGCCGAGGTCTTGCCGAAGATTCCTTACGACTTTCCCGTTCCCATTGTGGTGGTGCAGCACATGCCGCCGATTTTTACCCGCCTGTTGGCAGAGCGGATTTCTTTCCGCTCCGCCATCCGCGTAGCTGAGGGGAGTGCCGACGCCCTTCTCTCTCCCGGGTGCGCCTGGATCGCGCCGGGAGATTTCCATATGAAGGTGGCCCAGCGGGGCGGGAAGCGGCATCTGCATCTTGATCAGGGTCCACGCGAGAACTCCTGCCGCCCGGCGGTCGATGTGTTGTTTCGCTCGGTGGTGACAGCCTATGGCGCCAACGTTCTCGCAGTCGTGATGACGGGTATGGGCTCGGACGGTTTGCTGGGAGCACAGGAGATTTGCGACGCCGGCGGAGAGGTCATTATCCAGGACGAAGCGTCCGCCGTGGTTTGGGGGATGCCGGGCGCGGTGCGCACCTCCGGACTCGACGATGGCGCGTATCCTCTGGATCGATTGGCGGCCGAGATCACACGCCGAGTGCGGCAAAGCGGTGTCCCGGGCATCCCGGTTGAGGTGGCGAGCGGCGCCATCCTGGAGCCTCCGGCAAAATGACCATCAACCTCCAACCTGTTATGACGCCGCCGCTGGCGCATGCTGGCGGAGAAGGTGTCGACCCGGTCTACCGCCAGATCCGCGACCTGGTATACAAGGTGTCGGGCATCTATAAAGCGGAGGAAAAGCTTTACCTGCTGACCGACGGTTGCGGGCGGCGGATGAAACAGGTGGGCGTACGAACGCTCCGCGAGTATTGGGACCGGCTCACGGCTCGACCTGACCGGGATGCGGAGCTCAGGCAGTTGCTGAACGAAGTCACCACCGGAGAGACCTGCTTGTTCCGCAGCCAGCCGCAGCTCGACGCGCTGCGGAAAGTGATCCTCCCGGAACTCGAGGCGCAAAAAACCAAGCAGATCACCAGGAGGTTGCGCATTTGGAGCGCAGGCTGCTCCACCGGTGAAGAATCCTACACGCTGGCCATGAACCTGCTTGAGGAGAGTGAGCGTTTACTCCAAGGCTGGACGATCGAGATTCTCGCCACCGACCTGAATGACCGTTCCGTAGAGACCGCCAAAGCCGGAATTTACGGCGGTTACGCCCTGCGCAACACCACTGACTACTACAAACGGAAATATTTCACCGTGGTCGATGAGAAGAAACTGCAGGTGCGGCCGGAGGCAAGAAAGCTGGTCACATTCAGCCGTCTCAACCTGCAGGACGACAGCAAGATGCTCTTCATGAAGGGCATGGACGTGATTTTCTGCTGTAACGTGTTGATCTATTTTGACGCCGCCTCGAAGTCGAAGGTGATCAACCATTTTTTCAGCAACCTTAATTTTGGCGGCTATTTTTTTCTCGGGACCTCGGAATCACTGATGAGATTGAATGACCAGTTTCATCTGGTCCATTTCCCGGGAACGATCGCGTACTGGAAACCATCGCTCAGCAGTGGAAAATTATGAAGCCATCCTTAGCGGCAACGATTCGTGAGCGCGTGCAGCGGATCAAAACCATGCCCGCCATCCCGGCAGTTTTTCTGCCGTTACTCAAGTTGTTGGCCCGGGAGGAAGTACAGGTGGACGAAGTGGTGCGCCTGGTGTCCTATGACAGCGCCATCGCCGCGCAATGTCTGCGCGTGGCCAGTTCGCCGTTATTTGGCATGGCGCAGCCGCCCAAGTCTATTAAGGGAGCGGTGATGAGCCTGGGCCTGCGGCGGGTGGAAACCATCCTTCTCACCTGTTGTCTGGGACAGGCTTTTCCCGCCAAGAAGTGGGCGCTGGATCCGATCGTGTTCTGGAGACATTCGCTGGGGTGCGCCATGGTGTGCCGGAAAATCAGCGAGAAGCTGGCCAGCGCGGATCGCGAGAAAGCCTACACCGCCGGCCTGATGCATGACATTGGGTTCATGGTGAACTGTCTGGTTTTCTCCAAGGAGTTCGCCCCCGTGATGGAGCGCGCCTGCCGGGAGGGAATTCCGCTCCACGAGGTAGAACAGGAGACCATGGGATTCACCCACTCCGACACTGGACGCGCCCTAGCTGAAAAATGGGGCTTGGCCGACGACATCATCGAGGTGATCTCCCATCATCATGGCGTCGAGGATAGCCAGGCGGCGCAGCCTCTGGTGGCCCTGGTGCACATCAGCGATCTTCTGTGCCGCATGCGCGGCATGGATTACGGATACTACGAACGCCACCGCGTAGACTTGATCGCCGATCCCGCCTGGGCCATTCTTCATAAGGAATACCACGATCTCGAAGGTGTGGATCTGGTGCAGTTCACCTTTGAACTGGATGAAGCGGTTGAAGACATCCACACCCTGGTGTCCATGGTCTTTGGGTCGGCGCCGGGGCGCCCTTGAACAAACACGAGAACCGCTCTAACCGCCGGCAATGGCGCCCAGGATGACCAGTGGCTCCGCTCCAGATGCGACCGCGTCGGGAAGCGGAGCATCCGGCGGCTCATGGGACAGATCCTCCTCGCAGGCGAAGAACCGCAAGAACGGACGCCGCTGCCCGGTTACCTGGTCGCGGATGGTACCGCGCAACATCGGATAGCGGGCCTCAAGCGCGTCGAGGACGGAGTGCTGCGTGACCGGACCTTGGACGTCGAGTTCCACGTCGTTGCGAACCTGCGCCAGCGTCCGGAGATGGTGCGGGAGAATTACTCGGATCATGTCTGTGCCATCATGCCAGCGTCTGCACCTCCACCGAAAGCACGCCCGGCAAATCCCGCACAATCGGATTCCAGCTGTCTCCGGCATCGGCCGAAGCATAAACCTGCCCGCCGCTGGTGCCGAAATACACGCCGCACTTATCGAGCGAATCGACGGCCATGGCGTCGCGTAATACATTCACGTAGCAGTCGCGTTGCGGCAGGCCTTTGGTCAGCGCCTCCCACTCGTTGCCGCCGGTGCGGCTGCGGTACACGCGCAGCTTTCCATCCGGAACAAAGTGCTCCGAGTCGCTCTTGATGGGGACGACATAAATGGTCTCCGGTTCGTGCGCGTGTACGTCGATCACGAACCCGAAGTCGGTGGGCAGGTTTCCGCTGACTTCTTTCCAGTTGTCTCCGGCGTCGTCCGAGCGCATGACGTCCCAGTGTTTCTGCATGAAGAGCACACCGGGGCGCTTGGGATTCATGGCGACGTGGTGCACACAGTGTCCGATCTCGGCGGTCGGGTCGGGGATGTACAGGGAATGCAATCCGCGGTTGATCGGCTTCCACGTCTTGCCGCCGTCGTCGGTGCGAAACGCGCCCGCCGCCGAGATGGCGATCCAAATCCGCTGGGTTTCCGGAGTACGAGAGTTGGGATCGAGAATGATGGTGTGCAGGCACATGCCCCCAGCGCCAGGCTGCCATTTGGGGCCGGTGCCATGGCCGCGCAGGCCGGGGAGTTCTTTCCAGTTCTCGCCGCCGTCGGTCGAGCGAAAAAGGGCGGCGTCTTCAACCCCGGCGTAAACCGTCTCAGGGTCGGTGAGCGAGGGCTCCAGATGCCAGACTCGCTTAAACTCCCATGGATGCTGCGTGCCGTCATACCACTGGTGCGTGGTGAGCGGACTGGCGGACGCGTCGTAAGCAAATTTGTTGCTTGCGCTCTTCGGAGGACCTGACGCGGTTGGCTCTCCGGCAGGAGTTCCCGGCTGGTACCACGTCTTGCCCCCATCGTCGGAGCGCTGAATAATCTGCCCGAACCACCCGCTCGACTGCGATGCATACAGCCGATTCGGGTCCGCCGGCGATCCCTTGAGGTGGTAGATTTCCCACCCCGCAAAGTGAGGGCCGCTGACCTCCCACTGTTCGCGCTTGCCGTCAGAGGTCAAAATGAAAGCGCCCTTGCGCGTACCGACCAGTACTCGTACCTGGCTCATACAGCACCCCTTGTCTTTATTTTCAGTTTTCAACCAGTTTTGTTTAACCAGTTCTGTTCAAACCTGACTCGTCGACATCGAACTCATTCCGTGGGAGCAGCCGTTCCGTCCGACCACTTGGACACCGAAATGATGAACTCGGTGATCGGTTGCGGAGAGTATTGATGGACATACACCGGGGAGCCGGGGAGACCTGCGCCCCAAAACTTATCGTCTGTCTTGGGAAACCAAAACATCAGATGGGGGTCCGCGTTTCCGTACCTGCGGCCAAAGTACTGTTGCTTCGACATCATGTAGCACATGGCACCAGGCTCCGGTAGCGGCAGTTCTTTCTTGTCGAACGCGGCCTTGATACTGTCGAACATCCGCGTCTTGGATAGTCCAGCCAATGCCAGTTCTGTCGTCTTGAAAGTGAGTGGCAGATGGGATCGCGCGCCCGGCGGATTAAGGCAGAGCGGAAGCCGCTGATCAGGGTTCAGAAACTCGGGGTCGTCGAAGGGGGACATCCACGAACGTTCCACGACACATGCGAAACCGTTCTTGCCTTTGACCGCGATTTCGTAACCATGCTGTCCCAGGACCCAGACCTCGGCGTCGCGTGAAATCGACTCCGGGGCCGCGCTTCGTGCCAGGGCTATCTCAGCGTCGCGATCCATTAGATACTGATTGAGGGGAGCCATGCTGGAATAGGCGTTCTTGTTATCTTGCGCCTGCATCTGGCTTGGTGCTCCCAGGACAAAAATCATGGCGAAGATCAGAGAAGCAAGCAGCGTGAATTTCTTTCTGTTCATCAGTTTCCCCTGTGGTGTCCCTACATGACTGGGGCTGCCGTTCCATCCGACCATCTGCCGGCGGGAACCATGAAAACGTCGATTGGTTCCGGAGCGCCCCCGAACTGTGGATTCAGCATGACGGGAGAGTGCGGCAGATCTGCACCCCAAACGGCACCGTCCATGAGTGGCGTGTAAAACATCAGGTGAGCCATCCAGTTATGGTGGTTGCCATCGTTAAGGTACTGTTCTTTCGACATCATGTAGGCCATGGCTCCAGGCTCCAGGGGCGGCAGATCTTGCTTTATGAATGTCTTGATGCCGTCGATGATCTGAGCTTTGGATTGACCGGCCAATATCATCTCCGTTCTTTTATATGTCATAGGCAGGATGGAGCGTGCAGCCGGCGGATTGTAGCAGACCGGGCCTCGAACTTTAGGGTTCCAAAAATTAGCGGCATCATCGCCATCGAATGGGCCCATCCACCCTCGCTCCACGACGCATACGAAACCATTCTTGCCTTTGACGGCGGTTTCATAGCCATGTCGTCCCAGAACCAAGACTTCGGCGTCGCGCGAGATGGACTCCGGGGCCGCGGTTCGCGCCAGCGCGATCTCGGCATTTCGATCCATTAGATACTGGTCAAGTGGGGCCATGGTCGGATATGGCGTTTTGGCATCTTGTGCTGGCGCTGGCCATGCTGAGGCCAACAGGACAACCAGCGAAAGGCCTCTTAATGCGATCTTCCTGACTATCTCTCGCTTCATTGATCTCTCCTGCGATTCTGAATTTTGAATCGGGTTTCTGGACACCTTTTCAATCGTTCACTCCGATTTCATTCCCCTCGATAGGCTCGCTTCAATCCTTCAATGTCGATCTTGGTCATTTGCAGCATGGCTTTGAAGACCCTTTGCGATTTCGCTGGATCTTTGTCCCCCATCAGTTCCATTAAAGCTCGCGGGATGATCTGCCACGACACGCCAAATCTGTCTTTCAGCCATCCGCACTGCAGATCTGATCCGCCCGCGGAGAGCTTCTCCCACAGCTCATCCACTTCCGCCTGCGTCTCGCAGTCTACAAAAAACGATATCGCTGGAGAAAAAGTGTAGTGCGGGCCACCGTTCAGCGCTATGAAATCTTGCCCTTCGAGTTGGAAGGCCACCGTCATCACGGTTCCTTTCGGTCGCGCAATGTTCAGAATTTTCGAGTTCTTGAAAATGGAAGTGTAAAAGTTCGCCGCCTCTTCGGCCTTGCCGTCAAACCACAGGAATGGAGTGATTTTATGCATTGAGGTCTCCTCTGTCGTGCCGAATCTCTAGTTATGACAAGTCTGAGCCTGAGCCGCGGAAGGCGATTGTACAACCGCGTCCCAGGCTCCGATTTGCTCTTGCGTCTTGCCTCTGCCTATGCCGCCTTTGCCGGCTGAGGACGCATTTGATTCATGAACTGACGCATGGCAGCGAGATGACCCGGCGAACGTTTTTCGATCCACGTTTCGTAGCGCTGCGCCGCTTTTTCCAGATGGGCCATGAACTGCTGATTCGCAAACCGCTCCCGGCCCTGCGGAATCGCGGGCTTGACGCGCTCCCACACCCCGAAGAATTCGCCACTGGTCTCAAAAAACAGGTCTTCGTGGAGCAGGCCGTAGTTGAGCATGGCGCAGGCCTGATCCCAATACGAGAGCACCATCATCGCGAACGTGCCGTTTTCCGTTCCCGGCGCCGCGATTCGCACGGAGTCATCGAAATTGTCTACGAAGTAATTCTTGAAGAACCAGTCGCGGGCTTGGCGCAACCGGGCCTCGCGGCGCATTTCATAGATTTGCAAGTGAAGTTGAGCTTGTTCGTGCGTAGGTTTTTCCATTTCTATTTCTCCTTTGATTGGTTCGCTGGTTATGAGTTGGAAGCAGCGCGTTTCGTCTTGTACAAGACACTCCCTTGATATTTCGTGATTGAAACAACCCCGTTGTCGTGAGATTATGCACATATCGCTTGCGATATGCAAGTGACTCATCTGTGGAAAAATATGACGAAGTCCAAAGCGAAGCGCCGATCCGGCTGCCCCCTGAACGCCTCGGTGGAGATGCTGGGCGACCGCTGGTCGCTGTTGATCATCCGCGACATAATGCTGCGCGGGTTCCGTACTTTCAAGGAGTTCATGGAGTGCTATGAGGGGATTGCGACCAACATTCTCGCCGACCGGCTGCGGAAACTGGTCGCTCATGGCATCCTCACCGCGGGACCAGACCCATCGGATGGACGAAAACTGATCTACTCGCTGACCGCGAAAGGAATCGATCTGGCCCCGGTGCTCACCGAGATGGTGCTATGGGCAGCCGCTCACGAAGATACCGGCAATCAAGCGCTGGTCCGGCAAATGCGAGAGGATAAGCAGAAATTTCTGGCCGGAGTGCGAGAGCGCTGGGCCATGCGCCATTCCAACCGGACCTGACCTCGCTTCACGTAGAGACGGCCGCCCTCGCCGGGGTCCCCAGACCGCACGCTTTTCGCGAGCTGGGATGGTCGGCCGTCCAGCCGAGCAAAGCTCGGCAGCTCACCAGCGCAGCCCCACCGTAACCGGCATAACAATGGCCTTGCCGTCGCTCTGATAGGCGCGATGGTAGCGCCATTCGACGTAGAGTTTGGAATCATGAAGATGGTTGAGCCGGTAGGTAACTCCGCCGCCGTAATTGAAGCCGCCCGCATCCTTGGAATTCGAGGACATGGTTTGCACGTTAAGTTCCCCACCGGGGATGTTGTTCACCCAGGTCAGGTCCCACCATCGCCACGCCGGCTGATAGATGGTGCCGGGTCCGAGCGTACGACTGGGGATCGAAACGCTGCGCCGATAGAAGCCTAGGCCGAAAATTCCATAAGCTCTGAATTTGCCAAGATGGCGCGGCACGTTGACGATCCCGTCGAGGCTGATCGACTGCATGTTTCCACTCTGGTTGTTCAAGGACTGGCTCAACTCCACGCTGGGTCTGAAGTCGAGGCTGTAGTACATGTACTCGGCATCGATGCCGAACATGCGAGTGAAGTTGATGCCGGCTCCAGCCACGCCCTGAAAAGAGTTCCCGACATAGCTGGCGACATCGTCGCGGCCGATGCCCTCTCCGAGGCCGGCGGTAAAGTTAAAGCGATTGAAAGTTGATTGTGCCGAAGCTGACGCGATGAGCCCACAAAAGGCAAGTAAGAACAGTATCCGATTCCTCAATCTTGATCTCCTGTTTCGTAGAGGGACGCTCGTAAACCACGATTCCGCGACAACCACTATTTTTCACTTGGATGCTTGTACGGGAAATGAAAGCCAGCCTTTTTCCCAAGCGGTCAATTGTGTCCAGCGCCCGGCCGGGACGCGGGATGAATCTTCCCATAAAATACCGGCCAGTACTCGCGGAGCATGTTTCCGCCCGCCTTGGTTGCCAAGTCCAGGCCAAAGCGCAGAAACGTATCTCCAACAGTGCGGTTCTGGTCCGGCCAATAGACGTTCGCCAATCCCTCGGCCATCAGCGGCCCGGCCAGCCCAGACCAGTTTACGACATTGCGCCCGTCATCGCTGCGCGTGACGAACACGCGCTCGAACGAATACTTCACGGCGTGGTCGAAGCCGGGTTTGATCTCAGGATAGAAACGCGGATCCTGGTGCAGCGCGGACGCCAGCACAAATGTCCCGAAGAAATTGCTCGACGCCTGGCGTGCCATAGAAGACCCGACGCGCTTCCAGTATCCTCCCGACTCTTGCCCGAAGCCGGTCGGGGAATCAACCGCCTGGCCGACCGCTGAACCCAGGGCTGCCCAGGTCAGTGTGTGCACGGAGACGCTGTTGTCCACGAACAGCTCAAATTTCCGCCCTGCCGAAAGCGGCTCTGTGCTGGCAGCGATGTCGGGAAAAACGATGGACTTCTTTTCCAGCAGATTGTACAGGGCCACGCCCGGCACCTTCGACGGTGCACTCGGCGCTTGGCTGGTGGATGTATTGCCGGTCTCAGTCTGCGGCTTCGGCGCTTCCTGGGCTGACGCCCCGTTTATCGAACCGCAGGCAATTACTCCGGAAACAATCAACACGCACAGCGGAGATCGAAGGGAGCGCGTCAGCTTGGGCTGCTGGATAGGTATGGCTGCCCCAACGCTAACTTTCCGCCCCCACCCCATCGCTAGAGATTACCCAATCATCAGCCCGTGGGCAAATGGGGAGAATCACGTCTCAAAGTTCCGCCAAAACCGGGAGAAACTGGTTCACCTTGAAACTCTGAAACCTTGAAACTTTGAAACTTTGAAACCTGCCTTTAGGCAACTTCTCCGCAATGAGCCGCCAGATACTCCAGAAGTTCGCCGACGGTCAGGCCCGACTTGAGCAACTGAATCATCTCCTCGGCGGTGACTCCGGTTTGTGCGCCCAATGCCACAACCTTGGCGACCGCACGCTGCAGCGTTTCTTTCTGCGCAGGGGTGAGCGGCTCCAGATCACGGCTCGCGGCCGCAGTAAGATCCTGTTCCAGGGTCACGTGAATACTCCGCGACTTCGGAGTTATGATCCACCAAACCATCCGGTCTGCGCTGTGACGGCGCTTACCTCAATTTGTGATGGAAACCTGGCTCTACTTCCCCATCAGTTCCAGAATTGCTGCCAGCTCGACTTCGATTCCGGTCTTGAGGCTGGGCTCGCGATCGGGCGCGAAGTAGGGGGAATGCGGGCCGGGAAGCTTCTCCCCGGTTTTCATCGCCTCCGCATATTTTTCCGGGTTGACCGCGCCCAATTCGAGCATGACGCTCGGAATTCCCGCGTAGCGATATTCGGCAAAATCATCGCTCGCCATGATCGGCCGCCCCAGAACAACGTTGCCATCTCCCATAACCTGTTTTAGCCGGTCGGCGAGCCGGTTGGTGGTTTGAGGATCGTTGTAAACAGCGCCCACACCTTCCGTGACTTCGACAAGCGGTTTTTTCGGGGCACCCGCCGCCGCCGCTTCCGCATCCGCGATCCGCTCGATGGAGGCCAACAGGTGCTTGCGCACCTCATCCTTATAGGAGCGTACGGTCAACTGCATCAGGACTTCGTCGGGAATGATGTTGTTCTTGGTGCCGCCGTGGATCGCACCCACGGTAATGACGGCCGGCTCTTGCGGATCAATCTCACGGGATACGATGGTCTGCCAGCTGACAATGGTTCGGGCGGCGATCACGATCGGATCAACCGTCTCCTGCGGTGCCGAGCCATGTCCGCCCACGCCGTACACCGTAACGTTCACAGAATCGGCATTCGAGGCGCTGAAGCCAGGCGTGTAACCGACTTTCCCGGCGGGAAGTCCGTTGCTGTCGTGCACGGCAAACACGAAATCCGGCTTAGGGAAGCGCGTGAACAGGCCATCTTTCATCATGGCCTTGGCGCCGCCGATGCGCTCCTCGGCCGGCTGCCCGACATAAATAAAGGTCCCGTGCCAGCGCTCTTTGTTCTGCGCCAGCAATGCAGCGGTTCCGATGCCGATCGCCATGTGCAGATCATGGCCGCAGGCATGCATCACCGGCACTTCAACGCCGCGGTCGTCATGGGTCGTGACGTGGCTGGCATAGGCGAGACCCGTTTTCTCCGGCACCGGCAGCGCATCCAATTCGGCGCGCAGCATGACCACCGGGCCGGAGCCGTTCTTGAACACGCCGACCACACCCGTGCCGCCAACTGCGGTGGTAACGTCGTATCCAAGTTTGCGAAGCTGTTCGGCGATCTTTGCCGCAGTCTTCTCCTCGTGATAGGAAAGCTCGGGATTGCGGTGCAGGTCGAGATAGAGAATTTCGACTTGGGGATAGACGGTATCGATCTGCGTGGAGGAAGGGCGCCAGGGTTCAGCGGCCCATGACGCAACGGAGAGTGAGACGAGTAGAAGCAGCAGACGTTTCATAGAGTCCTCGTGAACCGCATTAAACCATAAAACATGACTTGGCGACGCGCGGCGATTCGAAACGGTAGCTCGGTTCACAATATGCCTGCACCGGCAGACATGAGATGCTCAATTCAAAGAGCGAAGCTGGCTTTATGACGATTCAGGAAAACGTTCCGCTGGCACCGCTGACCACCCTGCAGGTAGGCGGGGCGGCTCGCTACTTTGCGGAATTGAAATGGGAAGACGAGGTTCGCGAAGCCGCACAGTTCGCGAAAAACCGCGATCTGCCGCTGTTGGTGCTGGGCGGAGGAAGCAATCTCGTGGTCGCCGATTCCGGCTGGCCGGGGCTGGTGCTACGAATCGCGATCGGCGGAATCACGACTCCGACCACCCAGGAAACGGGCACCGCCGTGCTCTTCAGCGTGGGCGCGGGCGTCAACTGGGACGACTTTGTCGCCCAGGCCGTGGCCCAGAATAGCGCGGGCGTCGAATGCCTGAGCGGCATTCCGGGTAGCGCAGGGGGCACGCCCGTGCAAAACGTTGGCGCCTATGGGCAGGAGGTCGCCGACACCATCGAATCGGTGCGTGCATTCGATCTGAAGCAAGACCGCGTTGTGGTGCTACCCAAACCGGCCTGCGGATTCCGCTATCGTTCCAGCATCTTCAACAGCACCGAACGTGGGCGCTACATCATCGTGCGCGTGAACTACCGCTTGAAGCGGGGCGGCGCTCCGGGTTTGCACTATGCGGATTTGCAAAAGCACTTTGCCGAACACGAGGTCGAAAAAAAGACGCCACCCTCGCTCGCCGAGGTGCGCGAGGCCGTGCGCGAGATACGGCGCAGCAAAGGCATGCTGATTGTCCCCGGAGACGAAGATAGCCGCAGCGCCGGTTCGTTCTTCAAGAATCCCGTACTCAGCGAGGAGCAGTTCAGAGATCTGGCCGAGCGCGCGGTAACGAAAGGGCTCGAGATTCCCAGCTACCCCGCGCTCAATGCGCAGCGCAAGGTTGCCGCGGCGTGGCTGGTGGAGCACTCCGGATTCTCCAAGGGATATGCGGCGGGAGCAGCCGGGATTTCGCACAAACATGCGCTGGCCCTGATCAACCGTGGGAAGGCGCACGCCAGCGATATTATGGCGCTGAAAGATAAAATCCAGCACGGCGTCCAGGAAGCATGGGGTATCCTGCTAGAGCCGGAACCGGTGTTCGTAGGATTTTAGCCGCGCTGCGCTGATCTAATGACTCAATATCTCAATGATTCAATGACTCAATAAATGATAACTGGCGCATCCCGGAGCAGACGGGTCCCCCAGGCCGGCCCGGAGGAGTCCGCCTACCGCGGGATTCGCTCGCTGGATTCATCGGCCAGTTCGCGCGCTCGCTTGAAAATTCTTTGGAACATCTCTTTGGTCAGCTTGCCCGTCTGCGTGTTTTGGTTGGAGGGGTGGTAGGACGCCAGAAGGACGCGTCCATCGGGCAGGCCGTATTCCGCGCCGTGGCGGAATTCATACTCCCGCTTGCTGGCGATCAGCTTTCTTCGCTTCAAGTAGTTGAGATAGGCTTCGAAACCGATCCTCCCTAGGGCTACGACGACGCGCAGATCCTTCAATCCGTCGAGTTCGCGTTCCAGAAAAGGCGCGCAGTTGGCCAGTTCCTCAGGCAGAGGTTTGTTATCTGGAGGCGCGCAGCGTCCCGCTGCGGTGATGTAGAGATCGGTGAGCGCCAGCCCGTCGTTGCGGTCGGTGGCCGTGGGCTGATTGGCAAAGCCGGTCTCGTGCAGCACTGGATACATGAAGCTTCCCGAAGCATCTCCGGTAAAGGGGCGCCCCGTGCGATTGGAGCCGTGGGCGCCGGGAGCGAGTCCGAGAACGAGGACGCGGGCGCGGGGATCGCCAAAGCCGGGAACGGGCTTGCCCCAGTATTCGCAGTCGCGGTAAGCGCGGCGCTTCTCGCGGGCAATCCGCTCGCGGTAAGCGACCAAACGCGGACAGCGCGTGCAAGCGACGACTTCAGCGTTCAGAACTTTGAGCCAGTTAGGCAGTGACATTAGCCTCAATTGTATTTGGTACTTTGGTCGCCAGAGCATCCCCGAAAAATAGCCGCAGATTTGACTAATTAAATGACTATGGTTATTATTATGGTCAGACGACAAAAAGCGCTGAATTTGCGAGGTAACGAGATGAACGAAATTTCCATTTCAGAATTTAAGGCCAAGTGTCTGGGCCTGATTCAACAGGTCCAGAAGACTCGGCAGCCCATACGCATCACGCGTCACGGAAAGCCGGTGGCCGAAGTGATTGCCGCCGGCCCTGATCGTACGCGCAAGTTCGTGGGTGCCGGCCTGGGAACGGGAAAGATCGTCGGAGACATCGTATCGCCGGTCATCGATTTTGGCGAGATGGAGGTTTACCG
>Ga0209415_10003771_pt1 | contig 28133 bp, 27 predicted proteins | sample PeaSoiSIISIP2007_FD_187696 | JGI IMG/M metagenome (GOLD analysis project Ga0209415, IMG submission 187696) | Peat soil microbial communities from Weissenstadt, Germany - SII-SIP-2007 (SPAdes) (version 2) | ecosystem: Environmental > Terrestrial > Soil > Wetlands > Peat | place: Germany... | reverse complement strand
TAGTTTAAGGCCCCCGTCGGAAGCACCCGTGCTAACAGGTCCGAAACGCGCCCGTTCTCTAAAGGGGGGTCTCATGGTTTACCGCGTCCGCCTTTCTCTCACTGGGGGGTTCTCTGAAGGGAGGATCCCCCCGAGAGCCTGGCGTCGGGCCCACCCCGTGGTCGGTGGGCGGCAAGGTTAGGACACGAACTTTTCGACGATTCCTTCCCTCGGCTCGAAATCCTCGATGGAACCCTCGTGGTGCCAGATTGTTGCCAGATGGAACCGGGAGCCCTGATCGCGAGAGCCCATGTCCACGCGATTGCCGGGTCCGCCCTTGAGCTCCTGTGTGGTCCACGAAGTTTCTCCCGAAGTCCAATTCGATTCCCTAGCGACGGTTCACTGCTAGTCCAGCGAGGTGGAGTCCTAGCACTTATGGAGCCCTCGCGCTCGACAAGCGTGGGATGGGCGACGAACCACCTCCCTCGAGCGGGCCCCCGTCCGCGTTCGGGAACCTGACGCTTCCCGCTCTCTCACGCCATCTTCGCGCGCCGCGCAGGTGGCGGGGGGGCCCCGCATGGCTCGTCATGATCGCCAACGTGGATGCGGCCAGCATCCTGACCGCGCTGGCTTCCGGAGCGAGCTACCGTTACGATCTCATCTGGTTCCTCGTGGCCCTCACGTTGCCTCTGTTCTTCATTCAGGAGGCCTCGGGCCGCCTCGGGGCCGTCGCGGGCAAGGGACTCGGGCAGCTTGCCCGGGAGCGCTTCCCGCCCCGAGTTGCCTCGACTGTGGCCATCTCCATGGCCGTGGGCGACGTCGCGACCTACATCGCGGAGTACGCCGGCATCGCCCTCGGCCTGAGTTTGTTCGGGATTCCCCCGATCATCTCCCTCCCGATGGCGTTCCTGGCCCATATCGCCCTGGTCGCCCGAGGACCCTACGTTTGGGTGGAGCGGGTCCTCATCGGCATCTCGGCAGGGGTTGTGGTCTCCCTGGCGATCGTTGTCCTTCACCGGGGGCTTCTCCCGTACTCCCCGTTCGGGATCTCCACCGCGCCCTCGTTCTTCTTCCTCCTCGCGGCCAATACGGGTGCCGTCGTGATGCCCTTCATGCTATTCTTCCAATCCTCGGCCACCGCCTCGAAGGGAACGACGGTCGCGATCTCGCGCCAGTCGACCCTCCTGGGCGCCGTCGTCAGCGAAGCGCTCATGATCGTGGTCGTCATGATCGGGGCCGGACTGGGCGGCTACTTCGCCTTCACTTCCGGGGGCTTCGCGTCCTCGCTGGTTTCAGGTCTCGGGCAGTACGGAGCGTACGTCCTCGGTGCGGGCCTTGTGGCAGCCGCGTTCCTCGCGCTCGTGGTGATCTCGCTCGGGAGCGCGTGGGGAGTGACCGAGGCGCTGGGCCTCTCTCCCAAGAGCACGATCTGGATTTACGTCGGAGAGAGCATCCCCGCCGTCTTCGTGCCGTTGCTCTTCCCGCAGCTCATTACGCTCGTGCTCGCCCTGATGGTCGCGATGGTCTTCATTCTCGTTGTTCCCGGCGTGTTCGTCGGTATCCTCGCATCGGATTCTCGCGTCATGGGGTCGGACGCTTCCCGAGGATTTTGGCGCGGCGCCTTCTGGGCGAGCCTTGGCTTCGTGGTATCGGTCGGAATACTGGCCGTCGTCCTCTACGCCTGACGAGATTCTCGCAGCCGTTCCGCCGTGGGATTGACCACGGTTCGTCGGACTCGGCTGACCCGGCCAGGGGCTCTTTCGGCAGCCGGGCCGAGGCTCGGGGAATACCCGGCTTGGGAAGCGGACTTTTCGGCGATTCCCTCCCTCGGTTGGACCCATGGAGCTCCGCGACAGCAGGCGGGAGCTCCCGTCCGCAGCCGTCGCACCTGCAAGGCGGAGGCTCAACCGGTGAATGGAAGAAGGGACGGGACGACCGTGAAGACAATCGTAAGGAGCCCCACCGCGATGAGCAGCCCGCCTAGGAGTACCCGGAGCCGCTCCTCAGGAACATGGGCCTGAAGGTACCGCGCGCCTCTGGCTGAGAGCACCGTGATCATGACCAACGCTGCGGTAGCCGCAACGAACACGAGCAGGATGTTGTGTGTCGAGGCCACGAACAGGATGGAGAGGATCTGGGTATTGTCCCCCATCTCGAGCAGGAAAACGAGGCCTAGGGCGACGGTGCGAACCTGTCGCGCAGTGTGCGCTACCGCTGGTGTCCCCTCGCCCGGCTCGTGAATCGGACCGGGAACCCTCAGGATCTCCCGTAGACCGAACGCGATGAGGACCAGTCCTCCGGCAACCTTCACCCAAAGGAGGAACGGGCCGAGGACGGTCTCCGCGCCGTAACCAATGGTGACCGAGACAACGGTCGCCGCCCCGAGCCCGACGGATGCCCCGAAGACGACGTCCCGGTACGGGTGGCGGGCCGCGAGTGTGATTACGCCGAAGTTCGATTTCCCGGGAAGCTGAAGAATCGCGACCACCGCGAAGATCAGTATCCCTTCGACGAATAGATTCGCCCCCAATGCCCCCGCCTTCATCGCTCAGGACCCCGAAGGGATGACGGCTTCGCCGGGGCAGGCGCGAGGACGTCCCGCTCCCAGGCGATCCGGCCCCCGGCGTTTCCGTAGGGGGGCGCCCGTATCGATCGCCCATGAGGAGTTGACGGGGAAGGGGTCACCCGTGACTCCCGGTGGCGCGAAGGTGACGTCGCCGATGGCTCGGCGAGGAAGCCTAGCCGGGCCAGAGGGCCTTGAGCGCTGGCTGGAGCTGGCAAAGAACGCTACGGTCCGATGCCGTCAGGCGCATGTCCCGCTCCTCTCCTAGGTAGGGGGTCCGGGTCCGGAATCCACCGAACCCGAGCCGCGCGGCCAAGGCCCGGTTCTCCCAGGCGGCCACTCCCTGCGAACGGATCGAATCGGCGGTGACGGTACCCTTCGTCGGATGGCCCCCTACGTCCGGGGCGACTGTGGCCAACACGTTGGCGAGGACAGTTCGCGTCTCCACGTAGACCCCGAACGCCTTCCACCTCTCTTCCACCTCCGTGACGACGCCGGACCCGACCCACGCAGGCGCTTTCCCTTCGGTCTGCAGAAAGAGCACCGGCTGTCCGGGAACCTTTCCGATAGTACGAGCATCGTCCCACAGACGGACGGTTCCAGGGCGAAGCATCGACGGCAGGTGCTCGTCAGGAAAGCTGACGAACACCCAGCCCTCGAGCTGATTCGCCATCATGTTGGTCTAGCGACGGGAGGATCACGCAGGTCCTTGTGAGGTCCGCGCCCGCCTCGCGCCTTGCCGTCGACCGCCGGGGGGTCGGCAGTACCTGGCCCACCTATCCTAGCCAGTTCCAGAAATCGTCGCGCCAGAAGTCCACCTCCTCGTGGAGGTGGCGAAGCGCGACGGGCTGCAATCCTTCTCGTTGGGCGGCGTCGAACCGGCTCCGCAATTCGTCGATGCTCTCGTCGGAGAGGGAGTCCAGCATGCGCTTGAGGTCCCGTCCCAGCCCGATGTCCAACGCGCGTTCGGGGTGACGAATCACGAGACGGAAATGGTGGCTGCTCGTGCTCTCGATGCGGAGGACCTGCCAGAGGAGCGGTTCGCCGCGCTCCCGTTGAAGTCGGTAGGCGGCGAGATTGCCGATCGCGGCCCCGACGAAGTTCTCGTCGGCCAGGCCGGGCTTCAGGTGCAACCCTATCTCCAGTCCCCGGTGCGTGCGAAACCGACGCCGTAAGGGCAGAAACGTCCTTCGGGCCCCGGTAGAAGGTCAGCAGCGGGGCGCAGCGGCTGCACCCGAATGTCGTGCCCGGTCCCTCTACCGACCTCTCAGGAATTCCGTTTCGCCGCGGCAGTACGCCGGCGAGCGCACACGGGGCAGCCCCAGGAGGCGGCCGAGGGCGCGGAGGCGAAGAAGACCGGGGAGGGGTGGGTCCGGCGGAAGCAGACGAACAGGCGCCTCTCGGTACCGTTCTTCGCGCGGAACGGATAGACCCTCCAGTAGACCACGCGGACGCCCCGGGCCGGTCGGGCCGAGGCGAGCAGGCGCTCCGCTGCCCGTCCGAGCTCCGGGCCGTGACGCGTCGCGAGTCGGAGGTCCCGCGACCGGACCAGGGTCGAGGGAAAGGTCCATCGACGGAGCTGGATTCCCACGCCCACGGTCGGGTCCCGTCTGGTCCATTCGACGTAGTCGGTGACGGAGACGACGCCCGAGGGGCAGGCGCGGACACTCCAGAATCCGGGAAGTCGGCTTCGGAGTCGCCGGATGCGAAGTGGCTTGTCGCAGTGGCGATAGCACTTCGCGCCGGTCGTTTCGAGCGCCGCTTCCAGGGTGGGCGGAAGGGACCCCCCACGTCTCGCTGTCACAGCGTCTCCCGAACGGACAGGAGCCATTCGCTGGAGAGGAGGTCGCGCCAGGCCTGTTCGGTCCGACGGACCTGTTCAGAGAAGCCGGTCAGCAATGGCTGGACCCGTCCGTCCGACCATTCAAGGAACACCTGGGGGATCAGGTAGTCCGGGGACGCGTCGCCGTAGTCACGAACGAGCCGGTCCGCGAGCTTCTCCTGGGCGCGCCGATCGATGTCGAGGATCCGGAGACGAACCCCGAGGCGCTTTGCCAGTCGCCCGCCGTACCGCACCGACAGCGGGACGCAGTGGGGGCACCATTGGGCGAGCACGATCGTCAGTTGTCGAGGCCGGCCTGACGGCTTTGCGCCGGGCATGTCCCACACCATCCCCCCCTCGCACTTTATCCCGGCGGTCTGACACCGGAACCGGGCGGTCCCACGCGCACGCCGCCCGCGGCTGAGGATTGGCCGAGCTAGCTCTCCGGAAGAGCACATCCGGGGTGAGCATCCCTTATCGCCTGCGACCGATGTCTGGGGCGCCGTGGACCCGAACCGTGTCGCTCCTCCGCTGAGGGGCGAGAAGGACCTCGTCGTCTATGCCGAGAACCTCCGGCATACCTACGATCGCCAGCGGTTCGCGTTGGACGGCGTGAGCTTCACGGTCCGCCGGGGGGAGGTGTTCGGCCTCCTAGGCCGGAACGGGGCCGGAAAGTCGACCCTGATCAAGGCGATGACCACGTTGATCCAGCCGACCTCAGGGACGTTGCGGGTCCTCGGCATGGACCCGGCCCACGACGGCCAGAAGATCCGCAGCCGGATCGGAGTCGTCCAGCAGAGTGAGTCGTTCGATTTCACCACCGTCCAAGGGAACCTCGACGTCTACGGCGTCCTGTGGGGGGTTCCTAAGGCCGAGCGTACGCGTCGCCGCGAGCGGCTGCTCGCGAGGTACGGTCTCGGCGACCTCCGGAAACGGCGTGCGTTCGACCTTTCGGGAGGACAGAAGCGCCGGGTCCAGGTCGCGCGGGAGTTCATGCACGACATGGACGTCCTCTTCCTGGACGAGCCGACCGTCGGTCTCGACGTGATCATGCGCCGGGAGATGCTCGACTCGGTCCGCGACGAGGTACGGCGCGGGCTCACGGTGGTCTTCACCACGCACAACCTCGAGGAGGCCGACTACCTCTGCGACCGGGTCGCGGTCATAGACGAAGGAAAGATCCTCGTTCTCGACACGCTCGAGAACCTGAAGCGGCTCTACGGCGGCAAGAAGACGATCGACCTGAGCGTCAGCGACGGCGATTCGGCGCGGTACTTCGCGGCTCTGACCGACGTCCTCGGTCCCCGGGCGACCGTTACCGCCAAGGACCGCTCCGCCGTGATCCTTACGGACGACACGAAGGAGGCCCTCTCAAAGATCGTCGAGCTCTCCCATTCGACCGGGGTCCAACTAGACTGGTTGAACGTCCGGAAGAACACCCTGGAAGACGTCTTTCTCCGCTCGGTGGGGCACGGAGGGGAGTCGATTGCCAGTACCTAACCTTCTCCGGCTCATCTACCGGAACATCAAGGTCAACACCGACCCGGGCAGCCTGATCATCCTGATCGGCCTCCCGGGGATGTACCTCGTGTTCTTCGGGTACGGGTTCGGGTCCCTGGCCGCGGCCGGAGGATCCTCGACCGCCTATCTTTCGTTCCTGACCCCCGGGATCATGTCGTTCCAGGTCGTGATGGCCGGGACGGTCGGGGGCAGCATCCTCTGGGCCGACCGACGGTGGGGGATGCTCTCCCAGCTTCTCGTGGGCCCGTTCACGCGCCTCCAGTACCTGCTCGGGATCATGCTCACGTCGATGATGTTCGGCCTCGGCGGGTCGGCCGTCATGCTCGGAGTGGCTTACGCGCTCATCGGATCGGGACCGGCGCAGCCCCTCGCGCTTGCGGTGATGTTCGCCTCGATCACACTGGGTTCGATCTTCTTCGGGGCCCTGATGCTGTTCATCGGGGCGCTCGTGAAGTCGAATACCGCCTACAACAGCGTTCAGATCCTCCTGATCTTCATCGTGAACTTCGCCAGCACCGTGTTCTACCCGTTGAGCAGCGGACTGCCCGTCGCCCTTCGCGTCCTGTTCTACGTAAACCCCCTCACCTACGTGGCCGACGCGGTGCGAGGCGCCTACTCCGGAACCCTGACCGGCCTCGACGTCTACCAGATGCTTCTGCTCGGAGCGGAAACGGTGGTCTTCCTATTCCTAGCCGTGCGCGCCTACATGCGCTCCGACGTGTCGTACGAGTGACCCCGGAACCGAGCCGGGCGCTGAGACCGTACGAGCCCTGCCGGGAAAGCGGTTCCGGCGGCCGCCCTAGAACCGATCCCCGGTGAAGCAAAGGAATCCCGGTCGGTCGGTGCCGAACTCTCGGCAGGCCGCTCGCGCGCTGTCAGCGCGCCCGTAGGTGCAGCCCATCAGGACGAACCATCCGACTGGTGCGATTGCGTAACCGCGACCCCGAAGCCAGGGGCGCAGCACCTCGACCGCGCTGTCGCGGAAGGTGACCGTTCCCGCCCTACCTTTGTGCTCGACGGCCCTCGCCAACGCGATCCTGGCGCGCGAGGTGCCGCCGATCAGTTCTCCGCACGTTGTTTGGAGCCGGCCGGTGTCGACCACGGCGTAGCCGCGGGTTCGCCCTGCGTCGCGAGCGAGCAGGATCTCGGCTGGGCGAAGTTCCCTCGCGGCGACCGCGACGCGCAGCAGTCCCGCCGGACGCTCGGCGAACCCGAGCCGCCCCTTTCCGAACCGGGCATGTAACGCTTCGATCCCGCTGAGGTCGGACACGCGCGCGGCGCGCACCACGGGCCTCGCGGGCCGCCGCCCCGGCGCGCGAGGCGCCCGGACCGCCAGGACTGGGACGTAGACATCCCGGTATCCGAGTTTCTCGTACAGGCGATGGGCCCCCCAGGATTGGTTGGTCCAGAGCGCCGCGTGGCGGATCCCCGCGTCGCGTTCCCTGCGGTGAATCTCCTCCAGCACGAGCCGAGCGACGCCCACGCGTGCTCGGTCCGAGCGGGTCGCCACACTCGCGATGCCGGTGATCGTCTCGGTACCGTCCGGGAAGGTGTACGGAATGCGCTGGACGAACGCATGGCCGACCACCGTACCGCGGTCCACTGCGAAAATGCCGACGTAGTCCGCCAGAACCTTGGTTCGGCGGCGCCAGATCTCGACCCTCCTTCGGTCGAACGTGCCGCCGAACGCGGCCATCTGCACAAGGGAGCGGTCGGTATGCTGCCGGTCTGACAGCTCATCGAACGTCAGGAGCTTCATCTCCGGAGCGATCCTCGGGTCGTTTCCCCACGGCGGCTCTCGTATTCGAAGCTCACGGACCGGCGCCGGAGGGCCCGTTGTCGAGAGAGACCCTCTTGGTTCTCGACCCAGACGGGGAAAGAGCTAATGCGGCTCCGGCATCGTGGCGCTCCGCCGGAAGGGGTCGAGCCGCTCGTCCCCGCCGACGTCCCAGGGTGCCTCGATGCGACGTGCAGGGTCCGCGCCATCTTCGGCCAATCGCCTCGTCCGCGGTGGAGGCGGCGCATGATCCCGATCGCTCACGGGGGCCGGTTGATCAACCGGATGGCCTCCGGACCGGAGCGGGAGCGCCGGTACGAGGAGCGGCACGACCTGCCCACCCTCCGGGCCGGGGTCGACCAGCTCTACGACGCCGAGAAGATCGGTATCGGGGCCTACAGCCCGCTCGAGGGGTTCATGGGCTCCGCCGTGCTCGAGTCCGTACTGAAGTCCGGTCGACTTCCGGGGGGCCTCCCTTGGTCGATCCCGATCCTGTTCCCGATCCCGACGGGGTCTGGGTCCGAGGCGGCCGGTGCCTTGGGAGCGGGGGACGCCGTGACGATCGTCGACTCCACGGATCGACCGCTCGCGCTTCTGGAGATCGAGGAACGGTTCCGGCTCGATCGCGGAGCGATCGCACGCGCCACCTACGGCACGGACGACCCCAAGCATCCGAACGTCGCCGACCTTCTTTCCGCCGGTGACGAGGCCTGGTCGGGGAAGGTGACCCTGCTGCGCCGCCTCGACCCGCCGGGCGGCCGTCCCGAACCGGGACCCGCCGAGACGCGGCAGGAGTTCCATCGACGAGGCTGGAAGACGGTCGCGGCGTACCAGTGCCGCAACCCTCCCCACACGGCCCACGAGTACATCCAGCGCCTCACGCTGGAGCGCGAGGATGTGGACGGCCTGTTCATCCACCCGGTCGTCGGCCGCCTGAAGAAGGGCGACTATCGACCCGAGGTGATCCTCGAAGCGTACGAGGCACTCGTCCGCCACTACTATCCCGCCGACCGTGTGATGATGAGCCCTCTCGGGATCACGATGCGATACGGGGGCCCCAAGGCGGCGCTCTTCCTTGCGATCGTACGGAAGAACTACGGGTGCGGTGCCTACATCGTAGGCCGGGACCAGGCGGGTGTGGGGAAGTACTACGACCCGTACGCGTGCCACCGCATCTTCGACGAGTTCGACATCGGGATCCTTCCGTTGCGCTACGACGAATCGTTCTTCTGCCTTCGCTGCGGCTGGATGGCAAGTCGCAAGACCTGCCCCCATCCGGTGACGGATCGCGCGGAGGCGAGCCAGACGCGGATCCGGGCGGCGCTCGCGAAAGGGGAGAAGCTGCCGGCGGAGATCCTGCGGCCGGAGGTCGCGGAGATCCTTCGCCGGCCCGGCGGACTGCTCACGGCGTAGGGGGTATCGAATATGACGCGCGGAGACGCGGGATTCTGCATCTGGATGACGGGCCTACCGAGCTCGGGGAAGACGACCATCGGGAAGGTCCTGGTCGAGCGCCTCTCCGAGCGGGGGTGGTTCGCCGAGCTCCTGGATGGGGACGAGATCCGAAAGGGACTGAGCGCGGACCTCGGGTTCGACCGCGTGTCCCGCGAGGCGCACGCGGGGCGCGTCACCTACGTCGCGAAGGTCCTGGCCCGGAACGGGGCGATCCCGATCGTGGCCCTGATCTCGCCGTATCGGAGCTCCCGCGCGAAGGCCCGGTCCGAGATCGGCCGGTTCGTCGAAGTGTACGTGAACACGCCCCTGACCGTCTGCGAGGAGCGCGACGTGAAGGGCCTCTACCGGCGGGCGCGAGCCGGCGAGATCAAGGAGATGACCGGCATCGACGACCCGTACGAGGCCCCAGATCACCCCGAGATCGTCGTGGATGCCGTACGGATGGCTCCGGCGGACTCGGCGCAGTACATCCTCCGCGAGCTCGAGCGACAGGGCTGGCTTTCGCCGAAGCCGTAGCCCGATCCGCCGGCACGAACCTGCCTGCCGGCGGCGCATGCCCTCGCTGCCGGCGACCGGTCCCAAACGGCGGCCGGTCGCGAGCCCGGCGACGGAACCCCGCCGCCCGCTTGCGAGGCGAACCCTCAAGCGTCCTTCGAGGCTGAAGTTGGCATCGGCCGTTCTGGGCTTCCGCTAGCAATGAAAGCGCTCGTGCTGATCGGAGGTTTCGGGACGCGTCTCCGCCCGCTGACCTACAGCCTGCCGAAGCAGCTGCTCCTCCTCGCCGGCAAACCGATGCTCTACCACGTTCTCGACCTCCTGCCCGCGGACGTCGAGGAGGTGGTCCTCGCGACCGGCTACAAGGCCGGGGTGATCGACGCCTTCGTTAGGACCCATCCGGTGCGGTGGCCGATCCGGACCGTGTCCGAGGCGGAGCCGTTGGGGACAGGGGGTGGGATGAAGAACGCCGGTGGGGGAATGAGCGACCCGTTCTTCCTCCTGAACTCCGACGTGATCGCGTCGGCGGACCTCGCGGAGATGCTGCGGCGTCACCGGTCCTCGGGAGGGATCGGGACGATGGCGCTTGCCCGGGTCGAGGACACCCGCCCGTTCGGCGTCGCCGCGCTCGATGCCGCAGATCGCATCACCGCGTTCGTCGAGAAGCCCGAGCCGCGCGATGCGCCGTCCAACTGGATCAACGCCGGGCTGGCTGTCTGGGACCGGGCGGTCCTCGACAGGATTCCGCCGGGCCGGCCGGTGAGCTTCGAGAGGGAGGTGGTCCCCGGCCTCCTTTCGGAGGGCGTGTTCGGCTACCGGCTTCCCGCGTACTGGGACGACGCCGGGACCCCGGAACGCCTACTCAACGCCCAGCGCCTCCTGTTCGACGACGGGCGCGGTGGCCCGGGAAAGCTCCCTCCGGGGTCGACCGGCGAAGGCCCGGTCGCGACCATGGAGGGGGCCGTGGCGCAAGGGGCCTCGTTCGGCAGGTACGTGACCCTCGGACCGAACACCCGGGTGGAGCCTGGGGCCTACGTCGATAACTCGGTCCTCATGGACGGGGTCGTCGTGGAGCGGGGCGCGAGGGTCTCGGGAAGCATCCTGGGACCCCGAGTGCGGGTCGCCGCCGGCACCCGGCTCGAGAACGCGGTCCTCGCGGACGACCGTCCCGCAGCGTCGGGTTAGAACGCGGGGCCGGTGACGACGACCTTCACCGCTTCTTCGGGCCGTCCCGCGAGGCGGAACGCTTCGTCGATGCGGTCGATCGGGACGCGGTGGGAGACGAGGTCGCCGACCTCCAACGTGCCCTCCACGATCATGCGGTGGATCTCGGCGATGTCCGGTTCGATCGTCGCGTAGGACGGGATCACGCGTACCCCCCGAAGGTACAGCTGCTGGAGGTCGACGTCCAGGCGGCTTCCCGCCTCCGGAAGGCCGAACAGGTTCACGGTTCCGCCACGGCGTACGAACTCCACGGCGGCGCGAGCCACGGAGGGATGGCCCGTGGCGACGACCGCCAGGTCCACGCCCCGGCCTCCCGTCGCGCCGTCGACGGCAGCGCGCAGCGCCTCCGGCGTACGCGGGTCCACCACCGCGTCGGCCCCGCCGCGGAGCGCAGCGTCCCGGCGCAGGGGGGAGATCTCGGTCCCGGCGACCCAGCGGGCGCCCAGCGCCCGGGCGAGCCGGGCGTAGAGCAGACCGACTGGCCCGAGGCCTAGGACGAGGACCGAGGCGTTCTCCGGTAGCCGGATCCGGTGGAGCGCGGTGAGGGCGCACGCGGCCGGTTCGAGAAGGGCTCCCGTCGACCAATCGACACGGTCGTCGAGCCGCAGCACCGCACGGCGCGCCACGTTCGCCGCGGGTACGCGGAACACCTCGGCGAACCCGCCGGGGTCGAGGTTCGTGGCCGAGTAGGTCGGGCAGAACGTGTAGTCGCCCCGAGCGCACACCTCGCACGCGTAGCACGGGACATGATGGTGGGCGAACACGCGGTCGCCTTCGGACAGCCCCGGCACCCCGGGGCCCACCCGGAGGACGCGGCCGACCGGCTCGTGGCCCAGGATCCCGGCGGTCCGGTAGTTGCCGCGCAGCTTCTCAAGGTCCGTGCCGCAGACGCCGCAGGCCGCGAGGCGTACGGTGACCTCCCCCTCGCCCGGGGTCGGCTCGGGCACGTCGTCGAGGCGAACCGAGCCCGCGCCGCTGAGCCGGCCTACCTTCATGCGTGGGCGCGAGCCGCCCGCATCGCCGCGTCGAGAATCTCGATGGCCTCGTCGATCTCCTCGCGGCGGACGATCAGAGGCGGGATGTACCGCAGGGACGACTTTCCGCAGGGCAGCAGGATCAGGCCGTGGCGGTACGACTCCTCGAGGACCCGGTCCCGGAACGCCGGCGCCGGCTCCTTGGTCGTTCGGTCGCGGACGAACTCGGTCGCGGTCATCAGCCCCACGCCACGGACGTCGCCGATCTCCTCGTGGCGAGACTGGAGCTCGCGCAGCCGCGAGAGGAGGTAGTCGCCCTGTATCCGGGCGTTGTCGAGGAGGTGTTCCTTCTCGATCACGTCGAGGGTCGCGAGCGAGGCCGCCACGGCCGCCAGATTCCCCCCGAACGTGTTCGAGTGGGACCCGGGCGTGGTGAAATCGAGGTCGGCCGGGAATGTGATCGCCCCGAGCGGGAGTCCGCCCCCGAGCGCCTTTGCCATCGTCACGATGTGAGGAACGATCCCGTGGTGTTCGATCGCGAACCACTTGCCGGTCCGGCCCATGCCGGCCTGGACCTCGTCGTCGATGAACAGGATCCCGTGCTCGTCGAGAATCGATTTGAGGGTGGAATGCCACCGGGGTGGAGGCACCACATACCCGCCCTCCCCCATCACAGGTTCCGCGATGAATGCGGCGACGTCGTCCGCGGGGATCGAGGTCGTGAAGTAGAGCTCCTTCAGCACCTTCGCGCAGTACAGGTCGCAGCTCGGGTACTCGAGCTTGTACGGGCACCGGTAGCAGTACGGCGCCGGTATGTGGGTACCGCCGCCCACGAACGGGGCGTAGCGGGCTCGCTGGACCGGCTTCGACGCGGTGAGCGACAGGGCGCCCATCGAGCGTCCGTGGAAGCCTCCGAGCAGTCCGATCACGATCGGGCGGCGTCGGTTCCACCGCGCCAGCTTGAGCGCGGCCTCCACGCTCTCGGTGCCGCTGTTGGTGAAGAACACCTTCTTCTCGAACGAGCCCGGCACGAGCTTGGTCAGTCGCTCGGCGAGAACGGTCTGGTTCTCGTAGTAGTAGTCCGTCCCCGCGAAGTGCGTGAGCCGTCCGGCCTGGTCTCGGATCGCGCGCACGACCTCGGGATGCGAGTAGCCCACGGCAGCGACGCCGACGCCGGAGGCGAAATCGAGGAGGCGGTTGCCGTCAACGTCGGTGACCCAGACGCCCTCCCCCGACGCGCCCACGATAGGGGCGGTCTTCGTGCTGGTCATCAGAAATTTCTTGTCCCGCTCGATGATCCGCTGCGCGTTCGGTCCGGGGATAGGAGTCCGCAGCAGAACTCCGCGCTTCGCGGGCTCCGTCCGTCGGGAGGCAGGGGGGACCGGTGAGGGAGTGCTCTGGCTCATGGTGGACCTGCGGGGAAAAGCCCGCGGATGGGTAAAGTGTTCGCGGTCCAATCGGGCTGACCCGTCCGCCTGTCGAACGGCGCCTTTTTGAGCCAACTCTGCGGGTCGGCGTACGGAATGGATTCCCGCCCGGCCGCCGACCCGCGACGACCTTCAGGGTCGGAGGACATGGAGGCGATCCACGATATCATTCCCGCCCGCGCGGTGTTGACCGAGCTGGCACGAGGGTTCCTCTTGGTGAGGGACAAGGACCCCAAGCGGGCGGCCCGGTTCGCGGCCACGTTCCTCCGGGAACGCGTGGGCGCTGAGCCCCCGCCGGCCGCCCGGAAGGCGGTTGTCATCCTTCCCGCGTATGCCGCGCTCGCCCACCCGAATCGCGGGCCTATCGACCGCGGCGGGTTTTCCGGCGGCCGGTAGAAGCCCCCGCGTTCTTCGGGCTGTTTCGCACCCGGAGGTAGGCCCCCAAGTCGTTCGGGAACGAACGTCGGGTGAGGCAGAGCCGGACCCCGCCCGGGTCGCCGAAGAACGTCCCCGGGCAGACGAGCACCGAGGCCCGGAGACAACGACGGGCGAGGTTGTCGCCCGTCTCCGTAAAATTCCTGTCGAAGAAGACAGGGGCGACCGGACCGGCCGTTCGGGGGAACGCACGCCGGAGCGCCGCTACGTTCCGAGCCATCAGGCGGTCCACCTGGGCGTGGATCTCGGCGCCCCGCTCGAGGAGGTGGAGGGCTGCGGCCACCGAACTGTCCGCAATCGAATCGCCGACCAGTCCGACGAACCGGGCGAACCCGGGTGCCTCGTCGGCCGGCGCGATGGCGTACCCTAAGCGTACGTCGTCCGCCCCGTAGAACTTCGTGAGCGAGCCGGTGGTCCAGAGCCGGGGACGGGACGCGACCGCGAGCGAGCGGGTGCCCGCGAACTCCCGGAACGTCTCGTCCGCCAAGAGGTGGGTCGCCCCGTCTGCCCATCGGATCAACGACTCGACGGGCCATAGGTCTCCCTCGGGGTTCCGTGGCTGAGAAACGACCGCGAGATCGACCGGTCGCGCGTCCTCGCGGAGACGAAGTCCCGCCTCCCTGGCGACGTCGAAGAGAGGAGGGTACTCGGGGAACCGGACCCGGAAGGATCGCGCGGCGGCCCCGTGGGACCGCGCGAGGTAGAACGTCACCCACGCGTTCGCTTCGGTGGCCCCGTGGGTCAGGAAGACCCGGGAGGTATCGACGCCGACCGACCGGGCCACGACTTCGACAAGAGCGCTCGCCTCCGGTCGTTCCCGCCGCCCGCGGGCCAGGGTGAGACGGCGGATCGACCCCCGCATCCCGCTGGCGCCCAGGTTGTGCCGGCACCCGTCGTGGTCATCGATCCAGTCGGCCAACGGGAACTTCATCACGCGCTCTTCGTCGGCAGGTCCAACTGAACCTTCAAGAGAGCGGACCGGCCCGGAAAGCGTCGATGGGGACTCGGCAACCGTCCGTCCGGGTGGACCGGGGTGGGCGTGTCATCGCGCTCTCCTCCGCGTGGTTCGCGGACGGCGCCCGGCGAAGGACGGAGGCTCGAATGGCCCGTCGGTGCGTGGAGTGCGGGGCGGAGCTCGCCACCCGTCGCACCCCCTACTGCTCGCGGAAGTGCCGATGGCGGTTCCACGGACACTACTTCTGGGACTCGGCACGGACCTACGTGATGGCGCGGGACCGCTACACCTGCCAGATCTGCCGTCGCCGCGTTCGGGCGCGACTGCTGGATGTCGACCATATCGTGGAGATCGGCCGTGGCGGCGCGGCTCTCGAGTACTCGAACCTCCAGGCCGTCTGCCGGGAGTGCCATCGCGAGAAGACCCGTCGGTTCCTGAAAGAGCGAGCGGTCCCCCGATCCGTGGAGCTTTCTAGCGCCGTTGCCGGTCCCTGACCGTCGTGCGCGCACTTGCAGCTCCTCCGGCGGGGTTTGGATTATAGCTCCCGCCAAGGAGTATATATCGCACGGGAGTTCGGCCCGCTCCGCGATGGCGCCCTCACGATACGCCTCCACGTTGGCCATCCTAGCACTGCTGGTCTTGGTGCTTTCGACGCTCGTGCCCGCGCTGACCGCCCCAGCTCCTTCGTCGCCCTCCCACGCCCGCCCCGGCTCGACAGCGGTGTCTATCGCCTCGCCGAAGAGCGGCGGTGTCCGTCCGGCCGCGATCGGTGACCGCCAGGGATCCGGCGGTTCGGCTCCTAGCTCGCGGCCTGCCCAGGGGGCGACCCGGGCGCTCTCCTCGCCTCCCGACTCCCTGGACGCCAAGATCCAGCGCCAGATCGCCGACGGCCAGTTGGCGGCGCGGGACGTATTCTTCCCGAGCTCGGTCCGCCACTCCGGCAGCCCTGCCTCCGGACCCGTGGCCCCCGGATTCTCGTCCCCCCCCGCCCCGATGGGCCTTGCGGACTTCGGGATCGACTCGTCGGGGGCCTACGAGTACAACACATCCAGCTTCGAGTCGAACCTCAACCTGTCCGGCTTCTCCGTCTTCAGCCCCGGGTACGCGGCGTTCGAAGAGGCCCCGGACTGGTCCACGTTCCAGCTCAATACCGTGACCGTGAACATCTCCTATCCTGGCTCGACGAACGGCACGTTCTGGGCCCAGAACGTGGTTCACTTCAACGGCTCGGAGCTCCAGTTCGAGGACAACATCTGGAACTTCTCGAGCCTGACCGCCAGCATGAACACGAGCACCCTGCTCAGCTACAACGGCACGTTGGTGCCCGGCGAGTTCTACTATGACTTCGGACCCTCGATCGCGATCCGGCCGCCGTTCGACCTGAGGCTGTTCAACAACATCACGATCGTCGGCGGGCACCCTGCACTGTTCTTCAACTACTCGTTGAGCAACCTTACGCGTACCGAATCGGGGAGCTACGACCGGATCCTCTTCAACGGCACGGCGACCGTCGGGCATCTTCCGCAGTTCCAGGTCAGCGGGCTGGCCTACGACCCGGCCGGACTGCTCAACGACGCGGAATTCATCCTCGGCGGCGACGGCGGCGGTTCCAACGCGAACGTGGTCTCCTTCAACGGCACGGTAACGTTGGACGCGTGGAACGCTGGCGCCGGTGCCTACCGCAGCGTGCGCGCGGCCTACGATTTCGGGGCGGATACGGCCGAGACGAGCCTCGGAGTGAGCGTGTACTACCTCGGGACCACGGCCCACCTGAACCAGGGACCGTCGTTCCTGTACGGGCTGTGGAACACCAGCGACTCTGTGTTCGCGCCGGCGGTCGCCGCCGGCTGGATTCACGTGGCGGTCGACACGACCCCGGACTACGCTTTCCTGTTCGCCACCTTCAAGGACTCCTCGAGTTCCCCAACGTCGAACCTCTCCTACGTCCCTTCGAGCGCCAACGGTGATGCGACCACCTACCTTCCCCTTCCCCCGGCCGGGAACCCCTACGTATTCTGGGCCTGGGCCGACGGATTCCTGAACCGGAGCGTGACCGTCGGGAACTCGTCGTCCGCGACGACCCTGACACTGACCGCCTCGGCCACGGAGATGGATGCGCCGGTCTACCTGATCGGAGACGCCCAAGCCGCGGCGTTCGGCGAGGCGGCAATCAGTCAGACAGCCTACTCCCCCAGTAGCCACCGATTGTGGCTCAACGCATCGTCCGCGGACCTGGCCGCCCCCTTCCGCCGTCTCAACGACTTCGACTACCCTGCGTTCGTCCTGCTCGCGACGGACCGCATCAACACCTCCGTGTACGTGGACGGCTTCGCACAGGCATCCGCCTCGTTCTCCTACATGGTCTGGACCGCGGCCCACGGGTTGCTCCCGGTGACGATCCCTGGGTGGACCCAGGGGTACTACTTCTTCTACGGAAACGGCACGTTCTCGGTCACCGACGTGACGGTCCAGGGGAATTCCACCGTGGATTCTCTGTATCCGCCGACGTTCCCTCCGGGCGCGGTCGAGTTCTTCGGGACCCACGGAAGCCTGGCGAACGATGTTGCGGCCTCAGAGGATTGCGGCGGCGTCGTGGCGATGGACGCACACTCCGTCACGCTCACCAACATTACCGCAACGACGGGAGCCGCCGGCGTCACGATCCTTGATTCGTCCACGATCATCGGCGGGACGATCCACGCAAGCGGGGCCGACCTCCTGGATGGCATTGCGAGCCTTGCGGCGTACCTCTACAACACGACCACGGTCACCCTCTCCGCGATCTCGGCCACGAACCGGGCCATCGGAATCAACGCGAGCAACGGGAGCGGCCTGACCGTGGACGGACTGGATGTCTCCACCTCGGCCTATGGGTTCATTGGGGAGAACCTGACGTCGCTCACCATGACCGCGGTTTCGATCAGCGAGTCCTCCACCGGGATCTTCTTGGACAACGCTTCCGTCGCTTCCTTGTCCGGCGTGACCGTTGCGACTCTCTCCACGGGCCTTGTGCTCAACGATACGACCCGGGTGCAACTGACCGGGCTCTCGGTCGACCTTACCTCATCCGCCGGTGCCTGGACCAACAGTACGCAACTCACGGTCGACGCGGTCACCGTCACCGGGGCCTTTCTGCTCCTGAATTTGGATCGCTCCGTGACGGTCGCGGAGGTGAACTCGACGGTGCTCTATGCGCTGGCGATAGAACTCTCCAACTCGACGTTCGTGAACGTCTCGGGGATCGACGTGGCCAACGGAGCAATCGGGGTCGCCCTCAATTCCGACCGTTCGGTCCGGCTTTCGGGGGTGGAGGCGTTCGCCGGCAGCGTGGGCGCGGAGCTTAGCCAGGTCGCCGGCGCGACCATCGTGAACCTGAGCGCGGTTGGAGAGTCGATCGGGATCCTTTGGGCGAACGGCTCGGACGGGGCGATCTCGTGGGGGAACGTCTCGACCGGGTCGCTCGGGGCGTACGTGTCGAACGTGACCAACCTCTCGATCGCCTCGTTCAACGGCACCGAAGCCGCGCTTGCCTCGGCGGAGTTCCTGAACGCGGCGAACGGTTCGACGTTCCCCACGGCCGTAGTAGCGACCTCGAACGACACGAACGTGACGGTGTCGGACATCTCTTCGGTCGAGTACCCGTTCGCGGTCTGGGACAGCAACTCGACCCTCGCTCAGGTCGACCACGTGACGGCCTGGAACGGGGGGATCGGGGTCGCGTTCAACAACACGACCGAATCGAAGATCGTGAACGTCTTCACGTTCGGCGGTCAGGTCGGGGTGTACCTCCTGAACGTATCGAACTCGAGCCTGAGCGCCAGCACGCTCGAGGACGGTGTGGTGGACGGGCTCGAGGTCGTGAACTCAACCAACCTAACGGTCCAGGGCAACAACTTCGTAGGTAACAACGGCTCGTCCACGAACGGCGTGTTCAGCGCGGCCCACCTCCAGGCGACGCTTCTCGTGAGCAACTCCTCCGTGTTCGCGTTCGCGGCCAACTACTGGTCCGACCACTCCTCCGGGGCCTACGTCCTGACGCCCTACGTGAAGGATTCAACGCCGCTTTCCGCCGCGTTGCCCTACTGGCTCCGGCTCATTGAGATCGGCCTGCCCGCGCACACGAGCTGGGGCTTCACCCACTTCTCGGTCCCGTACGCGACGACCGAATCGGTCGTCTACATCCCCGGCTGGAGCCTCGCCGCGGGGACGTACCGTTACATCGTAGGAACCACTCCCGGGTACGTTCCTTCCCCGGCTTCGGGGGCCCCCACGTACTCCCCGCTCACGAACGTCACCGTGACGATCACCTTCGCGAAGGAGTTCAGTGTCAACTTCTCCGAGACCGGTCTCCCCTCCGGCACCTCGTGGAACGTGAAGTTGAACCTGACCACCGACACGGATGTGGCGACAGCCACCGGTGGCTCGGTCGTCTTCGCCGAGCTGAACGGAACCTACCCTTACACGGTGGGCGGGGTGCCCGGCTACCACCTCTCCGGGATGCCCTACACGGGCTCTCAGCCGGTCGCCGGCGCGCCGGTGACCAAGACCCTGGTGTGGGTGGTCTACACCTACAACGTCACGTTCACGGAAACCGGCCTTCCCGGCGGAACGAAATGGTCGATCCAGGTCAATGAGACGCTCAAGTCGAAGGCCGGCGCCTCCCTGGTGTTCGCGCTAGGCAATGGAACGTACCCGTTCACCGTGCCGACCGTTTCCGGATACGACTCGAACGTGACGCCCAGCAGTGTCGTCGTCAACGGCGCCGTGGAATCCGTGTCGATCACGTTCACCGTCGCCGCCTCGACGTCGAGCGGGCTTCCGACCTCCGTCTACATCGCGGTCGGGGTCGTGGTGGTCGTCGCGCTGGCCGGACTCGTCCTGCTACTGCGGCGGCGTTCGAGGCGGAGCCCGCCTGCGACGCGTCGCCGACCCAACGACGACCCGTTCAAGCCTGTCTAACGGTATCACCCTCCGCTCCGAGGCCGCGCCCCTCGCCGAGCCGCCACCCGGACGGTGGCGCGTCGTGACCGGGGCGCCTACTCCGGCCGGGGTCTTCGCCGGCGGCGGTTCTCGTCCGGCGCGTCGTCGCCATCGCTCGGCCGTTCCCTACGCTTGTACGGGCGGGAGCTTCCGCCGTACCGGGGGGGTCCCCGACGGTCTCCGCCCGAGGGCGGTCCGCGGGAGCCGCGGTACCGACTGAACCCGCCGCCGCGAGCCCCTCCGCCGCGGTCCTCCCAACGGCCGCGAACCGGTCCCGATTCGCGCCGCGGGCCGAGAGAGAATCGGTTCCCGCACGCGACGCACTCGCCCGTGACGGTGCCGTCGGGCGCGGTCGAGAACCGGAGCGGGCCTCCGCACTCCCGGCACGGCCGTGCCGACGCTGGGGAGAACGGTCGCCTGCCCTCGTCGCCGGAGCGGACGAAGCTCGGTCGACGCCCACGCTCGGGCGCCTCGGACGGACCCCCGAGCGAGTAGGTGAGGGTGGACCGGCACTCGGGGCATTCCGCCTCGATCGTCGCCTTGGACGTTGAGCGCAGAACGAGAGAGGAACCACAGTCCGAGCAGTTCAAGCTCGACGGAAGCGGTGCGCTTCGGCCAGCCGGGCCGCCCTCCGGAAGACCGGTAGGGGACACGACTCCAGACGCGTCCGACCCGGACGAGGCCTCTTGGACGATCGTGAACGTGCCGCTGCAGTCGGTGCAGGTACCGGTGAGGATTCGGGCATCACGGCCCGCGAATTCGACCGCGGCGCCACAGTGGGGACAGGAACTCGACATATCGTGCCTCGGTAGCGCACTACCGACCGTCATCACGAGCGGGGGGGGACAATAGCTTAACCCTACCCCGGGGAGTGCCACGCGGTGCGATTCCCCGCCGTGCGAGTCGCTCGCCTTCGAGTCTCCTCACGTTCGACCTGGCCCGCGTCGGCCCGGGCCCACGGACGGCGACCGCCCAGGGAAGAGAACTACCGGTGAGCTACTCCTATAGACCCGCGGACCGTTATTGGTCCCATGGCCGAGAGTACGTCGACGATGTTCGACTCGTTCGGGGAAAAGGCATCCCGGACCGTTCGGGGAGCGATCCTTCGTATCGTCCTGACGATCCTGATCCCGCTGGCTTGGCTCAGCGTCACCCTCCTTTACCTGGCGTTCTGGGCGCAAGGGTTCTCTCTGTTCCAGGACGTCGTCATCTTTGTCGTATCAATGCTGGCTCTGTTCGGAGCCGTGGCCGGAATGTGGATCTCCTTCGGTCTCCGAACGGCTCGCCGATGGATCGAGTGGTAGCGGAACCCTCTTTTCGAGGGAGGCCGCTTGGCGGCCATCGAGGTCTCCGGACGATCGGCCGATCGGTCGTTCCCTCCCGCGGAAGGAGCGCCTGCGTGCGTCGGGAAGGTCGGCACTGCGAAGGCACGTATTGGGCGCTTCCGAACCCTTATCCGGGGCTGTGTTACCCTTAAGCCCTGATACTGCCCTCTACTCCCTTCGGGGGAACGCAAACGTCCGACCGCGAGAATCTGTTCCAGCCCATTCACAAGGGTATCCGCTCGATGGTCTACGAGCTGGGGCTACGCCTCCAGACGACCGATTTCACGGACGCTTCCCAGTCGAAGGCGATCGCGACGCAACTCAAACACGACCTGGGCAACGCAATCTCCGACTGCATCCTGTGCCTACTCCGCGCGCACTCCGGGCACGAGGAGAAGTACTTCTTCTCGGCCGTCCAGCCGTTCGACCCCGACGTAGTCGAACTGATGATGAGGGAGCACGGGGAGGTCGTCCGACGGATCCTTCGCGTGTCCAGCACCTGCGACGAGCTGATCGGCGTGGAGAAGCCCGACCGCCGCATCGAGCTGGGCGACCGGCTGAACATGGAGGCGAACGACCTGTTTGCGTTCTACCTCGACCATCTCAACAACGAGGAGTCGGCGATGGTCCCCATCATGTGGGAACGGTTCACGGATGAGCAGCTCCGCGAGATCCGGTCCAAGTTCTACGACGGGCTCCCGCTCAACCGCTTCGAGGACTGGATGCGGTGGACCCTGCCCGCGCTGAACGAGAACGAGCTCATCGTCTTCTTCGGGGGGATGAAGAAGGAGCCGGGCCCCCGCTTCGGGGACCTCGTGCGACTGGCCAAGGAAACCCTAGGCGCCGAGCGCTGGCAGGTAGTCCAGCAGCGGGCCGGGCTCGGGTCGGCCTGAGAGCCGTCTCCGCTCTCGAAAAATCGCCCGATTCGTAGTGAAGACCTTACGACAAGTCCTTTTACTAGGTCCGACTTCGGCCACTCCGTGACGCTGAAGGTCGAAGGCTGGGAGAGAACTCGCACCGCGGGCGCTGTCGGAGCCACCTTGAGCTCACCCCCGGGGGTGTAATCCATGCCATTCGCATCTTTTATCGACCCTCTGACGATGGTCCTCGACCTGTTGGTTTTGATGACGGCCGTGGTGTTCTACACGGGCGTCTTCGTGTGGTATAATGCGCGGAAGGGGGATACGGCACGCGCGACCGTCTCCCTCCGCGAGGGTGCGGTTCTCATAACCCTCCTCGGCGCTGTTCTCGGCCTCGTCGCCCTCTGGGGGGAGTTCAACTGGCCCTTTTCCGCGGCCGACGGCCTCGCAAGCTACAACCTCTACTTCTTCGACCCGATCCTCCTGCTCGCGCTCCTCACCGTTTCCTTCGGTCTCGCGGTGCTGTTCCGCCTTCCGACGCACTTCGTTGGAATGATGGGGGTCGTGATCGGCTGCGGAGTGATGTACTATGGGGCTCGCGCCGACTACTATCTCAAGCTGACCCAGGATCCGTTGGAGACTCTCCTCATGTACCTCGCATTCGGCGCGGTGGCGATCATGGCGTACCCGGCGACTCTCTACGTGGATTGGTTCGTCACGGGTCGTCAGAACCCGGCCTTGACACCAATCGCGTCGGCGCCTACACCTACGTACCCGCGCATGTGGACGGTGCTACTCGCCATTTTCATCATCCTCGTCATACTCGCAGGCTTGGCCGCCGCGGCCTACGGAATCGCTGCGGGTTGGGGACACCTCGAAAGCGCGCCGTGAGTAACGCGCGGGCCCCCCTCTTGCCCCGACGCTCGCGGCAGCTCGGCGGCTGCCGGGGACCGGCGTACAGCCTGCCCGGCAGCCCCTAGGGGGCCCACTCCCTCCGGAGTCAGCCCTGCCGCCGCTCACGCCGCTGGGGCTCGGGGTCGGGAACCGTCCCGGAGATTCGACCTCTCCACGCCTCGTGGCGGCGGCCCCCTGCTCGCCAGGGACCCTGCCCCCTAGGCTGGAGCGGATCTCTCCCGCGAAAGACCGTAAGCCCACTCGGCTGTGGTGGTTCGCCCGGGTCCCCACAACGCGACCGCTTCACCCATCACGTTGGCGCTCGAACCCCACTGCCCGCCTATTGGAGGGGTGCTCCTCGGCGTGCTCTGGTCTTCAGGGCCGTGGCCCGCCGACTTGGTGGCCGCGGCCCCAGCGCCCGGCCCTCCCAGAAGCTCATCGGGGTCCGGGATCCCGACGCGGGTCTGTCAGTGTGGCCGGCAAGAATCGTCCTGAAATGGGATTGGCCGTGCCGAGATTACGCTCGCGGGCCCCGCCGGAGGGCTGGACTCCTCTTACTTCGCTCCCGTGATCCGGCCCCAGCCTGGGCCCGCTGGCGAATCTCGATCCCCAATCCCGTTGATTCGTCCTGAGAGGAAGTCGTGAACTCACCCTGGGCGCGACCCTCGGGGGCCAGTGGCACTCTCAACGGCCGACGCGGGAGGCCCCCCACCCTTGGCCAAAGGGCAGGAGGCAGGGCCGAGGTCGCTACTGGGTAGCCTTCTAGGCCGGGTTTCGCCCGAGTCGCCAGATCACGAGCCCGAGGACCCCGAGGGCCAGCGCACCGATCATGATTATCCAGCCGTCCGCGCCGACGAACGTGAGGCCGACTCCGCCGTACGTCCCCGTTCCCCAGAAGGACGAGCACGGAGAACCCTGCGTCCACCCCGAGCAGTAGCTGGGCGTCCCGCCCGAGTCATTGAGGGCCCAGGGGGTCATGGCCGCAGCGATTGCCACGGTGATCCCTTCGACAACTACCCCGACGAGCGCCACGCCTGCGAGCCGCATGTTCTGGGGCTTGCGGTGGCGTATCGCCATCAGGAGCGAGAGGCCCCCTCCGACGATCGCGAGGATTCCTGCCACGATGGCGAGAACGAGGATGGCCTCGTACACCCCGCCGACCGGTCCGAGGCCGGCCGAAGCATACGTGGAGAATGTCCCGTTGGATCTCATGGAGGCGCCGGGGAAGAAGGCGACGTTAACCCCGGTGCCGTTGATCAGCCACCAGTACGAGAAAATCGAGTACAGCGCGAGAATCCCTGATACGAGGACGAGCCCCGCGGCCGCGAACCGGGCTACCCCGATCTCTTCCTCGCTCAGCCGGGGCGTCGAAGACATGGCAGGCGAGTTCGGGCCGCCTGCGCTCGGGGAGCTCTCAGCTGGTGAAACCATGGAATCACGCTCAGTCGGGCACGATGCAGGAGGTATTTGGACGTTCCGTATTTTCGTGCTGAGACAGCGAGCACAGCCCAACTGCAGAACGTGGCTCCACGCGCACTTAGGGAGCCGTTCGAATACAGCCGATGGGGAACACTCCATCCCAAGGCCCCTCGTTAGGGGCCGTCTCGAGCGCGCCAGGAGGAGGTCTCTTCCGCCGGAACGCGGGAATTGATCGGCTCCGGGGAGCGGTGACCGGATCGGCGCCAGGCCAGTCCTTATCGGGCGAACAAGCTGCGTTCGTCCGTGCCGGTTTCACGAGATCTCCCCCCATCGGTTCCGACCCCCCGACGCTTCGTCCTCCCGCTGATCGACAATCGCCCCGAGTCGCCGACAGCACGAACGTTCCGGTTCTCTACCGAGGGAACGGGGTTCCGGTACCTCTCGAATCAGGCGATTCGCCTCGCCCTGCCGGGGGTGGATGACCCGTGGGGTGCCGTGCGCGCATTCTCACTCTCGTCGAGCCCGTCGGAATCGGGCTTTCTCGCCGTAACCTGCAAGATCTCCGACACGCCGTTCAAGCAGGCTCTCGCTCGAATGTCGCCTGGCGACACGGCCGAGGTGTACGGTCCGCTCGGTCACTTCCTCCTCGATCCCGCTCGGCCCACCGTCTTCCTTGCCGGGGGGATTGGGATTACGCCGTTCCGGGGGATGATGAAGTACGCCGCGGACACGGGGGATTCCGTGGAGCGGCGGTTGCTCTACTCCGCGCGGACCCCCGAAGAGCTGGTGTTCCGCTCCGAACTCGATGCGCTCTCCCGCTCCTCCCCCCACCTCCGCGCCCTGTACACCGTGACGCGCCCGGCGGATTCTTCGACCGCTTGGGCCGGTCGGGTGGGCCGGATCGACGCGGAGTGGATCCGTGAGGTGGCGAAGCCTCTGCCCAGCCCGAGGTACTACGTCGCCGGTCTCCCCGAGATGGTCGAAGAGACGGTCCGTCTTCTCGAGAATTCCTGCGGAGTGCCGCCCGGGGACATCGTGTTCGAGATGTTCCGGGGCTACTGATCCTGCGAACCCCCGCGAATTGCCGCGAACCACTGCTCTCCCCTGGTCGGCCGAGCCCACCCATGGGTATCGTCGGGTGAGCCGGTGACTCCTGCTCCGGGCGGTCGATGGGGGGGTAGTACCAATTGCCATTTTCTTGCACTAGCCCATTAACCTCCTCGACGATACGGGAGCCGAATCCAACGCCGGTGTTGTGCGATGACTCTGATCATTACCGAGGTGTCACGCCTCGGGATTGCAATGGTGGCGGATTCGGCCTACACTCCGCATGGCGGCGGGGCTATCGTTTACCGACCGAAGGTTTTCGGCTCATCGAAGCTCGGGGTTGGAATCAGCCTTTGGGGGAACTATCTTCCCCCCCAACCCGAGTTGTGGGTGCCTGCTTTCCTTGCGAAGGAGGAGGCTTCAGGAGCTTCGAACATCCACTCCCTCGCGTCCCACTTGGAGGCCGAGCTTAGAGCGGCATGTCCCTTGGCTAGGCCGGTGGGCGGAGTGCAAGCTACGGTCGGCTTCCACGTAGCAGGATTTGACTCGGGCTACCCTATTCTCTATCACGTTCACAACGGAGTCTCCCAAGCGCTGAGTGCGAGGGGAATCACGGTGAACCCGCAGCTCATCAACGCGAACCAAGACCTCGACCTTCCCTCGGCTCAGGCTCTAGTGGCATCGTCGGCGACCGCCTCCTATTTGACGAGAAATGGTGACTTCCGGTTGTATGCCATCATCTCCCACTTTCTGGACCCTCTCCTCGGTCCGCTCGATCCGCTGCGTCAAGGGCCCGGTCTAACGACTGGGTTCGGAACTCTGTACATCCCCGGGGGCAATACCTTGAGACATCGGGCCGACTATCTTGCCGCTCAGGTCCGCTTAGTCTCCACCTTGCTCGGAGTCTCCAACATCACGGCCCTCCTTGGCACGAACAGCCCGCACATTGGCGGAGAGATTCTCGCCCTGGAGTTGGACGGAAAGACGCCACAGGGGACGCCGCGCGTAGTCCCGGTATAGTGCTATGGCAAGCCATCGGGCAAGCGCGGGGGTGGGCGGGAGTTCTGCACCGGCGCGACTGGCCGGCTTTCCGCAGCCGCCCCACCGGGTGAGGGCCGGGACCATTGGCTCAGAGTGGCTCGACTCGAAGCTAGAGTACCTCTCCCGTCTTGGTTCGGCATTTGCGGGCATTGGTGGTTCGGAGTGCTACGAAGCTGGAGCATGGGACGTGCTCAAACTGATTGGGCTCCTCTACGCTCATGACGTCTACCTGCCCATAATGGCCAAACAGCGGGCCAAGAAAAGATGGGCGAAACTCTACTACATTGATCTGAACGCCGCCTCGGGTCTCGTCCGGGTCGGGAGTTCGGCCCGTCGAGTCGCCGGCAGCGCCCTGATCGCTGCAAACAACCTGTTGCGGCCGTCTGGGCAGAGTTACGACCATGCAATCTTCGTGGAACCGTCGGCGGCCGCATGCTTGGCGCTATCAGCCCGACTCGCAGCCGCCTTGCCCGCTGACCGCTACACGATCGTGAACAAGACCGCAAACGAAGCAATGCCGGACATTCTGCGGGCGGTGGGAACTGCCGACGCGCACTACCTTTCACTCTTCGACCCGTTCGGGTTCCAGCAGGGTGACTGGGACGCGTACGGCCGGCTCTTGGGCTCGACCCAGCGAGGGGATATGCTCGTTGTCTTCCAGACAACAGCGGCGAAGCGGGCGGGCGAGGCCGCTTTCGCACGGTTCGTTGGTAGGTCGGTGCCTGGATTGATGAACATGTCGGAAACCGAAGTCCTGGCGACATTCGAGACCCGGCTTGCCGAGGTGCGCGGGGCAGTTGGAAGCGCCCGAATTCGGGCAGGAGCCGGGCACGGTCGCTACTACTACGATCTCGTCTATGCAGCGGCCCGGACTTGGAAGCGGAATCCGTTCCTGAATGCTTTCGGTGACTTTGAAAGAAAGGTGGGAGGCATGACTGGGGCAGCCGTCGAGGCGGTGCTATCTTCCCCGCCCCTAAGCCACTGGGGCGACGGCGAGAACGGGTGATGAGGGAAACTCGTCCCAAAACCTGCCGTCAAGCCTGCGGCCCGTTTCGTGTTTCCGGATTCCGCCCCATTGTTTGAAGAAAAATGGTACGGCTTCGTCGGTGCACCGATCTCTGAGTGACCGCACCCACTCTTTCTTCATCGGCCGGGCTCCCGGTCCGCTCTCGCCTCCGACGATAACCCATTGGATTCCGGAGAGGTCTAACTCGTTGAGAGGGCCGAGGAGGGGTTCCAAGGAAAGGAACCGGACTTCAGCCTGCACCTTCCGAAGCTCATCCGCCCGCCAAGCAACGTCCATGCCCTCAATGCTGACACCTTGCCAAATGTTCGGCCGCCATGGGAGTGACGGACCCAGTTCCCCCAGACGCTTCGCTCGCTTAGTGAGAACCTGGAATGTATGATGACGCGCCGCGACCATCGTCGAGAACACGCGGCGAATGAATGCGACCGGAACTTTCTCATGATAGAGGTCGCTCATCGAATTCACGAAGATTCGACGTGGCTCCTTCCATTGTAAGGGCAGCTCAAGTCGGTCGGGCCAGAGACGCAGATCGAACCCCTGCTCGAACGGGTGACCAGGAATGCCACGGAAGCGCTCGGCGAAACGCTGGGCGTAGCAGTGCTTGCACCCTTGGCTGACCTTAGTACAACCGGTTACCGGGTTCCAGGTCGCGTCGGTCCATTCAATCGACGAGGACGCACTCATCCTGGTTGTTTCGCAAGGAGCTTGGACTTATAGCGTCGCATGGAGAGGATGGCGGAACACCATCGTCGCGGACCGTTCCGGGGTCCTCTCGTACTCGATGTTCCCCAGCAACTGTTGACAGCCTTAGGGCAGTTCCAGACTCAGGGCCACATTGCGGCGAACCTCCGCAGCTGGCGTCGTTTCGCAACCGGAATCATTCAGACAGATTCAGCTCTTCGGCTTAGCCCGA
>Ga0209415_10003770_pt1 | contig 28134 bp, 26 predicted proteins | sample PeaSoiSIISIP2007_FD_187696 | JGI IMG/M metagenome (GOLD analysis project Ga0209415, IMG submission 187696) | Peat soil microbial communities from Weissenstadt, Germany - SII-SIP-2007 (SPAdes) (version 2) | ecosystem: Environmental > Terrestrial > Soil > Wetlands > Peat | place: Germany... | reverse complement strand
TGGCGCGAACTATACCGCGCCCCCGGTGGAGGGAGAAAAATGTTCTTGACATCCCCTTATATAGACCAGGCCATAGCACTCATTGACGTTGGGGGGGAATCGCGCGAGGATAGCTTGCTAGAAAATGAACGCCACGCCACCGCTTACCGCGCGTGCCGACTGCACCAGGTAAACTGTGTGCCCGTCATTCCCCAGCACGGGGACGTATCCCTGCGCCAGAAGATTGCGCAGATCGACGATGGCTTCGATGTGACCGGGAAAGAATCCGGTTCCAGGGATCGGTTGTCGGAAAAAGAAACTCAAATAAGGATCAGTTCGCCCCGCCGACGCATTGAACATATCAACCGGAGTGAGCGCTTCTCCGCTGATCCAGCCATACGATGCCATCCAGCGGGTCTTCGACTTCGGAACCGTGCCCGCAAGTTTCCCTGCGACACTTTGCCGCTTCCGCACCAAAGTCGACTGCGACACGTTGGCTAGGCTCACGTTCGGCGTCGCCAAATCCAGCACTCCACCGTACTCGTAATCCATTGTGGCTGTGATTCTCGAGGTCAACTGGCGCTGCAAAACCAGTCGCGCCCCTTGCGTGTGGAAATCGTTTCCCTGATACGTAAACGTCCCCGAGTACAAGTCAGGCAGAACATTCCCGTTGTCGGTCGTGAACTCTCCCACCCCGGTGAGCGCAGGATCGGAAATGCGATCGGTGTACACGGCAATCTGGATATTGTTCCGGCCAATCCGGTGCGACAGCGAAAGCTCCTGATGATGCGCGTGCTCGACCGTAGTCGCATACGACGCCATACTGACGCGCGGCGCCGCTTCGTTCCCATCTTCCGGCGCCAGGTCGAAGCCTCTCTCCATCCTGCTATTCGGTTCCGACGTGGCGTAACGATACTCCAGCACCGTGTTGGGCGAGAGATGGATGTCGGCTGTCCCGAACGGACGGAACGTGGTCACCCTCCCCATGAACTGGATGGTCTGCAGTTCGCTGCCAAACTTGAGTTCAAGGGCATCGCCCAATATCACATCGTCCGAGGTAGTCAGCGCAATCGCCTGCAGGTTGTGCAACGTGATGTCCGGCGAGGGCAGATTCCACATGCTCAACGCGAACGAAGGCTGCGATCCGTCATCCATTTTGTGCTTGAAAGACGCATGCAGCACCGCAGACGGAGAAGCGCCGCTCCCGTATCCCACGTTGCCGCGAAAACCAATCGTATCCGAGGAGAAGATGGACTTCTCCATGGAGAAGCCGGTGCTCACGTCGGACGGACTGCCGTACCCATCCGATGCGGACCCGGCGAGGAACGATAGCGTTCCCTTCAGCTCGCCGTGGCCTTTTCCGGATTCCACCGCAACAGCCATGGAATTAGGGTCAACCATCCGCAGAATGGGACGGTTCGACACCGAACGAAGCACCCACTTCCAGTCGTCCTCGTCGGCCCCGCCGTGCGCGGGAGAAATCTGAATCGCCTCGAACAGCGTGTTCAAGGTGACATTCACTATGGTGTTGACGCCGCCATGCAGTCCGATGTGCTCCCGCAAGGCAGGTAAAAAGGCGGGAGCGGAAACCCTGATATTGTAAACTCCCGGCAACAGACCCGCCGCCGAGTAAAAGCCGTCCTCGTCCGTGAACACTCTAAGGCTGTTCGCCGCCGCGCCCAGAACTTCGACCGTGGCTCCCATTTGCGGGATACCAGTGGCGCCGCGCACGAATCCGGAAATCGTAGCCTGCTTGTCCGCACTCCACCCCGGAAGCGCCAGGCCCAGCAATAGCACCGAGAACCCAAGCTTGCGGAGTATCAGCAACCCACCACCTCAAGGGAGACCAAGCAGGTCAGTTTACTCTACGGCGAAAGTCGCCGAAGGGTCCAAAGTCTGCTTGGAGATGTTGTCGTTCACCTTTATTTGTATACGATAAACGCCCGGATCAAGATTGGCGGCCGAGAGTGTCTTTTGCAGGGTCATCTGGTCGCCAACGTTTCCCATCTGGTCCGTCGATTCGATCGAATGAATCACCGACTTGTTCGTTGCTGCATTAAATACATTGTACTCAACCGTGGCCGACGGCTTGTGCGTTTTGTCGTCCACACCAAGATTGTAAACCTGCATCCAGAAGTTCAACTTCTGATTGCGCTTGAACACGATTGGCTTACCGTCGGCGGGAGGAACCCGCGGCCGGACCTTGGTTGCGCCAATCACAAACATTCCCGTTCCCACGTTCTTGGCCGCCACCGGCTCCACCAGATCCGCTACGATCAGCGAAGAAGCGTCCAGACGGTCATCCGAGTAGTCCGGCACCTGTACACCCTTGCTCCACGTGCCCACCCGGTCGCCATTCACGTCCTTTACCACGATGTCCACGCGATAGCGGCCCGACCGCAAGGGAACCGCTTTCCAGTACACCTGCGAATTCTCCGCCGCCTTGGCCAGCAGTTCCGCCGGAATATCCGCCTGTACCGTGTCCTCAAAAGTCTGCGCAATATGGCCGCTCAAAGTCGTAACCCGGCCAAAGATGTTGACCACGCCGCGCTGCACTCCGTCCTTATTGACGAAAGTGATGTCACGATTTTTCAGCTGCACCGTGAAGGGAACCAGCACCGTTTCGCCGGTCACTCTAACGAAATCAACCAGCACATCAAACGGCATCAGGTTGACGCTGATCTTGTGGCTGACCACTTCCTCCAGATCTTTGAACTTTACCGGCGGAGGCGCCGAAAGCTTGGCGTATTGTTCCAGGCGATCGAATTGTTTGGTCGCCTGTGACGAGCTATTCGGTCCCGGCCCTAAATTCTCCAGCCCGCCACCAAAACGTTGTGCCTTGGTGGCCATCCCCATCTGCTCGTAAAGCGTGGCCCCCCCATTAGGTGTGTGCAGCAAAGCATCTTTCTCGGAGCGGTCCAAAGTCATGTGATAGTCGCCGCACATGCAAGTGTCCACAAACTCGATGATGACTTCCTGCCCAATTCCTTCAATGTAGCGATACCGCCAGTCTTCAAATGGAAACGTAGAGGTCTCGCCCCCACCCTCTTCGATCGGACGCTCATAGGTCCCCCCGCTAGGATGAGAATCGATCTCGTCCGCCGGCCCATACATGATATACATGCGGCCTCGGTCGCTTTTCCAGCCGGGGATGCCGGCGGCGAAGTGTTCGTTGGCGTATTCTATGCGGCGGTAGTGCTCTTCTTTGAATTCGTTTTCTTCGGTGTCCGGGGTGGGATCGCGGCGTTGCCAGAAGGCTTCGATGAACTGATCGCGCTCTTCGTCGTTGGAGAGTTGTTTGAAGGCCTTGCGCTCATCGTCCGAGATAATGTAGACGACGTCTTCGTCCAGCCACTTCTTGTAGGTCTTGCTGAGTTCCTGCTTGAGGGCTTTGGCGTTTTCTTTCTTTTGCTTTTCACTGATTGGACGTTTCAGCGGATCGACTGCTGGGGTGGTATTAGCGGGAGCGGCCTGGCCACTCGTAGTCTGATCGGAGCTGGCTGGCTTGGCATCCTGCTGGGCCACTGCGGACAAACCCAGCCCAAAAAGGGACAGCAATAAGAACGATGAAAGAAGGTAGCGTTGTAAACCTACCTGGAACATAGAAGGGTACTCCTCGCACACTATCTCGTGACTAACATTCTATGTCTTCGGGTACCTGAAGGCAAGGCTAACCCGCACGCCCTTAACAAATTGTAGGATGCAGGCAACTGTTGCGGAGGTGCCTGCGTGGGCGCTGTTCTGGTCGGTCCTTTTTTCTGGGATTTCTAGCGGTATTGACAAAAGGCGTTAACCACAGAGGACACGAAGGTCCACAAAGGAAAGCACATAGCTACCGGCCTGAGTTTTGCTGACTTCGCTCCGTCGCCTCTTACACGACTATCGCTTTAATGATGCTTGGATATAGTCTGCCAGGATCTTGGCTGTCTGGGCGTTTAGCGCGGGTTGCGGGCTGTCCGGGCCGGCCTTGGTGGCTAGGGGCTTGGTCTTGATTCCGATGTAGACGGCGTCGTAAGTGGCATCGCCCAGGTTCTCAACCTTGTGCTTAAACGCCGGGTACCAGCGCGACTCGCCGGGTTTGGCGTAGACCTCTTTCGTCTTTCCGTCCTGATCGGTAAACCGGAGGTGTCCTGCGGTGAGGACAACGACGACTCCGCCGGGATGGTCGTGCAGGCCGGATTTCTCGTGCGGACCGTAGTGGACATCGACCACCTGGACCCATTCATTTTCAAAGGCTAGTTTGTAGTGCTTGGACTCGACTTTGGTGGGATCCTGTGCCAGAACGGGACTGATCACAACACACGTAAACACTACCGCCCAGAATAGCTTGGAAAACATGCTTTCCCCCTGTGCACGAGCGAACAGATTCTGTGCGATGGCGCAACGCTACTCTGGGTCTCCAGACGTGTCAACAATGGAAGAGGAAATGGACCCAAAGTGGTTAGTGGGAGATCGACTCTTGTTGTGGCCTCTTCAGCAATTGGGCGAGTGCAGGGATCCTTCGTTGGGAGTCCTTGGCAAAGCCAAGGACTCCGCTGCCTCAGGATGAGAGTGCTTGAGGATGAGAGTGGTTGAGCGGCACGCTGTATGTTTGCCGGAAGATGCGATCAGACCAGCGACGGGCGGTCCCTCGACTTCGCTCGGGATGACAGAGTAGGGAGGCTAGCGGCACGGCTGAGAAAGCTCGGGGAATGGGACGTGGGTGGTCTGTGGAAAATCTTGTCAATAGGCAAAATTTACACGAATGGGGTTAACTTGCTGCATCTAATCCAAATATAATTGTAGCAAAGTTGGCGGGTTTACCTATTTCAAGGTGATATAATAGAAGTTGATAATCAGAGAAAGGGACGCGGCCTCTCCAGGCCGCGTTTTTTATTGGACCTATGAAATCAGGCAGGAAATTACCCAAGAGATGCAAGGGTCATATCAAGAATTGCAAACGGCGCGGCGAATGGTCGGAGCTTCAGTTTATGGCGCGAGCCGCCAAAGAAGGTTTGCGCATGGCCAAGCCATGGGGAGATTCGTCGCGCTACGATGTGGTGGTTGAAACCGGCGGGCACTTCCTGCGGGTGCAAGTCAAATCAACCGCAAACCTTCAGCCCAATGGAGGATATGTTTGCGGCGTCCATCCGAGCCCCGGGAGCGAACTTTACAAGCGGGGAGACTTTGATTTCTTGGCGGCCTACCTCATTCCTTTGGACATTTGGTTCATCATTCCGGGGGGATTGATCGTCCGCCCGAAAAGGAACTCGATCACGCTGTACGCTGACGGCCTGACGAATGATTGGACGCGTTATAAAGAAGCTTGGGATTTGCTTCGAAATCACCGGCGTCGCGCTCGGAAGACCGCCGCAGCTGGTTCTAGGCGCTGTTGAACAGTATCGTTCGGCAGAGGCTTCAGAAGAACATCGCGGAGCAGCTTACAAACACGCTCCTGCCTGATAGTGGCTGTCCGGAAATTGCATAGATCCTTCGTTGGGAGTCCTTGGCTTTTGCCAAGGACTCCGCTGTCTCAGGATGACAAAACTCTCCAGCGCTGTCATCTCGAGCGGAGTGCATGGATTCGCTCGCGAGTTTGTTCACGGAGTTGGCAGAGTTGGTGTTGTGCATGTGCTACGGACCTGGGGACCGCCAAATCACGTTGAGGCGTGACCGCGGTCACAGTCAGGAATCGGGAACGGTTGGAGGATGGGTTCATTCAGCAATCAAAGCATTCGTACCGTTGCACGATAGATGCTGGGAGGTGCGACGGATTTGCTCCTGGTTGTTTGGTAGGCTGCGTGACTGACTGGCAACAGGAAACTCGCAGCCTTTCTTATTTCCCCTATTATTTCCGCATTATTTTCGCACTGCCGATCTGGGAGTGCTGGAGACTGAGTGCTCGGTAAACTGGTCAGGTCTCGAAAACCGCGAGACCTGAGGCACCCGGGTCAGAAAGCACGGTTAGAACCGTTCATCCTGGGCTATTAGTTCTATCAGTTGTGAAGGTCTCCCAATTCAGTTCAACTTCTGAGCAAGCGTACGGAGGAGATCGCCTTGGAAACGCTGCTCACGAGGGTCCAGAAGTTCACCGTCCTGGCACTGGCTGCAATGCTCTGCCTTGTGGTGATCCTCTCCACACTGCACCTGGGCGTGCTGATCGCCGACGAAATCTGGCAGCCGCCCCGGTTTCTGATTCGGGTGCAAGGACTGCTTGAGATTTTTGGATACTTCCTGCTGGTGCTGATCGGAGTGGAACTGATAGAGACGTTAAAAGCGTACCTGAAGAAAGACGTAATTCACATTCGCGTTGTCCTCGAAGTTGCGCTGATCGCCATGGCGCGCAAGGTCATTGTGGAAGAACCGAACACGGTGCCAGGTCTGACGTTGTTCGGGATCGCGGCCCTGATTCTCGCGTTGGGCGTTGCGTTTCACGTTGAGCGGCAGGCGAGAAGAGAACCGGCTCACGGTTGATTGTGACGTTGAATTCTGGAGCATGGCTGATAGATGGGACCGCACGGCGTTCCATCCCAAATTCCTACGCCCTCACCACCGCCCGATCTTATCCCCCGAGGTGGTAGACTCTGAGGTTTTCCTGCTTCAGGGAGAGGCTCTTATGAACATTCAGCGTGTCGGAGTGGTCGGTGCCGGGACGATGGGCAATGGCATCGCGCATGTCTTTGCTCGCGGCGGTTACCGGGTTGTGTTGTGCGATGTGGAGCAGCGGTTTCTGGATCGAGGCATGGAGACGATCGGAAAGAACCTCGACCGGGAAGTCGCGAAGAACAAGATCACGGCCGGAGACAAGACGGCGGTGTTGAAGCGTATTGAGGGCGTGGTCGAGCGGGCCAAGCTTGCTGGGTGTGACTTCGTGGTGGAAGCGGCTACGGAGAAGTTCGACATCAAGACGGAAATATTTCGCGATCTCGACCGGCTTTGCCGGCCTGAAATTATTCTTGCTTCGAACACATCGTCGATTTCCATCACCAAGCTGGCGGCCCTGACCAAACGGCCCGACAAGGTCATCGGGATGCACTTCTTCAATCCCGTGCCCGTCATGAAGCTGGTCGAAGTGATCCGCGGCCTGGCTACTTCGAATGAAACTTTTCAGACGGTGCGCGAGTTAGCGCTGAAACTGGAGAAGACGCCGGTTGAGGTGAACGATGCCCCGGGCTTTGTCTCCAACCGGGTGCTGATGCCGCTGCTGAACGAAGCCATGTACGCGGTGATGGAAGGTGTGGCAACGGCGGAGGCGGTGGACGAAGTCTTCAAGCTGGGCATGGCCCATCCTATGGGTCCGCTGACCCTGGCAGATTTCATCGGCCTCGATGTGTGCCTTGACATCATGCGCGTGCTGCACGATGGCTTGGGCGATCCCAAGTACCGGCCGTGTCCGCTGCTGATCAAGATGGTGGACGCGGGGTGGCTGGGGAGAAAGAGTGGGCGGGGGTTTTACAGGTATTAGCCGACATGCCTCAGCTTCCAATCGGTGTCTCGGGCCGCCGCGGCTCCTATGGCTCAGACTGAGCGGCCTAGCAAAACCTCTTAACGAATTTAGTGACTTTTTGTCCCGACCCTGATTCGGCTTTTGCGGCAGCGCCGTTTATCATTCGAATGCGATGGAACTCACAGAGGCTATGCGGAAGGCTGCCCAGATTCTCAATGAGGAGCGAGCAAGGCCGACCATTTCCTATACTCTCGATTCGAGTAGCGGCGACACGACAGAAGCTGCGCTTGCGGTCGTTCGTGCGCTGCAACTACCCATAGAGCGACAGCAGCGGCCTCGTCCGGTTCATGAATCCCCAGATGAGTTCAGATTGAACAGCATTAATTATGAGTTGTTGTTGAGGCTGTTCTCTCAGGTTCAGGACAATGACCGCGCAGCATTTATCGCCTTTCTGCTCAGCCGTGTTCCCCTTCCGGAGTCCGTTTCGGAACTTCGTCTGCTCGCCGAGTTCTGTCTCCGCGTAGGATACCAGCGAGAACTCGTTCGCGCGGCAGCGGAGTCGCAGATTACGCAAGGACTACTGCTGATGCTGAGGCAGCTAGAAGAGACAGTTGCTTTGAACTTCAATCTTTTCTCGGACGAGGAACTGGATCATCTGGGCGCAACTTTGAAGGACATGCGAGCGCGAGCCCATCAAAAAACGTACCAGTTCGCTCGCTTGCGTAGCGGCACCCAGCCGAGAGTGCTCAATCCCGAATACAGCATCTTCCTCGCCCCAATTGCCACGGAAATAGTTGCGATATGTGACGGTTTAGTTGAGGAATGTAAGCAAGCTCGCTATTGGTACTTAAAGGGCGCTCTCCAGCAGAATGCGAATCTTGAAGTCAACCAAGATAAAACTAGAGTCGACGGCTACCTTAAGAGTCTTGGATTCACCGGCCAGCTGCTGGAGGCCCTCAATGCGGCGGAGCGAGATTTCCGAGGGTCCGCGACGCCATTTGAGCTAAAAAACTGCCTCGGACATCTCCGCAGCTTCTTGGAGGGACTGCACGAACAGGCGTGCAAGCCCGTCGCTGTGAAAAACGGGACGATTGCCCCGAAGAAGTGGGGAAAGTCTACGGAGATGCTCCGCAATAACACGCTTCTGTCGGCGCAGGAGGAGGACCTTGCGACATCTTTGTACACACTCATTAGTGATGAAGGCGTGCATCCGCTGATTGCCGAACGAGAGTACGCTCGCTTGCTTCGCAACATGGTTATCGAATACGGACTGATGTTTCTGGCAAAGCTAGAGAAGGCGGGCATCAACCTCCAATAATTCGCCACTAGACCTTCTCCTCCGGGAACTCCACTTCCAGGCCCAACGGATCGGTGAAGCGGTTGGTCAAGTTAGCTAAGCCGACCAGCAGGTGCACGTCGACTATCTCGGCGTCGGAGAAATGCTCCTTCAATTTTTCGAAGTCGGCGTCGGTAACGTCTCGCGAGGCGCGGGTCAGCTTTTCCGCGTAGGTCAGGGCCGTCTGCTCTTTCTCGGTGAAGCGGGAGTAGTCGCCGTTCTTGAGAGCTTGCCAGTCTTCCGCCGTCAATCCGACTCGCTTTGACGACGCTACGTGATGCTGCGCGCAGTAATGGCAGGCATTGATGAACGAGACGCGAAGATAAATCATCTCGTAGAGCTTGCGGTCGAGCGAGCGGCCGACACTGGCGTAGAAAGGCAGAAAAGTCTTCAGCATCTCCGGACGATGCGCCAATGCCTTTTGCGCGTTCCCCGGTTTGCCGCGCAGAGCTTTTTCGTAAATCTCTTTGACTTCGGGAGTAGCGTTTTCAGGTTCGACTAATGCGATGCGTGCCATGAGAACCTCGTGGGAAATCAGAATCGCACTCCGTATGATAAACGCTCCTCAGCGGGAAGGAAGACTAGTTGCCGCACAGACTCTTCGCACCGTGACGGAAGCGCTCTTGGGACAATTCAGAAACTCGACGGGGTAAATCAAGAAGGCGCTACTTCCTGCCGGGATGAGCTTCTCCCTTGGTGGAGAATACGGAGTAGGGCCATTCGTTCTCTTTCTTTGGCAGAGGCACGGCGGCAGCCGCGGGCTTGGGATCGATTCCCCAGTTCGCAGGGGCAGGCTGGATGCACCAGATATTCGCGGGCTCTTCCAGCGCGATTCCCACCAGCCAATACTTGCCTTCTGTTCCCAGCGGAACGCAGTTGGCCACGCGAGCCGGCGCGCTCGTTCCCCCAGGAAGTTCGTCGAGCAAAACCGCCAGCCCCGGTTCCAGCGGCTGGCTGAGGCGCACGCCACATCCCTCTGTATTTACCACTAGAGTATGGCAGTGCTCGCTGAATGGAACGGCCGGATCAAGACTGGCGAGGCGAAAAGGGATCTGCGCCCGAATTCGGGTACTACGCCGTTCCGCTTCAAACGATTTCGCTCCCGAGCTCATATCCGGACCATCTTTGATTGTACGTCGCGCAACAATCTTCGTTTGCAGGCCGCCGCGCAGAGTCGAAACCAAAGTAACCAGCGCGGCCACTCCTGATTTTGCCGCATTCGCGAATAATATCTTTCCAGCATGGCTACTGCCGCCAAGCCGCGACCGGTTCTATCTGCAGCCAGGAAACCGCGGCCCGTACATGCTTTCGGTTCCAGCTCCGAGTTCGATTTGTTACTCGCCTGCTGTGCCGATCCATGCGGTGACGAACACGGCGAGCTCATCCGCAACATTCTCTCGCGTCCGCTGGATTGGGAACGAATGCTGCGGCTCGTAGACCACCATCGCGTGGTTCCACAGGTGTACAGCGAACTGTCGGCCCTCTCTCACTTGGTTCCGGTCCAGCATCTCAATGCGATCCGGCTCCGTTACCAGGACAACGCGCGTAAGACGCTGTGGTTTACAGGCGAACTGGTTCGCATTGTCGGCCATCTTGAATCGATGGGAATCAAGGCCCTGCCATATAAAGGCCCGGTTCTGGCGCAGACTCTGTATGGCGAAGTTACGCGGCGTCAATTTGGCGATCTCGATATCCTGATTCTTCCAACGGACGTACTCAAGGCGAAGGCCGCGTTGCATGATTTGGGATACAAACCAGCAATCGAGCTTGCGCCGCGAATCGAGACTGCTTACGTCAAAACTGGATACGAATATTCGTTCAGCGCTGCGCACGGCTCAAACCTTCTGGAGTTGCAGTGGCGAATCTTGCCCCGTTTTTATTGCATCGACTTCGATGTAGCGGACTTTTTTGAGCGATCTGACGAGATCGTCGCGGGCGGTCGCCAAGTGCCAACCCTACGAGGGGAAGATCTTCTGCTCGTGCTCTGCGTTCACGCCGCCAAGCACGTGTGGGTTCAGCTTTCATGGCTGTGCGACATCGCGCAACTGGTGAAGACCGGGCGGCTTGATTGGAACGTGATTCAGGACGAAGCCCGGCGGCTCGGAATCGAACGCATCGTCAGCCTGAATTTACTGCTAGCCCAAAAGTTGCTAGGCTCGCCGTTGCATTCCTCGCGTCAAACGTGGGCATTCCAAAAGGATCTATCAACAGCTGTCCTGGACGAAATTCTACGCATCATTGAACCTGGCACCCACTACGATACCGAATCGCTTGCCTACTTCAGCTTGATGATGCGACTAAGGGAGCGCTGGCAAGATCGAGCGCGCCTCTTGTGGCGTCTCACCATCACCCCGAGTGTGAGCGAATGGTCGGCGATCCAATTCCCACAGCCTTTACAGCCGCTCTATCGCCTGCTACGGCTGTCCCGGCTGGCCAAGAAATTGGCTTCCGCCGCCGGATAGGTGCGTGCGCCGCATTCATAGTTTGGACCGGCCACGCCGCTACCAACCAATACCCCCCCGATGCTCCCGTAGCGATTGCTGGGTTCTTGTCTGACATTCGCGCCTCTTTAGTTTTAACTGCATTGAAGGTCCTGTTTGGATGCTGCCGTTCTGCGCTTCTCGCTTGCCAACCACCCTTACTCCATGATCATCGTCAACTCGAATCGTCAAGTCGCGACAGCAGGAGGAGCACAGCCAAACATATTCAAGCGCGAGGGACTTGCGTGCGTATCTCAAATCAGCTGGCGGTTTGCGCCCAGCTGAGGCCGCTTTGCGGTCGATCAAATAGAGTTTCCCTTCGTGGAGATAGCGAAATGGAGTCGAGCAACCCGGACTCGAGCACTTAGAGAGCATAAAATCTCCGAACTGGTGGTTGATGGCGAGGTAGTGGTGCCTTAAGATTAATCACCACGTCGTCTACTTCCTCTCGCAGAGTGGGCAGCGTTTTCATTGCAGGCTCAGCCAACACGCCGCGACAGCAGGTTTTGACGTGAAGAGCCGACAAACTCTCGGACCAACGCGGCGATCTCATCTACAGCTGTGTCCAATGCAAAATGACCGGCATCGAGAATGTGAACTTCCGCCTTCGGCACATCCTTGCGGAAGCGTTCCGGTTCGCCGGGATCGAACGAGAGATCATGCTTTCCCCAAATCACCAGCAGGCGCGGCTGCTTCTCGCGCATCCATGCTTGCCATTTTGGGTAGGCGTCCACGTTGGTACGGTAGTCGTAGAAGAGGTCGCTTTGAATTTGCGCCTGGCCTGGCGCATTCAGAAATGCGTACTCATCGGTCCAAAGATCCGGATCGTAGAACTCAATCTTCGGATCACCTCCGATATGGCGTGTCTTCGTCGTCGCTAGCGAAAGTAGGTTTTGGCGCAATGCTTCTTCATGAGAAGGCCGGTCCGCCCAGAATGCCCGTCGTGTTGCCCAGTTCGCGCCCAGGCCTTCGTTGTGCGCGACCGCGTCTTGAACAATGAGACCCTCGATCCGGTCAGGATGGGCCAGGGCCGTGCGAAAACCGACGGGGCCGCCGTAATCCTGCATGTAAAGTGTGTAGCGCGAGAGCCCGAGTGCTTCGGTGAAGTGATTCATGATCTCGGCGTAGTGATCGAAGGTATAGGCGAACTTTTTCGGGTCCGGCCAGTCGCTGTGTCCGAAGCCCGGGTAATCGGGAGCAACGAGGTGATAGTTGTCTGCGAGCCGGGTCAGCAGGGGTTCGAACATTCGCGATGACGAGGGCAGGCCGTGGAGCAAGAGAATGGTTGGGGCATCCTTCGGTCCCGCTTCTCGATAAAAAATTGAGAGTCCGTCAACCTTCGCCGTGCGATAACAGACCTTTTGCGACATGGGAATGTTCATCCTTTCTTGCGCTTCGAGACTGCTGGCAGCCAACGTGATTGAGAAGAGTAATGCTGAGTTCCTGGCGATTGTTTTGAAGTTCATGGCTCCGAGCTCAACTATGCAATCGAGATGCGCGATTCAGCTCTCAAGTGGTCAGGCTGCGATGATCAACACGATTTTGCCGCGCTTATGCGGCGCACCTCCAAGCATCTCGTGGGCGATGCGAGCATCTTCCAGCGGAAGCACAGTTCCTACGTCCGTAATTAGTTTTCCGCTGTCGAACAGTTCTGTGATCTGGTTCAGGCGCGCGGTAGTTACCTCCACATAAAAGTACGCTGCTCGAACGCCGTAGCATTTTTGTGTCGCCTCGGGAACGGGTGACACGACGGAGACAAGAATCCCACCTAGCTTCAGAACTCGAAGCGATCGCTGCTGCGTATCTCCTCCAACCGTATCAAGGACAACATCCACTCCAGCCACCGACTCCTCGAACCGCTCCGTTTGATAGTCCACAACTCTTTCAGCGCCCAGACCGCGGACGTAGTCCAGATCGGCGAAGGCGGCGGTCGCAACTACATTAAGGCCGGCCTGCTTGGCCAGTTGCACGGCATAGGCGCCAACGTTGCCCGCGGCCCCATGGATAAGTACGGTCTGCCCAGCGGTTACGTGGGCATAGTCGAACAGCATCTGCCACGCCGTGACAGTTACGACCGGAGCCGAGGCCGCCTCGATGAAGTTTAGGGTCTTCGGCTTTTGCGCCATCATTCTGGCTGCAGGCAGCGCATATTCTGCGTATGCCCCAGTGAATTGCTCGTTTGTTGCCCCGTATACTTCGTCGCCGGCTTTGAACCCCGAGACTTCCGCTCCGATCGCTTCGACGATTCCGGAAAGCTCGGACCCGAGAATAAGCGGCAATGGTTGGTGGAGTCCGCTCTTGCCCTCGCGGACGAGCGCGTCCCAAGGACCTACCCCCGCGGCCTTTACGCGCACTAGCAGTTGCCCGACGGCGGGTGTTGGCCGAGGCAAATCATCGTTGATGATCACTTTCGGTGGACCGAATTGGAGAACTCGTTCTGCTTTCATGTAGGAACCCCTGGCTTTGTGAAAGCGTCCAATTTATGAATCAGTTGACCTCACATCGTCAGAACGACGCGGAACTCTGCCTTCCCGCTCAGCATGCGCGCGTAAGCCTCGGCCGCTTTTTCGAGCGAATAGGTTTCAATCATGGGACGCACGCCGCTTAGTTCAGCGAAGCGCAGCGTGTCTTCGGAATCGGCTGGTGTTCCCGCGGCCCAGCCCTGAATGGTTTTACTTCCGCCAATGAGCTGTATCGGTGTGACTTCAATCGGATCGAAGGTTGCGCCGATCACCATGAGCTCTCCATTCGGGCCTAGGCCGTCGATCAGTTGGGACATCGCTTTCGAGTTTGGGGCTGTCGCCAGAATTACGCGTGCGCCGCCCAGTTTCTGTAATTCCTCGGCTGCGTTGGTCGAGCTGCTGTCGATGTACACGGTGGCTCCGAGTTTTTTTGCAAGTGCCGCGTTTTCGGAGCCGCGCCCGATAGCAGCGACTTTGTAACCAAACTTGTTCGCAAATTGAATTCCGAGATGCCCGAGACCGCCGATACCCTGCACCGCAACCAGATCGCCGGGAAGCGCTCCACTGTGGCGCAACGCATTGTAGGTGGTAATTCCGGCGCAGAGTAGCGGCGCTGCTTCGGCGTCTTTCAGACTTTCCGGTATTGAGACCAGCGCCTCCACAGGAGCCACCATGTATTGCTGATATCCACCGTCATAGCTGATGCCACAAACTTTAAGGTTCTGGCAATTGCGAAAATCTCCGCGCCGGCATTCGCGGCACGTGTTGTCCTGCCCGCCGTGCCAACCGACACCGACACGTTGCCCCTTCTTCCACGCGGAAACGCCGGGACCCACTTCATCGACGATGCCCGCGACTTCGTGTCCTGGAACGCGGGGATACTGAATTCCTGGCCACAAGCCTTCTTTCGTGAGCACGTCACTGTGGCACACACCACAGGCCTGAACCTTGATGCGCACGTGTCCTGCATCCGGCGTAGGAATGTCGCGCTCGACGATCTCAAAATCCGCTCCGGGCTTGGAGACTTGCGCCGCCTTCATCTGCGTCATCTTCATTGGGACTACTCTGCTCGTTGCCATAAATCCTCCTATGAATTTTCTTTGGTTGTTGAAAGGCACTTACTGCCATTAGCCAGGCGCCCGAAGATTGCTCGGCACACCATCCGTTTACAGCAGGGGATACTCACTCCTCGATCACACCTGAAGCGTGGAGGTGAAACAATTAGAAGATGACGTTGCCGGTACTTTGGTTTCAATCGATGCGACGAAAAGCGTTCGATGATGCAAGGCAACCGTCAGGCGATTTGCCAGTCGAGCCGAGGCCGCGACCGTGACCGCTCGCCAATCTCGACTTGTAGATCGAGGCGGGCTATCCATTAGCTCCGACTCGTCGAGCCAGTCCTCTGCCGAGAGCTTCGCCAGGTCTGGGCCGAACAATTCCGTCACCGCCCCGATGAACGCCGATAACTCACTCTCCTCCCTATGCATCTGGTCGGTGTAAGTCGAATTGGAAAATGATTCTTTCGTGTTCATTGGATCCTCCTTATTTGAGGTCTGTGGCGCGCGGCAGAACACTGGGCTCTACGGAGCGCAATCAGTCTTCCCCACAAACACGATCACGCCGCATGTGTGACAGATCTGGTTTCGACGTTCGTGACAACGTTGATGTTGCGGTGCGTGGCTTTGGAATATGGACACTCCTGGTGCGCGCCGTCCACCAGCGCCTGGGCGACTTCGCGATCCATGCCCGGGAGGTTGACGTTGAGGCGAGCTTGAAGGAGGTAACCGCCGCCGGTCGTGCCCAAGTCCACTTCGGCGTCAACCGCGAGCTCAGCCGGCAGCTTGACTTTCATTCTGGCGGCCACGATCTTGATTGCCGACAGGAAGCAGGCCGACCAACCGACGGCGAACAACTGCTCGGGGTTAGTGCCCGTGCCCGGAGTGCCAGGAACTGAAAGCTTAACGTCCAGACGGCCATCGGAAGTGCGGGACGCGCCTCCGTCCCGGCCACCCGTAGTGTGGGCTTTCGCGGTATAAAGCACTTTTTCGATTGGGGTCATGGTGTGTGTTTGTTCGAGTTGGGTCATCGGTGTCTTCCTTTCTAAAAAACTGTCTGTTTTGAGGAGGCGGCGTGAATGCAGGTTCTATCTCCCTTGGTCGGCATCCACTCGATGTACTACGACTTTCACACAATGGCACTGAGAGCGCATCACGGGATGGAGTGTTTTTTCGCTACCACGGGAGACTTGCCGATACCTACCACTTTTTGGGGAGGGGTAAGGGCGCGCTCATATGATCAAAAGATGCGATCGGCAGGCGAATATCCGACAAGGGTTAAGCCGATGCGGCGATCTCACCAGTAGCCGTGCCCAATGCGAAATGACTGGCGTCGGGAACATGAACTTCAGGGTTCCCTGTCGCGTTTTCTTCAAAAGAGATTTGCCGGGGGTTCGAGGGCGGCGATGCTTGAAGCTGTGAGCCGCCCGTAGACCCCGTTCACCGATTAGCCACAGGTCATTTCACCAATTCAGTTGCTGCCTTTGACGGCGAATCCGAGCCCGGGCGTCGTCTGAAAAGTCTCCCACTTGTTGCTGGTGCCGGGGTAGGTCGCGACTGTTGCCGAATCCACCTGATCGGTATCGATGACATTCCACGCATCCACGGTGTCCAATTCGTGGCTGTTGGTGCTGAGAACGACCCAATACTGTTTTCCGGCGCTGACCGGGATGCCTGCGCTGTCGGACTTCACCACCAGCGTGCAGCAGGTGCCGAAGCGAGGCAGCCCCGAAGCATTCCACGTCTTCAGTGCCTTGCCAGGCACGCCGTTGTTGTCGGAGTTGAGGCTGAGGACAACGCCATTGGTTTTTCCCTGCGAATAGCCGACGGCCACTTCGATTGTGGTCACGGTGTGATCGGCGGCGGGCGTGAAGGCGGCCGCCATCCATTGCTCGCCCTGCGACGGACCCATGACGTTGTAGCCTGAACAGCACCAGTATTGGCCCTTGGGATATTTCGCGGCGAGATTGCTGAAGATTGTGACCAGGCCTGAATCCTTGAAGTTAGTTGTAGTGCGGGTCGGGGCCGGTTCGGCCACGAGCGTCATTCTCGCGTGTTTGCCCCAAACCATTGTTCCGTTGCTTCTCACGGCGAGGTCATTCTGGGTGACTGAGATGGTCGTCGCACCAATCAACAGGAGTACCACTGAAACCAGAAATTTCTTTGAGAACATGTGCCCCCCTTGGACTGAATCTTTTGGGTTCCGTCGGATAGGCACGGATTCTCCAACCCAACGTGACCCAGCGCATGATATCGAAGGCGCGCGTGGCGGGCAACTGCGTGACGGCAAATCCGAAGGCTCGAACTCGCTAGCTCCCAGCTGTCACCAGGCTAGGCTCGTTTGGCATTCTTGCGCGCTCGAGCCATTCCCGCCCGTAGTCCCTGCCGGATGCTTCGTTCGTAGCCGGACGAATCCATCGCCTGCATTGCTGCCGCTGCGGTGCCGCCCGGCGTCGCGGCTTCATGGAGAAGTTCAGTCAACGAAGTCTTGCTTTCGCGCCAGGAGAGAATCCCGTCAGCGAAGGCGTGGGCTGCTGCCGTCATTGCGATTTCGCGATTGAGTCCCAGTCTTTGAGCCGAGGCTGCCAGTGCAGCGAGGGCGTGGTAGCCGTGGCTGCTGGAAAAGGTGGCTGTGAAAACGTCGAACTGGCTCTCGGGAATTTCGAGCACGCCGCCGACTTTCTCGAAGAAGTCTTTAACGTCGCGCCTCGCGGTGCGAGAGAAAGCTGAGTCGAAAGTCAATGCCGTGAGTCCGCGCCCGCTGCGGCACACAGGACTGGGCATGGCTCGTGCCCAACGTGCCGGCGACGGCAATCGCGCTCGCAGTTTTGAAAGCGGGATGCCAGCGGCCAAACTGACCAGCAGCAACGGGCGACGCGGCTTTTCTTTTTCGAGTTTGCCGATCTCTAGCAACAGATCGCTGACTGAATCCGGCCGCACGGCGATGAGGAGCAGTCGCGCTTCCTCCACGGCGCGTTGCAGGTTCGGTTCCACGGCCACACCGTATTGCTTCTTGAGTTGCCGCAGTTTTCCCGGATTGCGATCGTGCACGATGATCGGCTTGTCATACTTCGCAAGTCGCAATCCGGCCACGAGCGCGTTCGTAATGCGTCCGCCGCCGAGAAAGACCATCGCCTTCACGCCAGTTGCTATTTTCATGTCATGTCCATTTTCACGTCAGGCGCGCGCAAGCGTGGTCGGCCGCTTCGATCAGCGCTGCCACATCCGCTTTCGTGTGGGCCGTGGAGATGATCCAGTGCAGGCCGTTCGAAGGAGTCATGTAGATGCCGCGCTCGAGCAGCAGGTGCACGAATCGGGAGTAGCGTGCAGTGTCTGCGTAAGCGCAGTAGTCGCGGTAATCGTGGATGGCATCGCGCTCGGTGAAATAAATCTGGAACATGGGTCCAAATCCCTGCACGATGGCGTTTAGATTTCGGCGGCGAAATACCTCGCGCAGGCCGGCGATAGCTTCGTCTCCTACTGCGTGCAGGTTGCTGTAGGCGTCGTTGCGTGAAAGCAGGTCGAGGTTCGCTGCCACCACTTTCATGGTGAGCCGGTGTCCATTGAACGTGCCGTAATGCAGAACCATGTGATCGCTCCAGCGCATGCGATCGAGAATCGATCGCGGACCCGTGACGGCACCAACGGGAAAGCCAGCGCCGAGCGCTTTGCCAAACGTACTTATGTCTGGTTGGATCCCGTAATATTCCTGGCATCCTCCGGGCGCGTAACGAAAACCGGTGACTACTTCGTCGAGGATCAGCAGCACGCCGTACTCTCGGGTCAGCTCGCGCAATCGTTGCAGATAGCCCTCGCGCGGCAAGATGCAGCCCATGTTCGCCATAATTGGCTCGGTGATGACGGCGGCCAATTCGCGCCCGTGCTTTTGCATGATGCGCTCAAGAGCCGCGATGTCGTTCCAGGGGGCGAGCACGACGTCGTCAAAGGTTGCGGGCGGGATGCCCTCAGAGTCGGGAATTCTTGCTGGATTTTCCAGCGGGCCCAATTGTTCTGCTGGATGCCCATGCGCGTTCAGGAGAAACGGATCATACCAGCCGTGGTAGTGGCCTTCGAACTTCAGGAACCTGGTTCGGCCCGTGTGCGCACGCGCCAGGCGGAGGGCCAGCATAGTCGCTTCGCTGCCGGTGTTGGTAAAGCGCACGACTTCGGCAGATGGCACCATCCTGCGGAAGCGCTCTGCGGCTTCGACTTCCGCAGATGTCGCTGCCGCGAAGTGCGAGCCTTCCGCCATGGCTTCGGCAGCGACGGCTACCAGTTTAGGATGCGCGTGCCCCTGGATCAGTGCGCCGAAGGACATCATGAAATCCACGTACTCGTTGCCATCAGCATCCCAGACGTGCGAACTGCTGCCGCGCTCCAAAAAGAGGGGGCCACTGGAGTACACGGCGTTGCCGCGCGACGGCGAGTTTACTCCCTCGACCAGGGAATGTTGGGCGCGCTCAAACCACTTCTGGGAGCGGGTTCGGTCGCGAGTTGCGGTGATCGGTGCCATTCGGTTTTAAGTTTGCCCTTCGAGGATCAGTCCGCTATACCGCCGCCGTCCACGACCAAAGCCGCGCCCGTCATGAACGACGAATCGTCGGAAGCGAGAAATAGCACTGCCTTGGCGATTTCGTCCGTCGTGCCAATTCTTCCCAAAGGACGGTTGGCGCAGCCTGCAAGATAGTTCTCCCACTTCAACCCGCGCATGCGAGCATCTTCCGGAAGCATGGGCGTGTCGACGTCGCCGGGGCAGATGCAGTTTACGCGAATCCCTTGCCTTCCATGGTCGATCGCCATGGCTTTGGTTAACAGAACCACTCCGCCTTTCGAGGCGCAATACGCAACCGCTTTGTCGCCGCCCACGATGCCCCATCCGGAACTGTTGTTGATGATTACCCCGCCGCCTTGTTGAATCATGCCGGGCAGTGCGAATTTCGACATCAGGAACGTGCCTTTCAGGTTGATATCGATTTGCAGGTCCCACTCTTCCTCGCTGCACTCGATCGCGGTTTGCGGATAGAAAACGCCTGCATTGTTGAACAGGATGTCGAGTTTGCCGAAGGAGTTCAGCGTTTCGTCAACGGCGCGACGGCACTCGGCGGCCTTGCGGACATCGGTGCGAATAAAAATGGCCTTGCCGCCTCTCTGCAGGATCTGGTTGGCGACCGCGTGGCCACGCTTTTCGTTCCGGCCGGTAATGGCGACGCTGGCTCCCTCTTTGGCAAAAAGGATCACGGTTGCCTCGCCGATGCCGGAAGTTCCACCGGTGATGAGGGCGACTTTGTCTTGTAAGCGCATAGATATCTTCTATGATCCCGCCAAACCGCCGCCGTCAACGACTAACGCCGTCCCAGTGACGAACGACGACGCATCACTTGCGAGATAAAGCGCGGCTTGTGCGATTTCTTCTGGCTGGCCGATTCGCCCCAACGGGCGGCGTGCAGACTGTGCCAGGAAAAGATCTTCGCGCTCTCCCAATTGCTGGGCTTCATTGCGCAGCATACCGGTATCGGTGTCGCCGGGACAAATGCAGTTCACACGAATGTTTTGTGGTCCGTGATCGATCGCCATGGCCTTGGTCAGGAGCACCACGGCGCCTTTCGAGGCACAATAGACTGCGGCGCGGGGTCCTCCAGTGATGCCCCAGCCGGATGCCGTATTGATGATGGATCCCCCGCCTGCCTTTGCCATGGTCGGGATCACTTGCCGCGACATCAGGAAAATCGACTTCACATTCACCGACATTACCCGATCCCAGTCTTCCTCGCTCAGTTCTACCACCGAAGCGCGGCGCATGATTCCGGCGTTGTTGAAGAGCACTTGAATGCCGCCGAACTCTCGCAGGGTTCGTTCGACGACGCCGTGGCAGTCGGCAGCTTGGGTGACATCTGCGTGCTCGAAGAAAGCGTGGGCCCCGCTTCGGGCAATTTCCTCTGCGAGAGCCGCTCCGGCTGGGTTGATGTCCGCGATGGCAACTGCAGCGCCTTCGCGGGCGAACAGGATGGCCGCTGCTCGGCCGATGCCCGATGCGGCGCCAGTGATGAGAGCGACCTTGCCCGCGAGGGATGCGTGTTCGCTGGAGAGAGTCATTCGAGTGGGTTCAGTCTAACTGTGCGAGCATTTCACTCAGGGGCTAAAGCCCGCATCTTTCGGTGCCCTGACCGGCACGGCTGAAGCCGTGCCCTCCCGCAAGAGCGTCTAACGAAATCAACTCTGGACCACCCTGATGCAGCATCACTGGCGACATCGGATCATGGATGAGGCTACCTGCTGGCCAAGCCGCCTGCGGTTTCGGCGCCGTCAATCGTGTAGACCTGGCCGGTTATGTACGCTGCGTCGTCCGACGCTAGAAAGGCAAACAGGGCTGCGATCTCTTCCGGCTTGGCGTGTCGCCGCAGCGGGATCTTGCGGTTTACTTCGTCCAGCATCGCATCGGTGTATTCGGCGCGTTGCATGGGCGTAAGCACGTAGCCGGGCGCGACGGCACACACCCGTACCTTAGGCGCGAGTTCCAGCGCCATCGTTCGAGTTAACTCGATCACCCCAGCTTTGGTCGCGTTGTAGTCGGCGTAATAAGGCTGACCTACAAATCCGTTGGTCGAAGCGGTTTGCAGAATTACGCCGCCGTCCCGCTCCCACATATGACGTGCCGCAGTCTGGGCCATGTAGAAGACGCCGGTCAGGTTCACCGCGATGACTTTGCCCCACTCTTCAGGAGTGATTTTTAGAAAGTCATGGCGAATGCTGATGCCCGCGTTATTGATCAACACATCCACGCCGCCCATGATGCCTAACGCGTCGTCGAACGCTCGCTGCACTTGTTGGAGGTTGGAAACATCCGCAGCGAGCGCCCCGGCCAAGCCGGGCAAGCGCTGACGAATTTTGTCATTTGCTTTGGCGTCGCGGTCGAGTACGCATACGGCTGAGCCTTCCTCAAGAAAGCGTGCAGCGGTGGCTGCGCCGATGCCGCTAGCGCCGCCGGTGATTAAGACACGCTTGCCTTTCAAGCCTCGCATCGTTCTTCAGGATAGTACGGGTGGTATGAAATCAGTTCGCAGTTTCCGGTTCTCAGTTCTCAGATCGGTTTTCCGCGAAAGAAGTAGACCAGTTCAATAATCAGAATGATGACGACCATGAGTTCCAGCACGAAGGCACGGCTCTGATTGAACTGATCCACCATGAAACGATAAAGCTCTTCGGCGGTTTGCACTTTTTGAGTGACCAGGTCTTTGTAGTCAGGAACGCCGACTTTCGAGGCTGCCAGCTTGTACAGACGCGCGGAAAACATGTCGCTAAGAAACTTGATGGCATTGTCAGCATGCTCTGTGAGTTCGTTTACGTCGAGCAAGACCGTGTGCAGTTTGGTAGCGGCGCGGGCCAGCCGCCAGCGCGCCAGCATTCCGGTGCCTTCGTCAAAGGACGCGTATACACTCTCCAGTTCGTGGGTAAGGAACTCATCGTAATGGCGGAACTCGAGCAGCTGTGAATTGGCGTACTCCAGCAGTTGAATGGCGGTCTCGGCGCCGGTTGCGCTGTCATAGAGAAAGGCAGCGTTCCAGCCGATCACTGCGAGATCATTAGGATAGTACGAGATCCGCGACTGCAGGATTTCGTTTTGCTCACCCTCGGAGAGTTGTGCCGTTTCTCCACGAACGATCTGCGCAATCCGTGCGCCATGCGAAGAAACCAGCTCGTTGGCTGAAGGACAACCGCTGATCTCGCGCACATGAAAAATGAAGTAGTCCTCGCTCAGCCAATCCGGATACGGCTTCACCAATGCCGGGGTTGCGCGCTCCAGTTTCTGGTGCGCGATGCGCGATGCGTGGCCGGCGAAATCGACGTCCCATACCCAGCGGCTGCCGAGGCGAACCAGAGTATCCCAGTCGCCTGAGAATGGCAGTTCCAGCACCACGCTCACCACACCGTAATCGTAAAACTTGATCTGGCCTTCGAGGCGCTCGCCGCTCTCGAGGATCAGCGGATCAATTGGCTCGACCACCGGAGGACGCTGGTAACGTACATATCCGGGAGCTGGATGTTTCAGGGTAGGCTGTTCCAGCGTGCGCGCACCGAAGATTTCACGCAGCTTGTCGAGACGGATCTCCTCGCACACATCGAATTGAATCAGCACCAGAACGGAGCCGTGAAGCGAGGCGTCAACCGACGGAGGCGCTTTGGTCTGCCCCGACGTATCGGCGATGGTGAGTGCGGATTCAGTGTCCCGAATCATGGGGCTCCCGTCCGCGAAGGGTGGAAAGACCAGCTGAGCCTTCGACGGTACCTTTGTATTTTCCCAGAATCAGGCAAGTCTGGCGAGATGCATGCTGTAGTATCAATAACTTACAAACTTTCGTTTCACCGGCGGGCGCATGGAATTTTGGCGCAAAATCGAGGCATGGAAATCGAAAGTGGTCACTAGCGATGGTCCCTCGCTGCCATTTGTATTACCTCTGCCAGGTGCAAGGCGCGCCGATCGGTACACTGCGCGATCTGTTCGCGGCAGCTGAAGCCGTTTGCGACGATCAGACAATCGGAGGAGGCTTTCCGAACCGCGGGCAGGAGTTCGAGTTCGCCGATAGCGAGTGACGTTTGGTATTTGTCTCGTTCGAAGCCGAAAGATCCGGCCATGCCGCAGCAACCTGGTGCTGGCGTTTGAAAATCGATCCCCATCTTGCGAAGCACGGATTCTTCATCGGTCATTCTCATGACTGACTTGTGGTGACAATGGCCATGGACGAGGGCCTTGCGCGCCAGTTTCGGTAAGGGGAAATGGGTTGCCTTTTGCTCGAGAAATTCACTGAGTAAAAACGTCTGCTGCGACAGCCGATGGGCCCGTTCGTCGTTAGGAAACAGGTTCAGCAGTTCGTCGCGAAAGACTGCGGCGCAGCTCGGCTCGAGGACGACGATTGGAATGTCCTGTTTGATTTCGGTTTCCAGCGTGTCAAGGATCTTGAGGAGCAGATTCTTGGCGCGATCTAACATACCCCAATCGTACAGAGGTCGTCCGCAGCACAGGTTGGCTTGGGGCAGCATCACCTTGTAGCCGGCGGATTCCAGAACCTCCACAGCAGCCTTGGCGGTGTCCGGGAGGAAGTAGTTGTTAAATGTGTCCGGCCACAGCAGCACGGGCATTGCTTGTGGATTGCCGCGCTCTCGACGGCTGAACCAATCACGGAAGGTTCGTGGTGCGAAGGCAGGAATGCTACGCTCCCGCGGAATACCGGCAACGAACTTAGAGATATCGCGCAGGAAAGGTAGTTGGGTGGTCAGATTGAACAGCCCCGGCGCCTTCGAAGCGAGCCGAGCCCAGACGTCGATATTCCCAAAGGCGTAAGCACTGCGCGGACGGCGACGTCCTTCGTAATAGTGCGCGAGGAATTCTGATTTGTAGGTGGCTACATCGACGCCGACCGGGCAGTCGCTCTTACATCCCTTGCAGGCGAGACACAAATCGAGCGAGTCCTTCACGTGCTGGTCCCGCCATCCGTCCCGAATTACGTCGCCCTTGGTCATCTCCCAAAGCAGGTGGGCTCGGCCTCGGGTTGAATGTTCCTCTTCGCGAGTCACGCGGAAACTGGGACACATCACTCCGCCTTCATCGTGGCGGCATTTCCCTACGCCCACGCAACGCAGAGTGGCATTTGCCAAACTGCCTTGATCTTCGGGAAACTGAAAGTGGGTCTGCGGCTTCCACGGCTTGTAGTCGGCGCCCAGGCGCAGATTCTCATCTAACTTGTAGGGCTCGACTACTTTGCCCGGATTCATTTTCCACTCCGGGTCCCATAGCGCTTTGAACTCGCGAAATGCCTGTACCAGTTCCGGCCCAAACATTTTCGGTAACAACTCCGCGCGCGCTTGCCCGTCGCCGTGTTCTCCGGAAAGCGAGCCGCCATAGCTGATGACCAAATCGGCCGCCTCCTCCATAAACTTGCGGAAGTTGGCGATACCCTGCTTGGACTCGAGATCGAAGTTGATCCGCATGTGCAGACAGGCGTGTCCGAAATGCCCGTAGAGAGCGCTGCGGTAGCCGTAGCCCTTCATCAGTTTGCAGAGATCGCGCAGATAGCTGCCAAGCTTTTCCGGAGTAACGGCGGAATCTTCCCAGCCCTCCCAGCCGGGCGGCTCCCCGGGCACGTGGGAGATGGCTCCCAAGGCCGATTCGCGCACCTCCCAGACCCGCTTCGCTTGCTGCCTATCAGGAAACAGGCGCATCTGCGGCGGATTTGTACTCTGGCTGAGAGTCCGCATGAGATTGCGAGCCTGAAACTCGGCTTCCGCGGCAGTGTTTGCGCCGAACTCGGCGAACAGCCAACCACCTCCCTGGGGCAGAAGAGCAAGTCCGTCCGCATTCAGATGCCTTCGCCTGGTGAATTCGACCAGCAGACTATCTACGGCTTCGAGACCGATCGGATGATGAGCCATGATCTCCGGCACGCGATCGGCACACTGAAAGATGTCGGGATACGCGATGACGAGGAGCACGCGTTCCTGCGGACTTTCCACCAGCCGACAGGACGCTTCGAGCACGGTGACGCAGGTGCCTTCCGATCCCACCAGAGCGCGTGCCACGTGGAAGCCGTTCTCCGGAAGCAGGTAATTCAGGTTGTAGCCGGACACGCGGCGCGGAATATTTGGGTAGCGTTTTTGGACGAGACTGGAATATGTGTCGCGCAATCTTCTTAGCCCGGAATAAATTTCGCCACGACGGCCGCCTTCGCCGATGATCTTCTCGATCTCGTTGTCACTGGTCTGGCCTACCCTAATGCGCAAGCCATCGTAAGTGAGAATTTCGAGTTCCTCTATGTTGTCATCAGTTTTACCTGCCATGACTGAATGCACGCCGCAAGAGTTGTTTCCTATCATGCCGCCCAGGGTGCATCGGTCGTGGCTCGCGGGGTCTGGACCAAACGTCAGCTGGTGTTTTTCCGCGGCGTTCCGCAGACGATCGAGGACCACGCCCGGCTGAACCCGCGCAATCCGGCGCGCCGGATCGATCTCGAGGATGGCGGCCATGTACTTCGTGAAATCGAGCACCACGGCGACGTTGCAGCACTGTCCGGCGAGCGAAGTTCCGCCGCCCCGGCAGAGGATGGGCGCGCCATATTCGCGAGCCAGAGAGATAGTCGCGATGACATCGTCGCTGTCGCGGGGAAGAACCACTCCGATGGGAACCTGGCGATAGTTGGATCCATCTGTGGCATAGAGAGCGCGGCTTCCATCGTCGAAGCGAACCTCACCACGCACGTGACGGCCGAGGGCGGAGGCAAGTCCACTTGCATCCACTACGGCAGATTTGGCAGCACTCGCGAGGTCAGCGAAGTTACTTGGCATGTATGCGGGAGACGCTAGTCTGAGGAGTTGCTGCCAGTCAGATTCTTGCCCGTCACAGTTGCAATATTAATCCGGGTCTTACTGCCTTCCGGCGCGATGTTGATCGTGACAATATTTTTCTTGTCCGTGGAGACAATCGTGTAGTGGTTCTGATCCTTCGTGTTGACGGAGGCATTGGGAAGTTTCGACGAGTAGAACGCCGCGACTTTATCTGCTGAATCGTCGCTCTCGAATTGTGCCGTGACGGTATGCATTCCTCCAATAGTCGCGCTATTCCCCTGCAGGACGCGCGCGCCGGGATATGGGTCGATGCCGAGATTGCGGACGGCTTCATCGGGATTATTTGTGCTCTGGACCGTGCCGAAGGGAGTTTCCACCTGAACATTGCCGTCTCTATTTCTTACACGACTGTTGTGCGCGACACGGTGGACTACAAACACGAGCGTTCCAATTCCCAGAATACCTAGCACGATAACGCCGGCCACGAGCATCAAAATGACCTTGAGCGCGCTGTTCCCCTGAGGTGGCGGGGCGGAGGGCGCGGTCGCTGGAATAGCAGCGGTCATGGGTATGGCGGCACCGCATTTAGGACAGAATCGTGCGCCTGCTTCAAAATTTGTACCGCAAGAATTGCAGAAGGCCATAGGTCACCTCGTCTGCTCAACCCTCGATAAAAAGCTGTGCAGAGAGCGGAGTATATCCCAAATCTGCATTGGAAGTGCAGGCCCGCATCAGGTCCAGAGACGCGTGGCGTAGTCGGCCATGCTGAGCGCGAGCAAAAGGAACAGCCAGAAAATCGCGGAAACAATCACAATCTTGGTGAGTTTTTCGCTCGTGTATTTGACGTGCATGAAGAACAAAACCACCAGCAGAGCCTTGACCGTGGCGATCACCAGAGCCACGACCGCGTTGAACGGCCCCAGGTCGACGAAGGAAACAGCCGCGGTAATCACGGTCAGGCACAACAGGGCGATCCAGATCGCGTAGTAAAACTTGCTCGACATTATGTGCTCAGACATGGCTGTTCACCCTTATCGGTGTCGATCGATCAAATACAGCAACGGGAAAAGGTAAATCCAGACAATATCCACAAAGTGCCAGTACAGGCCGCCGATTTCGACGGGAGTGTAATACTTTGGCGTGTAACGTCCCTTCCATGCGTAGTAGGTCAGGAAAACGAAAAGGCCCACTCCAATGATCATGTGCAAGGCGTGCAGCCCGGTCATAGCAAAGTACAGCGAGAAGTAGATTTGCTCGTGCCGCGGGTCGATGTGGAGCTGGGGATAATCCCTCACTAGGTCGTCTACGTTGAAGGAGTTCCCCGGGATGTGATGCTCTTTGTATTTGTCATACCACTCGACCCCCTTAATGCCAAGGAAGGCAAAGCCGAATACGATGGTCAAAAGCAACAGAACAACCAGCAATTTGCGTTTGCCCATCTGCGCTGCGCGCACGCCCAGTGCTACGGTCAAACTGCTGCAAATGAGGACGGCCGTATTGATGGTGCCTAGCCAAATATCCAGGCTGCGGCTGCCGGCGGCAAATTCGTTGTAATACCAAAAGCGATAAATCAGATAGGCGCAGAACATGCCGCCGAAAAACATGATCTCGGTGGCCAGGAACAACCACATGCCGAGAATGGCAGCATCGCGCTGCTGCTCCGCGTCGGCAAAGTGGTGCAGCAGTTCGGGGCCGTGTTGCTCGACCGCGATCGGGCTATCGCTCAACGGACACCTCCGCCGGAGCGGGGATCTCTTCGTAGTTGTAAGCTTCCCACGTCACTTCTGGCGCTTCCTCAAAATTGAAAGTAGGCGGCGGCGAAGTGGTCTTCCATTCCAGGCCGGCTGCGCCCCACGGGTTATCCGTGGCAATCTTTCCGTAGCGCATCGACCACAGGAAATAGATCATGGGCAGAACGTATCCGACTGCCAGAATGGTTGAGCCCGCAGTCGAGAGCACATTCAACACCTGGAACTCTGGTGGATATTGCCAGTACCGCCTCGGCATTCCCATGTAGCCGAGAATAAACTGCGGGAAGAAGGTCAGGTTGAAGCCAGCGAAT
>Ga0209415_10003768_pt1 | contig 28138 bp, 23 predicted proteins | sample PeaSoiSIISIP2007_FD_187696 | JGI IMG/M metagenome (GOLD analysis project Ga0209415, IMG submission 187696) | Peat soil microbial communities from Weissenstadt, Germany - SII-SIP-2007 (SPAdes) (version 2) | ecosystem: Environmental > Terrestrial > Soil > Wetlands > Peat | place: Germany... | reverse complement strand
GTTGCTCGACTGGCCAATATGCTGGATATTGCCTGCATCGAGCGCCTCGCCATCACCAATTCTGGACCGCAACGCACACGTGTTTCATTGTGCTATGCGCTCTAAATTGTCAACACTCGAACGAGATAATCCAAGGGAGAATCATGACCATCATCGCGAATCACACCAAGCGTCAACTTGCGGCGGGAAAACTCGCGCTCGGCATGGGCGTGCGCCAGGCGCGCACGGTCGACATCGCAACGATCGCCAAAACCTGCGGCTACGACTGGCTGTTCATCGACATGGAACACGGTTCGATGGACGTCGACCTCGCGGCGCAGCTCGCGTCCGCGGCGCTCGCGACGGGGGTCACGCCGATCGTCCGCGTGCCGGGCAAAGAACATTATCACGCGAGCCGGCTGCTCGATTCCGGCGCGCAGGGCATCGTGGTGCCGCACGTCGACACCGCGGCGGAGGCGCAGCGCGTCGTGGCGAACTGCAAGTACCCGCCGGTCGGCCACCGCTCGGTCGCCGGCGGGCAGCCGCTGCTCGGCTTCAAATCGCTGCCGGTCGGCGACACGATCAAGCTCATCAATCAGGAGACGCTGGTGATAGTGATGCTCGAGACGCCGGCTGCGATCAGGAACGCCGACGCGATCGCCGCGGTGAAAGGCATCGACGTGCTGCTGATCGGCACCAACGACCTGTGCGCCGAGATGGGGATGCCCGGGCAGTTCAGCCACCAGAAAGTCGAGGACGCCTATGCCGCCGTGATCGCCGCGACGCGCCGGCACCGCAAGTTTCCCGGCATGGGCGGCGTCTACGATCCGCAGCTGATGCAGAAGTACATCGGCATGGGCATGCAGTTCATCCTGTCCGGGTCCGACCTGTCGTTCCTGATGGCGGGGGCGAGCGCGCGCGCCAAGGTATTGCGCACGTTCAAGCGCGCCAAGCCCGGCGCCAAGCGCAAGTAAGGGAGCCCGGATGAGCAACGCAATAACGACGTCCACTCCGATCGGCTTCGTCGGCCTCGGCATCATGGGCGCCGCGATGGCGCGCAACCTGCTCAACGCCGGCTTCAAGGTCACGGTGCATAACCGCAGCAAGGCCAAGATGGAGGCGTTGGTGCGCGATGGCGCGCGGCCCGCTGCCACGCCCGCCGATGTCGGGGGCGTCACCGAGGTCGTGCTGCTGTGCGTGCCTGACACGCCCGATGTCGAGAAAGTGATATTCGGCGACGACGGCCTGATCCACGGCTTGAAGCGCAACGCGGTGGTGATCGATTGCAGCACGATCTCGGCCACCGCGACGGTCGATTTCGCCAAACGCCTGCGCGAGAAAGGCGTGCACATGCTCGACTCGCCGATCAGCGGCGGGCCGCAGGGCGCGGTCGACGGCACGCTGTCGTGCATGATCGGCGGGGACGCCGCGATCCTCGAGCGCTGCATGCCGGTGTTCAAGGCGATCGGCAAGACGTTCACTCACATCGGCGCCAATGGGGCGGGGCAACTGTGCAAGTCGTGCAACCAGCTCGTCATCGTCGGCACGCTGATGGCGATGTCCGAAGCATTCGCGCTCGCGAAGAAGATGCAGATCGATCCCTACAAGGTGCGCGAGGCGCTGCTCGGCGGCTCGGCCAGGAGCTTCGTGCTGGAGAACCACGGCAAGCGGCTGCTCGACGGCAAACTCGATCCGGGATTCCGCGCCAGCCTGATGCTGAAGGACATCAAGCTCGCGCTCGGCGCCGGCACCGCGAGCGGTTCTTACATGCCGGTGACTGCGCTCGGCGCGCAGATGTTCGCCGCGCTGTGCGCGACCGGGCGCGACGGATACGATAACGCGGCGCTCGGGCTGTTGTTCGAGGAATTGTCGGGCGTCAAGCGCTAGGACGCTTCGCTTGAGCTCAGGTGCCTGCACGCGACACGCGGCACAGCAGGACCTTGAGATTCGTCTGGTCGGAGACCGGATCGCGCTGGGTCTTGTCGGTGAGAAAATTTACCGACCGCCAAGGATTGTACGGCTGCCGTTCGCCCCAGCCGATCGGGATGAACACGGCGCTTTCGCGGATGCCCGCATGCACCCAGGCGACCGCCTCGATTGCGCCGTGGGCGGTTTCAATGCGCACGCGCTCGCCGTCATGGATCGCGAGGCTGGCCGCCTTGTGCGGGTGGATCTGGCAATAGAGGTCGGGCCACATCTCCTGTGCCTGCCAGAAATAATGCGTCCAGCTGTGGAAGTGCGCGGCGGGCGGGCGGCCGGTCACGAGCTCGGTGTCGAAACCCTGCGCGCGCAGCCGCGCGCCCGGGCTGTCGGCGCCGGCAGCGACGATGCGCGCGCGCGCGGCCGCGGTATCCGGCCGGCAGAACGGCGAGATGACGCCCGCGTCGGCGTCGCCATCCTCGAACTCGAGGTACGGCAGGTTAGCGAGCTGCTCGCGTTCCGAATAGAATTCCGGCAGCGCCGACAAGCCGAGCGTCCTGAACTTGCGTTCCAGCTCTTCCGTCCAGAACTCGAGCTTGCCGCTTTGCGTCGGGAAGCGGTGTCCCGGCGGCGCGCCCGCGGCGGTCGTGCCCTCCAGGTAGAGCGTCTCGGTTTCGGGCGCGTCCTCGCTCGCCACCGGATAGCGCACCCAGCGGTAAGGCACCGAGTGCAGCCGCTTCTGCGTGCAGCCCCGCAGCTGCTCGTTCGCGATGCACATCTCGTCCCAGAAGACGCGCGTGTCCTTGTATTCCTCCTTCAGCACGTCGTCGAAGCCGAAGCGCTTGCCGAGCTCGATCCAGATCCAGCTGTCGGCTTTCGCTTCTCCCGGCGGGTCGATCATCTTGTCGATCCACACGATGCGGCGGTCGTCGTTGGCGCGCCCGATTTCGCCTTTCTCGATGCCGGTCGCGGCCGGCAGCACGTAATCCGCATATGCCGACGTCTCGTTCGCAAAAAGCTCGATGTGCACGAGCAGGTCGAGCGCCTGGAACGCCTCGCGCGCGGCGGTTTGCCCGGGCCACTGCGCGAGCGGGTTGTTGCACGCGATCAAGGCGCGGATCGGATAAGGCCGGCCGTGCAGCATGGCTTCGGTCCAGCCGGCGGGGCTGCGGCGCACGCGCGGCCGCCCAATTTGCGGCCGCCGGTGCGCTGGCGCATTGGGCGCGATCGGCGTGCCGGCGCTCATGTTGAAATACGCGCCGCCGCGCCGGCCCCAGTTGCCGGTGATCGCGGCGAGGAACATCAGCACGCGGTTGGTCTGCGTGCCGTTGGTGTGCTGGTTGATGCCGCGGCTCGCGAAGATCACGCAGCCGTCGGCGGCCGCGATCTCTTCCGCCAAGCGGCGGATTTCGGCGGCGGCGATGCCGGTGATCGGTTCCGCCCACTCCGGGGTGTAGCCGCACGCAAAAATGAAGTCGCGCCATTGCTCGAAGCCGATCATCCAGCCGGCGCAAAAACTTCGGTCGTGCAGATTGCGCGCGAGGATGTGCTGGCACAGCGCGAGCCCGAGCGCCATGTCGGTGCCAGGCCGGATCGCGAGCCAGCGGTCGGCCTTGGCGGCGGTCGCCGTCAATCGCGGATCGACGACGACCATTTGCGCGCCGTTCGCGATGCGCCAGTCGTTGACCATGCCGAAGTACACCGGGCGCGTTTCCGCCTGGTTGTCGCCGATGTAGAGATAGAGTTGCGCGGAACCGATGTCGCCCGCCGTGTAACTGTTGCCGCTGCCGATGCGGCCTTGCGTGATCTCGAAGGCGACGTTCTTGCTGCTCGCGCAGAAGGGGTCGGTGCCCTCCTTGTTCGGCGTGCCCCACAACTGCGCGAAGAGCCGCGTATAACCGAGGTAATCGAGTATGCCCGTGCGAGTGCCGATGAAAAGCGCCAGCGCTTCCGGACCGTATTGGTCGCGCACGCGTTCGAGTCGTTCCGCGATCTCGTCGAGCGCTTGCTCCCACGAGATGCGCTCGAACCGACTGTCGCCGCGCGCGCCAACGCGCTTCAGCGGGTGCAGCAATCGATGTTCACTGTGGTAGAGCTGCAGCGTGAGTTGCGACTTCGCGCACACGCGGCCCTGCAGCAGCGGATCCTCCTCGTTGCCGGTGATGCGCACGAGTTCTTTGCCGCGGAAGTGGAATTTCGTGCTGCAGCAATTGAAGCAGATGTTGCAGCCGCCGGGAACGGCACGATCGGCGCGCGCCGCCTCGCGCGGCAGGCCGTACGGAAACGCCGGTTGCGTGGCGGCCACCGCAGCTTGCGCCGCGGGCGCGTCCATGAAGGCGGGTCGGTTGCCCGCCGTCGGCGGCATGCGCGAGGGTGTGTGCGCCGCACCGCGCGCATCCCGCGCCGCCAGCCGCTCGAGATAAATCGTGGCCGGCCCCAGTAGAAAATAATCGTGATCGCGCGGTGCACGCCCTTCGCGCGCGGCCCCGGCGAGCAGTTCGTCGCGGCGGCCGAAGCGGATCGCGCGCGTGGGACAGACGCTGGCACAGGCGGTGGTCTGACCTTGCGCGCGCCGGTCGGCGCACAAATCGCACTTCACCGCATGATGGCCTTTGGCATCGTAACCCATCGCGCTGTACGGGCAGGCGATCACGCACTCGCCGCAACCGGTGCAGCGCGATTCGTCGACGCTCACGACCCCGGTCGCCGGGTCCTTCGCGATCGCCTTGGGATTGACCGGACACGCGCGCAGGCACGCCGGGCGTTCGCAGTGCTGGCAGGTGAGCGTGAGAAACGCGAGTCCGGCATTCTCGAGATCGCTGGCCCAGACGACCTTGGTGCGATATTCGCCGGGCCCGAGCCGGTGCTCCTGCTTGCACGCGGCTTCGCAGCTCTTGCAGCCGGTGCAGCGCTCGAGGTCGATCAGCAGTGCGAGCTGCCCAGCGTCCTTGGCGTTTGCCGTTGCGCTCATCGCTTTACCACTCAGCGAGATGCCACCAGGTGATCTGGTCGCCGCCGGCGACGTAGCCGGCGAAGAAGGTCACCGTAATCACGTGGATCAGCACCCCCGCGACGAAAATCCAGGCGAGCGCCATGTGGAGCGGACGCCACCACGCCTGCGCGGCGCCGACTGCGCCGCGCGTTCCCAGCAGCAATGTTTCCTCGCGGGCGAGCCGCTGGTAGGCGAGCGCAAGGCGCGGCCGGCGCACGAAGTGCGACAATGTGACCGAGAAAAGCCCCTCGTGCGCCGCGTGATCGAGTTTGGCTAGCAGGCGCTCTTTGGCGGCGAGGATTGCCTTCAGCCGCGCGCGCGCCGCGTCGTCCGGTATGCGGAATGCGGGCGCTTTGGACGCGAAGGTTGCGGCCATGCGGCTTGCGCCGCGCACACGCGCCCACACGCCGAGAGCAGCGAGTGCGAGGACCGCCAGCAGCAGGAGCGCGGGCGGCCGGCGCAGGAAGCCGCCGGAATGAATCGCGATCAGCACCGCGCCGAATGTCGAACACACCACGTGCGCGTTGAACCACCCGCGTGGATCGCGACTCGCGCCGCCGCGTTTCGCGAGCGCAAATGCGGCCGGCACCAGCAGCAGCAACGCGCCGGACGCCCCGGTCACGTAGAGCTCGGGGCTGCCCGGCATGCGCCACGCTTCCGGCAGCCAGCCGCGCAGCGCGAACCATGCGGCGATCGCGACTGCCGCCGCTCCCATCAGCTGGATGAGGCGCGCGTTGGAGAGGTCATTCTTCTGCACGATGGCCGGAGATTCGGAACGCGATCAGAAAACGCCGGCGCCGGTTGGCCGCGCATTTCTGCGGCGCGAAATGTGCAGGTTGGCACGCCATGGCGTTGCAGCTGATTGCATCATCGCGTGAATGATACATCGGATCATCGCACTGCCCCTGCGTTCCGCTGTTGCGGCCGCGGCAGCTGTCCCTTCCACAAATCATCGCCGCCTGCGAAACTCCCGCGGCGTCACCGGCCTGCTTCTAAAAATAGGCCGCTTTGGCGCCCGGCGGCGGCGAATACCGGAAGTGACCGCGCCTGATGATCGCTTCCCTGCCGCCGTGCTGCGCGATTTTCGCGGTCTGATCTGTCTTGGCGAGCCGGTCGGCCGCTTCCGGATCGACGACCGTGCGCAGCGCTGCTTCGCATTCCCTGATCACCGCCGTGAATTTCGGATCATGGCCGAGATCAGTGCGCTCGCCGGGATCGGCTGCGAGATCGAACAGCATGGCCGGCAGCCCCACGTAATGGATGTATTTGTATTTGCCGCGGCGGATCATGTACGAGCCGCACAGCGCGCCGGCGGCGTGGTACTCAGACAAAATCGTGCGTTGCGGCAAGTAGCCCTGCGCGATGCCGAGCAGCGAATGGCCGGGCAGATGCGCGTCGCGCGCGTCCGTTTTTGCGCCGACCGCTTCGATGACGGTGGAAAACGCGTCAAGGTGCGTGACCGGCGCTTCGCACACGTTGCTCTGCGGCACGTCGGGCCCCGCCATGATGAGCGGGACGCCGGCCGATTCCTCGTACATCGTCGATTTGCCCCACAGGCCGCGCGCGCCGAGATTGTCGCCGTGGTCCGACGAGTAGATCACGCGGGTATTCGCGGCGAGCCCGGTTGCATCGAGCGTGGCGAGGATCCTGCCGATATTGTCGTCGAGAAAAGAAACCAGACCGAAGTAGGCGGCGATCGCGCGCCGCACCATCGGCGCGTCGAACGCGTCATCGAAACAGAGACACTTGCGCATCGCATCGAGAAACGGATGGCGCGGGCGCTCGGCGTGGTCGTACATCGCCGGCCACGGCACGTCTTTTTCGGGATACATGCCGTAGAACTGCGGCGGCGCGATCAGCGGAAAGTGCGGACACACGAAGCCGGCGTAGAGCACCCACGGTTTGTTCGTGTATTTCGGCGCTTCGTGCGTGAGCCATTTCTGCGCCGCGGCCGCGATTTCGCGGTCGTAATGCGTGTACTCGGATTCGCCGGGCCCGGCCTCGGGTCCGAGTTGTTTCGATCCCGGACGCACCGGCAGCTCGTCGCGGATCAGGCCGAGCAGGTCGCCGACGCCATTGACGATGTGCAGCGGCAGGATTTCTTCGTCGAAGCCGTTGCGGCGCGCGTCGGAGTCCCGATAGTGAAGTTTCCCGATCGAGGCCACGCGGTGGCCTTGCTCCATCAGCCGGTGGCCCCAGCTCGGCGGCGTGCCGGAATAGGCGATCGCATTGTCCCAGCAGCGGTGCTTGTGCACGTACTGGCCGGTTGCGAAGGACGCGCGTGCCGGCACGCAGATCGGGCAGTTCGTATAGGCCGAAGTGAACCGGGTGCCGCGTGCGGCGAGCCGGTCGAGGTTGGGCGTCCGGATCAGCGGATGCCCGTAGCAGCCGGTGACGCGCTTGTTGTGCTCGTCGGACAGGATGACGACGAGATTGATCGCTTTCATTTGTATTTGCGCTGCAGGATTTCGGCCAGCGGCACGCCGCTGTCGATGTCGGCTTTGCGCCTGGTGTCGCCGCCGTCGATCTTGCGCGCGGCTTCGAGCACCGCCGCGGCCTGCGCGTACGGCACGAAGGCGACACCCGCTTCGTCGGCGCACACGAGATCGCCGGGCCGCACGGCGACGCCCGCGATTTGCACGGCGCCGTTGACTTCCACCGTCTGCATGCGCCATTTGCCGGTGATGGGCGTGAAGCCCCTGCACCACACCGGCCAGCCCATCTGGCGGTACTGATCGGGATCGCGCAGCGTGCCGTCGACGACAGCGCCGATGCAGCCTTCGCGCCGGCTGATGGTGGCCGATTGACCGCCCATGTTGGAGCAGCCCATCACGCCCTGCATCACGAGCACGTCGCCGGGCGCGGCAAGATTGTGCGCTTCGGTTTCGCCCTGACCGCTTGCCTTGTCCTCCGCCGCCTTGTGGATCTGCGTCGAATGGCGGATGTTGCGCACGGTGAGCGCCGGCCCGACGATGCGCTTGCCGCTGTTTACCGGCGGCAGCTCAAACGCGGGAATCACGCCGACGATGCCGAGTTCGTCGAACGCATCCGAAATCGTGCCGGTCAGATCGACGAGCGCTTTGAAGCCGTCGATGATATTGGCCGGCAGGCGCGGCAATTCGAGCATGCGGATCGCTTCGCGCGGCAGTTTGCCGAGTGTTCTCTTGTCAGGCATGGGAGATCGATCGCGGTAAGGGGAGGGGCGTCGATTGTAGGCATCCATTTGGCCTTGCGTCAATTTGTGGCATTAGCTATTGTGCGGGGACGACATCGAGCGACAGTTGACTTTCATGGCAAGAAAAAAAACCGGCATGCGACGCGGGCTCACCGCCTACGGCGACGAGGAGTTTTCGCTGTTCCTGCGCAAGGCGTTCGTCAAGGCGATGGGCTATACCGACGATGCGCTCGAGCGGCCGATCATCGGCATCACGAATACCTACAGCGGCTTCAACGCGTGCCACCGCACCGTTCCCGAGCTGATCGAAGCGGTGAAGCGCGGCGTCATGCTCGCCGGCGGGCTGCCGGTCGAATTTCCGACCATCACGCTGCACGAGTCGTTCGCGCATCCGACCAGCATGTTTCTGCGCAACCTGATGGCGATCGACGCCGAGGAAATGATCCGCGCGCAGCCGCTCGATTCGGTCGTGCTGATCGGCGGCTGCGACAAGACGGTGCCGGCGCTCCTGATGGGCGCGGCAAGCGCGAATGTGCCGGCGATCATGCTGGTTACCGGCCCGATGCTGACCGGCGACCATAAAGGCGAGCGGCTCGGCGCATGCACCGACTGCCGCCGCTTCTGGGCGCGCTTTCGCGCGGGCGAGATCGACGCGCAGGAAATCAACGCGGTGAATGCGAAACTCGCGCCAAGCGCCGGCACGTGCATGGTGATGGGCACCGCGAGCACGATGGCATGCGTGACTGAAGCGCTCGGCATGATGCTGCCAGGCGGCGCGTGCACGCCGGCGGTGATGTCGGAGCGCATGCGCAATGCCGAGGCGACCGGCGCGCGCGCGGTGGCACTCGCGAAAGAAGGGCTCACGCCTGACAAGATCATGACGCCGGACGCGTTCGAGAACGCGCTCACCATGCTGCTTGCGATCGGCGGTTCGACCAACGCGATCGTGCATCTCGCGGCGATGGCGGGGCGGCTCGGCATCGAAATCGATCTCGACGCATTCGACCGCATGGGAAGCAGGACGCCGGTGCTGGTCGATTTGAAGCCGACCGGGCAGCATTACATGGAAGACCTCGAAAAAGCGGGCGGCGTCACGACGATACTGCGCGAGCTGCGGCCGCTCCTCAAAACCAAGGCGCTCACCGTCACCGGCAACACGCTGGGCGCAAACATCGACGCCGCGCCGCCCGGATGGAAACAGGACGTGGTGCGGCCGTTCAAGCGGCCGCTTTTCAAGGCGGGCGGCATCGCGGTGCTGCGCGGGAATCTTGCGCCGGAAGGCGCGATCGTGAAGCAGTCGGCCGCAACGCCGAAGCTTATGCAGCACGAAGGCCGCGCGGTGGTGTTCGATTCGCTCGAAGACCTGGCGGCGCGCGTCGACGCGCCCGATCTCGACGTGACGCCCGACGATATCCTGGTGCTGCGCAATGCCGGACCCAAAGGCGCGCCCGGCATGCCGGAGGCGGGCTACATTCCGATTCCGAAGAAGCTCGCGCAGAAAGGCGTGAAGGACATGGTGCGCATCTCGGACGCGCGCATGAGTGGCACCGCGTTCGGCTCGATCGTGCTGCACATCACGCCCGAGTCCGCGGTCGGCGGCCCGCTGGCGCTGGTCAAAAGCGGAGATCGCATCAGGCTTGATGTCGCCGGGCGCAAGCTCGAGCTGCTGGTGTCCAGCAAAGAACTCGCGGCGCGGCGCAGGAAATGGAAGGCGCCGAAGCCGCGCGCCGGCGACGAGCGCGGGTATCGCAAATTATTTCTGGATACCGTGCAGCAGGCCGACCGCGGCTGCGACTTCGGGTTCCTGACGCGGCCGGTCGTGGCGCGGGTACCGAGTCGCTAGCGCTTGGGGAACAGCGAATTGGAAATGGGAAATAGGCATCAGGCAATCGAAAAAGCGCTTTTACTATTCCCTATTCACCATTTACGATTAACCGCCGACTGGCGACATGAACGGTCAGACCGTTGCGATCCTCGAAACCCGTCTCGGCGAGCAGTTGGCCGAGTTGATCGCGAAGCGCGGCGGCAAGCCGGTGCGCGCGCCGGCGCTCGCCGAAATCCCGGACGTCGATCCGCAGCACATCGCGCGCCTGATCCAGGAATGGCGGGCGCAGCCTGCACGGGTCGCGATATTCCAGACCGGCGTCGGCACGCGGGCATTGTTCAAGACAACCGACGCTCTCGGCCTGACGGACACGCTGCTGGCGCTGTTGGCCGCCGCGCTGGTCGTCGTGCGCGGGCCCAAGCCGACCGCCGCGCTGCGCTCGCGCAACGTACGCATCGATGTGAGCGCCGCGGAACCGTTCACTACCGCCGAGGTGATCGCTGAATTGAACTCGCTGCCGCTGGCGGGCGAGCGCGTGGTCGTGCAGCGTCACGGCGGCAGGAATCCGGAGCTCGAAAAGGCGCTGCGGGCGAAGGGCGCGACGGTGATTGATATTCCGCTCTATCGCTGGTCGCTGCCGGAGGACACCAAACCGATTGCCGATTTGATTGCGGCGCTCGAGCGCCGCGAGATCGCGAGCGTCATTTTCACCAGCGCATCGCAGGCGCACAATCTGTTCGGGCTGGCGCAGTCGCTCGGCAAGGCGGACACGCTTGCCGCGAACCTCAACTCGACGCTGGTCGCCTCCATCGGCCCGGTTTCAACCGCGGCGCTCGCGCATTTCGGCGTCAAAGCGGGACTCGAGGCGAGTCCGCCCAAGCTCGGTCCGCTGGTCACCGCGCTCGACAAAGCGTTGTCTAACTAATGCCGGGTCAGCTGTCGACGTCGACCTTGTCGCCGAACTTGAGCCGGACGAGCGCGCGCATCGCAGCCGAAAGAGCGTGATTGCCGGTAGCTGTGGCGTCGCGGTCGATGTCGGCGACCCATCGCGACCCCAGCTTTTGCAGGCTGATGTTGTGTTTTTCGATGATCGGGCCGCCTTGCCGCCAGTTCCTGGTCGGCTGGTAGGCGAACATGCGAAGGTCCTTGGTCTTGATAAAGAGCCGCTTGTCCTCACCGATTTCCAGCACCTGTCCGTGAGTGTCGCGCATATACATGATCCCTTCGGCCCGCGCGACAAAATAATCAAGTTCCTCCAGCGTGAGGTCGGATATCGATTTGGTCGGCTTCGCTTCGGTTGTGGTCGTCATGGCGACACCTTCGAGTAAGCGTGTTTACAAGCTACCCGTAATATTCGGCGCGAAGTATGAATTACTGCCTAGTCTCGAGGCCACGTCAGAGAATGCGTGACATATGCAACAATCACCGGCCCAATTATTACGCTCACTCGTCTGGCGTCGGCGTCATCCTTCACGACGCGGCGCGGCTCAGCCCGTCATTCCGGCGTACGCCGGAGTCCAGACGGTTGTTCAAAGGGGTTTCTGCATTCCCGCGTGTACGAGAATGACGAAGGTCAAGCGGCAGCGCGTGACGCGCGTTTGCGGTCTTGCTCGAGCAGGTAGCGCTTGCGGATGCGGATGGACTTGGGGGTGATTTCGACGAGCTCGTCGTCGGCGATGAACTCGATCGCGGTTTCGAGCGTGATCTGGATCGGCGGCACCAGGCGCACCGCTTCGTCGGTGCCCGAGGCGCGGATGTTGGTGAGCTGCTTGCCCTTGATCGGGTTGACGACGAGGTCGTTGTCGCGGCTGTGGATGCCGATGATGATGCCTTCGTACAGCGGATCGCCGGGGCTCACGAACATGCGGCCGCGCTCCTGCAGCTTCCATAGCGCGTAAGCGACGGCTGCGCCCTGCTCGGCGGAGATGAGCACGCCGTTGCGGCGTTCGGCCATGTCGGGTTTCATGGGGCCGTAATCGTCGAACACGTGGCTCATGACGCCGGTGCCGCGCGTCATGGTCAGGAATTCCGACTGGAAGCCGATCAGCCCGCGCGCGGGGATGCGGTAGTCGAGCCGCACGCGGCCTTTGGCGTCGGACTGCATGTCCTGCAGATCGCCGCGCCGGCTGCCGAGCGCTTCCATCACCGCGCCCTGATTGGCCTCCTCGACGTCGACCGTCAGCATTTCATAAGGCTCTTGTTTCACGCCGTTGACTTCCTTGATCACGACGCGCGGGCGGGAAACCGCGAGTTCATAGCCTTCACGCCGCATCGTCTCCAGCAGAATCGTGAGGTGCAGCTCGCCGCGGCCCGACACTTCGAACACGTCTGCGTCCGCGGTATCGACCACGCGCAACGCGACGTTGCTCATCAGCTCGCGCTGCAGGCGCTCGCGCAACTGGCGGCTGGTGACGAACTTGCCTTCGCGTCCCGCGAACGGCGAAGTATTCACCTGAAAGTTCATGGTCAGCGTCGGCTCGTCGACTTGCAGCAGCGGCAGCGCTTCGGGATGCTCGGGGTCGGCGATGGTGACGCCGATGCCGACTTCCTCGATGCCGTTGATGGCGACGATGTCGCCAGCCAGCGCTTCGTCGGTGACGACGCGCTCGAGCCCTTCGAATACCAGCACCTGGTTGACCTTGGCGTTGGCCGGCGCTTTATCGCCGTTGAGCACCGTCACCAGCTGGCCGGTGCGAATGCGGCCGCGGTTGACGCGGCCGATGCCGATGCGGCCGACATAGCTCGAGTAATCGAGCGAGCAGATCTGCAGTTGCAGCGGGCCGTTAGGATCGTCGGCGCGCACCGGCACGTGTTTGAGGATCGCCTCGAAAAGCGGCTTCATGTTGCCGCGGGCGCTGCCGGCGCCGGTCTCGACATTCGTTACTGCATCGGGAGAGGCGTGAGGCGTGAGAGGAGAGGCGGCGGCGATTGGCGCGTCTTTGAGATCGGTAACGGCCCAGCCCTCCAGCGCCGACGCATATATGATCGGAAAGTCGAGCTGCGCTTCGGTCGCGCCGAGCTTGTCGAACAAATCGAACGTGTGGTTGACCACCCAGTCGGGGCGCGCGCCCGGGCGGTCGATCTTGTTGACGACGACGATGGGCTTCAGGCCCAGCGCGAGCGCCTTGCGCGTGACAAAGCGGGTCTGCGGCATCGGGCCATCGACTGCGTCGATCAGGAGCAGCACGCCATCCACCATCGACAGCACGCGCTCGACTTCGCCGCCGAAGTCGGCGTGGCCGGGCGTGTCGACGATGTTGATGTGCGTGCCGTGGTAATTGACCGCGCAGTTCTTGGCGAGGATAGTGATGCCGCGCTCGCGCTCGAGGTCGTTCGAGTCCATCACCCGCTCGACCAGATGCTGGTGCGCGGCAAACGTGCCGGACTGGCGCAGCAGCTTGTCGACCAGCGTGGTTTTGCCGTGGTCGACGTGGGCGATGATCGCGATGTTTCTGATGGCGCGCATTTGCAGACTATAGGCCATTTGCAAAAGGCCGCGAGTATAGCACAGGGGCGCGCTAGCTCATTGAATTTTTTACACTTAAGTTGCTGTCGGCGCAATACCAAACGATCGCTCGCGGGTTTTGCCGCCCGTTATCCGTCGCGCCCGGCAGCTGGCGGCAACCCGCAGAATAAATTAGCTATTTCTTGACTTAACGGGTATAGTGCGCGCACCTCGAAGCAACTCAGGTTGCATAAGTTCGAGTTGCATCTGTCCCTGACCCCTTCGTTTCAGCTCCCTTCTTCCCGAATAGCTGCTTCCGCCACGGTTAGCGACGATACCCGTGCGCCGGCGGCGTTTGCCTGCCTTTTGCAGCAGCCTTTTGCCTGCGCGTTTGTTGTTTGTTTCACTTTTAGGAAAGTTTTTTGATGTCATTCGAATCTTTGAATCTGAATCCCGCCATTCGGCAGGCGCTCGCTGCGGCCGGTTATACCGAGCCCACGCCGGTGCAGGCGAAGGCGATACCCGATGCGATCGCGGGTCATGACCTGATGGTCTCGGCGCCGACCGGCACCGGCAAGACGGCGGCATTCGTGCTGCCGGCATTGCAGCGCCTGGCGCAACCCGCCAGGCCAGGCCGCGGACCACGCGTGCTGGTGCTGACGCCGACGCGCGAACTCGCGTTGCAGGTCACCACCGCGGTCGAGAAATACAGCAAGTTCATGCACCGCGTGCGCACCGGCACCGTGCTCGGCGGCATGCCGTACCCGAAGCAGCGCAGGCTGCTCGAATCGCCGCTCGACATTCTGGTGGCGACGCCCGGGCGGCTCATCGATTTCATCGAACAGGGCAAGGTCGATTTCTCGCGCCTCGAATTGCTGGTGCTCGACGAAGCCGACCGCATGCTCGACATGGGCTTCATCAAGCCGGTGGAAAGAATTGCCGGCGCGACGCCCGCCGGGCGCCAGACACTGCTGTTCTCGGCTACGCTCGACGGCGGCATCGCGATGCTGGCAAAGCGCCTGCTGCGGCAGCCCAGGCTGATCGAATGTGAGGCGACCCAGGCGAGTTGCGGCAATATCGAGCAACGCCTGCATTATGTCGACGACGGCAGCCATAAGCACCGTCTGCTCGACCACCTGCTGCGCGACGTCGATCTTACGCAGGCGATCGTGTTCACCGCGACCAAGCGCGGCGCCGACCGGCTGGCCGAAGTGCTCCACGGCAAGGGCCACTCGACGGCCGCATTGCACGGCAACATGAATCAGTCGCAGCGCAATCGCACGCTCGCCAGGATGCGCAGCGGCGACGTGCGCGTGCTGGTCGCGACCGACGTCGCCGCGCGCGGCATCGACGTGTTGAGCATCACGCACGTGATCAACTACGATCTGCCGAAAGTGGCCGAAGATTACGTGCACCGCATCGGCCGCACCGGCCGCGCCGGCGCTACCGGCATCGCGATATCATTTGCGACGCCGGACGACGGGCAACAACTGAAGCAGATCGAGCGTTACACCGGCCGCCAGATCGAGCGGCACGTGGTTGAAGGGATGGAGCCGAAGCTCAAGCCGCGCAGCGGCGCGCCCGGTGCCGACCGGAAGCGTTTCGGCGACCCGCGCAAGCGCCAGGGCGAGCAGCGCCGTTTCGGCGGCGGCGAGTCAAGCTGGAGCGGCAAGTCGTTCGGCGGGAACGGCGGACGACAGTCACGCGATTTCGGTAACCGCAGCCGCGGACGCGGGTAATTCAGGGCCCGGGATTCAGGACAGCACTGGATTCGGGGTATCGCCCGAAGAATGAAGAGAAGGCCAGCGCCGTTCGGCGCTGGCCTTTTTTATTGCACGTCCGGCCGGTGGCCGCTATCAACCATCCTTGCGCAGCAGGTGAGAAAGCCGCGTCAGGTGATGCCGCCGTATAGCGAGAAGAATTTGAGCGGGCAGGATCTCGCCGATATCTATGCTTACGTTGTCTCGATCAAGCCTGCGTCCGCAGCGAGGGATATCCCGTTGTTGAGCACCTTTTAACAAGCCGCCGGCCCGCGGCGGCAAACGACCGGCAAACCGAATTCCTTTGCCTTGGCGAAGGTAATCCTGTATAAGGGGGGTGCAGGAATATCAAGCAGTGAAATTGCCAGTCCGTAAGTTGCCGCCAACGCGGTACTCCTCAGGTCATCGTTATTTTCCCTCTTGAAGTTCTCGCATTCGGGCGCAAGCCCATTCTTTAATTTTTTTCAGGAATAACAGACATGAGTAACGGTACCGTTAAATGGTTCAACGACGCCAAGGGCTTCGGCTTCATCACGCCCGATGACGGCGGCAAGGATCTCTTCGCGCATTTCTCCGCGGTCCAGGGCAGCGGCTTCAAAAGCCTCAAGGAAAACCAGAAGGTGGCCTACGACGTCACGACCGGCCCCAAAGGCGATCAGGCCACCAACATCAGGCCGCTCGACTAAGATCGATTGCTGAACGTAAAAGCCCGGGCGACCGGGCTTTTTTACGTACGTACTTACGTAATCAAGTACGCGGACCGGATTTAATGTGCCTTGGGGAACCCGGTGCCTCAGCGCTGGTCGTTGAGGTGGCACGCCGACCAGTGGCCGGGGGCTATTTCCTTGAAGGCAGGCTTCTCAACGCGGCAGCGCTCCATCGCGTGCGGGCAGCGCGGATGGAAATGGCAGCCTGGCGGCGGCTCGATCGGCGACGGTATTTCGCCCTTGATCGGGGTGAAATCGCGGCGGCGCTTGTCGAGCGTCGGCACTTCGGCGAGCAGCGCCTGGGTGTAGGGATGGTTGGCGTGGCGGAACAGCTCGAGCGCCGGCGCCATCTCGACCACGCGGCCGAGATACATGATCACGACCCGGTCCGCGAGGTGCTCGACCACGCCGAGGTCGTGGCTGATGAAGAGATACGTGAGATTGAAATCGGCGCGCAGCTGCATGAACAGATTCAGCACCTGCGCCTGGATCGAGACATCGAGCGCGGCGACGGCTTCATCGCACACCAGCAACTCGGGCTTCACCGCGAGCGCGCGCGCGATGCCGATGCGCGCGCGCTGGCCGCCCGAGAACTGGTGGGGGAAGCGGCGCCTGAACCCGGGATCGAGGCCGACCTTTTCCATCAGTTGATCGACGTAATAATCGATGTCGTCGGCGGCGTCGATGCCGTGCACGCGCGGTGCCTCGCCGATGATGTCGGCGACCCGCATGCGCGGATTGAGCGACGCGTACGAATCCTGGAACACCATCTGGATCTTGAGCTCGGCCGCGCGGCGCGCTTCCGGCGTCAGCGCTGCGATGTCGGTGCCGCGCCAGAGGCGCGTGCCGGCGGTGGGCGCCAGGATGCCGGCGGCTATGCGGCCGAGCGTCGATTTGCCGCAACCCGATTCACCGGCGAGACCGACGACTTCGCCCTCGGTGACCGCCAGGCTCACGTCGTCGAGCGCGTGCACCACCACTTCATGCGTGTCAGCGCCGGCGAAACGCGCGATTCTGGCCGCGAGATCGAGCGGCCGCACGAAATTCTTCGTGATATTGTCAAGTTGCAGCAGCGGCGTCATCGTGGCGGGGCGGCGTGTTATCGCGCGGTGGCGCGCGTGGCGAGAGGGCGGCGGCAAGCGCTATGCTCGTTCGGCATGACAGGTTTCATTTCAGAGCAGATGCTCGATCGTAAGCGGGGCGTTGGCTGTGGCCGGATGAAAGCAGCGCAGCGTGCGCCATGGCGACGGGCGCGTGATGTCGGGCGCCGTGCCGCACGCGGAATCGGCGCGCGTGCAGCGGTCACGGAACGCGCAGCCGGGCCTCAATCTGAGCAACGAAGGCGTCATGCCCGGAATCTGATTGAGCGGCTTGCCGCGCTGATTGCGGCTCGGGATCGATGCGATCAGGCCCGCGGTGTAGGGGTGCTGCGGCTGGTCGAGCAGGTCGGCGGTCGGTCCCGACTCGACGATGCGTCCCGCATACATCACGCAGACTTCGTCGGCGAGGCCGGCGATCACCGACAGATCGTGCGTAATCCAGATCATCGCGGTGCCGGTTTCGCGCGCGAGCTTCTGCACTTCGTAGAGGATCTGCGCCTGGATAGTGACATCGAGCGCGGTGGTCGGCTCGTCGGCGATGATCACGCGCGGGTTGTTGAGCAGCGCGATCGCGATGGCGACGCGCTGGCGCATGCCGCCCGAGAGTTGATGCGGATAAGCGTTGAGACGCTCGTCGGGCGCCGGGATGCCGACGCGGCCCAGCGCCGCACGCGCGAGGTCGCGCGCTTTCCCGGAGCTCACACGCTGGTGCGCGTTGACGGTTTCGATCATCTGGGTGTCGATGCGCAGCACCGGATTCAGCGTCATCATCGGGTCCTGGAAGATCATCGCGATACGGTCGCCGCGCAGCCGGCGCATCGCGTCATCGGACCGGTCGAGCAGATTATGGCCTTCGAGCAGCACCTGGCCGCCGACGATGCGCCCCGGTGGATCAACCAGGCCCATGATCGAAAAACCCGTCACGGTTTTGCCCGAGCCCGATTCGCCGACGAGGCCGAGCACCTTGCCGGCGTCGACGCTGAAGCTCACGTCGTCGACCGCTTTCACCACGCCCGCTTTGGTGAAGTAATGGGTCTTCAGGTTTTCGACGCTCAGTACAGCCATGGCGAATATTATTTTCCGTCATTCCTGCGCAAGCAGGTATCCCCTTCCCCCCCACTGGTGGGGGGAAGGTAGGATGGGGGGCTGGATCCCCGCTTTCGCGAGGATGACGCCTGATGGCGTCATTTCTGCAGCCGCGGATTCAATACGTCGCGCAGTTGATCGCCGACCAGGTTGATGCTGACGATGGTGATCAGCAGCGCGATGCCGGGATAAAGGCTGATCCAGTATTTGCCCGAGAGCAGATGCGTGAAGCCGTTCGCAATCAGGAGCCCCAGCGACGGCGAGGTGATCGGCATACCGAGGCCGAGGAACGACAGCGTTGCTTCGAGCGCAATGGCGTGCGCGATCTGCACGGTGGCGATCACGATCAGCGGTGGCAGGCAATTGGGCAGCAGATGGTGAAACAGGATGCGGGGCGTCGACAGGGCTAGGCACGCCGCGGCCTCGACGTATTCCTTGCCGCGCTCGACCAGCGCCGCGCTGCGCACCGTGCGCGCATAGTAAGCCCACTGCACGGCGATGAGCGCGACCACTATCTTGTCCACGCCCTGGCCGAGCACCGCGAGCAGCACCAGGGCGATGAGGATCGACGGAAACGATAGCTGGATGTCGACGAGACGCATTATCACGGCTTCGATCCAGCCGCCGAACCAGGCGGCAGTAAGCCCGACCACGAGCCCGATCGCCAGCGCGCACAGAGTCGAAGCCGCGCCCACGCCGAGGCTGATGCGCAGGCCGTAGAAAATCGCCGACAGCATATCGCGCCCCTGATCGTCGCTGCCGAGCCAGAACGTCATGCCGTCGAGGCTGGTGCCGCCGGGCGCGATCCTGGAGTTCATGATGTCGAGTTGCGCTAGGTTATACGGGTTTTGCGGCGAAATGAACGGTGCGCCGAGCGCGACAAAAAGGATCAGCACGAAGACGGTCAGGCCCAGGAGCGCGAGGCGGCTTTCGGCGAAATCCGCGGCGATGCGCGTAAACGGCGATGTAACGTCGGCAACGTTCATGATTGGGCGGCGGAGAGACGCACGCGCGGGTCGAGCAGCGAGTACAGCACGTCGACCACCAGATTGATGATCACGAACATGCAAACGATGATCAGCACGTAGGCTACTATCACCGGCCGGTCGAGCACGTTGATCGAATCGATCAGGAGCTTGCCCATGCCCGGCCACGCGAAAATGGTTTCGGTGACTATCGCGAACGCGATCACCGAGCCGAACTCGAGCCCGATCACGGTCACGATCGGGATCATGATGTTTTTCAGCACGTGCACCAGCACGATGCGCCGCATCGGCAGTCCCTTGGCGCGCGCGAATTTCACGTAATCCTGCAGCATCGCTTCGCGCGTGCCGGCGCGCGTCAGCCGGATGAGCAGCGACAGCTTGAACAGCGCCAGATTCAGCGCCGGCATCGCGAGGTGCGTGAGCCCGTCCCAGTTGAGAAAGCTTACCTGCACGCCGAGAAACAGCGTGGTGTGGCCGCGCCCGGTCGACGGCAGCCAGCCGAGAAAGACCGAGAACACCATGATCAGCATCAGACCGACCCAGAACGTCGGCAGGCTGAAGCCCAGTATCGAGCCCGTCATGATGGTTTTGCTGAACCACGCATCGGGTTTCATGCCGGCGACGAGCCCCAGCGGGATGCCGAGCACGACGGCGATCACCATCGCGCACAGCGCGAGTTCGACGGTCGCCGGCATGCGCTCGAATATCAACTGCACCGCCGGCACGTTGTATGCGAACGAGCGGCCGAGGTCGCCGGTAAGCGCGTGCCTGAGAAAGTCCCAGTATTGCACCCACAATGGCTGGTCGAGCCCCAGCGCGGCGGTCGCGCGCGCGATCTCGGCCTGGTCGGCCTGCGGATTGATCAGGATGTCGATCGGGTTGCCGATCGCGAACACGCCGACGAAAATCAGCATCGACATGAGCAGCAGCGCAAGCATGCTTTGCAGCAGACGGCGAATGATAAAGACCAGCATGGTTGTTACGGGGTGAGGCGTGTGGCGTGAGGCGTGAGGGGGAAAAAGCAAGGTAACTGCATGGTACTGCCCGTCCTCGTTGTTTTTCTGGGTTCGTTCACGGCTGTTATCTTCTCATTGCGGCCTGAACTCATGAGCGAGCGTTAGCTCGTCGGTGCGCGGCGTATAGACGATGCCTTTGCGCGTGCCCCACAGGTTGACCTGGTGATGCAGCGGGATGATGCCGAGATCGCCGATGCCGATTTCAGTCGCCTGCTGCAGCAGCTTCTCGCGCTTCGCGTCGTCGACCGTTGCCAGCGCCTGCTCGAGCACCGCGTCCATTCTGGGATTCGAGTAACGGCCGCGATTGGCGGTACCCATGCCTTTCTTGGCGTCGTAGGTCGCGAGCAACGACTTCAGCGGCGAGGAGGCTTCCGCGGTATCGGCCGCCCAGCCGACCAGCATGAAGCTGAACTCCAGCTTGGAGCCGCGGCTGAAGTAGATGGACGACGGCATGGTTTCAACCCGGGTCTGGATGCCGACGCGCGACAGCATTTGCGCGATCGCCTGGCAGATCTGGTCATCGTTGACGTAGCGGTCGTTGGGGCCATGCAGCGTGATGCCGAAGCCGTCGGGGTAGCCCGCCTCAGCGAGCAGCTTCTTCGCGCCCTCGGGGTCGAACGGTTCGGGTTTCAGCGCAGGCGTGTAGCCGAACATGCCCTCAGGCATCAGCTGTCCGGTCGCGACCGCCGCGCCTTCCATTACGCGCTCGACGATGGCCGGACGGTTAATTGCTTTCGAGATCGCCTTGCGCACGCGCAGGTCCTTGAGCGGGTTTTTGTCGAGCGGTTTTCCCGACTTGTCGGTGACAAACGGCGTTTTGTCGCGGTTGGTGTCGAGATGCAGGTACATCACGCGATGCGAGACGGCGCGGTAAATGGTGAGATCGGGGTTTTTGCTCAACTTCGCGAGGTCGGGGGTCGGCACGTTCTCGATCGCGCGCACGTCGCCGCTGAGCAGCGCTGCGACGCGCGACGGATCGCTGGCGATGATGCGGAACGTGACTTTGTCCCACGCCGGCTTCGGCCCCCAATAGCCGTCATTGCGCGCGAGCTCGATGCGGTCGCCCCTGGCGTAGCGCACGAACCTGAACGGCCCGGTGCCGATAGCCGCCTTGCCGCTGTTGAAATCCTCAGTCGCGGCGCCCCTGGCGGCCTTGCTCGAGACGATGAATATCGTGCTCATGTCGTTCGGCATCAGCGGATAGGGCGCGGCGGTCTTCAAGCGTATGGTCAGCGGATCGACGATGATTTTTTCGGTGATCTGCTTGGTGTAGATGGTGAACGGCGACGGACTGTTCGGCACCAGCGCGACACGCTCAAGCGAGAAGGCGACGTCGGCGGCGGTGAACTCCGAGCCGTCATGGAATTTGACTCCGGGACGCAGCTTGAATTCCCATGTCAGGTCGTCGATCGCTTTCCACGAGACCGCGAGCGCCGGCTTCAGCACCGACTTCGGGTCCTTGGCGACCAGCGTCTCGAAGATGTGCTCGGCGATGTTGTTGTTCGGCGTGAGATTATGGTAGTGCGGATCGATGGAGGTGACGTCCGCGCCGATGGCGATGCTCAAGTCGGCGGCAGCGGCGGAAGCAATGCACAGCAGCAGCGCGAGCGCGGCGGCTAAAACCCGTGGCGGCATGGTAATCCTCCTCGATAGACGCGTTCAGCATACCGTAAATCCGCAGACTTGTGAGGGCGCCGCGGCGGTAGTCTAATTGATGCACACGACCCGCGATTGACACCCTTGAAGAGCGCACCTATTCTGGATGCTTTCCCGCGGAATCCCCCGCCCATGGCGGCAAACAACATCACCGCGCCGGTCAGCATCGAGATGATCCGCAAGCTGATAGGTTTCCCCACCGTCAGCCGCGAGTCCAATCTCGAGCTGATTCACTTCGCGCGCGATTACCTGCGGGACCTCGGCGCCGAATCCCGATTGACCTATGACGACGATCGCCGCAAGGCCAACTTGTTCGCGACGCTCGGGCCGGCGGGCGAGGCGGGCATCGTGCTGTCGGGACATACCGACGTTGTCCCGGTCGACGGCCAGGCGTGGGACACCGATCCGTTTCAACTCACGGAAAACGACGGCAAGCTCTACGGCCGCGGCACCTGCGACATGAAAAGCTTCGTGGCGGTGGCGCTTGCGCTGGCGCCGGAGTTTGCGCGGAGGAGACTCAAAACGCCGCTGCATTTCGCGTTTTCGTATGACGAAGAGGTCGGTTGCATCGGCGTCGGCCGGTTGATTTCGGATCTGGCGCGCGCCGGCATCAAGCCGTTATCGTGCATCGTCGGCGAGCCGACCCAGATGCGGCCGGTCATCGCGCACAAGGGCAAGCAGGGATATCGCTGCGCGGTGCGCGGGTACGCGTGCCATTCGGCGTATGCGCCGCAGGGCGTCAACGCGGTGGAAGCGGCCGCCGAAGCGATCGCGTTCCTGAAGGGCATGGCGCGCCGCCATCGCGACCGGGGCCCGTACGACCGCAGTTTCGACATCGCGCACACCACGGTGCATACCGGCGTGATTCGCGGAGGCTCGGCGCTCAACATCGTGCCGCACGAATGCGTGTTCGAATTCGAGTTCCGCCATCTGCCTGGCGACGACCCCGATCAGCTGCTCGCCGAGTTCAAGCACCACGTCGTAACCAAACTGGAACCCGAGATGCGCGAGGTGCACCCGGACACGGGATTCACGATCATGCCGCTGTCGGTGCTGCCGGTGCTCGACAACGGCCCGGAGGCGGAAATCGTGGGCCTCGCTCAGGAATTATCCGGCAACTGCGATATCGGCAAGGTGTCGTTCGGCACCGAGGGCTCGCAATTCCAGCGTGCGGGCATCCCGACAGTGGTGTGCGGCCCGGGCTCGATCGAGCAGGCGCACAAGCCCAACGAGTACGTGACGATCGATCAGGTCCTGCAGTGCGAGCGCTTCATGCGGCGGCTCGCCGATCGTATCTGCGTTGCGTAATGGGTAATGAGTGATGGGTGAAGGGTGATGGGCAAAAGCTCAAATCGTCAGACTCGCTTTTTTACCCATTACTCATAGCCCATTACCCATCACTCTTCACCACATCAGTGGTGAAGAATTTTCGACAGGAACAGCTGCGCGCGCTCGGAACGGGTCTTGCCGAAGAAGTCGTCTTTGGTGGCGTCCTCGACGATCTCGCCTTTGTCCATGAAAATCACGCGGTGCGCGACCTTGCGCGCGAAGCCCATTTCGTGCGTGACGACCATCATGGTCATGCCTTCCTTGGCGAGCGCGACCATCACGTCGAGCACTTCGTTGATCATCTCCGGGTCGAGCGCGGAAGTCGGCTCGTCGAACAGCATTGCGATCGGGTCCATCGCGAGCGCGCGCGCGATCGCGACGCGCTGCTGCTGACCGCCGGACAATTGTCCCGGGAATTTGGGGGCCTGCGCCTTCAGCCCGACACGGTCGAGGAGTTTCAATCCTCTCTCCACCGCTTCGCCCTGCGAGCGCCCGAGCACCTTGACCTGGGCGAGCGTCAGGTTTTCGGTGATAGTCAGGTGCGGAAACAGCTCGAAGTTCTGGAACACCATGCCGATGTGCGCGCGCAGTTTCGGCAGATCGGTCTTCGGGTCGCCGACCGAAATGCCGTTCACCCGGATCTCGCCCTGCTGGAACGGCTCGAGCCCGTTGACGCACTTGATCAGCGTCGATTTGCCGGAGCCCGACGGGCCGCAGACGACGACCACCTCGCCCTTGGCGACGTGAGTGGTGCAATTCGCAAGCACCTGGAAGCTGCCGTACCACTTGCTGATGTTCTTGATTTCGATCATGGCGGGATCCTAGCGAATCACGGCGAGTTTGGTCTGCAGCCGCCGCACGGCCTGCGACGTGCTGAAGCTCACGACGAAGTAAATGAGCGCGGCGAACAGGTACATTTCCACGAGCCGCCCATCGCGGTTGGCGATAGTGACCGCCGCGCCGAGGAAGTCAGTGAGCGATATCACATAGACGAGGGAAGTGTCCTGGAACAGGATCACCGTCTGCGTGAGCAGCACGGGAATCATGTTGCGGAACGCCTGCGGCAGCACGATGTGCCCCATCGTCTGCCAGTAATTGAGCCCGAGCGCGTAAGCCGCGGAAACCTGGCCGCGGGAGACGGATTGGATGCCCGCGCGCATGATCTCGCAGTAATAGGCGGCCTCGAACATCGTGAACGTAATCACCGAGCTCCACACGGCCCCGACGGCGATCGGCTGGCCGTCTCTTACCGCGTAGCCAAAGGCATCGACGAGCAGCCTGCCGAACCCGTCGGGATTCAGCTGGTACAGCTTGTGGAAGACGTAGCCGCCGATGAATGGCACCAAAAAATAGAACCAGAAGATCACGAGCACGAGCGGTACCGAGCGAATCAGATTCACGTATGCGCCCGCCGGGACTTTGAGCACCGTGTGGCTGGAGAGCCGCATCATCGCAAGCAGGGTGCCCAAAATGACGCCGCCGGTCATCGCGAGCGCGGTCAGCGTGACCGTGAACACCATGCCCTCCCGGAAGAGGTACGGCAGCGAGCGCTCGATGACGTCGAAATCAAAACCGGTGAACATGCACGGCCCTCAATGTCCGGTCTGCGCGGCAGTGCCGCCGATGAAGCCGGGCACGCGCACGCGCTGTTCCACCCAGCGCATCCCGAACACGACGATGATGTTGGTGGACAGGTAGATGATGGTGGCGGCGGTGAACGCCTCGAAGAACTGGAAGCTGAACTCCTGCATCGAGCGCGCGCTTGCGGTGAGCTCCACCACGCCGATGGTGAGCGCGACCGATGAGTTCTTGATGCAGTTCATGAACTCGGAGGTGAGCGGCGGCAGGATGATGCGGAAGGTCAGCGGCAGGATCACGAAGCGGTAGGTTTGCGGCAGCGTGAGCCCGAGCGCGGTGCCGGCCATCATCTGCCCGCGCGGCAGCGACTGGATGCCGGCGCGCACCTGTTCGGCGATGCGCACCGACGTGTATATGCCGAGGCACACCACGGCCGGATAATAGGAGCCCCACGGCGGCGGGATCTGCTTCATCCAGTCGCCAGCCGCCTTGGGCAGCAGCTCGGGCAGCACGAAGTACCACAGGAACATCTGCACCAGCAGCGGGATGTTGCGAAAGATCTCGACGTAACCGGCGCAGACCCGCACCACCCAGCGGTTGGGCGTAGTGCGCAGCGTGCCGACCACGGAGCCCACCAGCAGCGCGATGGCCCAGGCGGCCAGCGCGGTGATGATCGTCCATTTGAGCCCCAGGATCAGGGTGTAGAAGTACGTGCCTTCTCCGTTGGGAGACAGGTCCCAGAAGATTTTCCAGTACCAGTGGTAATTCACGCGAGCCTGAAAATAAAAAGCGCGCGTTCAGCGGCGGTCAAGTCCACTGCAACGCGCGCGCGTAAAGCGGCGCCGTCCGGCGTCCGCTACTACGCTACTTGTAAACGTTGGGATCGGGCGAGTCGGTCGGATTCGCGAATACTCGCTTGAGCGAATCGCTCGGCGGCGTATGCAGATTGATGCCTTTCGGCGGAATCGCCGACTCGAACCACTTGGCGTAAATCTTGTTGATCTCGCCGCTCTTGTAGAGCTTGGTCATCGTGTCGCTGACGAGCTTCTTGAACTGCGGGTCGTCCTTGCGCAGCATCAGGCTGTACGGCTCGAGGCCGAGGCTTTCCGAGGAGATGTGGAACTCGGACGGATCCTTGGCGGTGGCGACGAGGCCCGACAGCAGGATATCGTCCATCAGGAACGCAGCCGCGCGTCCGGTCTCGACCATCAGGAACGCTTCAGGGTGGCCGTTTGCCGAGATGATGTTCATGCCGAAATTGCGCGAGCTATTGAGCTCGTTCAGCGCCTTGATGTCGGTCGTGCCGGCCGTCGATACGGTTGTTTTGCCCTTGAGGTCATCGATCTTGTCCATGTTGGACGATTTCTTGGCGACGTAGCGGTACTTGACCACATAGTAGGTCATGCCGAAATCGACCTGCTGCTTGCGCTCGGCGTTGTTGGTCGTGGAGCCGCATTCGAGATCGATCGTGCCGTTAGCCATCAGCGGGATGCGGTTCGCTGAGGTGACCAGCTGGTATTTGACTTCGAGCTTCGGCATCTTGAGCTCGGTCTTCACCGCGTCGACGATCTTCAGGCAGATGTCCATCGCGTAGCCGATCGGCTGCTGCTTGTCGTCGTAGTACGAAAACGGAATCGACGCGTCGCGATGCCCGACCGTGATCGTGCCGCTGTCCTTGACTTTCTTGAGCGTGCCTTCCTGCGCGAGAGCCGGAGCGGCGCACAACGCGCACGCGACCAGCGCCAGTAACAATTTTGCAATGCGGCTCATGATTTTCTCCCCAGATATTGAATTGATGTGAGTTTTTTGCCAATGAAATCAGCGCGAACCGCTGAATCAAGGCCACCAATCTAGCCCAACGATTCAAGCTTGTCCAGTATTCGCCCGCGCGCGCCGCGCGCAAGTCCCGGGCAAACCGGCGCTCGGCGCGCCAATAAAGAGCCGGACATAACATTATGATTGCTAAGGGTACACCCGGGCTCCTCGATTCCGGTGCTAACCCCCGATGTGTGCGCCGCACAGCGCTGGTGCAGTTGTTTTCGGTTAATCTTGTTAAGCCGCATCCGTAGAGAGAGTCGAAATGAGCAAGGAAAGCCAGCGCATCGAGCACGATCTGCTCGGCGACCGTCCCGTTCCCGCCGACGCCTATTACGGCGTGCATACGCTGCGCGCGCTCGAAAATTTCGAGATCACCGGCACGCCGATTTCGATTTATCCCGATCTGGTCAACGCGCTCGCGTGCATCAAGCACGCCGCGGCGCTCACCAATAACGAGTTGAAGCTGCTCGACGATGAAAAAACCGCAGCGATCGTCAAGGCGTGCGAGGAAATTCGCGAAGGCAACCTGCTGGACGAGTTCGTGGTCGACGTGATCCAGGGCGGCGCCGGCACTTCGACCAACATGAATGCCAACGAGGTCGTCGCCAACCGCGGCCTCGAGCTCATGGGGCGCAGGAAGGGCGAATACAAGTATCTGCACCCGCTCGAGCACGTCAACATGAGCCAGAGCACCAACGATGTTTACCCGACCGCGGTCAAGGTCGCGCTCCACTTCGGCATCCACCGGCTCACCGACGCGATGGCGGAGTTGCGCGCGGCGTTCGAGGCGAAGGCGCGGGAGTTCGTGCACGTGCTGAAGATGGGTCGCACCCAGCTGCAGGACGCGGTACCGATGACGCTCGGCCAGGAGTTCAGCACCTACGCGGTGATGCTGGGCGAGGACGAGGAACGCCTGCGCGAAGCGTGCCTGTTGATCCACGAGATCAATCTCGGCGCGACCGCGATCGGCACCGGCATCACCGCGCACCCCGATTACGCGCTGCTGGTGTGCCGCAATCTGTCGGACATCACAGGCATCAAGCTCGAAACCGCCGGCAATCTGGTCGAAGCGACGCAGGACGCCGGAGCGTTCGTCCAGCTCTCTGGCGTACTGAAACGCGTCGCGGTGAAGCTCTCCAAAACGTGCAACGATCTGCGGCTGCTGTCCTCCGGCCCGCGCGCAGGGCTCGGCGAAATCAATCTGCCGCCGATGCAGGCGGGTTCCAGCATCATGCCCGGCAAGGTCAACCCTGTAATACCCGAAGTCGTCAATCAGATCGCGTTCGAAGTGATCGGCAACGATGTGACTGTCAGTTTCGCCGCCGAAGCGGGCCAATTGCAGCTGAACGCGTTCGAGCCGATCATCGCGCACAGCTTGTTCAAAGGCCTCAATCATTTGCGCAACGGCTGCCTGACTCTCGCCGAGCGCTGCGTGAAGGGCATTACCGCGAACCGCGATCACCTGCGCAATCTCGTCGAGCACTCGATTGGCATCGTCACCGCGTTGAATCCGTATATCGGTTACACCAACGCGACCGCGGTCGCGCAGGAAGCGCTCGCGACCGGCAAGAGCGTTTACGCGCTCGTGCTCGAGAAGAAGCTGCTCAGCAAGGAAAGGCTCGACGACATCCTGCGTCCCGAAAACCTGACGCAGCCGCGGTGAGAAGCGGTGATGAGTGATGAGTGATGAGGTCTCCCATTACCCATTACCCATTACCCATTACCCATTACCCATTACCCATTACCCATTACCCATTACCCATTAC